>Ga0070713_100003585_pt1 | contig 10260 bp, 6 predicted proteins | sample LARL82metaG_FD_65465 | JGI IMG/M metagenome (GOLD analysis project Ga0070713, IMG submission 65465) | Corn, switchgrass and miscanthus rhizosphere microbial communities from Kellogg Biological Station, Michigan, USA - LAR L8-2 metaG | ecosystem: Host-associated > Plants > Roots > Rhizosphere ... | reverse complement strand
TTTCAGCAGGGTGGATGGACTTACGTTCATCTCGAAGGATCGCCGGCAGACGTCGGCTATCAGCATGGGTATCTGCTGGCACCGGAGATCCAGGATGCCTTCGAGGCGATCAAGCTGTTCGATACGCACCAGTCGCAGCATGATTGGGAATTCTTCCGGACAATCGCGCGCGAAAAGCTTTGGGCACATATTGACGCCGAGTATCAGCAGGAATTGCAGGGTATTTCCGACGGGGTGAAAGCGCACGGTGTCGAACTCGATGTGTGGGATATTGTCGCGCTGAATGCTTTCGAAGAAGTGCTCGATTACTATCTTCCATGGCTCAGCAAGCAGAACAAGTCGGCTCAAAATCCCAAGCTGAAGGCACCGGGGAATTGCAGCGCGTTTATCGCCACCGGAAGTATGACGAAGGATCACCAGATCGTCATCGCGCACAACAACTGGACGAGCTATCTAGCGGGTGAACGGTGGGTGGTGATCTTTGATATTCAACCGGAGCATGGAAATCGCATCCTGATGGACGGCTTTCCGGGCGTGATCGTGAGCGATGATGATTTTGGCGTGAACTCTGCCGGGATCATGATTACGGAAACGACAATCACTCAGTTCGAGGGATGGGATCCCAACGGTAAGCCGGAATTTATGCGGGCGCGCAAGGCAATGCAATACGCCAACAGTATTGACGACTACGTGCGCATCATAAAAGAGGGGAACAACGGCGGCTACGCGAATGATTGGTTGATTGGCGACCGAAAAACAGGAGAGGTTGCCTACTTAGAGTTGGGATTGAAGAATACTCCGCTATGGCGAACAAAGGATGGATATTTCGTCAGCTCGAATTTTGCTCGTGATCCCAAAGTAATCAAGGAAGAGACGACGTTTGATCCGAACGATGCTTCTTCATCCCCTAATGCCCGGCGCGCACGCTGGGATCAGTTGATGAAAGAGGCGAAAGGCAAGATCGATGTGCAGATGGCAGAGGCGTTCCTGTCGGATCACGTCGACAGCTTTGAAAAGAAAGAACAAGCCAACGAACGCGGGTTGTGCGGGCATGTTGATACTTCTTCGCGCGGCATCAAGGAATGGGGCTGGGATGCGTACAATCCCGGCGGCGCGGTACAAGGCAAGGCAGCCGATAGCGCCATGGCAGCGAAAATGAGCTTCGTGGCGAGAGCGGGGCATCCGTGCGGAGCCGATTTCCTGGCCGAGCCATTCCTCGAGCGCCATCCGGAGTATTCGTGGCAGAAGCCGCTGCTGCGCGACATGAAGGCCGGACCCTGGACGGTGTTTACTGCGGGCCAGAAACAGTAAAGATCAGTGGCCAGTGGTCAGTGGCAAGGATCACCGACCACTGACGACTGACCACTGATCCCTGATCCCTACTTTCCAAATCCCTTCCATAAACAATTTTGATTGGACGGGCTGAGAGGCACCGCCTAGAGTCCTAGCGTGCCGTCGAGTCGTACACGAACCCGTGGAGTGGTGCACCGCATTACTCCCCCTGAAGCGCCCCTGACGTTATTTCGTCCTCCGTTCCGCAACTATCAGTTCGACTCCGCATACGACGAAATGTTCGCCTCGCCGGGAGTGCCCCGCGAACACTATCGGGCTTTATTCCAACGATTGTTGGAACTTCCTCCCGAGGATCTGCGCAAGAGCCAGCAGGCGGCGGATCTGTCGTTTCTGCATCAGGGGATCACGTTCACGGTTTACGGCAATGATGAGGGAACGGAGCGAGTATTCCCGAACGATCTGTTGCCGCGCATCATCCCGTACCAGGAGTGGCGAAAGATTGAGAGTGGGCTGACGCAGCGCATAGCCGCCCTCAATCTGTTCCTGGAAGATATTTATCACGGTGGACGGATCCTGGCCGATGGCATCGTGCCGCGCGAACTGGTGTATAGCTGCCGTCACTTCCGGCGCGAAATGCGCGGATTGTCACTGCCGAATGGAATTTACGTCAGCATCTGCGGGACTGACCTGGTGCGTCTTCCCGATGCCAGCTTCGCGGTGCTCGAAGACAATCTCCGCGTGCCCAGCGGCGTGTCGTACATGCTCGCCAACCGCAAGGTACTGAAGAAGGTTTTTCCGACTTTGTTCCGCGATTATGGCGTCTCGCCAGTCGATCATTATGCGCAGGCGTTGCTGGCGACCCTGCGAGCGTTAGCCCCTGCAGGTTCTTCAGCACGGCACGAACCGAAAGTTGTGCTCCTGACGCCAGGTGTTTTCAACTCTGCTTACTTCGAGCATACGTTCCTGGCGCAGCAGATGGGAATCGAACTCGTCGAGGGCCGCGATCTGCTGGTGCACGACAACATCGTGTACATGCGAACCACAGCTGGACTGCGGCGCGTCGACGTGATCTACCGTCGCGTCGATGACGACTTCCTCGATCCACTGTGCTTCCGGCAGGATTCGAGTCTCGGAGTGCCGGGGCTCTTCAACGCGTACCGGGCCGGCAACGTGATTTTGGCAAACGCGATCGGTACTGGCGTGGCGGACGATAAGGCGCTATACGCGTACGTGCCGGCGATCATCCGGTACTACCTGGGCGAAGATCCCATCCTGCAGAACGTACAGACCTATCTGCTCACTGATCGATCGCAGAAGGCGTATGTTCTCGAACACCTGGATGAACTCGTTGTAAAGGCGGTCGGCGAGTCCGGGGGATATGGGATGCTGATCGGACCGCACAGCACTGAGGAGGAGAGGGAAGAGTTCCGGCGGAGAATCGAAGCTCAGCCAAGGAACTACATTGCACAGCCGACGCTGAGTTTGTCGCGGGCGCCATGTTTTCTCGATGGAGAGGTGCAGGCGCGGCACGTGGATCTGCGTCCGTACATTTTGTACGGAGAAAACGTCACACTTGTCCCCGGTGGACTGACGCGGGTCGCGCTGCGCCGCGGATCTCTGGTTGTGAATTCGTCGCAGGGTGGAGGCAGTAAGGACACGTGGGTTCTCAGGGGCTAGGGGCCTGGGACTAGGGGCAGCAATATAGAGCCCGAAAGTGGTTTGCAAGGCGAACGGCCAAGGACTAACGACGAGTTTATGTACAGCGGCAGACGCACAACAATGCTTTCCCGGGTAGCCGACAGCCTGTATTGGATGAGCCGCTACCTGGAACGTGCCGAGCATACGGCGCGCTTGATCGAGGTCGACCTGCAGTTGCGGCTCGATCAATCGCTGGAGTCCGGCGCGGGGCGCTGGTTGCGTCTGTTGAGCGCTTTGCAGACCTTGCCGCCGGAATCCACAAAGCTGGATGCACCTTCGATCACTGAGTTGTTGACGCTGGACCGAACAAATCCATCTTCGATTCTGTCGTGCGTAGCTGCGGCGCGGGAGAACTTGCGACAGGTCCGCGAGCAGTGCAGCTCCGAAATGTGGGAGCAGTTGAATCGTCTGTACCTACAGGTAAGCAGCACCACCAAGAGTGAGTCTTGGATGCTGAACTCGCACATCTTTTACCGCGCAGTGCAGGAGGGTGCTCACCTGTTTCAGGGCGTGACCGATTCCACGATGTCGCACGGAGAGGGCTGGCAGTACATTCAAGTGGGCCGATATGTGGAGCGCACTGACACGTTAGCGCGGCTCATTGGCACTCACTTCGGGAACCTGACTCAGCCTCCGGATCAGGCCGTCGAGAGCGAAGAGTATCTGGAGTGGGTGGGGTTGCTGAAGTCGTGTGCGGCTTTTGAGGCGTACTGCAAGACGTACACGGCAGAAATGCGTCCTCTGCGCGTGGCGGAGTTTCTGTTGCTGAATCCGGAGTTCCCGCACTCGGTCCGTTTTTCTGTCGATATGGTGCATGCATCGCTGGCGCGCATCGGCGAGATGACCGAGCGAAAGGCGGAACAGCCGATGCGGCTTGCTGGACGTTTGCAGGCGACTTTGAACTTTAGCCAAATCGATGAAATTCTGGCTTCTGGCGCCAACGCATATGTCGACAGCGTGCGCTGGCAGTGTGCGCAGGCGCATTCGGCAATTCACCAGGTTTACTTCGACTACTCGGTGGAATCGGCGCTGGCCTGAGGAAGATTGAGTCACTGCTGAATTCCCGTGAGGGCCCCGTGATCCTATCGGTACGACATACGACTGTTTTTCGCTACGAGCCCGCGGTGCGCGAGAGCATCATGGAGGTTCGTCTGCAGCCGCGCAGCGAGGGCGATCAACGCTGCCTGAATTTCACACTCAAAGTCGAGCCAACTGCAAATGTCATGCAATACCGCGACTTCTCCGGAAATACCGTGCATCATTTCGACATTGCAGCAGCCCATACGCAGGTCACTGTGACGGCGGAATCTTCGGTGGAGGTGCAGACTGTGCAGGCTCCACGGGAGAGCGATTGCGGAGATTGGTCGGACCTCGATGCTCTGATCGAAACAGGTGACTATTGGGAGAATCTGCTTCCCAGCCACTTCGCGAGATCGACACCAGCTCTGGAGGGCCTTGCAAAGGAACTAGGTTGCGAGCGTAGAGGCAATCCGCTGGAGATGCTCTCCCGCATGAATGCTTCTATTTACAAGCTCTTCGCCTATGCTCCGCAGAGCACAAAAGTGGATTCCCCGATTGACGACGCATTGAGCACACGTCAGGGAGTCTGCCAGGATTTTGCGCACATCATGATCGCGCTCGTGCGACGTCTCAGAATTCCGTGCCGCTATGTCAGCGGATATATGTTCCATCGAGATGAAAAAGAGAAAGACCGGTCACTCGAAGGCGCGTCGCACGCCTGGGTGGAGGCGTTGGTGCCGCGGCTGGGTTGGGTCGCTTTCGATCCGACCAACGACCTGGTTGGCGGTGACCGTCACATTCGCGTTGCCATTGGCCGTGATTATGCGGATGTACCGCCGACCCGCGGCGTTTATAAGGGAGATGCGCAGAGCGAGTTGAGCGTGACGGTCACAGTGAGTCCGGCAGACAAGTCGCCCCTGGAGCCCGCGAAGCCACCTTTCGTTGTTCGCCCTAGACCGCTTGTGGTCCAAACACCGGCCAGGCGAGTTGAACAGGAGCAACAACAGCAGCAATAGTGCCGCCGAGAAAACAACAGCGGACCGCGTGTGCGGCCCGCTGCCGAGGGCCGGATCCGTCTGAGACCACGGAGTCCGGCGCGGGAGATGAAGGCGGAGCTCCTCACCGCCCGCGATTTCGATTACGGACCCGAATGTTCAGGGTCCAATCTTCGGATGCACACCTCTCCCACTTTTGGAAACATCATCTAAAAACGCCCCTCGATCTAATTTTCTTGCGCTTGCTCCGCGTGCACGACACAGATGCACGCCGGTCGTTCAGGAAGGAGTTGGTTCGTGCAGTGATGGGAGTGTAGCCGAAGTCAGGAAAAAACGAGCTGTGAAAATTAGGGAATGATTACCCGAGTAACGAATGGAAAGTACTAAGCCCGAGTGGATTGTCTCAGCATTCTCCGCGGTAAAGCTTTAACCGCAGAGGTCGCTGAGAAAATCCGCAGAGGGCGCAGAGAAAACCTCCGGCTACACTGCTTGGTTCTTATTGATTCAGCGAGCAACTGCAGTCGGCTGGCACCACATGCGCCAGCAGGAAATTTGCTACTCGCTGGTAGGCGTCAATTTGGTTCTCTACGCGGGCGAAGCCGTGGCCTTCGTTGTCGTAAACCTTGTAGTCGACAGTGCCGCCGTGTTTCTTGATGGCGTCGACAACCTGCTGCGCTTCGGATTTCGGGCAGCGCGGATCGTGTCCGCCCGCGAGTAGCAGGAGCGGCGCTTTGATCTGATCGACGAAGTTGATCGGGGAACGATCTTCATAGATCGCCTTGTTTTTCACCAGGTCACCCATGGTCGCAAGATCAGATTCACGGAGTACGGGATCTTCGTTCTCAATCTCCGTGAACCAGTTCACGAAGGGAACGATCGGAACGCCTGCCGCCCAGATGTCTGGAGCTTTTGTGACCGCCATCATGCTCATGTAGCCGCCGTAGCTGGCGCCCATGACGGCAATCTTCTTTGGATCGAGGTGGCCGGTTTGTTTGATCCAGTCGACACCCGCAAGAACGTCCTGCAAATCTCCGCCGCCCATGTCGAAGAGATTCGCTTGCTGGAATTCGTTGCCGTATCCGGTGGAGCCACGGTAGTTGGGGGCAAGCACCATGTATCCCTGATTCGCGGCGAACTGGATAAAGCGGTTGAAGGAGTTCATCGTCTGCGAGGTCGGCCCGCCGTGGAGGTAGACGATCGCGGCATTCTGCCCATTGCGCGCCATGTTGTAAGGGACATAAAGAAATGCGGAGATGGTCCACCTTCCATCGCGGCTGGGATAGTGGATAAGGTAGGGCTCGACCATATCTTCGGAGCGCATGCCGCCGACGAGGGAGTGCGTGATCTGCTGTGACTTCCCGGTGGCGAGGTTGTATACCCACAGATCGCCTGGAGCCGTCGGGCCATTGTGGTAGTAGAGGAGGCGAGTGCCGTCCGGGCTGAAAGCGTATGGGCCGCCGGCTGGCTCATTCAGCCCTTTTGCAGTTGGCAAGACCGTGGATTTACTGGCTCCGATGTCGTGAAGGTAGATGTCTGCGTTCCCATCCACATCAGCGCCGAACGTCAGATGTTTTCCATCGGGGGAAAACTCGCCGCCTCGAATTTCCCATTTCTCTTTCGTGAACCAGCCGATATTACTGAATGGCAGATTTCCGTCTCGGCCAGGTCTGATGCCCACGTTGACTACGCCAATGTTGTCATACCCATTTTGCGCATTGGATGTCAGCAGAATTCGCAGATGATCTGGAATCGTTAAGACATCGTTGGCGAAGTACATGTGCTCTCCCTCATGCGGCGTGACCATCGTGCTGTGTGCGCTTGCCACGTCCAGCGCGAAGATATTTGAGTCCGTTCCTTTCGCCTGCTCCTGCGTGTAGACGATGTACTTGCCGTCTTTCGACCAGATGGGGTTGTAGTTCTTCTTGTCGGGCGGCGTATTGGTCGTGAGATGTTTCACCTCGCGCATGACCATGTCGTAGACATCGATCTCGACTGCGCCGGAATTCTTTGCCTTCACCTCGTAGGCCAGATAACGACTGTCCGAGGACCACACTGGGCTCATCTCTGCAATGTCGCGCGTCTGCGTAATGTTTACGACTTTGCCAGTTTTGGGCGAGACCAGAAAAATGTCCCATTGTTCGTCGCCATCGTAGTCAGACTGATAGGCGATCCACTTCCCGTCCGGGGACCAAGTGATCTCGGTCTGTCGCTGGTCACTTACGGTCAACTGAGTAGGGAATCCGCCGTCAGAGGGAACGACCCAGATATTGTTGCGGCCGCTCATGTTTGAGATGAAAGCGATGCTCTTGCCGTCTGGCGCCCACGTCGAGCTGCCGATCTGGCGTGCCATGTAAAGCTTTTCGATCGTGAGGCTGCGCGGTTCGACCTGCGCGTTGGGCTTGGAGGCAATTTGCTTGGGATCGGTGATGGCTTTCGGCTCAGACAATGTCTGGGCTGATATCTCGATTATCAAACTGAAAAAGGTTAGAGCAATGAGAGTGAGGGTGCGCATAGCGTGAAATGGCAAACTGATGTAGAAGAGAGAGTCTAGCAGAGGCCTGCTTTCCATCGCCGGAGTCGGCTGGGTGCTTTCTCTGTCCACTCGGCGATTCCTCTGCGTTCACTGCGGTCAGATCTTTTTACCGCCGAGTTCGCCGAGAAAGGCTGCGGAGAACGCTGAGTACTAGAGGCAGTTCATGCATAAGTTGATTAAGTGTTACTTTGCTTCAATCCTGGGTTTGGCATTCTTAACATTCTGCTATTCAATGCAGGCACAGTCGTCGGCGAAAGCGGAGGGCCACAGCTTCGGCATCGAAGGCGATCATTTTGTTCTCGACGCCAAGCCCTTCCAGATCATTTCCGGAGAAATTCACTACGCCCGCATTCCGCGGGAATATTGGCGCGATCGGCTGAAGAAGGCGCGGGCGATGGGCCTGAACACGGTCTCGACCTACGTGTTCTGGAATGCGCACGAGCCGAAGCCCGGCGTGTATGACTTCAGCGGAGGGCTGGATGTTGCGGCATTTGTCCGCACGGCGCAGGAAGAGGGATTGTATGTGATTCTCCGGCCGGGGCCATATTCGTGCGCGGAGTGGGATCTTGGCGGATTCCCGGCTTGGCTTTTTGCCGAACCCGGCATCACCCTGCGTAGCACCGACGAGAAGTTTCTCACGCCGGCGGACCGTTGGCTCAAACGTCTGGGCCAGGAACTGGCTCGGCTACAACTCGCGCGTGGCGGCCCAATCCTGGCGGTTCAGGTCGAAAACGAGTACGGCTCGTTCGGAAGCGACAAGCTTTACATGAGACGTATACGGGATGCGTTACTGAACGCAGGATTCACCGATTCGCTCTTGTTTACCGCAGATGGCGGAGACGAACTTTCTGCCGGTACTCTGCCGAACATTCATGCGGCCATAAATTTCGGGCCGGGTGCCGGACAATCTGAGTTTGCCAAGCTCGCAAAGTTCCGTCCTGACCGTCCGATGTTCAACAGCGAATATTGGGATGGCTGGTTCGATCACTGGGGCGAGCATCATCACGTGACCGATGCGGCGCAGCAGGCAAAGGAAGTCGATTGGATTTTGAGTCAGGGCTACTCGATCAATCTCTACATGTTTCATGGCGGGACCAGTTTCGGGTTCATGAGCGGAGCGAACTGGGATCACCAGACGTACGAACCCGACGTGACCAGCTACGATTACGATTCGGCTCTGAGCGAATGGGGAACGCTCACCAAGAAATACGCTGCTTTTCGGGAGGTGATCGCGAAACACCGTCCGGGCGTGGAGATTCCGGATCCGCCCGCGCCATCGCCGATCGTCGAAGTCCCGGAATTCGAGCTGCACGAGAGCGCCGCGCTTTGGTCGAGCCTGCCCAACCCAGCAGCTGTAGAACAGCCGCGGAATATGGAGAGCTTTGGCCAGTCGTATGGATACATTCTCTATCGCACTAAATTGAAGTCGAAGGGCACGGGAGAGTTGGTGTTGCCAGCATTGCGGAGCTACGCGCGGGTGTATGTGAACTCAGAGCTGGTTGGCGTGGCCGATCGACGGTTGAAGCAGGATCGAGTCAAGGTGCAGGCGAATGCGGGCGATACGCTCGACATCCTGGTCGAGGGAACGGCGCGCATCAACTTCAGCCGGGAATTGTTGACCGAGCGGCAGGGGATTGATGGAGCAGTGACGCTTGGTGGTCACGAGTTGAAGGGATGGCAGGTTTTCTCTTTGCCGATGGAGGATTTCACATCACTGAAGTTCTCGGCAAAAGAGAGGGTGACAGGGCCGGCGTTCTACCGCGGGCACTTTGATTTGAACTCTACAGGTGACACGTTTCTCGATCTTCGAGGCTGGGGCAAAGGCGCGGTCTGGATCAACGGTCATCCCCTGGGGCGCTTCTGGAATGTTGGGCCTCAGCAGACGTTGTATCTGCCTGCTCCGTTCCTCAAGAAGGGAGCAAATGAGGTGGTTGTGTTCACGGTCGGTGGGCATAGGACGCGGCTGCGCGGCCTGAAAGAGCCTGTACTAGATGAGATGGGGATTGAGTAGGTGTCGGCAGCAGGAATGCTGGTTCAGCCGCCTTCCGGGGCGCTTTCCTTTCAGACGCCCTTACCCGCCAGTGAACTGGCGGGCTACTATCAGCGGTCCCTTCCGGGACCTTCCTGATACCGACGGGGCGATTGCAACGGTAGTTATCCCACCGCGTTCTTGTGCATGTCCACGGTGCTCCACGTTTTGTCGCCGGCGTGGCAGATATTCTCAAGAGAGCATTCGGCGCATTTCGGCTTGCGGGCGATGCAGAGCTTGCGGCCGTGCCAGATGACCTGGTGTGAGAACAGGATCCAGCGGTCCTGCGGAATAACTTTCATGAGATCTTGCTCGATCTTTGGCGGGTCGTTTTCTTTCGTGAGCTCCAGGCGTCGGGAGATGCGGTGCACGTGCGTGTCAACCACGACGCCCACGGCCTTCTTGAACCACGTGCCGAGCACAACGTTTGCGGTTTTGCGGGCGACGCCGGGCAGCGTCAGCAACTTGTCAATATCATCCGGCACTTGTCCGCCGAAGTCAGCCACAAGCTTCTTGGCCGCACCCACCACTGACTTCGACTTGTTACGGAAGAATCCGGTCGAGCGCACGTCGGGCTCAAGAACTTCGGGTGTGAGCGCCGCGAAGGCTTCTACTGTTGGATACTTGCGAAACAGTTCAGGCGTTACTCGATTCACGTTCACGTCAGTCGATTGTGCCGAGAGGATCGTGGC
>Ga0070713_100003584_pt1 | contig 10261 bp, 5 predicted proteins | sample LARL82metaG_FD_65465 | JGI IMG/M metagenome (GOLD analysis project Ga0070713, IMG submission 65465) | Corn, switchgrass and miscanthus rhizosphere microbial communities from Kellogg Biological Station, Michigan, USA - LAR L8-2 metaG | ecosystem: Host-associated > Plants > Roots > Rhizosphere ... | reverse complement strand
CAGCGGATTGGTCTTGCCATAGGGCGGTGCGCCCGAGCGCATGTCGTAAATCCAAACAGCCTTTGTCGCGTCCTCCGCCGGTGCTTCCTCCTCGCTTCGGACGAAGAACAGCACGTTGGTTTTCACGCCTTGCGCATAGAAGATTCCTGTCGGCAGCCGCAGTATGGTGTGGAGGTCGCACCAGTTCATCAGTCGCTGCCGCAGCGCCTTGCCGCGGCCATCGTCGAACAGCACGTTGTCGGGGACAACCACGGCCGCCCGGCCGCCCAGCTTAAGCGCGCGGATGCAATGCTCGACGAACGGTAGTTGATAGGACGAGACCCGGTCGGTGATGGTCAGGTCATCTCGGGTTGGTGGTCCACCGGCCGGGCCGAACGGCGGATTGGTCAGGATGAGATCGGCATTCTTGAATTTCGGCTGCGCCCCGTTCGGCGATAGCGTATCGGCAAAGTCCAGATGGTCAGGATCGATCTTGTGCAGATGCAGATTCATCAGAAGCAGGCGAAACGTGTCCTGCACGTTTTCAAGGCCGCGCAAGGCGGATTGAAGCTGGAACGTTTGCTGCTTGGGCGAAAGTTCAAAATATTCGTCCGTTGCAGCGCGCATCCAGCGATCCGCGGCAATCAGGAAGCCGCCGGTGCCTGCCGCAGGGTCCTGGATCACCTCGCCGGGTTTGGGCTGCATCAGGCCAACCATCACTTTGATCAGCACGCGCGGCGTGAAATACTGCCCGGCCCCGCGCTTGGTCTCCTCCGCCATCTTCTGCAACAGGCCTTCATAAGTGTCGCCGAAGGCGTCGCGCTCCTCGCTGAACCAGTGCAGGCCGTCGATGGCATCGATCAGCTTCCGCAGATTGGCCGGCTCGCGGACAATGGTGGCGGCGTTCTGGAAGATCGCGACCACCGAGCGGTCGGCGATCTTGGTGCCGTCGCCAAGATCGATCAGCGCCTGGCGGTAACGCTGCAGAACCTCGGTCTCACTGGCCGACTTCAGCGCGGCCCAGCGATATTTCTCGGGAATGCGGCTTTCGTCCTTCTGCTCCGATGCCATTTTCAGGAACAGGAGATAGGTCAGCTCCGTTACATATTGCTGGTAGGTCACGTCATCCTTGCGCAACAGCGTACACAGGCGCCACAGGCGATTGACGAGATCGATCGATGGATTCATTTCTGGTTCTGCCTATGCAACGTGGTGATCCCAGATGGCGCTGTTGAGATCTTTCAGGACATCACCTAGCCCGTGATCGAACTCGCGGTCTACCGTCTCAAAGCCGCCAGCCTGTGCAAAAAGCGGGTCGGCGAGGATTTCTGGATCGCCGACCGGCTGGGCCTTTAGTGCGCGCCCAATTCGTTCCAGCCACTTCCTCTGATTTGCTGTCCAATTGCGGCTTGAAATGATTTGCTGCACCCCGTTTTGAACCCGCGTCTCGTAGGGAACCAAGGGATCGCCGAGCGCGGCCTGACGGACGAACCCGATGATGTGGGCGGCAATGTCGGCATTGCGCGCCCGGCCATAGGCCTGGCGGAGGCTCGCTTCGGAAAAACCGTTTTCGTCGAGCAGAACTGCAAGGGCCTTCAGCTCTTTGCGCGTCAGTTCGCGCGGCTTTTGGGTCGCGGCGATCAAGGCCGGCGCGGCATTCATGTTGTCGCGCACGAACCTCTCGAAGCTTTCGATATAGTCGGCAGGACTCGCCTTGCCGCCGTAATCGTCCTCGACGCTGATGATCTCGTCGGCGTGCTCGGAGATATACATTCCATCTCGTTTGCGGGTCGGATTGGCCGCATCGAGGACCGACGCCAGCAGCGGATGCTGGCGGAACAGCGCCACTGTTTCCAGGGGTGCAGCGGACTTGAGGCGATCGGCGAGATCAGTCAGCGGCCCGAGGACCGTTTCCAGGGTCTCTCGTTCGTTCGCGTCGATATGCTTGATCCGCTGGCGCAGCTTAACCACGATCTGGTCGCGGACGAAGGCACGATCCTCGTCTGTGGTTGCGCGTTCGAGATCGCCGACCAATGTCACGAATGACAGCCCGGGATCGACGACCACCGGCCGCATATCGGTGACTTCCTGCAGATTGGCGTAGATATCGACAGCGTCGAAGATGCGAAAGAACTCCTTGCCGATCTCGTCGCAGCGCCGTGTCGCGCGGCCGATCATCTGGTCGTAGAGAATGCGGCTGTTGACCCGCCGGACGAAAACGAGGTTGGTGATCGCTGGCACGTCAATACCGGTGGTGAGCAGATCGACGGTGACCACGTATTTCGGCCGGGGATCGTTCTTGAACGCCTTGATCCGGTCGAGCGGCTGGTCCACTGACCCTGTGATCTTCTCGACGAGATCGTGCGGTTGCGGCCCGTATTCCTCGTTGAGCGCCGCGCGCAACTCATCGACCAGGATATCCGCGTGGTCGTCACGGGCGGCGAAAAGCAGTGTCTTGCCCCGTTCGACGGGCGGGCATTCCCGCGCGATGGCGTCGGCCACGGCACGATTGAAGGCGCGCGTATAGACCTTCTTGTTGAACTCTGCGACCTCGAAATCGACCTGGTCCTCAAGGTTGAAGAGGTCGATCTGGCCGGTCCGGGGATCGACGATATTGACCTCCTCACCCGGCTCGAAGGTGATCCCGGTCTGGCTCAACGCAGTAGTGATGCGCCGCGGCGGGCGGTGGTCGATCAGGTAGCCGTCGATCACCGCCTGCCGGTAGCCATAGCGAAACACCGGATGACCGAATATTTCCCTCGTGTGCAGGGCTGGCGTTGCCGTCAGTGCGATCCGCGTTGCGTCGAAATAGTCGAGAACACGGCGGTAGGCTGAGAGATAGTCGTCGAGATTCCGGAAGCCGAGATCATCTTCGCGCAGCTCGGCATCGAGCGTGTAGCCGCGATGGGCCTCATCGACGATAATGAGGTCGTAAGTGCCGGGCGTCGGACGCACCGCGTCGGGGTCCTCGAAGATGCGCCGGATCAAGGCCTGCACCGTTGCAACCTGCACCCGGTCGGTCGCCTCCGGAAACTTCTTCGCGAGATCTGCCACCGCGAAAACCTGATCGCGTCTGGCGTCCGAGCGCATTCCGATCGACAAGGAAGAGAATCCGCCGGAAACGCTTTCGCCGCAAAAGCTCGTACATCAGCGCGATAGCAAGCCGGGTCTTGCCTGTACCCGTTGCCATCGCCAGCAGGATGTTTTGCTGTCCTGTCGCGATCGCGGACTGGACCGCCTCAATCGCCTGTTCCTGATAGGGACGCAGGCCCGTGACACCCAATTCACGCTCGGCAAGTTCGCGAACATCATCGGTGACCTGATCGAGCCGTTCGACGAGGTCGCGGGGCGAGAACCATTCCGAGAGCGCGCGCGGGTCACTCCCGCCCGGCCGCGCATCCCAAAACCAGATTCCGGACTTACATAGGGACGACCATTGGTGACGAACAGAAACGGCACGCGGAACTGATCGAGACTGTGAATCCAGGGGCTGTCCGGGATGGTCTCGTCCGCCGTGAGCTTGATGTCGCGGGCGTAGCGTTTGGATTGGCCAAGACGGCCGGGGACGTCTTTCACGCCGCGTTTAGCCTCGATCACGCCAACACAACGCCCTTCGATGAAAAGCGCATAGTCAGCCGGACCACTCTCGGTGGGCCATTCGGCGATTGCAATCGCCTCTCCTAGTTTGGGCCGCGTACCGTTCGCATGGCGCAATACCTGGCTATCGACGGTCCAGCCGGCCGCGCGCAGTTGATCGTCGATCAGGATGCGGGTCGTGGCCTCATCGAGTTCGATCTTTTCGGCCTGCTGGCTGGCAAGCATTGCCAAGAGATCAAGCTGCTGGGGCGGCGTAGCCTCTGCCTTGGCCTGTGCCTCCTTGAGGGCGGCTTCGGTTTTTCGAAGTCCCGCCTCGGTCTCTGCTGCATAGCTTTCCCAGAACTCGCGGTCCTTGCGATGCCTCTGCATCGAGCGTGGCTTTGAGACGAGCTGCCTCCGCCTCCTGATGGGCCAGCAGCGCCTTCGCCTCATTGTCTGCGCTGGCGCGGACTTGTTGCCGAAGCTCCTCCAGCTCCGCCTTCAACGCTGCCGTTGCATCAATAGGCGCGGCGGGCGGGACGAATGGTCCGGGTTTGAATTGGGCAGAGCCACCGTAGCTCTGGTGAAACCAGACGGCCAAGGCACGGGCCACTTTCAAGCCGCTAAGTGCATCGGCTGTGGTCCCGATGTTCTCGTGAACTGCGGCGTTGCCGACCCGCTTGAGGTGAAAAAAGAGGTCCGTGATTTCACGGGGAAGAACCGACCGCAGCTTCAAGGTCCTTAAGACCTCATCAAATGACGCGGAGCTTGCGGGCAACAAACCGTGGCGGGCGGCGATTTCCTTGGCCAGAAATTCACTGAGCTGGCGCAGCTTGATCAGAACCGAGGGCGCATCGTCAAAAAAGAAGCGTTCCGCCAACGCCCCTAGCCGGGCGAGGCGTTCGTCGTGGGTAGCAAGAAACTCAAAGTTGCTGGAGACCCCCATAGATACAGGATATCTGTTTCGGGGGACGAAGCTCAAGCGCTGGTTGTGTCCCAAAACTTGCGCATGTTCGGCGCTGAAAGATGGATTGCCGGGTCAAGCCCGGCAATGATGCTCAAACATCAATACCGGTAATGATCCGGCTTGTACGGGCCTTCCGCCTTCACCCCGATATATTCGGCCTGGTCGGGCCGCAGCTTGGTCAATTTGACGCCGATCTTGTTGAGATGCAGCCGCGCCACTTTCTCGTCGAGCGTCTTCGGCAGCACGTAGACTTTCTTCTCGTATTTGCCGTCCTTGTTCTGGGCGAACAATTCGATCTGCGCCAGCGTCTGGTTGGTGAAGGAGGCCGACATCACGAAGCTCGGATGGCCCATGGCATTGCCGAGATTCACCAGCCGTCCTTCCGACAACAGGATGATCCGCTTGTTATCAGGGAAGGTGATCTCGTCGACCTGCGGCTTGATGTTGGTCCATTTCATGTTGCGCAGATGCGCGATCTGGATCTCGTTGTCGAAGTGACCGATGTTGCAGACGATGGCGCGGTCCTTCATCGCGCGCATGTGCTCGATGGTAATGATGTCCTTGTTGCCGGTCGCGGTGACGAAGATGTCGGCACTCGGCGCCGCATCTTCCATGGTCGTGACCTGGTATCCTTCCATCGCCGCCTGCAGCGCACAGATCGGATCAACCTCGGAGACCATGACGCGGCAGCCGGCCTGGCGGAGCGAGGCCGCCGAACCCTTGCCGACGTCGCCAAAGCCCGCGACCATCGCGACCTTGCCCGACATCATCACGTCGGTGCCGCGGCGAATGCCGTCAACCAGCGATTCACGGCAGCCATAGAGATTGTCGAACTTCGACTTGGTGACGCTGTCGTTGACGTTGATGGCCGGGAACAGCAGCGTGCCTTTCTTTTCCATGTCGTAGAGCCGATGCACGCCGGTGGTGGTCTCTTCGGAAACGCCCTTGATGTTTTTGGCGATTTCCGCGAAATATCCCTTCGGCTTCTCTTTCAGGAGACGCTTGATCAGCGCGTAGAAAATCTCCTCTTCTTCCGAGCCGGGTTTGTCGAGGAAAGCGGTATCGCCCGCTTCCGCACGATAGCCGGCATGCACCAGCATGGTGGCATCGCCGCCGTCATCGAGGATCATGTTCGGCGTGCCGCCGCCATGCCAGTCGAACAGCTTTGCGGTGTAGTCCCAATAATCCTTGAGCGTTTCGCCCTTGACCGCGAACACGGGAATGCCGGCGGCAGCGATGGCCGCCGCGGCGTGATCCTGCGTCGAATAGATGTTGCAGGAAACCCAGCGGATGTCGGCGCCAAGTGCCGCAAGCGTCTCGATCAGCACGGCGGTCTGGATGGTCATGTGCAGGGAGCCGGCGATGCGCGCGCCCTTCAGCGGCTGCTTGGATCCATATTCCTCGCGCGTGGCCATCAGCCCGGGCATCTCGGTCTCGGCGAGCGAAATCTCCTTGCGGCCGAACTCGGCGAGCGAAATGTCCTTGACGATGTAATCGGTGAAAGCGGGCTTCTTGGCAGTGGCGGTCATGTGAGATTCCCGTTGTCTGGCTCGTCATTCCGGGGCGCCTCGAAGAGGCGAACCCGGAATCTCGAAATGATGGATAAGGATTCCGGGTTCGCTCGCTGCCGCGAGCGCCCCGGAATGACGCAAGGGTTACACCGCGCGCCTGAGTTCGTCGGCGAGGTCGGTTCTCTCCCATGAGAAACCGCCGTCCTTTTCCGGCGCACGGCCGAAATGGCCGTAGGCGGCGGTGCGGCGATAGATCGGGCGATTGAGTTTCAAGGTGCGGCGGATGTTGGTGGGCGTGAGGCGGAACATCTCGGGCAGCACCTTCTCGAGCTTCTTCTCGTCGACATTGCCGGTGCCGTGCATGTCCACCAGGAGCGACATCGGATCGGCAACCCCGATCGCATAGGCCACCTGGATGGTGCAGCGCTCGGCAAGCCCGGCCGCCACCACATTCTTGGCGAGATAGCGCGCTGCATACGCGGCCGAGCGATCGACCTTGGTCGGGTCCTTGCCGGAGAAGGCGCCGCCGCCATGCGGCGCGTAGCCGCCATAGGTGTCGACGATGATCTTGCGCCCGGTGAGGCCGCAGTCGCCGTCGGGGCCGCCGACCACGAAATTGCCGGTGGGATTGACCAGAAAATCGGATGGCCTTTGCGGCATCCAGCCTTTCGGCAGCGCCGATTCCACGGCCGTCGAGATCATCTCCCTGATCAGGCTGGGTGTGTATTTCTTGTTGTTGCGGCTCTTCTCGTTGTGCTGGGTCGACACCACCACCTTGGTGCAGCCGACCGGTTTGCCCTCGATATATTTCACCGTGACCTGGCTCTTGGCATCGGGCTGCAGGTCGGCCAGCTGACCGTTGCGGCGCTGCTCGGAGAGAACCTTGAGGATCCGGTGCGCGAAGAAAATCGGCGCCGGCATGTACGAGCCCTTCTGGTAGACCTCGCTCTCGGTGCAGGCGTAACCGAACATCATGCCCTGGTCGCCGGCCCCTTCCTCCTCGCTGCCCTTCTTTCTCTTGGCGTCGACGCCCATCGCGATGTCGGGCGACTGGCCGTGCAGCAATACCTCGATGTCGGCGCCGTGATAGGAGAAGCCGTTCTGGTCGTAGCCGATATCCTTGACCACGCCGCGGGCGATGTGGCTGATCAGCTCGCGATCGACCACCGATACGCCGTTGATAGTGCGAAAGAGCTGACCGCGACCTTCGCCGGCAATCACGATCTTGTTGGTCGTGCACAGCGTCTCGCAGCCGAGCCTGGTGTTGACCAGACTGTCGTCGGCAATGCCGAGCTTGACGTCCTTCTCGATGAAGGCGTCGAGGATGGCATCCGAAATCTGGTCCGACACCTTGTCGGGGTGGCCTTCGGAAACCGACTCTGAAGTAAACAAGTAAGACGCGCGCATCAAGCTAGCCCCTTTTCCGCCGCCTCCGGCGGTCCTTTCTCGATATCTAAAATGTCCTGATTGTCAGTCGCGACGGCGCGAGATGACGTAGGATTCGTCGTAGAACCAGAGTCCGTTATGCTTGCGCAAAACCTCTCTGACGGCATCAAGATAACGGCCACTCTGGGTCATTTCCGTCAACCGGTCATCTTCAATCTGTGCGACATACACTGCCGCGTTCCAGGCTGCAAAGGCCGTCGAGGTTCCGATCGAGCCGGTGACCTCATTTGGCAGCGCTTCCATATCATAACGAAAGATCGAGCGGTTATCGGCATAGGCGTTAAAATTAAGGTCGCGCCCACCCGAGCCCAGCTCGTATTTCACCGCGCGCAATAGCTCATGACGGCTGACCGCGAAAGGATTTTCTCCAGGCCATACCGCCTGGATGATCTCTAATCCCGGATCCTCGCCATGGGAGTGGATTCCGATCAGCCGGCCGCCGGGACGCAACGAGCGGGCGAGCGGTGCGATGATGCGTTTGGCACGGAAATTCACGCTCGATTTGGCCCTGTAGGGCTGGGAAGCAATGACGAGGTCGAAATTGGCCTCGGTTCGGCCCGCGCGCGGGATGATCGAATCGAGCAGGAAACGGTGATCTTCCCGGTAAAGCACGATGGCGACCGGCCGTTCATAGACAGGCATCCCCGAGCGCGGGCTGACGCTCGCCCGCCAGTTTTGCTCCAGAAACGGGCCGAGTTCCGCGATCTGGGCCTCAAAATCCCCTGAGGAAGCCCCCCTCAAGGGCAATTCGTGCCAGATCATGCCGGCGGCCGCGGCCGGCGAGGCAGGGGCAAGCCAGGGCGCCTCGGCGTAGTACATGTTGGTCAGCACGAACACGGTAGCCGGGTGCTCAAACAGCCGGTCGGGCACCTTTTCCAGGGTCAGCCGCACATCCTCGAGGCTCAACTCCTTGCCGGCGACATAGAACGGCATATGGGGAAAGCGGTTGTGCATCGCCCGAAGCACCCGCGCCAGCACGGTGCCGTCCCCAACGCCTGCATCGAATACCCGCAGCGCCGGCGGGCGGGGATGGATGCCGGACAACTCCAGCGCCACGCGCAATGCGCTCACCCGCTTCTCGCTGCAGGTATGGACGAACAAGAGGTATTTCTGGCGGTTCTCGAAGAAGCGGAAATTGCCTCTCGGATCGCGCTTTTCCGGGGGTACTTCGAGCCCCCGCGGCGGCGGCATTCCGCCCGGCATGGAAGCAGCGATATAGGCCTGAATGCGCTCCAGCGTGTCGATGGTGATCCGCTTTCCCTCGCGCAGACGGTGCACCAGCTTGCCGTCATTGACGGCCCGCCGCCCGAAGGTCGATTCCGCCATATCCGCCTGCCGGCAGAATTCCGAAATCTGGCTCAGGATCTGGTCGTTTTTCATCAAGTAGAGCTTTAAGGCGAGAAATTGGGAAGATGTTGTGGGCAGCAACGGGCGGTCGCCGATGTCCTACCATCTTCTGCCCACTTGTTGATACCCCCTGTTCGCAGCCGAACGCTTCACGCTTGCAGTGACAAACCCTTCCGTCATTCCGGGGCGCGAGTGAAACGAGCGAGCCCGGAATCCATTTCTCTACGTATGATGTGGCCGGATGGATTCCGGGCTCGCCCTTCGGGCGCCCCGGAATGACGAAGTTGGTAGCTACAGACGAGCACCCACCTTCCCGCGACGCGCACGCGCCCGAGTTGTGCATGAGCAATCTACCCTTCGAAATCAAAGGGCGCAGGGAATGCCGGGCGTCCGATGCGCCGGCGGCCTCGCGTGCAAAAAATGGAAGCACACGAGTAAGTCCACCACAGGTCACACCGGTTCACCCGGCATTCCCCGCGCGATGGGTTTACGGCTTATTCCAGGCTCTCCCCGGTGATCGGGCTTTCTTGTCACCGTCATCCCTGAGAAGCGTTAGCTTCTTAAGAACTTGATGCCAGCGTCGAGGCATCAGGACCACATGGCTTCGCTGTACGCGACGTGCGCACTCGTCTCGTGCGCCGTCGGCGTCCATCGCATCCCGCACCAACGCTCGTGACGATCGCGAAACGCCCCTTGGATTTGGCGCGGGATAACGCGAATCGTAAGTGTGATTTGGGTGAAGCGCGAAGCGGAATTTTTTTATCCGCCCGACTGGACAGGGCAAATCAGCTTGAGCTGCAACGAGAAATTCGATTTTTGGCGCACGCGATTTTTAAGGCAAGCGTCGCGGAAACAGGGACATCCACCGATCCAGCTGTGCTTTCCGGGGACCGATCTCCGCTTCGCTCACGAAGTGACGTAGTTGCTACGCAGCGGCGAAATGACGCGATGGGACGTTGGCTGACATCGCGCGCACGGAGCGCGGATTGGGAGTAGTCTCCGCGCCTGCCATGCGGTCGCGCACCGCTCACGGCGCCGCGCTCCGCCTGAGCTCCATCACCAGATTGGAGGGCACCATGCGGATGATTTTCCCCTTGCCGCCTCTTCTCGTCGCAGGTGCGGCGCTGGGCGGCTTGTTTGCACCGTTCGCCGTTGGCGGCAACCCAACCGACAGCGCGGCCGTCGCCGCCGCTACCGAGCGACAGCCCGGCGCCAATGTCGCCGTCTGTCATGGGCCGGCGTCGGGTGGCGTAACCCGCGTCATGCTGCGCCTGGCCCAGACGCGCACGGAGGTGCCGCAAGCGGAAATGCAGGCCGCCTCGCCGGCAGCCGCTTTCGCCGACACAGATCCGCCGCTGTGGGAGGGGCTTGGCGGGGTGACATACAAAATCACGACCGCGAACGAGCAGGCGCAGTCGTATTTCAATCAAGGGCT
>Ga0070713_100003580_pt1 | contig 10265 bp, 7 predicted proteins | sample LARL82metaG_FD_65465 | JGI IMG/M metagenome (GOLD analysis project Ga0070713, IMG submission 65465) | Corn, switchgrass and miscanthus rhizosphere microbial communities from Kellogg Biological Station, Michigan, USA - LAR L8-2 metaG | ecosystem: Host-associated > Plants > Roots > Rhizosphere ... | reverse complement strand
CGCCGGCCGTCGCCATCAGGTTGGCCTGGCACGTGAACCCGTCGCCGGCCACGTGGCCGGCGAACGGCATGCACTCGTCGCCGGTGTGCACCGCTACCCGGCCCGCCGCGTCCACGACGGCGACCTGGCGCACGGCGGCGTGCTCGTCGGCGCCCAGCAGCTCGGCCAGCGCCTGGGGGGCCGAGTGGCCGGCCCGGAGCAGCGCGAGCGCCCGCGGCCCGTACGCCACCTCGACGTTCGCCTGCGTCGCGACCGCGCCCACGCCGGGCTCGGCCCAGGGGACCAGCGGACCGACCGAGAACCAGTGGGACTGCACCGCCACGCCCAGGGCGCCGGTCTCCCGGTCCCGGGCCACGATCGAGTACGTCATCGCGACTGAGTGTGGCGCAGGTGGCGGAGCAGGCGCGCCGGCTGCGGCCGGCGGTCGAGCCGCGAGGCAAGCGGCCCTCCCCGCCCGGGAGGGCCGCTCGCCGTCAGGCCGTCACGTCGTCGCGGCGGCGGTCTCCGTCTCCGGCGCCGGCTCGGTCACCCGGCCCGTTCGCGGGACCAGGAACAGCAGCCCGATCGTCACCAGGAACACCGCCACCTCCCAGAGGAGCGCCCACTGGATCGCCGCGACGAAGTCGTCCTCGCGGGCCGTGGTGCCGGCGCTGGACAGCGTCGCCGTGATCCGCTGCTGGACGGTCGCCGGGAGCGCGGCCAGGCCCTGCGTGCTGCAGCTGTCCGGGACGACCGACGGGTCCTCCTGGTGCGCGCGATCGTTGAAGCACGTCTGGAACCCCGTGACGAGCCCGTCCGTGACCGACTGCGGGAGCTGGATCGAGCTCAGCTCGCTGGTCAGGCGCGGGGTCGCCGACGCGGCGCTGGTCGCCGCGTGCGAGCCGACGACCGTGAAGAGGATCACGCCCGTGACGGCCACCCCGATCGCGTTCCCGACCTGCAGCCCCGTGTTCAGGATGCCCGACGCCGCCCCGGCGTTGCGCTCCTTGACCCGGGCGATGATCACGTCGGCCAGCGAGGGGAGGATCAGGCCCATCCCCAGGCCGAACACGAAGATGATCGGCCGCACGTTCCACGGCGTCAGGCTGGCGCCCTGGGCGCGCACGGTCAGGATCAGCCCCGCCTGTGCCAGCGCCATGACGAAGGCGCCGATGGCCAGCGCCTGCCGGCCCAGCCGCGCGATGAGGCGCGGCGAGAGCAGCGAGGCGACCGCGAGGCCGACCGAGCTCGGGAACGTCGTCAGCGCCGAATCCAGCGGCGAGTAGTTGAGGCCGAGCTGCAGGAAGACCGTGAACGCGAGGAAGAACCCGACCAGGCCGGAGAAGAAGACCACCACGACGACCAGGCCGCCGGAGAAGGCGCGCTCGCTGAACAGCGTCATCGACACGAGCGGCGACCCGCCCCGGCGCTCCAGCCCCGACTCGTACAGCGCGAACACCAGGAACAGCGGCACCGACGCCGCCAGCAGCACGAAGATCCAGGCCGGCCAGCCGAGCTCGCGGCCCTGGATGATCGAGAACACGAGCGCGAACAGGGCCATGCTGACCAGCACCACCCCGCCCAGGTCCAGGCGCCGCGTCTCCTTCGCGCGCGACTCCGGGATGATCAGCAGGCCGGCGATCACGACGACGACGCTGACCGGCACGTTGATGAGGAAGATCGACCGCCAGCTGAGGTGGAGCACCGTCAGCAGCAGCCCGGCCATCAGCGGGCCGCTCATGACCGCGATGCCAGCGATGCTGCTGTACAGCGACAGCGCCCGGCTCTGCTCCTTGCGCGGGAAGTTCACCTGGATCACGGACAGGATCTGCGGGATCATGATCGCCGCGGCCAGGCCCTGGAGCACCCGCGCGGCCACCAGCACGTTCGGGCTGGGCGCGAGGCCGGACAGCAGCGAGGTCGCGCCGAAGGCGACGACGCCCACGAGGAACATCCGCTTGCGGCCCAGGAGGTCGCCCAGGCGACCGCCGGTGATCAGCACCACCGCCACCGCCAGCAGGTAGCCGGCGATGAGCCACTGGATGACGGCGTAGTTGGTGTGCAGGTCCTGCCGGATCGACGGGATGGCGACGTTGACGATCGTCGTGTCGAGCAGGTCCATGAAGCCGCCGGCCAGCAGGATGGCGAGCGCCGCCCAGCGCTGCCGCGGCCAGGCGCCGTCTGCCGGGGTGACCACCGCAGAGTCGTTCATCGCAGCTCCTTCCATCTATCCGGCCAGGGCCGGCAGCGGCGTCCGCTGCCCGGCCAGCGCTTCCATCTCCGCCGCCAGCTCGAGCAGCACGCCCTCCTCGCCGTAGCGGCCGCCGATCATCACCCCGATCGGCAGGCCCTCCGCGTTCCAGTGGAGCGGCAGCGAGATCGCCGGCAGGCCGGCGATGTTGTGCACCGGCGTGTACGGCATGAACGCCGTCATCCGGTCGTAGTCGGCGGCCTGGTCGGCGTCCGACGTGAACGCCCCGATGCGCGCCGGGGGAGTCGCGAGCGTCGGGGTCAGCAGCACGTCGTAGACCGAGAAGACGAAGTCCGCCAGCATCTGCCCGATGCCCCTGAACATCGCCAGGGCGGCGTGCATCTCCACCCCGGTCACGCTCCGGCCGCGCTCCCGCATGTAGCGGGTGAACGGCATCAGCCGCTCCTCGTCCTCCTCCTCGACCGGGATCCTGGCGGCGTGGACGGCCCACGCCCGCCCGAACGCGTCGGCCACCTCCTGGTCGGGGCTCATCTCGACCTCCTCCACGCCGTGGCCCGCCTCCTCGAGCAGGCGAACGGCGCGCCGGAGCGCCTCGAGGCAGTCCGCGTGGGCGGAGACGCCGGGCGCCATCGGCTCCGGCATGACCGCGATGCGCAGGCGGGGCGCCGGGCCGGCCGGCGGCCGCACCGGCGCCGTGTAGGAGTCGCCGGGCATCACGCCCGACATCGCGTCGAGCAGCGCGGCGGCGTCCGCCACGCCGCGGCCCAGGGCGCCGTGGACGGACAGGCCGGTCACGTCGTGGTCGATCGGCCCGTTGCTGACCCGGCCCCGGCTCGGCTTGATCCCGACGAGCCCGCAGGCCGAGGCGGGGATCCGGGTGGATCCCCCGGCGTCCGTCCCGTGCGCGAGCGGCACGAGGCCGGCCGCGACGGCCGCCGCCGAGCCGCCGCTCGAGCCGCCCGGGGAGTGCGCCGGCGACCACGGGTTGCGGGTCGCCGGCGCGACGCGGTTCTCCGTGTAGCACGGGAGCGCGAACTCCGGGGTGTTGGTGGTGCCGAGGATGACCAGTCCCGCGTCCCTCAGGCGCGCCACCACGTTGTCGTCCACGTCGGAGACGTCGCCGGCGTACGCGAGCGAGCCCCGCGTGCAGCGGACCCCCTCCACCCGGGCGACGTCCTTGATCGCGACCGGGACCCCGTGCAGCGGCCCCAGCTCGGCGCCGGCGCGGCGGGCCTCGGCGAGCCTGCGCTCGGCCGCCCGCGCCTGCTCCATCGCCAGGTCCTCCGCGACGGTGACGAACGCGCCGACGTCGCCGTCGATCGCCCGGATCCGGTCGAGGTAGTGCCGGGCCGCCTCGGCCGGCGAGACCTCGCCGGCGCGGATGGCGCGGCCCAGCTCCAGCGCGGACAGCTCCTGGATCTCCGCCATCTGGACCTCTAACCCCGCATCCGGGCCGGGCCGCCGAGGCTGGACACCACCGCCTGCCGCCAGCCGGCGCCGCCGCCGGCCACCATCGTCTCGAGCATCGCCGCCAGCTCGGGGAGGTTCGCCGGGACCAGGGCGGCGAACGGCTTGGCCCGCTTCTCGACCGGCAGCTCGTAGCTGATCCACATCAGCTCGGAGCGGGGCAGCCACGGCGTCGTCCCCTCGACGACCTTGAGGTCGAAGCCGACCAGCCGCAGGTGGCGCAGCGCGCCGCGCTCCCCGGCGTCGCCGACGATCACCTGGATATCGTCGAGCGCCACCCCGACCTTGAGGCACGCCAGCATCAGGTGCCACGGCACCCGGTTCCGCTGCTCGCCCCTCGGCAGCTGGTGGTCGCGCACGAACCGCTTGATCTCGAACGCGTTGTGCGTGGTCCGGTCGGGGGCCGCGTACTCGGACAGCAGGTCGACCCGGTGGGCGACCTCGACCGGGAGGCCCAGCCGCACCGGCGAGTCGAGCGGCAGCGGCTCGGGGTCGGGCGAGCCCACCAGGCCCAGGTAGCCCACGATCCGGCCGTCGCCGGTCAGCGTGACCGTGTGGACCGTCCCCACGCCCTTCGCCGGGGCCGGCAGCGGCTCGTGGAACAGCGCCAGGCGGTGGGCCAGCTCGCGGTCCATCAGCCCGGTCTGCAGGAACTGGGCGAGCCGGAAGCCCAGGACGGCCAGCATGTAGCGCTCCGGCAGCTGCCACTCCCAGAAGCTGAGGGTCGTCAGGCCGTCGCCCAGCCCGTCGATGCGGGCCAGCGGCGCCCCGAGGATCGCGTCCTCCAGCCCCCCGTAGCGCAGCGAGCCGTGCAGGCGCGCCAGGTCGTGCACGTACCGCGCCGTGGCCGGGCTCTCGACGCGCTCCTCGGGCGCTTCGTGTCTAGCGGTCGTCGTCGTCATCGCCTTCCTCGTCGTCAGTGCGGTACAGGCAGTCGGTGATCGCGAGGGCGAGCGCCTCGGGCGTCCCCTCGTAGATCCGGGCGCCGTAGGAATCGCGGAGCACCTTTTCGAGGCCGTACTCGCGGATGAAGCCCCGCGACCCCAGCAGCCCGACCGCGTCCCCGGCCACCTCGATGGCGACCTGGTCGGCGAACAGCTTCGCGACGGCGGGCTCGTACTCGGGCGGGGGCAGGCTGTTGTCCACCTTGTCGGCGGCGCGCAGGTAGAGCAGTCGAGCCGCGTCCACCTTCGCCGTCATCTCGGCCAGCTTGCGAGCGGTCATCTGGTGCTCGCGGAGGAGAGCACCTCCCTGGACCCGCTGACCGCAGAACTCGATCGCCGTCTCCAGCGCGTGCCGGGCGACGCCCGTCGAGATCGCGGCCACCGAGGGCCGCGCCATGTTGCCCTGGGCGACCAGGATGCCCAGGCCGTCGCCCTCGGCGCCGACCAGGTTCTCGACCGGGACGCGGACGTCCTCGAAGAGCAGCTCGCCGCCGAGGCAGGCCCGGTAGCCCATCTTGTCGGCCACCGGCCCCCGGGTCACGCCCGGGGAATCGAGCGGCACGATCAGGCACGTGAGGCCCTCGTCCGGCCGGACGCCCTCCATCGTCCCGAAGACGCTGGCGAAGTTGGCCACGGTCGCGTTGGTGATCACCCGCTTGTGACCGTTCAGGACGTACTCGTCGCCGTCCCGCCGGATCGTCGTCATCCCGTACGCGTGGCGGACGTTCTGCGGGACGACCAGGTCGAGCCCGGCCTCCTGGTCGCAGATCGCGTTGCACGCCAGGATCGCGTCGTCCCCGCCGAAGAGCGGCAGGAATCGCGCCTGGAGCTGGGGATCGCCGGACAGCAGGATCGGCCCCTGCGCCAGCATCGTCGCCCCGAAGACGAGGGCCACGCCCGGGCAGGCCGCGGCCAGCTCCTCCATGGCCAGCGTCACGCCGACCAGGCCCACGCCCATCCCGCCGAACTCCTTCGGCAGGACCGCGCGGGTGAGGCCGAGCCGGTGGCCCTGGTGGACGACGTCCCAGGCGAAGTGGTCGTGCGCCTCCTGGTCCAGCTCCAGCGCGCGCGGCGCCACCACCTTCCTGGCGTACTCGCGCACCCGGTCCCGGAAGCGCTGGACCTCCGGCGGAAACGTGTCGAAGTTGAGCTCCACCGGCCGTTCGATCGTGAGCATGCTGCCCGGCCTCAGCTGGCGACGCCGCACGAGGCGGCGATCTCCGGGTAGCGGTCGAACGCCGGCCGCAGGATCGGGACGAACTCCAGGACCTTCGCGATCTTGCCGCGGATCCGCACCCTGCCGGTGGCGACGGCGGCCGGCATCATCAGCTTGCCCATCCACAGCGAGTGCGCCGTGTCACAGGACATGCTCACGGTGATGGACGACTCGTCCGGGACCTGGTCGCCCATCAGGAGGCCGTCCGGCGACAGGAAGATCCGGCAGTCCGGCTTGGTGTGGATCAGCCGGGCGGTGAGCCCGCTCGCGCGCAGGCGCGTGGTGAACGTCTCGTCCTGCATGAGGATCTGGAACAGGGTGCCGAACACGTGCTCGGCCTGGGCGGTGTCTTCGTAGAGAGCCATCGCGTCACGTTCCTCCTAACTGGCCTTCATGAGCTTGGCCAGGGCGCTGGCCATCAGCAGGGGGCGACGCACGCGGGCCGACCATCTCGGCGCCGCCGGCCGCACCTGCTGGTACAGATCGACGTAGATGTGCTTGCGCACGGGCTGACCGGTGAGGAGCTGCGCCACCACGTGGGCGGCGATGGCCCCGAACAGATCGGCCGCGTACACGAGCTGGGGGAAGGAGAAGTCCGGGTTGCGCAGGTTGGAGCTCGCGAGTCGGACCATCTCCAGGGGCACGAAGCGCACGGGAACCATCCGCTTCAGCAGCTGCCACATCCCGAGCCGGTCGAGGTCCGCGGCCGTCAGCTGGCCGTCGAACACGCGGCGCACGACGCGGTAGTCGTAGCAGCGCACGTACTGGGCGCCGGCCATGTCCCAGCCCGTCACCAGCGGCAGCCGCAGCCGGTGCGCGTGCTGGTGGAGCAGGAACTTGGCCCGCAGCCCCGCCGGCGTGGTCACGTCGACGCCGTCCACGACGGCATCGCACGACTCGGTCAGCCGTTCGATGGTGGCCGGCGTGACGCCGTCGCTGAAGACGGCCACGTGGGCGGAGGGGTTGATGGCGCGGACACGGTCGGCCGCGACCTCGGCCTTGTTGCGGCCGACGTCGGCCAGCGTCGCGTTCTGCCGGTTGAGGTTGTTCAGCTCGTACAGACCGGGATCGGCGAGCGTGAGGTGCTGCACGCCCAGGCGCGCCAGCGGCTCGACGGCGGCTCCGCCGATGGATCCGCAGCCGGCGACGAGCACGTTGGCGCTCGCCAGCGTGTCCTGGTTTGCCGGCGTGATGACCCCCGCATTGCGCCGGGTCAGCTCCGCGTAGAACACGGAAGCATCTGCGAGCGATGTGGCGGTCATGTTGCGGAAGCGGCCCCGGTCAGCGGCCGGTGGACGCGGGAATCGGGGAATCGGTGGGCGTTCGACGCGCGCAGGTCGGCGACCGCGAAGCAGCGGCGGAGCCAGCGGTCCTGCCCGTCATAGCGGGGGACGAAGCCGGTCCGGCCGTGGAGCGCCTTGCGGTTGTCGATGATCAGCATGTCGCCGGGCTGCAGGACGACGCCGACCAGGGACGTCCGCATCGCCTCGCGCAGTGCCTCGAAGGCGGCCGCCGCCGCGTCGGTCATCGGCTCCATCGCGTGAAAGTCGGCGCACAGATCGGGGTCGCTCGGGCAGCCGGTCAGCACCGCCAGCGGCGCCGAGTACGACTGCACGTCCGTGCCGACGAACGAGCTCGACAGTCGGATGCGGAACAGGGGCTGGCGGAGCGTCTCCACGTGGTCCGGCGAGAGCTCACTGACCACGGAGCGGATCCCGCACGCCACGGTCATGGCCTCCCGCTCGTGGTCGGCGCGAAGGCAGAGCAGGCTGATGAAGTCGGGTTTGTGGGGATGGAAGCCGTCCTCGGTGTGCAGCTCCAGCAGGCAGCTCCCCGTGTTCTCCTGGCGGTTCTCCGCGCCCGGCACCGGACTGATGTCCTGGATCAGGCGTCCGTCCTTCTCGTCCGCGTAGGCGATCACGTCGCCGAGGACGCTCATCACCATCAGCTGGACGACCGTGCTCCGGGACAGCTCGTGCCACGCCCCGTGGAACGCCCCTCGTTCGGGCGTGCTCGGCAGCGGCTCGTCGACGGGCAGGCCCCGCAGGATCATGATGCCGTCGCGGGTGCCGGCCAGGCGGAAGCCCACCAGGGCCGCGACCAGGTCGGGACAGGCCCGGCGAATCGCGACCTCGACCTCGACCAGGAACCCGTGGTCGTCGATGCCGGGCAGCTCGCGATGCTGCGTCGCGAGGCGGTGAGCGGCATACGCCAGGTCCGCGGACTCCAGCGGCCCGAGCTCGACGCCCTGCCCCCTCGGTACCGCTATCGTCCAGGATCGTCCCGCGAGGTCGCGCACCGATCGCGGGGCGTCGGGCGACTGACCTTCCAGCCCGCGGGCGTGAACGGGCGTCAAAAAGTTACCACTGGTCAACGATGTTCCTCCCAGGCCCTCGTGGCGAAGACACTTGCGTCCCGTGCAGCGAGTGGCCCAGTCTATGCGGGCTGACAATGCTCGTCTACCGACACCTACACGGTTATGCCTACAGTTGGCCCCACAGCGTCGATCGTGTGCGCCAAACGATGAAGGCATCGTGCGCATTGGATGAAGAGGGCGAGATGCCGGCACTCACGCAGTGGTGCAGCTGCCCATCCGACTACCGATTCCGCCCATTCGCGCATGGGAGGCCCGCCCGTAGTCTGAATTACTGCCTGACAGCAGTACGCGGACACCGTCTCCGCCGAGCAGATGAACGCCGAAGAATCAGCTGAGCGTCGTCAGGGAGCCGGCGAGGGCCGGGGGGCCACGTTCGGCGAGCTCCTGCGCCGATATCGCCAGGCCGCGAACCTCACACAGCAGGATCTGGCGGATCGCTCGCGTCTGAGCATGCAGGCGATCGGAGCGCTGGAGCGCGGCGAGCGACAGCGGCCCTATCGAGCCACGGTCGACCTGCTGGCTCGCGCGCTGAGCCTGTCAGCCGCCCAGGTCGAGCTGTTCGCGGCGGCGAGCCGCGGGCCTCGCGCTCCGCGCCGGTCCACCGGGGCTGGCGACGCGACGACGGCCACCCGCCTCCCGACGCCTCCGACGCCGCTGATCGGGCGCGGCGACGACGTCCTGCGGGTCTGCGCGCTGTTCACCGGGTCCGACGCCCGGCTGGTCACGCTCACCGGGCCGGCCGGCGTGGGCAAGTCGCGGATCGGGCTGGCGGTCGCGTCGCGGCTGGCCGCGCACTGCGACGCGGACGTCGTGCTGGTGTCCCTCGGCACGATCGGCGACCCGGAGCTCGTCGGGGGAGCCATCAGGGCGGCGCTGGAGATCCCGGACAGCAGCCGGCAGCCGCTGATCGACACGCTGGCTGGCGCCCTGTGCACCCGCCGCATGCTGCTGCTGCTGGACGACTTCGAGCACGTCCTGCCCGCGGCCGCGCTGGTGGCGGAGCTGCTCGTCCGGTGCCGCGACCTCCGCGTGCTGGTGACCAGCCGGGCGACGCTCAGGCTCCGCGGCGAGCACGTGGTCCGCGTGTCACCGCTGCCCGTGCCCGCCAGGACGGACTCCGACACGGAGATCTTCGCGAGCGCCTCGGTGGCGCTGTTCGTGCAGTGCGCCCACGCGATCGACTCGGAGTTCACGCTGACACAGGAGAACGCGTCCCTCGTCGCGGAGATCTGCCAGCGACTCGACGGGCTGCCGCTGGCGCTGGAGCTGGCCGCGGCGCAGACCAGGGTGCTGCCGCTGCCGCTCCTGCTCGAGCGCCTCGAGGACCGCCTCGGCGCCCTGGTCGGCGGCCCGCTCGATCAGCCCGCGCACCAGCGCACGATGCGCGCCGCGCTGCAGTGGAGCTACGCGATGCTGACGGAGGGCGAGCAGGCCCTGTTCCGCCGGCTGGCGGTGTTCGCCGGCGCGGCCGACGTGGACGCGATCGCGACCGTGTGCGCGGCGGCGGGCCCGCTCGCCGGCGACATCGTGGTCATGATCGCCGGCATCATCGACATGAGCCTGGTCCAGCGTGAGTCCAGCGACCGCGAGCTGCAGCTCACGATGCTCGACACCGTGCGCGAGTTCGCGGCCGAGATGCTGCGCCGCGCCGGTGAGCACGACGTGACCGCCGCTGCCTACGCCGGCTACTATCGCGACCTGGTCGCGACAGCGGAGTCGGCACTGTCAGGCGGGGAGCAGGCGTCGTGGCTGCGCAGGCTGGAGCGCGAGTACGGCAACATCCACGCGGTCATCGCGACGGCCCGCTACAACAATGTGGACCTGGCCCTGCAGGTGGCCGCGCGGGCGTGGCGCTTCTGGCTGCTGAGCGGTCGCTGGCGGGAAGGCGCGCGGTGGATCGACCAGCTGCTCGCGCTGGATGCGGAGGTGACACCGGCGACGCGGGCGCGGGCGCTGATGGCCGCCGGCAACCTGGCGTGGCGGAACGATTGGCGGATGGTACGACCGCTCTACGAGGAGAGCCTCGCGCTCTATCGCGAGCTCGGCGATCAGGCGTGGGTCGGTCGCGGG
>Ga0070713_100003578_pt1 | contig 10267 bp, 8 predicted proteins | sample LARL82metaG_FD_65465 | JGI IMG/M metagenome (GOLD analysis project Ga0070713, IMG submission 65465) | Corn, switchgrass and miscanthus rhizosphere microbial communities from Kellogg Biological Station, Michigan, USA - LAR L8-2 metaG | ecosystem: Host-associated > Plants > Roots > Rhizosphere ... | reverse complement strand
TTGCTGTTGTACTCGAACACATAGCCGCCATCGATCACGATCGTGATCGATGGCGGCTATGTGTTCGAGTACAACAGCAAGCGCGCAGCGCCGTCCTGGGCGCAGGAGAACATCAATTATCCCGGGAGCGCCAAGGTCGCTTCCGCGACGGCAGGCGATCCTTCCGACATTACCGGCTCGGCCCATGGCGCCGCACCCAAGAAGAAGGACGAAGAAAAACCGAAGGTGGAGGCGCCGGACACCAAGCCGGAGGGCGTCGTGCTCCATCCCGAGGAAAACCAGCCGCCGGTCTCGGCGTCCGAGCGCGCGATCCTCGAACGGCTGCAGTCGCGCCGCCAGGAGCTCGACGCCCGCGCCCGCGAGATCGACATTCGCGAGAGCCTCCTGAAGGAGGCGGAGAAGCGCATCACGACCAAAGTCGACGAGATGAAGGCGGTCGAGGCCAAGACCGCCAACGAAGAGCGGCAAAAGGCCGAGGCCGAGAACGCGCGGCTCAAGGGTCTCATCACGACCTATGAAGGCATGAAGCCCAAGGATGCCGCACGGGTATTCGACCGGCTCGAGATGCCTGTCCTGATCGAGATCGCCTCCCAGATCGCGCCGCGGAAGATGTCCGACATTCTCGGACTGATGTCGTCGGAGGCCGCCGAGCGGCTGACCGTCGAACTGGCCCGCCGCGCGAACGGCGACCGCTCGGCCGCGTCCACCGAGCTCCCCAAGATCGAAGGCAAGGTGCTGCCGCAAAAGTAGAAGCCCCGCCGTATATTTAACAGGACGTTAATTCGCGAAATCTAGAGTCGGAGGCGCTGATCGGGTGAGGGTGGCTCCCTTCCCGGGAATGCGCACGGCGGAACCGGAAGACTTCTCGACCATGGCGCCAAAGGCCCAAGGATTTTTGTCGCAACTGCGCGCTGTCGCGCGGATAGTTTGCGGCTGCCTGACGCCGCCGCCGCGTGCCGCGGCTCTCGCGCTTGCGCTGTTTGCGCTGCCGTCGCTCGTCTCGGCGCAGTCCGCGCGCCCGGATCCGGTTCGCGGCGAGGCGAGCTTCTCCTCGACAGGCGGCTATGCGCGGCTCACGCTGAAACTGGCCGAGGACGTCGCCTCCCAGGTCACCAGCGCCGGCTCCATTCTCGTGATCCGTTTCGAGCGGCCGGTCGATATTGCGGTCGACCGGCTCGGCGAGTCCGTACCCGACTATGTCGCCTCCGCGCGGCGTGACCCTGATGGCACCGCGATCCGGCTGTCGCTGGCGCGCCGTGTCACCGTCAACACCATGCAAGCCGGTGAGCGGACGTTCGTCGACCTGCTGCCGGACGGCTGGACCGGCTCGCCGCCGCCGCTGCCGATCGAAGTGGTGCGCGAGCTTGCCGAACGGGCGAGGGCGGCCGAGCGGGCGCTTCGCCAGCAACGCGCCGAGGCGCAGGCCAAGAAACGCCCGCCGGTCCGCGTCCGCGCGCTCATTCAGCCGACCTTCGTGCGCTTGGTCTTCGAGATGCCCGACGGCATCGGCGCATCCTCGATCTTCAACGACCAGAAGCTGACGCTGTCGTTCAACGCGCTGCTCACCTTCGACCTGGCCGACGCGCTGGTCGCGGCACCTCCGAACGTGGCCTCGATCAAGCAGCGGATCGATGGCGACCGCACCCTTGTCGAGATCGAGATGATCGGCGAGGTCGACGTCCATTCCTTCCGCGAGGAGAAGAACTACAATCTCGACGTCGCCTTCCAGCAATCCGACAAGGCCAAGGTGCAGACGCTGCCGACCGCGGACGCCGGAAATGCGCCGGCCGGCAAGCCGAAGAAAGAGGGGGCCGAGAAGCATTCGGAGGGGCCCGCTTCGCCCGGCGCGGAGACCAAGCCGGAAACGAAGTCTGAGGCCAAATCGGAATCCAGGTCTGACGCCAAAACCGACGCCAAAGCTGAGGCCAAATCTGAGGCCAAGTCTGAGGCCAAGTCTGAGGCCAAAGAGGCCAGGTCAGAGACGAAGGCGGAGCCTTCCGCTGAGGGGCAAAAGACCGGGTCGAAACTCGAACCAACGACCGAAGCACCGAAGGCCGAACCGTCCAGGATGCAGGCGAAGGCTGACGCGAAGAGCGAAGCCAATCCTGCTCACGCCGCGGAAGCCGCAAAGCCTGAATCTACAAAGCCCGAATCCACAAAGCTCATGGCTGAGCCTTCGCCGCCAGGAGGCAACTCCGAAGCCGCGAAGAAGGACGCTGCGGTTTCCATGCCGGACATGCCGAAACTGTCGGAAGCATCGAAGGTGGATATGCAGGCCACCGAGGCCGCCAAACATATGGATGCGCCCGCGAAGGCGGAGACGGGCGCCGAAGCGCCAAAGACCGCCGAGCCCTCGAAAATCGTGGCCGCGCCGCCCGCCGAGCAAACCAGGCCGAAAGCCCAAGGCAACAACGAAGCCAAATCCGAAGCCAACTCGGAAGCCAAGCCTGAAGCCAAGATGGCTGACGCAAAATCGACCGAGGAGCCCGTCAAGGTCGATGCCTGGCGTGACAGCGATGGTCTGCGCCTGACCTTCGGCTTTCCGTCCGTCACGCCGGCGGCCTTGTTTCGCCGCGGCGACACGGTGTGGCTGGTGTTCGACTCCACCCGGCCGCTTGACCTCGAACCGATCCGCGCCAAGGGCGGGGCGGTCATCGGCGAGATCAGCCGGCTGCCGCTTGAGAACGGGCAGGCGCTTCGCATCCGTCTCAGCCGTCCGCAGCTGAATTCGCTATCGACGGACGAGCGTTCGAGCGGGATGAACTGGTCGCTGACCTTCGCCGACAAGATGCAGGCGCCTCCGCAACCGCTGGCGGTCGCCCGCAACATCCTCGATCCCGCGCTCGCCAATGTCGCCGTGCCGCTGCCCGGCGCCGGCCGGCTGCATCGCTTCGTCGATCCCGATGCGGGGGATCCGCTCATCGTCATCACCGCCTTGCCGCCGATGCGCGGCTTCGCCAAGCGGCAGGATTTCGTCGATTTCTCCCTGCTCGATTCCGGGCATGGCATCGCGATCCGCCCGAACTCGGATGACGTCACGGTCGAGACCGCCGACACCAAGATCATCCTCCGCAAGCCCGGCGGGCTCACGCTATCGCCCGTCGACGTTTCCGCCGAGCGCGCGCCGATGGCGGTGCGTCCGCTGTTCGACGTCGAGGAGTGGCGCAAGAATCAGGGCGCCAATTTCATGGAACGCGAGCATGCGCTGATCCTGGCGCTCGCGCGCACCGAGCCGGACCTGCGCGCGCAGGCGCGGCTCGATGTCGCCCGCTTCTACATCGCGCGCGGCATGTATCCGGAAGCCAAGGGCGTGATGGAAACCACGCTGTCCGATCCCGCTCCGAAGAAGGAAGAGGCGCTCACGCTGATGGTGCATGCGGTCGCGAGCATTCTCGCCGGCCGGCCCGAGCTGGGCCTGAAGGATATCAGCAATCCCATCGTCGGGAGCAACTACGATTCCCAGATGTGGCAGGGGTTGGCGATGGCGCGGCAGCAGAAATGGGCGGCTGCGCGCGAGAAGCTCAAGAATGTCGAGTTCGCGATCGCCTCGCTGCCCGCCGACCTGCAGCGCATCGTGACGATGGAGGCGATGAGCGCTTCGCTCGAGGTCAAGGATTATGCCGGCGCCGCCAAGCGCCGCGCCGAACTCGAGGTGATCGGCGTGCCGGCGGACATGCAGCCGGCGGTCGCGCTGTTGCGCGGGCGGCTCGCCGAAGCCCTGGGCCATGAGCTTGATGCGCTCGACGAATACAAGATCGCGGTCAACTCCGATGACCGCAAATCGGCGGCTGAGGCCAAGCTGCTCGACACCATGCTCAGGCAGAAGCGCGACGAGATCAAGCAGGCCGACGTGCTGCGCGATCTCGAAACGCTGTCGATGATCTGGCGCGGCGATGCCGTCGAGGTGAAGACGCTGCAGAAGCTCGCGGTGATCTACAATGAAACAGCCCGCTACGCTGAATCGCTCCAGGCGGCGCGCACCGCCACCCGGCTCGAACCCAACTCCGTGGCCTCGCGCGCCGCGCAGGACCAGGCGCAGGCGCTGTTTTCGCAGATATTCCTGAGTGAAAAGGGCGACAACCTGCCGGCGATCGACGCGCTCGGGATGTTCTACGAATTCCGCGAATTGACGCCGATCGGCCGGCGCGGCGACGAATTGATCCGCCGCCTGGTCGACCGGCTGGTATCGGTAGATCTTCTCGACCAGGCCGCCGAACTCCTGCAATACCAGGTCGACAAGCGCCTGGAGGGTTCGGCGCGCGCGCAGGTCGCGGCCAAGCTCGCCACGATCTATCTCACCAACCGCAAGCCCGATCTTGCCATCACCGCGCTGCGCGCGACCCGCATCGCCGATCTCTCCGGTGAATTGCGCCAGCAGCGGCTGCTGCTGGAAGCGCGCGCGCAAAGCGACGTGGGCCGCCACGAGCTGGCGCTTGATATCGTCTCCAATATCGGCGGGCGCGAGGCGCTGCGCCTGCGGTCGGATATCTATTGGGCGGCGCGGCGCTGGCGGGAGTCCGCCGAGCAGATCGAGCTCTATTACGGCGAGCGCTGGCGCGACTTCAAGCCGCTCAATACAGCCGAGAAGAGCGACATCATCCGTGCGGTGGTCGGCTATGCGCTGGCCGAAGACGCGGTCGGCATGGCGCGCTTCCGCGAGAAATACGCACCACTGATGAGCGGCGAGGCGGACAAGCTCGCGTTCGAGACCGCGAGCAGGCCGCGCGTCGCCAACAGCGGCGATTTCACCGCGATCGCAAAGCTCGCGGCAAGCGTCGACACGCTCGAAGGCTTCCTGCGCGAGATGAAGCAGCGCTTCCCAGACGCCACGGCGCGGGCGCCTGTGGCCGATCCCGATCCGACCGGCTCGCTGCCGCCGGTCGTCGCCGGCATGCGCCGGGCAGGCGGCTAGCACGGGCTAGGAAACGCGCAGCGTTGCGCTGCCAACTCACCTCGCAATTCTTCCGGCGAAAGTGCGGTGGTCGTTGCTCGTGTCGACGATCCTTTGGCCCGGCCTATTGATAAACTTCCGATGCTGCAAGAAGCTGGACACGGCACCTGCCGGTGCGTGTCGTTCCCGGCGGGCCGCCGCTCAGGACGGTGACCTGGAGGAGATGTCATGTCGCTTGTTTCCACCGAGGATCGCGGTGCCGTACGCCTGATCGTCTATGCCAACGCGCCGTTCGGCACCATGACAGCTGCTGGTGCGGCGGAATTGTTCGCGGCAGTCGAGGCCGCAGGCGAAGACTTATCGGTACGAGTCCTCGTGATCGCCGGCGGCGTACCCGGTATCTTTATCCGTCACTATGATGTCGACGAGCTCTCCGATGCCGCGGATCGCGTTCAAAGCGCAACGCCGCGCGCGCCGTCGCCGGGCCCGAGGCCGCCGGGTTTTCATGCACTCACCGATTTGATCGCCGCGATCGACAAGCCCGTCATCGCTGCAATCAATGGCCTCTGCATGGGCGGTGGATTCGAGCTCTCGCTGGCCTGCGATCTCCGCATCGCCGGCAGTACCGTCGCAGCGATCGGCTTGCCGGAGACGCGGCTCGGCATTTTTCCGGGTGGCGGCGGAACGCAGCGCCTGCCTCGCATCATTGGTGAGGCCAGGGCGCTCGAGATGATCCTGCGCGGGCTCACGGTCACGGGGGCCGTCGCGCATGAGATGGGGATTGTCCATGAACTCGCCCTCGATCCGCTCGCTCGCGCTCTGGAGATTGGCGCGGAACTGGCAAGCCGGGGCGCCGAGGGGCTGGCATTCGCCAAGCGCCTGACCCGTGCGGCTCTCGACCGTCCGCTGGCCGAGGGGTTGGCCGACGAGCGCAAGAGTTTTGGCGCCGTGATGAGGACGGCTTCGGCCCGCGAAGGATTGCGGGCCGGCCGCGCGCCGGCGGAGATTCAAAAACTCTGACGCCCGCAACGAGCGTGCGCTGTATCGGCGGCCGGGAGAGAGGCCCAGCCACTGATAGTTTGGCTTCAGGCTCTCGTGGACCAGAGGATGGCGTTCATGAGAACTCGCTGGTAACGCGGGTCCTGCCATACGGCAGGCTCGTGGCCGAGCGCCGAGTAGAACACTCGTCCCGCGCCGAAAGATCGCGTCCAGGCGAGCGGCCAGCCGTAGAAACGGTGCTGTACACCGGCCGCGCCGAGGTCCACCGTGCTTGCGTCGAGACGCAGGAGCACATGTGATCGGCGGTAGTCGAAGTCGCTGATTTGGTAGATTTCATCGTTCAACTGCAACGAAGGCCCGAGAAACGCCACCAGCGGATCTGCGGGATCGGCCACCTCTATCGTTGCAGGCTGATGCCAGGGATGACCATTGAAGTAGCCGCCGATCAGATCGAGATAGTCCGGCCATGCGTAGAACGTGTCCGTGGCCGAATGAACACCAAGGAAGCCGCCGCCCGAACGCACGAAATCGAGAAGCATCGCCTTCTGCGCGCGGCCCATCGGAATTTCACCGCTCGTGAAGAACATCACCGCGGCGTACCGCTCGAGGTTTCCTGTCGAAATTTCAGATATGTCTTCCGTTGCGACGACTTCAAAGGCACCGGAGTCCTCTCCAAGCTGCGTCAGGATTGTCCCCGAAAGCGGTATTACATCATGCCGATAGCCGGCCGAGTATGTGAAATAAAGGACGCGTTTCGGCGGACGCTCTGCACGAGCGCAAAGTGGTCCGATGGCAGCCGCGCCGCCGACGAGTGCAATGAACTCGCGTCGCGTCACAATTCTCTCCCGCCGCCCGACCAGCCCGATAGAACCTAACACGTTTCGGGACGATGCGCGCGAGGCGGAGCTATTCGGCGCCACGGCGTCCTCTCGACATCGACGTGTCAAACCGGCAAAGTGTGGTCTCTATTTCGAGCACGATCACACTGATCCCAGATCATGCCTGTCTGCCGGAGGAACTGCCCGCATGAGCAAGCCCGTGAAGACGCAGGCCGAACTGATCGAGATGGCAAAGGCCGAATTGAAGGTCCATGCCGATCCGCCCGATGGCCTGATGATCTCGGTCATCCGCGATGGCGACGGCTGGGAATTCCGCGCCAGCGCCGACAAGGCGACGCAGGCGAAGCCCGGCTATCCCGAGGCGGTCGCCATGCTGGTGCAGATCGGCGACCACCTCTCCAAGCAGTATGATGTGAAGGGGCAGGGCGACTGACGCGCCGGCTTGTCCTGTTTTCTGCTTAGTCAAGGAAGAACAATGCTGCCCTTTGTAACGCACGATCCGCGCTTCTCGCGCCTGGTGATTGGTCATGCCAATCTTGAAAAGCTCGCCAGCGGCTGCCGCTGGGCGGAGGGGCCCGCCTATTTCGCCGCCGGTCGTTACCTTATCTGGTCGGATATTCCCAACAACCGCATGATGCGTTTCGACGAAACCGACTCTTCAGTGTCGGTCTTCCGTTCTCCCAGTTTCAATTCGAACGGCAATACCGTGGACCGGGACGGGCGGCTGATCAGTTGCGAACATTTCATGCGGCGCGTCACTCGTACCGAATATGATGGCTCGATCACCGTCCTGGCTGACCGGTATGACGGCCATCGGCTGAATTCGCCCAACGATGTCGTCGTCAAGTCGGACGGTTCGATCTGGTTCTCGGATCCGACCTACGGGATCGATGGCGATTACGAAGGCCAGCAATCCAAATCGGAGATCGGCGCCTCCAATGTGTACCGGATCGACGGCGTTAGCGGCAAAGTAACCCTGGTCGTATCGGACCGGGTTCAGTCCAATGGATTGGCCTTTTCGCCGGATGAAACGCTGCTTTACGTGGCCGATACCGGCGCGACGCATGTCAGCGGGCTTCCGGCAACGATCTGGTCGTACAAGGTCGACGGAGAGCGGACCGGAGCATCCTCGTTATTTGCCACCTGTCCGGACGGATTGTTCGACGGATTTCGCTGCGACATCCATGGAAACATCTGGACGTCGGCAGGCCGCAGCGTCTTTTGCTACGCGCCCGACGGCAAACATCTGGGCACGATCCCGATCGGGGAAATCGTCGCCAATGTCTGTTTCGGCGGACCCCGGCGCAACCGGCTTTATATCTGTGGGCAGACTTCGCTTTATTCGATCTATCTCAACACGCGCGCTGCGGTTTAACGGCCAAAGCGGAGGCTGACACCAAGGCCGGACGGGAGGGCCGGGTTTTAACTCGTGACGCGCTCGCCGCGGCCGTAGACAAGCAGCATCATGATGATGACAAGCCCATAGATCACCTGCCGGCCTGCCTCGGGCATGTCCATGATCGAAAGGACGCTGTTGAGAAGGACAATCAGCACGACTCCGATCAGCGTGCCGAGATAGCGGCCACGGCCACCCAGGATGTTGGTGCCTCCTATCACGACCGCGGCAATCGACGGCAGCAGGTAGGCGTCGCCCATCCCCTGATAGGCCTTGGTCGAATAGCCAGCGAGCAGCACGCCGGCGAGTGCCGCCGCGAGACCGCAGAGCATGAAACAGATGACGGTGACGCGGCGCGTATTGACGCCCGCCAGATAGGCCGCCGCTTCCTTGTTGCCGATGGCATAGATGTAGCGGCCGAGCGGTGTGCGCTGCAGGATGATGACGACCAGCGCCGAGACCGCTGCCCACACAAACAAGGCGTTTGGGATACCGAATGTACGCTCTCCTGCAAGCGTACGCATCAGTTCGGTAGCGGCGGTCTGCGGCGCATAGCCGCCGGTGTGCGCGACCATCAGCCCTCGCATCACCGCATTGACGCCAAGTGTGAAGATCATCGAAGGGACACGCAAATACGCCACTCCGATGCCATTGATGAGACCCACAAGGAGCCCGACGCCAAGCCCGACCGGAATTGCGAACGGACCGCCGATCGAGGTCGCCATCATGGCAGCGGCCGCCAGCGTCCACGGTACCGATAAATCGATCTGAGCAATCAGGATGACGATCATCATCCCGGCCGCCACGATCCCGAGAAAGGCGCCGATTTGCAGTTGCTGAAGGAGGTAGGTCGGTGAGAGCAGCGGCGCGCTGCCGAAACGAGCGAACGTATAGACCGTGCCCGCCAACAGGATGACAAGAATGAACAGGCCCGCGATGAGGATCGGGCGGTCGTCACGCGAGAGGCCAAGCGACGCCGATGTCATCGAAAGAGCTCCAGCGTGTTCTTCACGCGCAGCACGCGTAGCGCCCCGATGCTGACCGCCGCGAGAAGGATCAGGCCCTCGAACAGGGGTTGCAGCAGGGGTGCGATGTCGAAGATGCGGAACAGGAAGGAGATGACACGCAGTATCATGGCGCCGAAGATCGAGCCGATGGCGCTGCCGGTGCCGCCAAGCAGCGAGGTTCCGCCGATGACGACGGAGGCGATGGAGTTGAGGGTATAGGCACCGGCCTGCGGAATATCGGCGTTCCCCGATGATGTCTGAATGGCGAGGAAGAGGCCGCCGCAGCCGGCGAAGAAACCGGCAAGGGTGAAGGCAGCGATCTTGGCGCGCTCGATCGGAAGCCCGGACATGTAGGCCGCGCCTTCGGCCGAGCCGACCGCATAGACGGCGCGGCCCAGCACCGAACGGCGGAACGGCAGCCAGACCAAGATCGCAATCAGGGCGAGCAGCACGAAGGGCACCGGTATCCAGGCGAAGGGTGCAAACCACGCTGCAGCACCATCGTCGAAAATGTGGACGGTCGAAGCAAAATCGCCAAGCGAATTGGTCATCGCCCAGTTGAGGTCTTCGTCGATCTTGCCGCCCGGCGTCGGCCGCAGGAACAACGCCACGCCGATATAGACCGCCCCGGTCGCGAGCGTGGCGATGATCGGCTGAATCCGCCCGTAGACCACGACGCAGCCATTGATGAAGCCGGCGCATGTGCCGATTGCCACGCATGAGGCCATGCCCAGCAGGATGCCGCCGACGCCGCCGGGAAAGGTTCCGAGGCCCAGATGCAGGCCGAAAATCTCAAGATGCAGCGGCGTTCCGCCCGGCGCGCCGGTCAGAAGATAGCTCGCAAAGCATGCCACCATCGTCATCACGGCGCCGACCGACAAATCCAGTCCGGACATCAGCACCGGCACGGTCTGGGCCATGGCCAGCATGGCCAGCGCGAAGATCTCGTTCCCGTTCTGGACCAGCACGGCGGACGAGAATCCCTTCGGGTGCGCGAGGTTGTAGAGCAGGTAAAGGATGCAAAACAGCAGGACCGCAGTAACGAGCCCGACGTTCTGGCGCGCTCTGACGGCGATGTCGTCAAGCATGGGCGGCTCCGCCTGCCGTATCGATGTTGAGGGAACTGGCGACGATG
>Ga0070713_100003576_pt1 | contig 10269 bp, 10 predicted proteins | sample LARL82metaG_FD_65465 | JGI IMG/M metagenome (GOLD analysis project Ga0070713, IMG submission 65465) | Corn, switchgrass and miscanthus rhizosphere microbial communities from Kellogg Biological Station, Michigan, USA - LAR L8-2 metaG | ecosystem: Host-associated > Plants > Roots > Rhizosphere ... | reverse complement strand
GCATCGATCGCGGCGGCCAATATGTCGGCGCGCAGCACCATGCCCGGCCCGCCGCCGGCCGGCGTGTCGTCGACGCTGCGATGCCTGTCGGTGGCGGAGGCGCGGATGTCGCGCGCCTCCAGCGCCCAGATGCCGGAGGCGAGCGCCTTTCCCGCCAGGCTGACACCGAGCGGCCCCGGGAACATGTCGGGGAAGAGGGTGAGGACGGTGGCGCGCCAGATGCTCATGCCGCTCTGTTACGGCACCACGGCCGTAAGATCGAGACCCTGCATCAGCGCGGCGGCCTCGATCGCGCGCTTGAAATCGGCCAGCTTGTATGTCGAGACGACAATCTTCTTCAGATCGAGCAGACCTTCCGCGGCGAGCTGAGCCAGCTGTGCCGGCGCATGCCGCGCATACATGAATTGGCCGACCACCTCCCAGTCATTCGCCAGCATCTCGCGGAACGACAATTCCAGCGGCACCTCCGCGCTGCCCATCAGCACCATGCGCCCGCCACGCTTGAGCGCGCGCAGGCAGGACAGCGTGGTCGACGTGCTTTTCGCCGCGCCGAGCAGGTCGAGCGCGACATCCGCGCGGCCTCCCGCGGCTTTTCGGATGACAGCGAGATCCTTTTCGGCGTCGCCGGCGACCTCTGCGGGAATCACGCGGTGGCCGAACATGTCGCGCAGATTTTCCAGCGCCTCGCGCTTGCGTCCGATCGCGACGACGCGGCCGGCGCCCATGCTCGCCGCAAGCATCACCGCGCCTGAACCGAAATAGCCGGTCGCGCCGTTGATGAGGATGGTCTCGCCGCCGCGAAAGCCTGTGCGCTGCAGCCCGCCAAACGGAACGATCAGCTTCGCAAGGCCGATCAGCTCGGTCGCAGGCTTGTCGTCCATGTTGAACAGCGGAGTGACGCAGGCCGCGGGCCAATGCGCGATCTCGGCGAATGCGCCGTCGCGCCAGCGCGCCTGCATCGCGAGCGACGCCGGCGTGGGGACGGTTGCGGTGAGGCCGATCAGGATTTGCGGCGGATCGGAATCAGGCACGTCGCCGCGCAGATGCGGACTGAGGAAGACACGATCGCCCGCCTGCACATGGCCGACGTTCCCGCCGACCGCGACGACGCGGCCGATCGCGTTGGTGCCGGGCACGAACGGCATCGGCGGCAGGTTGTAGGGCGCCTGGCCCGACAGCACGCGCCCCATATAGGACAGCACCATGCCGGCCTCGATGCGCACCAGCACGCCGTCCGCCGCCGGTGCGGGCGTCTCGACCTCGTCGAAGCGCAGGTCATTGTGGGCGTGCAAACGCCAGGCCTTGTGGGTTTCAGCCATCTTGTTCGCTCCTGTCTCGCAACGCGATCAGGCGGCGGTGGGATCGTCGCCTTCGATTTCCTGCGGCAGTTCGATCAGCACGCGGCCGCCGGCAATATCCACGGTCGGCACCACGGCGTTGGAGAACGGCAGCAGCATTGTTCCGCCGCTCACTGGTGCGATTTCGATGATGTCGCCCGCGCCGAAATTATGGATCGCGATGATCTTGCCGAGCATCGCGCCGCCCGTAGTCTCCGCGGACAGTCCGATCAGGTCGGCGTGATAATATTCGTCCTCGTAGGTCGTCGGCAGCTTGTCGCGCGCGACATAGAGTTCGAGGCCGTTGAGGCGCTCGGCCTCGTTGCGCGTCGTGACGCCCTTCAGCGTGGCGACGAGATGGCCCTTGGCTTCGCGGGCATGCGCCACTTCGAACGTCCGCGCGCCATCCTTGGTCGAGAGCAGTCCATAGCGCGTCACCGCGAACGGATCTTCGGTGAAGGTCCACAGCTTCACCGCGCCGCGCACGCCATGCGCGGCGCCGATCCTGGCGACGCAGATTTGTGCGGACACCGTCACGCGCCGCTAACGGCTTACGCCGGCTTGGCGGCGGCTTCGGCCTGCGCCTTGCGCTCCTTGCGCGGCACGGCCTTCTCGGGGTTGTTGCGCTTCTCGCGCTTCTTCACGCCGGCGGCGTCGAGGAAACGCATCACGCGATCGGACGGCTGTGCGCCCTTGGCGAGCCAGGCCTTGACCTTGTCCATGTCGAGCTTCAGCCGCGCCTCGTTGTCCTTCGGCAGCAGCGGATTGAAGTGGCCGAGACGCTCGATGAAGCGGCCGTCGCGCGGAAAGCGGGAGTCGGCGGCGACGACGTGATAGACCGGACGCTTCTTGGTGCCTGCACGAGCGAGGCGGATGACGACGGGCATTGGGTTCTCCTGAGTGTGGTTCGATATGGACGTTTAAAGCGAATTTGTCATTCCGGGGCGCGACGAAGTCGCGAGCCCGGAATCCATACTCACGATGGTGGTTATGGATTGCGGGCCTGCGCCTTGCGGCGCATCCCGGAATGACGGGCGGTGAGAGGAAACGCGCTTCGTCATTATTTCTTCTTCCCCGGGAAGCCGAGGCCGGGAAGGTTCGGCTTGCCGGAAAGCCCGGTCAGCCCCGGCAAGTTCGGCAGGCCCTGGCGCAGGCCGGGCGGAAGATCCTTTGGCAGATTCGGCATGCCGCCCGGCAATCCGCCGCTCTGCAGCTTTTCCTGCATCGCCTTCAGCTCTTCCGGCGAGGGCGGCTTCATACCGCCGCCAAAGCCCATCGCCTGCGCGATGCCGGCGAGCGGGCCGCGTTTGCCCGAACCCATGGCCTTCATCATGTCCGCCATGTTCCGGTGCATCTTGAGCAGCTTGTTGACCTGCTCGACGGTCTGTCCTGCGCCGGACGCGATGCGCTTCTTGCGGCTGGCTTTGAGAATGTCAGGGGTCTTGCGCTCCTGCCGCGTCATCGAATCGATGATGGCGACCTGGCGCTTGATGATCTTGTCGTCGAGGCCGGCGGCCGCGATCTGGTTCTTCATCTTGGCGACGCCGGGCATCATGCCCATCAACCCGCTGATGCCGCCCATATTCGCCATCTGCAGCAGCTGCTCGCGCATGTCGGCCAGGTCGAACTGGCCCTTGCGCATCTTCTCGGCGGCGCGCGCGGCCTTCTCGGCGTCGATATTCGCAGCCGCCTTCTCGACCAGCGAGACGATGTCGCCCATGCCGAGGATGCGGCCGGCGATGCGGCTCGGGTAGAAATCTTCCAGCGCATCGGTCTTTTCGCCGGTGCCGAGCAGCTTGATCGGCTTGCCCGTGACCGCGCGCATCGACAGCGCCGCGCCACCGCGGCCATCGCCGTCGACGCGCGTCAGCACGATGCCGGTGAGGCCGACGCGCTGGTCGAACGAGCGCGCGAGATTGACGGCGTCCTGGCCGGTCAGCGCGTCTGCGACCAGCAGCACCTCATGCGGATTGGCGGTCGATTTGATCGTGGCCGCTTCCGCCATCATCTCTTCGTCGAGCGTGGTGCGGCCGGCGGTGTCGAGCAGCACGACGTCGTAGCCGCCGAGCTTGCCGGCTTCGAGCGCGCGCTTTGCGATCTGCGGCGGCTGCTGGCCGGCGACGATCGGCAGGGTGGGGATGTCGAGGTCGCGGCCGAGCACCGCGAGCTGCTCCATGGCCGCCGGACGATAGACGTCGAGCGAGGCCATCAGCACTTTCTTCCTGTCGCGCTGGACGAGGCGGCGAGCGAGCTTGGCCGTGGTGGTGGTTTTGCCCGAACCCTGCAAGCCGACCATCATGACCGCGACCGGAGGCACGGCATTGAGATCGATGGTCTGGCCGTCGGAGCCGAGGGTCGCGACCAGTTCGTCATGGACGATCTTGACCACCATCTGGCCGGGGGTCACCGACTTGACCACGGTGGCGCCGATCGCCTGCTCGCGCACGCGGTCGATGAAACTGCGGACGACGTCCAGCGAGACGTCGGCCTCTAGCAGCGCGCGGCGCACCTCGCGCATCGCGGCATCGACGTCGGCTTCGCTGAGCGAGCCGCGGCCCGTCAGCCGATCGAGGATACCGCCAAGCCTTTCCGACAGATTGTCGAACAATGCCGTTGTCCTTTGTCCTGCTCGCGCAGGGCTGCCACTTTTGTTGCCGCTGTCATGCCCCGGCTTGACCGGGGCATCCAGTACGCCGCGGCCTCTCAGCTTGAGCCGAGCCGCCTCTGGAATACTGGATCACCCGCTCCAGTGCGCAATTGCGCACAAGGCGGGTGATGACACCTTAACTTGGGTCTCGCCGCGCGATCTCGCTACGCGCGGTTTGACCTCGTTCCAAACAATTTTACGCCCGAGGGCGCATCGCGCTGTCGGGCGTTGGCCTCCGGTCTCCAGGACCGGTCGGCGGGTCGAAAAGGAACTCTTTCCGATTGATGTGGCGCGGTTAAATAGCCGCCTCCGCCAAAAGTCAAGGAAACTTGCTGAAAAAGCCGATCTTTTGCGCCCCGAGCAGCCACCCCATCTTGCCTGAGTTAATCGATTTGAGGCCAATTCCTTCATGAAACCCACCCGTCGCCGCGTCCTGGGAGTGCTCGCCGGGAGCGCTGCCGCGATCGGTCTCCCGTCCGCCTGGTATTCCCGCATGAAAACCTATTCGGGTCCCGTCTCCGACCATTTTGACGGCCTGCACTTTTTTGACCCCGACGGCTCGCCGCCGAAATCGCTGATGCAGGTGCTGAGCTGGCAGTTCGGCCGGCGCGATCGCGCGATGTGGCCGGACTGGGTTCCGAACGCCCATGCCGATACGCCGCCGGCGCGCGTCGAGGGCAGCAAGGTCCGCTTCTCTTTCGTCGGTCATGCGAGCTGGCTGATCCAGACGGCCGGCCTCAACATCCTGGTCGACCCCGTCTGGTCGGAGCGTGTCTCGCCGTTGTCCTTTGCCGGGCCGAAACGCCACAACGATCCCGGCATCGCTTTCGATGCGCTGCCGAAGATCGACATCGTGCTGGTGTCACACGGTCATTACGACCATCTCGACATTGCGACGCTGTCGAAGCTCACTAAGAAATTCTCTCCCCGCGTCGTCACGCCGCTCGGCAATGACGTGACCATGAAGGACGCGGACAGCACGATCAGGGCCGAGGCCTATGACTGGAAAAACCGCGTCGAGCTAGGCAACGGCCTGGCGGTGACGCTGGTGCCGACGCGGCATTGGTCGGCGCGCGGCCTGTTCGATCGCAACAAGGCGCTGTGGGCGAGCTTCGTGCTGGAGACGGGGGCCGGCAAACTCTACATCGTCTGCGATTCCGGCTATGGCGACGGCAAGCATTTTCGTCGCGTGGCGGAAACGCATGGGCCAGTGAGGCTCGCGATCCTGCCGATCGGCGCCTATGAGCCGCGCTGGTTCATGCGCGACCAGCACATGAACCCGGCGGACGCCGTGAAGGCGCTGGCCGATTGCGGCGCCGAGCAGGCGCTGGCGCATCATCACGGCACGTTCCAGCTGACCGATGAGGCAATCGATGCCCCCGCCCTCGCGCTCGGCGTGGCATTGGACGAGGCGAAAGTGCCGCGCGAGAAATTCGCGGTGCTGAAGCCGGGGCAAGTGTTCGAGATTTAGCTGCGACCCTCTCACTTCGTCATGGCCGGGCTTGTCCCGGCCATCCACGTCTTTGTCTCACAAAGAAAGCAAGACGTGGATGCCCGGCACAAGGCCGGGCATGACGACCTTTGTCATTCTGGATCTTGCGGTTCTGCTTGATCGTCCCGGGTCACCAGCCGTCAAAGCAATTGGCCGCCGTCGACCGTCAGCGTCTGCCCCGTGATCCACGATGCCGCCTCGCTGCAAAGAAACACCGCCGCATTGGCGACTTCCTCTGGCCTGCCCATGCGGCCCCACGGGATCGAGTTGAGCGCGCTGTTGTACAATTGCGGATTGGACGTCTTGCGCTCCTCCCAGAGCCCGCCGGGAAATTCGATCGAACCCGGAGCAATCGCGTTCACGCGGATTTTCTTCGGCGCATACATCAGGGCTTGCGACATGGTGTAATTGATCAGGGCCGCCTTCACCGCCCCATAGGATGCTGCGCGTGCGCTGGCATGGAAGCCCGAGATCGAGGAGATGTTGAGGATGGCGCCGCCACCACTCTGCTCGATATGGGGCAGCGCCGCGTTCGAGGCACGCACCGTCGCCATCACGTCGATGTCGAGGCCCTTCGCCCATCCCGCTTCGTCGTCGCCGCCACCGAAGCCGGACGCGTTGTTGACGAGGATATCGATGCCGCCGAGTGCTTTCGCGGCGGATGCGATGAAAGCGGCAATCGCGTCCTTGTTGGCGAGATCGCAGGATTCCGCGTGCGCCTTCACGCCATGCTTGCGGATATCGGCCGCCGTCGCATCAAGCGCTGCTTGTCCGCGCGCACAGATGCAAACGTCAGCGCCCGCAGCTGCGAAGCCGAGCGCGATGGATCGGCCAATTCCCTTGCTGCCGCCCGCCACGACGGCGCGTCGCCCCTTTAAACTGATCTGCATGTTTGGGAGTCCTGCCCTGTTCTTGTTCCGGCCATGCGTTGCACGCGGCCTATGGTGACAGGGAACCTCAAGCGTGAGCGTCAGGTGCTTGTCAAGCGCGGTCGTCGCGGCGGCCTGTGGTTACAGGTCCCCGCTTTCGCGGGGGATGACATCTCGTATGTTGCAGCGGCAGGCCGCTACGGCCCCTGCTTGATCGCCCAGGTGACATTGGCCGAGACTGACAGCATCTCCTCGCCGGGTGCGATCGAGGTGGAGGTGATGGCCATCGGCGCCGCCGATTTCGAGCGGAATACCGGCTGCGGCGCGCCTCCCTCGGAAATGCTCAAGGGCGCGCCGAGCGTGACGCCGGCGGCCCTGGCGTAGATCTCGGCCTTGCGGCGTGCATCGGCCACGGCTTTCTCGCGGGCGTCGTCCAGCAGTCTCGAGGCCTGTGCCACCTCAAAGGCGACATTGCCGATATCATTGGCGCCGGCGCCGACCAGCGTATCGATGACCGTGGCGACCTTGTTCACGTCATTGATGCGCACCGTGACGCGGTTGGAGGCGCGGTAGCCCGCGATCGGCGAGGGGCCGGAGCGGTTCGGCGCATATTGCGGCTGCAGCGACAGCCGCGAGGTCTGGATGTCCCTGGCTTCGATATTGGCGGTCTTCAACGCCGCCAGAACTTTGGCCATCGCCGCGTTGTTGGTCTCGGACGCTTCGCGCGCCGTTTTGGCGTCGGTCGCAACGCCGGCATCGACGAAGGCGATGTCGGGAGCGACGGAGATTCTGGCTTCGCCGGTCACGGAGATCGCGGGCGGAAAGGCGTCAGACGTCTGCGCCAGCGCGGGCGCGCCCGAAAATGCAAGCGCGATGGCGACCAGGGCCGCTCTCATTTCAGAGGCACATAGACGTTGATCACGAGCTTGTCCTCCGCGGTCTTCACGGGGTCGGTGATGTATTCCTCGATGAAGGTGTCTTTCGCCTCGAGTTTCTTGTCATCGAGATGATTGGTGATCGCCTCATAGGTGTTGTCCATGTTGTCATAGGAACCGCGGTGGACGAATTTCAGCGCCTTGCCCTCCGGCGACTGGCCCATGCTCATGTTCTTGGCCAGATTCTTCGGCTCCTGGTCCACCGGAACCTCAGCCAGGTAGCTGAAGCCGGTGTCGTCCGTCGAGGTGTAGACGATCATCAGATTGCCTGATGGCTTGACGCCCTGCTTGTCGAGCAGCGCGGTCAGCGACTTGTAGGATTCGATCAGGCTGTCAAAGGCCGAATCCCAATTGGCCGTGCCCTTGGCGAGGACGACCTTCTTCGCCGAAAGCGTGATCGGTTCGCCAAAGGGGTCGGCGGTCTGGACCGAAGGCGCGGGCGCCGACTCCGCGGCGGGGGCCGGCGGCGAGGGGCTTGCGGCCGGGGCCGGATTTGCTGACGGGGCGGGACTCGATGAGGGAGGGCTTGCCGCAGGGGCAGGACTGGCCGCCGGCGCCGGCGTGGCTGCCGGGGCCGGTGATTGGGCTATTGCTCCCCCGACCCCCAGCCAGATCGCGGCGGCCGGGATCAACGCGATTGTAACAAAGCGGGGAAGGAAGGGGAGATTCATCCAGATTTCTCCAAGGGCAGGTGTCCCAAGCGGGGCGACCCTAACACGCACAGCTTGTGTCGTCCCCTAACAGATCGGTCATCTGCCCTGCGGGCTGGTCATTGGCTCAAGATTCGCCATATAACACGGGCAGAATTTTGGGCATTTCATGAGCGCGCTCGCCAACCACGCTTTCGCTAAGATGAACGGCATCGGCAACGACATCGTCGTGGTCGATCTGCGCGATGCTGCCGGCAAGGTCACGGGCGCGGACGCGCGCGCGGTCGAGACATCAGTGCATTACGACCAGCTCATGCTGCTGCATCCGGCCCGGCTCGCCGGCACCGAAGCCTTCATCCGCATCTACAACAATGACGGCTCGGAAGCTGGTGCCTGTGGCAACGGCATGCGCTGCGTGGTGCGCCGCCTGTTCGAGAAGACGGGCCAGACCTCGGTCACCTTCGAGACGGCGGCAGGCCTGTTGAACTGCTGGCAAGGCCCCGCTCCTGACCTCTATACCGTCGACATGGGCGCGCCGAAGTTCGGCTGGCAGGATATTCCGCTCGCCGAGGAATTTCGCGACACCCGCTACATCGAGTTGCAGATCGGGCCGATCGACAAGCCGATCCTGCATTCGCCCTCAGCGGTGAACATGGGCAATCCGCACGCGATCTTCTGGGTCGACGACGTCGACGCCTACGATCTCGAGCGCTTCGGGCCGCTCCTGGAAAATCATCCGATCTTCCCGGATCGCGCCAATATCACGCTCGCTCAAATCGTCGACCGCGATCACATCACCATGCGCACCTGGGAGCGCGGCGCGGGTTTGACCAAGGCCTGCGGCTCGGCGGCCTGCGCCACCGCCGTCGCTGCGGCGCGGTTGAAGCGCACCAACCGTCAGGTCGAAATGGCGCTGCCCGGCGGCAAGCTCGCCATCGAATGGCGCGAGCGCGACGATCACGTGCTGATGACCGGCACGGCCTCGTTCGAATACGAAGGCAGGTTCGATCCCGCGCTGTTCGCCTCCGTGGCGTAAATCATGAGCGTCGAGGTCGTCACTTTCGGTTGCCGTCTCAATGCATTCGAATCCGAGGTGATCGCGCGCGAGGCCGAGAGCGCCGGGCTCAGCCAAACCATCGTCATCAATAGCTGCGCCGTCACCAACGAGGCGGTGGCCCAGGCGCGGCAGCAGATCCGCCGGCTCAAGCGCGAACGCCCCGAAGCGCGCATCGTCGTCACCGGCTGCGCCGCACAGACCCAAAGCGCTGACTTCGCCGGCATGGCCGAAGTCGATCGCGTCATCGGCAATGACGACAAGATGCGAAGCGACGCCTGGCGCGCGACGCGGCATGCCTTCGACGTCGATGCCGAAGAAAAGATCGCCGTCAGCGACATCATGGCCGTGAAGGCGATGGCGCCGCATCTCGTCGACGGTTTTCAACGCGGCCTGCCGCGCGTCTTTGTGCAGGTCCAGAACGGCTGCGATCACCGCTGCACCTTCTGCATCATCCCCTTTGGCCGCGGCAATTCGCGCTCGGTGCCGATGGGCGCCGTCGTCGAGCAGGTCCGTGCGCTCACCGCGCGCGGGCATGCCGAAATCGTGCTCACCGGCGTCGACCTCACGAGTTATGGCGTCGATCTTCCGGGCGCTCCGACGCTCGGGCATCTGGTGAAGCAGATCCTGCGCCACGTTGGCGAGCTCAGGCGCCTGCGCATCTCCTCGATCGATTCGATCGAGGTGGACCGTGATCTCCTGGATGCGCTCGCCGGCGATGCGCGGCTGATGCCCCATCTGCATCTGTCGCTGCAATCCGGCGACGACCTGATCCTGAAGCGGATGAAGCGGCGGCATCTGCGCGAGGATGCCGTTCGATTTTGCGAAGAGGTGCGGCGGCTGCGGCCGGACATCGCATTCGGCGCTGATATCATCGCAGGGTTTCCGACCGAGACCGAGGAGATGTTTTCGCGCTCGCTCGATCTGGTCGAGGCATGCGGCCTCACCTTCCTGCACGTCTTCCCCTACTCGCCGCGGCCGGGCACGCCGGCCGCGCGAATGCCGCAGGTCGCAAGCCAGGTGATCAAGGAGCGCGCCAAGCGGCTGCGCGCGGCGGGCGAGACGGCGTTGCGAAAAAGGCTGGCGTCAGAGGTCGGCGCCACACGCGACGTGCTGATCGAAAGCGCGACCCAGGGCCGGACGGAGCATTTTGTGCCGGTGGCGATTGCGGGCGAGACGCCGGGAATGGTGAAGCGGATTGCAATCACCGGCCATGACGGTGCGCGGCTCGTTGGCTAACTCCGCTGTCGTCGCCCGGCTCGACCGGGCGACCCAGTACGCCGCG
>Ga0070713_100003575_pt1 | contig 10269 bp, 6 predicted proteins | sample LARL82metaG_FD_65465 | JGI IMG/M metagenome (GOLD analysis project Ga0070713, IMG submission 65465) | Corn, switchgrass and miscanthus rhizosphere microbial communities from Kellogg Biological Station, Michigan, USA - LAR L8-2 metaG | ecosystem: Host-associated > Plants > Roots > Rhizosphere ... | reverse complement strand
AAGTACGGCTGGATGTTTCCTACTGGCGTTCCCGTGCTGAGCATGGCCTCCCCTTTCCGCCTGTGATAGAACAGAGGCCGCCTGGCGGCCGCTTGATACCAACCTGACCCGGGCGTTCGCCGTGCACGCCCGCACGCTGGAGCAACTGGACGCTGCCCGCCGACGCCGTTCTCGCCTGTACCGTGGCCGACTACGCGGAGCGGGTGGACACCGCCGAGGTGGCCCGTCCGACCGGTGTGGTCGCGCTCATCCGCCCCGACGCCTATGTCGCCTGGGCCTGCGAGCCCGGGCCCGGCGACGACCGGGCCGCGCTGGTCCGTGACGCCCTGGCCCGCTGGTGCGGAGCATCTTCCCCGGCCGCGCCAGGCTCCGTAGGATCTGTCATCGATGGACTTTCTCAGACCGGGTGATCCGCGGCGTATCGGGAAGTACGTCTTGTCCGGCCGTCTGGGAGCCGGCGGGATGGGCGAGGTGTTCCTCGGCTGGTCTCCGGAGGGCCACCCGGTCGCGGTCAAGGTCATCCAGCCCGCGCTGGCCCGTGACGAGGTGTTCCGGCGGCGCTTCCGCCAGGAGGTCGAGCTCGGCCACCGGGTGGGCGGGCGTTACGCGGCTAAGGTCATCGACGCGGACCCGGGCGCCGACCGGCCCTGGATGGTCACCGACTACGTCGCCGGGCCGTCGCTGGCGGACGTCCTGGACGTGCATCACGCGCTCCCGTCGCCCACCGTGCGGTTCCTCGGGGCCGCTTTGGCCGACGCGCTGTGCGCGATTCACGAGGCGAAGATCATCCACCGGGACCTGAAGCCCTCGAATGTCCTGCTGACCGAGGCGGGACCCTGGGTCATCGACTTCGGCATCGCCCGTGCCATCGACGCTTCCTCCGTCACCGTGCGCCGCGGCACGCCGGGGTTCATCGCGCCGGAGATCCTGACGAGCGAAGACGTCACCGAGGCGTGCGATGTGTTCGCCCTCGGCGTGGTGCTGGCCTTCGCCAGCGGGATCCGCCCGTTCGGCAACGGGACGGCCGCGTCCATCGACTACCGGGTCGTCCACCACGAACCCGAACTACAGGGGCTCGACCCCCTCATCCACGACGTCGTGGCGGAATGCCTGGTCAAGGAGCCCGCGGCCCGGCCCGCCCCGGCTCAGATCGCCGATCGCCTCGCGAGCGGCGAGACGGACGGAGGGTGGCTGCCCGAGCTTGTCCAGCGCATGATCACGGCTTGGGCCCCGCCGCGTGAGCCCGCCGTGGCCGACGCCAGTCGGCTGATGGCGGAGGCGGAGCAGATCGCCCGGGCGCTCCCGGCCCAGGACGAGCGCTCCATCGTCCTGCTCCACATCGCGGCGGCGGTGGGCCGGGTCGACCCGGCCTACGCCGGACGGCTGCTCGACGACGCCTGGTATCCCGTGACGCGCGCGGCCAGCCCGGGCGACCCGAGGCGCTCTTCGTCGGCCGAGACCCTGATCGAATCGTCCCCGGCCGAGGTAGGTGCCGTCGCGGGCCGCATCGATCAGGTTCCGGCCGAGCAGTTGCTGGCCGATATCGCGGCGTTCAGCCATGTCCTGACCCACCGGCGGATGGGGGTCGAGGAGGAAACAGCCGAGACCCTCGCCCAGATCGCCGAGGCGGCGGCCGAGGCCAGCCCGGTCCGGGCAGCCCGGATCGCCGGCTTCGTCGGCGACGAGTCGCTGCAGGCCATGGTCATCGCCCGGGCGGCCATGGTGGCGGCCTACACCGACCCCGGTCAGGCCGAGGAGATGATCGGCGTCATCAGGTCACGCATCGGCCAGGCAGCGCAGGGCGTCCCCGGCCGCAGTGGCGGAGGGCGGCCAGGCCGTATGCGGTGGCGGGGGAGATCGGCAGGAGGTGCCTCACCCGTTCCCGCTCACGTGGATCACGACACGGCCCGGTACTGGGCTGCGCTCGCGCTGGCCGAGACGGCCGCCGGAACGGCCGGCGCCAGCCCGGTCCGCCCGGGCCGGTTCCCGGCCGATCCCGGGTCGTTCGCCCGCACCATCACCGCGATCGGCAACTCGCGCGACTCGACGCTGAGCCCGGGGCGCCAGCCGCCCGGGGTGACCCCCGCCCGGGCGGGCGGTTACCTGGCCGAGGCCGGGAAACTCGCCTCGAGCATCGCCGCCTCGGGTGTGACCGCCTCCGGCGCCACGGCGGCCGACTTGCAGGCGGGGGCGCTCGCGGCGGTGAAGACGGCCGCCGCCCGCCTCGACCCGGCCCAGGCGGGTGCCTTGCTGGCCGAAGCCGAGCAGGCCGCCCGGGCTATCGGCGCCGACCGTCAGCGGTTCGACGCGCTCGAGCAGGTGGCCAGGACGGCGGCCCGCATCCTCCCGGAGCGAGCCGAGCAGATTGCCTGGAGTCTGCTTCACGCGCCCCGCACGCTGGGTGAACTGGCCTTGGTGGTGGCCGTCGACGATGCCGAGCGAGCCGGACGGATCGCGGCCGCGATCACCGACGACTACGTGCGTGCCCTGGTCCAGGCGGCCCTGGCCGTCCGGACGGCGCCGGACACCGCCGGGCCGCTGCTCGACCAGGCCGAGCGGGCGGCCAACGGGATTCCGGCCCGGCTGATCGAGGTGGCCCTGGTCGCCGCCCGGATCGACCCGGATCACGCCGAGCGGCTGGCCCGCTCGGTCACCAGGGGAGCGGAGATCATCTATGTCCGGCCGGATGACGGCCAGCCTGGCTGGCTACCGGTCAGCGGCCTGGTGAGATCCGCGCATTACTGGCAGGCGTGGGCACTGGCGGACCTGGCCGCGGTGGCCTACGAAAGCTCGGCGGGCTGATCACCCGCCGGGTCGGGAGGCGCTATCCCTTCGGCTCGCATGAGCCAGTGGACTAGGTCGGACAGGACGGTCGTCGCGCCGCTGCCGAACGGCGCGGTATGGAACAGGGCGACGTCCCGGAAATCCGATTCGGCCCCGCGGATGAGACCGGCGAGCCCCAGGTCGTCTTCCGCCCACTTCCTGACGTCCTCGCCGGTGCTCGCCCCCGGCCCGAATGCCGTCCCGGTCAGGTCGGCACGGCTGAAGACGATGGCCAGCCGGCGCGCGGCGCGCGGCCGTCCCATTTCCGTGATCCGGTCGGCCGTCTGCTGGTAGACCGGCTGCGGGTGCGGAGCTATCGAACGATGCGCGGTGAGCCGTTCTCGTGCCGTCGAGGGCAGGTGGTCCCAGAAGTCGCCGATCGACAGCGGGTCGATGACCAGGATGAACGTACTGGCCGCACCGAGATAGACCAGGTCCGCCGAGCGTTGCGAGTCGTAGAAGAGCTCGCCCGCCGCGTCGATGAGCTGCACGATCCGACGGTACCGGCCGACCCGCAGCCGGAGCAGGTAAGCCTTGGACACCTCGGCCGCTGGCGTCGCCGGTACCGGGAAGCCCTCGGCCAGGCCGGCATCGAGATCCCGCATCCGGGTCCTCGTGCCGGTGTCCGCGTAGCTGACCTGGATGCCGGGCCGGACGGATTCCTCCAGGGTCTTGATGATCCCGTACAGCAGCCTGGTCTTGCCCGCGCCGCGGGAACCGAACAGGGGGAAGATTATCTCTCGCTCCTGGCCGGGCCGGTGCTCGAGCGGCTGCTGGCAGGCGCGGTACGAGCAGATCGCATCCAGCTCCCGCGCCGACCCGAACAGCATCAGGGTCGGCATCCGCTGGCCGCACCGGCAGGTACGACGCAGCACTCCGTAGCGGCCGGACCTGATGTTCCAGTGCGTTTCCCGGCATTCAGGGTTGGGACATAGGTACGCGGGATACGGGATCCGCTCCCAGCAGGCCACGCAGCGTACCTTGATGTGCCGTACCCGCAGGTACGCGCGGTCGATGGCACGCAGGGTCCCCGCGGTGCCCCGCACGGCGGCGGTGGCCGCGGTCATCACCGCCTGGTGCGCCAGCGAGACCGCGGTGGTCAGGGCCGCCGCGAGCGGCAGCCCGGCTGCCAGCCCGACCGCCAGGCCCACGGCCGGCGGACCGCTGAGGGACCGGCGGGGGCTCGCGTCATCCAGCTGGTCCGTCACCCACTCCATCCACCACCCGGCGGCGTCCTGCCACCGGCTCCACGCCAGTTGCCTGATGTACCGCAGATCTGAGCGGGCGGGCCCGTAGAAATAGCTGACCCGGGCCGGATCGCCATCCGGCGGCGGGGTGAAGGGCCGCCGCCGGGCAGGCCATCCGCCGGGCCGCAGGGACAGTACCTGCGCACCGGCGATCAGGTAGAGGGCCAGGGTCTGCGCGGTGCATATCGCGACGCCGGCCACCGCGCAGCCCAGGACGGCCAGCACGGCATAGAGGGCGATAACGACGGACCGGGCGGATTCGTAGGCGGTCACCGGTGATCACTCCGAGCCGGGTTGCCGTCGGCCGAAGAACCGCGCGACGGCGGACTCGCGGCCCGTTCCGGCCTGCGCGCCGGCCTGGGCCGCGCTGGCCTTCCGCCTGCACCACCGCTTGAATGCCCGGCTGAGGTTCTTCTGGCGCCGCTCGCGGGGTACCCGGCTGCGGACGTCGACCAGGAACCTGAACGGGCCCCGCTGGGCGTCCTGCCTCAGGATGTTCTCCACCTGGCCGCGGTCGCGGCGTGGCCAGGCGGGCACGGTCGGCGCCAGGACGTCGTTCTCCAGGAGCAGGCCCCGGAGTGCGGTGGCGCGGTCACCGCGCAGGTCGTACCGCGACTGGAACAACCGGGCGGCGAGCTGAGGGTCAGCCGGGGGCGTGGCCAAGCGGGCCCGGGCGTGCACGCAGATGGCCTGGAAGACCGGCTCGGCGCACCCGGCGAGCTGTTCCGCGGGCCGGGGCGCGGTGAGCGTGAGGTGCGCGAGGTACTGGCGCAGCAGCTCACGGGTGTCCCAGGGGAGTCCCTCGACACGGTCCTCGAGGATCTTGTACGCGGACATGTCGCCGCGCTTGATCGCGCGGCGCAGTCCTTCGAGCGTGCCGCCGTGGTCGTGCAGCGTCTTCAAGCGCAGCCGGGTAGCGGCCGGCAGCTGAGCGCAGACCGGATGATCGAAGGCCTGAGCGCACAGGTCGTACCAGGTGTCCAGGTTGCCGATGTGACGCGGCGGCTGGAGCGCCTGGTCGAGGAGCCCGAGCGCTAGCGTGCCGCGCACGTCGCCGTCGAGCAGCCACAACAGCTGCACGGCCTCGCCCGGGTTCGTCAGGCCCTGCGGCCACAAGCTGGCCAGCAGGTCCGCGTCGCGCAGCGGCGACGCGGACGACGGGTGCAGCTCGATCAGCTCGTGCAGCGCCTGGACCGGCGTCAGGCGCCCGGACCTGACCTCCTCGAGCAGCAGCATCTCCCGCAGCTTCGGATGGCGGCGCAGGTCGTTGGCGTCGAGCAGCTCGCCGGCCACGCCGCGGAGCAGCCTGGGCGCCGCCTGCGGTCCCGCGGCCGTGATGAACGCGGCCAGGCCGCGCGCGAGTGCCGGGTACGCCTGCCCGCACCGGACGATGCGGCGATCTGAGTTCATAGCCAGCAGGGCCGGCCCGATGACCTCGCGGCCGCACCGCTCGACCAGCCCCGGATCGGGCTTGAGCCCGGTTGCCTGCGCCCAGTCCAGCACCGCCAGCGCGGTGGCGGCGTCGGCCGAGCGGAGCAGTCGCTCGCAGTTCGTCACCGCGACCTCGATACCCTCCGTGGTCGCGGCCGGGGTCGGGCCGGATGGCGGCCGGCCGTCCGCCAGCTGGCTGGTCGCCCGTTTGATCAGGATGACCTCGATCCGCTGGAGCTGGCCGATGGCCCCGGCCGCCCCGGCCGCCCTGGCCGCGGGCAGCAGGCGCCGCAGCTGGTCGTCGCTGAGCTCGTCGGCGTGGTCGAGCAGGACCGCGAGGACCGTCTCCACGTGCGGGGCGGGCAGCGGGGCCCGCCGGCGTGCTGCCTGCGGCAGCCAGCCCGTCATGGCTCCGACCGCGCCGTCAGGCAGCGGGTCGACGCCGAGCAGGGCGGCCGCGGCCGACACGACCGGGAACCACTCGTCGAGCGAGCGCTCCGTTCCCGCGGCGAGCGTGGCGGCCTGCCGCCACAAGCCGGCCGCGTGCAGCACCCCGACCCGGGCCAGCAGCGTGGCCGCGGGATGCGTCGTGACGTCAGGCAGGGTGCGCGCGGTCATGTCGAAGACGCGGAAGCCGTCCGCCAGGGCGGCCGGGCCGGTGACCGCGCCCGGGACGGTCCCGATCACGTGGGCGCGGCACTGGGCCGGGCGCCGCGTATAGGTGTAGAACGACAGCTCGCGGGCGCGCGCGTCCCCCAGCAGGTAACTGATCGCCGCGATCCAGTGTGCGTTGTCCGTGCTGGTCGGGCTCCACAGGACCAGGGCCCGGCCGCCGCCGAGGGCCTGGTCGGCCGCCGAGAGCAGCCGGGCCATGATGAGCTCGGCGTCGTCCTGGGCGGCCAGGAACGCGGCCACGGCCGGCCGGTCGAAGGATCCGCGCGGCGGGGCGGCCGGGATCGTGGGCAGCACCGTGCCGTCGGCCGGCGTGCGGGACCACACCGGCGACTCCCACAGTTCCACCGGCAGCAGGCCGCCGAAGTCGCGCTGGGGGTTCTCGGTGACCAGCGCGTGCGCGAAGTAGTTCCCTGACCGTCCGGAGAAATCCGCGCCGGCGTAGACCACGCAGGCGGTGATGTCGCCGCCCCGCGCCGCGTCGTGCACGTGGCACAGATTCACCGGGGCGTCGTCAGGCGACGTGTCCCACGACGGGAGCTCGTACGTCGTGAGCTGCTCGACCTGCCGCATGATCCCGGCCCCGGCGCCCTGGCTCAGCGCGTTGAACTGGAAGCCGGCGTAGCCACCCACCCCCCGCTCGCAGGAGGTGTAGTAGAGCTGCTCGAAGGCCACGTCAGCTCCCCCGGACGGTACGCACGATGTGCTCCTTGGCCAGCAGCCACACCAGCGGGTCGCCGATCCGGTGCGGGCTGGGAACGCCCGAGAGCCGCCGGTCAGGGGTGGGGATCGCGCCGAGCGCGGAGGCCCCGAAATACCGGTAGCAGCTGTAGTTCTGCCGCAGGTACTCGTCGATCTGCCGGCCGTCCCAGTCGTGCAGCAGGGCCTGGACGTGGCGGTGCACGTCCTGGCCGTCGAGTTCGTCGCTGCCCGGGCCGTTCGGGCCGGGGCGCTTCAACGGCGTACCCTCGGGGAACTCGTGCCAGAGCGCGTCGAGCTTGGTGAACACCACGGCGAGCGGCTTGCGGATCTTGCGGTCCCGGTGGCCGGCCTGGAGCATCTCCGTGATCCGCTGGATGACGCTGTAGGGGTCGTCCTCCGGCCGGGGATCCTGGTGCAGCGCCTCCTTGGCCGCCCGCTGCCGGCCGCCAGGCATCTGCAGCGGATCCAGGATCAAGATGATGGCGTTGGCGGCCTCGAGGTAGCGCCCGTTGAGTTCGGTGCTGGCCGTCGTGGTCAGGTCCTCGCCGGCGGTGTCGAAAAACGACAGCAGCGTCTGACGGGTGCGGCCCGGCAAGAGCGAGCGGGCCCGCCGCTTGAACCTGAACACCATCGGCGGCCGGTAACCCCGCCGGTCGGCGGCGACCGGGAACGTCGGGTCCGGCAGCGAATGCCCCTCGTAGAGCCGTTGCTCGTAGTCGCGGCGGAAGGTGCTGCGGGTCGTGTCGTCGGCACCCGATATCGACGCGCCGAGCCGTTCCCCCAGGCGGAACTCGAACTCGTGCATGAGCACGGTCATGAACACCGTCTTGCCGCTGTCGCGCGCTCCGACCAGGGCGATCAGCTGGCTGTTGACCCGGCCGAAGTGGACCGGGAACGTGCTGTGACACCGCGGGCAGACCCGGGTGTGAGTCCGTGCCTTGGAGTCAGGGCAGGTCGACCGGCGCCGATGCCTGATGTCGCGGAACGTATGCAGCTGGTCGCCGGTGGAGCCGAAGTGGTTCTGCTGCTGTGGGTCAGGTCCCGGCTCGCAGCGCTGGCCGCCGGGGCCGGGACGACCCGAGCAGCGGAACTCGATCTGCCATTCCGGGAAGGTCTCGTAGCAGTACGGACACGCCAGCCGGTGCCGGGGCAGGAACGGCAAGGCGATCACGTCATCTCACCTGCCGCCTGGCGCCCGGGGCGGGGGCCAGCGTTACCTGGTCGCGGGCCTGGGCCGGCCGGGCCGGGTCGACGAAGCAGGCGAGCCAGGAAGGGCCGCGCGCGCCGAGTTCCACCACTACCTCCAGGGAACTACCGGGCTCCATGTGCTGGCGGGTAATCCGGCCCACCGCCGTGCCGTCGTCCGGGCCCAGCGGGATGCCCGGCCGCCGGGATTCGATGACGACGACGTCAGGCAGGTTGCAGGGCCGGGTGGCGCGCACCCGCACCCGCCGGCGCCGCCGCCGGCGGATCAGGCTGACCAGGCCACCGAACCCCAGGACCCGCCGGATGTCGTAGTGCACGGGAATTCCGGTCCCCGGCACCACGATCTCGGCCGGGTTGGTCACCTCCTTCCCGTCCGCTCCCGCGATGACCGCCCAGACCGCGACGTGCTGCTCCGCGTATCCCATGACGGCGGAGAAGCCGCCTTCGGCGTCGTATTTCCGCCGCGAGCAGGTCTGCTCCTGGCGGCCCGCGGGAGCGGCGCCCGCGTCGCCCACGACGGCGGAAGGCTGCCAGGCCACCCGCGCGGCGATCGCCTCTTCCGGCCAGGTCCAGGTCAGCCGCACCTCGTCGCCGAACCGCCGGACGGAAAGTCCGCGGACGGGGGCTCCTCTGGTGATCTCCACGGTGCGGCCGACGGCGGCCGACGCGCCGAGCACGGTCATCGCCGTCACGAAGGCCCGGGTCGGCGGCAGCGGGAGTTCGTGGGTCATCTTCCGGTCGGGTCCTGGCACCCCGGTGACACGAAGCGGACTGCCGTACCCATCCACGTCACGGATAGTGACAACGGATCCTTCCCGCCACGGCGACGGGCCGGCCGCCATCCGCATCGACACCAGGCCAGCCGCGGGCGGGCTCCAGCTCAGCTGCACGATGTCCGTGCTGCTCCGGATTATGCGGGACTGAAGGTCCGTCACCGGCTGGAGAGGTTCCGCGGTGACGGCGCGGTCGTCCGCGGGCGGCTCGGACGCCAGGCCCGGGTCCGGCACGGTCGGGCGGTACGCGGCCGGGGCCGACGGCTCCGTCGCGGCGGGCGCGGCGACATCGCGGGTCTGGAGCATCTCGTGCTCCTCGGCGACGGCGGCCGCCAGGACCTCGGCTTCGCCGCGCTCGAGCGCCAGCCTGACGGCCTGCTCGGTGAGGGCACGCTGGGAGTAGCCGAGCCGCGCCAGCGGCCGCAGCAGCTCCACGACCTCCCAGAAGGCGATGTCGTCGAGTGCTCCCGGCTGCTGGGCCGCGTCCGCGAGTACGGACAAGACGCGAGACCAGTCGTCGTGCATGGCGCCGGCCGGCGCCTGCTGCCTGGCCTCGTCGATCACCGCCAGGTCGAGGCGGCGGCCGTCCTCGAGCCGCAGTCCCTCCAGGACCCGGAAGCCGCGCTTCAGCGAGCTGCCGAAAACCAGCTCGATGGACAGCTTGCGTCCGAGCCTGGGCAGCAGGTCGGCGAAGTCCGGGTGCCGCCCGATCGCCTCCGGCGGCCGGACCGGCAGGCGGGGCAGGTCGGCGACGCGCACGCCGCGCCGTTCGAGGGCGCCGCGGGCCTCCGCGGCCGTGACGCCGGGGCCCGCCACGGCGCAGAGCCTGTCCACGCGGCCGGACCCGACGCACGACGAGTCCTCCGCTACCGCCGCGGCCCCGCGGTCGAGCCGCTGCGCGCTCTGCCCTAGATCCTGACCTTGAGACAGCTGATCCCTACCCAATGAGCCTCCCACGTCGACCCCACCCGAGGCTGCTCACCAGCATGTGAATGCGCTGATTTCCATGATGTATCGGTCTGTCCCGGATTTCCATAGCGCCTGCGGCGTCTCATTTGAGACGCCCGGTGCACGCACGAATCCGTGTGCCGCCGGCTCATCGTCTAACCTGGAGCGTGCCCGCTACTGACCTGCGTATCGACCCGCTGACCGGGGCCAGCGTCGTCGTCACCCCGTGGCGGCAGGCACGCCCCAACCTTCCCGAGGGGCCGTGCCCGTTCTGCCCGGGCGGCCTCGAGGCACCAGGTCCCTACGACGTCAGGCACTTCGGCAACCGCTGGGCCGCCCTGCCCGGCGGACGCCACGAAGTGGTCCTGCACAGCCCGGATCACGACGCGTCCTTCCCGCACCTGGACGACGAACAGGCGGCCCGCGTCGTCGACCTCTGGTCCGCCCGCACGGCGGCGCTCGGGGCC
>Ga0070713_100003573_pt1 | contig 10274 bp, 7 predicted proteins | sample LARL82metaG_FD_65465 | JGI IMG/M metagenome (GOLD analysis project Ga0070713, IMG submission 65465) | Corn, switchgrass and miscanthus rhizosphere microbial communities from Kellogg Biological Station, Michigan, USA - LAR L8-2 metaG | ecosystem: Host-associated > Plants > Roots > Rhizosphere ... | reverse complement strand
GCCCACCGGCCCCGGCGCGATAGTCGGCAACAAACGATGGATCTCCGCTTCGTCCGCAAGATGCGTCGGGTAACCCCATTGCTGGTGCGCGCGCACGTTACGCTTCAGCTTTTCAACATCGGGTGTTTTCGGCGCGAACCACTCCACGCTTCCACCCCACTGAATCTGCAAATCGCCGGCAAATTCCAGGGTCAGACGGCGCCAGCCCGCGATGCCTAACAGATTCAGGTCGTAATAAGGGCGCGGCTGTTTGGAGAAAGTTGCGTTGATCCAGGCGAAGGATTTCTCGGTTGCGCCGTTGCCGGGACGCTGCTTCTCGAGAATGGTGACGTGGGCTCCGCGTTTGGCGAGGTGATATCCGATAGACGCGCCCATGATTCCGGCGCCCACAATTACAACTCGATCCTTGGCGGCCGCCGACCGGATGGGCAACCCGGTAATGAGCGGGGCCGACAAGACCTTCAAGAGTGTTCGCCTGTCCATGCCTATCATCATCCCAGCGCATCCCTTTGCGGGCAACTGTCCTGATATAATGCACTTGTCCGGACGGCACTCAGGTTCCCGGCTAAGGGGAGGGCGGAATGTGGTCGAGCCGACGCTCGCTGGCGGCGCACGCATTGATGTTCGCGCTCGCCCTGGGCGGCGTCGTTTGCCTCGAGCCGTCCCGTGCTCAGGCACCGCCCAAGAGTCCAGATCCCCGCGCGTTTCTCAACACTTACTGCATCACCTGCCATAACCAGAAGCTTCGTACGGCAGGACTTGCGCTCGACGACGTGGACGCCGCCAAGCCGAGCGCGAACGCAGAAGTATGGGAGCGGGTGATCGCAAAGCTTCAGGCCGGCTCGATGCCACCGCCTGGACTGCCGCGTCCCGATGCGGCGGTTTATCATGCTGTCGCCAGTTCGCTCGAAAACGAAATCGACAAAGCGTGGGCGGCCAATCCGAATCCAGGCAGGATCAACGCGGTCCATCGTCTTAATCGCGCCGAATATAACAACGCCATTCGCGATCTGTTCGCGCTCGGCCTGGATGTGAAGCCGCTGCTTCCTGGAGACGAGACCGCCGACGGCAGTTTCGACAACTTCGCGGATGTGCTGTCGATTTCGACCGCCCACTTGGAGCGATACATGTCGGTGGCACGCCAGGTCACGCGTCTGGCGACCGGCCTTCCGCCCAGTAGCCCGGGGCTAGAGAGATTTGAGATCCCGTTGCACGTGCTGCAAAATGATCGCCAGAGCGAGGATCTGCCACTCGGATCTCGCGGCGGCATCGCAATTCACCATGATTTTCCGGTGAATGCCGAGTACCTGATCAAAGTTCGGCTACAGCGGCAATATCAGGATTACCTCAAGGGAATGGGTTGGCCGCAGAAGCTGGACGTTCGCCTGGATGGCAAGCTGCTGAAACGCTTCACGGTTGGGGGCGGGGCAAAGGGCCGGGCTGCCGCGACCAGTTACGCGGGTGACGGTGAGCCGGGCTTTGCAGGCGATGATGAATGGGAAAAGTACATGCAGCTTACCGGAGACGCAGGATTGGAACTGCGTGTTCCGGTCCAGGCTGGTCCGCACGTGGTCGGTGTGTCGTTCGTGAGGGAGCTGTGGGAGCCGGAGGGTCTTCCGCAACCGCTGCAGCGGGGCCGGGTCATCGCCGATGACAACGTGTACATGGATTACGCGAACGTCGGCTCAGTGCAGATCGGCGGCCCTTATAAGATCGCCGGAGTGGCGAAAGACACGCCCAGCCGTCGCGCGATTTTCGTCTGCCAACCCGGTGTCGTATCGGAAGAACGAGCCTGCGCCTCGAGGATTCTTTCGAAGATCGCCAGGCTGGCCTATAGACGTCCGGTGACGAATGCCGACGTCCAGACGCTGCTCACGTTTTTCGACGCCGGAAGGCACGATGGTGGAAGCTTTGACAACGGGATTCAGTTTGCACTGGAACGGCTGCTCGTCGATCCGGATTTTCTGCTGCGCGTCCACCGCGCCACGCCCCCGTCGGCTGCTTCGCATCTCAGTGATGTTGAATTGGCCTCGCGGCTGTCGTTCTTCTTGTGGAGCAGCATTCCCGATGACCGCTTGCTGACCGCGGCCGAGCGCGGCGAGCTTACCAATCCGTCGGTGCTCGACAAGGAAGTGCGGCGCATGCTGGCCGATCCGCGTGCTGTCGACGCGCTGGTGAACGATTTTGCCGCGCAATGGTTGAATCTACGTCGCGTCGAAGAAGTGGTGGTCGATCCGGATCGATATCCCAACTATGACGAGAGCCTGCTCCAGGCGTTCAAACAGGAGTCCGAGCTGTTCATAGCCAGCACGCTGCGAGAGGATCGGAGTATCGTCGACCTCTTGAATGCCGATTACACGTTCGTCAATGAGAGGCTAGCGCAGCACTACGGGATTCCGGGGATCTCCGGCAGCCGCTTCCGGCGAGTTACGCTTCCGAATCACGACCAGCGCGGCGGACTGCTGGCCGAGGGGGCGCTGCTGGCGACGACGTCTTACCCCGACCGCACATCGCCGGTGCTGCGAGGCAAATGGCTGTTGAACAATATTTTCGGATTGTCCGTACCGCCGCCCCCTCCGACCGTAGACCGAAATCTGGAGACGAAGCCGGGCGCGAAGCCGACCACGATGCGCGAGCGCCTCGCTCAGCACCGGCAGGATCCTTCTTGTAACGGCTGTCATTCGGTGATCGATCCGCTGGGCTTTGCGCTGGAGAATTTCGACGTGATCGGCGGATGGCGTAACGTCGATGAATTGGGCAAGCCCATAGACGCGAGTGGCGCTACAGCGAGCGGTGCAAAGATTGACGGCCTGGCAGGGCTGCGAGCGCTGCTGCTCGACCGGCCCGAGCAATTTCCGCGCACCGTTACCGAAAAGCTCATGGCCTACGCTCTCGGGCGGAGGCTTGAATATTACGATCGGCCGGCAGTCCGTAAAATCGTCCGCGACGCGGCGGCTAGCGACTATCGCTGGTCGTCGATCATTCTCGGAATTGTTGAGAGTCCCAACTTTTTAGGAGACGACAGACATGACTTTTCTCACTAAGAAATCGTTGCCGCGGCGAACCCTGCTGCGCGGGCTCGGCACGACCATGGCGCTGCCGTTTCTAGAAGCAATGGTTCCGCCGTTCTTGCGCGCGGCATCGAAACCCGTGCATCGGTTCCAGGCGTTCTATGTGCCGAACGGGATGGCCATGGAATATTGGGTGCCGAAGGGCGAAGGAAGCGCCTTCGAGCTCTCGCCGATCCTCGAACCACTGGCGCCGTTCCGAAACCAGATGCTGGTGCTCTCGGGCATCAAAGCAAACTGGAACTACATCCACGCCGGCGCTTCGGGATCGTTTCTGACGGGCACCACGCGCGGCGGGCGCAATGAGGTGGAAATCATTGCCGATGTGTCGATGGACCAGTTGCTGGCCAGGCACTTCGCCAAAGAGACGCAGGTGGCGTCGCTCGAACTTTCCATGGACGCCCCGGCCAATGCTGGCGCATGCACCGGCAATCTGAGTTGCGTCTACACGCACACGCTCTCGTGGCGCAGCCCCACGCAGCCGCTGCCAATGGAATGGAATCCGCGAGCCGTGTTTGAGAAGTTGTTTGGTGACAGCGGCAGTACGGAGCACGCCGCGCGCGAAGCGAGGTTGCAGCAGCACAAGAGCATTCTGGACTCGGTCACGGCGAAGCTCACGGACATCAAGCGCGAACTCGGGCCGCAGGATCAAGTGAAGGTGGACGAATACGCCGAAGCGATTCGCGACGTCGAGCGCCGCATTCAGAAAGCCGAGGAACAGAGCGATATCGAACTGCCGGCATTGGAGCAGCCGCAGGGCGCGCCGCCAGTCTTCGAAGATCATTTGGCTTTGATGCTGGATCTGCAGCTGCTGGCTTTTCAGTCGGATCTCACGCGCGTCATCTCGTTCATGATCGGCAAGGAACAGAGCGCGCGCCCCTATCCGCAGATCGGCGTGCCGGAAGCGCATCACCCGCTGTCGCATCACAACGACATTCCCGAGTTGATCGCGCACATGTCCAAGATCAACCGCTACCATACGCAGCTCTTTTCGCAATACCTGGCGAAACTGCGCGCAACGCCCGATGGCGATGGATCGCTTTTGGATCACGTCACGATCATGTATGGCTCGGGGATATCCAACAGCACGCGGCACTCAGGTGAGAATTTGCCGTTGCTGGTGGTCGGCGGCGGATCGGGTCGGCTCAAGGGTGGACGTCATATCACCTACACCGACAAGCCCACGATCGCGAATTTGCTGGTGACATTGATGGACAAGTTGGACGTTCCGGTCGATCATCTTGGCGGCAGCACTGGCAGACTCCCGCTGGATACGCTCTCGGGAGTTTAGGAAGGAAGAATGGTGATGAAAGCCAGCGGGCGTTTCCTCTTTCTGGCGGTACTCGGCGTGTTCATGGTGCGGGCCGATGTCGACGTCAATGCGGCGCAACCAGACGGCTCGACTCCGCTGCTTTGGGCGAGTTACAAGGATGATCTGGCCGCCGCCGATCGGCTGATTCGTGCCGGCGCGAATGTAAACGCGGCCAACGATCTGGGTGTTACGCCGCTCTGGACGGCCAGTCAGAATGGAAGCGCGGCCATGGTCAAGAGATTGCTCGAGGCCGGTGCGAATCCGAATCTAGCATTGTTGGCAGGTGAGACGCCGGTGATGATTGCGGCTCGCTCGGGCTATCCCGAAGTCGTGGAACTTCTGCTGGCGAAAAATGCGAATCCCAATGCTCACGGCGCGCGCGGGCAAACGGCGCTGATGTGGGCGGTTGCCGAGAAGCATCCCGATGTCGTGAAGGTGCTGCTGGCGCACGGCGCGGATATCAAAGCTCGCTCCGATGTCTGGACCGATGTCATGGCGGTGCCGCCGCATAGCATCCTGGCCTATAACAAGGCGATCCCGCACGGTGGCGAGACCGCGCTGATGTTCGCCGCGCGCGTGGGCGATCTGGCGTCTGCGAAGCTTTTGGTAGCTGCCGGTGCCAACGTCAATGATACGGACGCATGGGGCGTCAGCGCTACGGTTCTTGCAGTTCACTCCGATTTCCGGGAGTTGGCGGAATTGCTGCTCGAAAAGGGCGCCGATCCGAATCAGGCCGCGGCGGGATTTACTGCGCTCCATGAAGCCATCATGCGCCGGGATGAAAAAATGGTGACCGCTCTACTCGACCACGGCGCCGATCCAAACGCTCCGCTGCGCACCTGGACGCCGACTCGCCGCTCATCGAAGGACTACCATTTCGATCCCGCCATCGTCGGTGCTACACCCTTCTGGCTGGCCGCCCGTTTCACACAACCCAGCGTCATGCGGCTTTTGGTCAAGCACGGCGCAGACCCGATGTTCGTGCTCCATTCCGACTACATTGCCGAAGCGCGCCTGCAGCATCGTACCGAGGCGACGACCGCTGCAATGGCGGCCGTAGGTATGGGCGGTGGAACGCCCTGGGTTCAGCCCGCACGCAGCGAACGGGAAGCACTGGCGCTCGATGCAGTCAAGCTGACAGCAGAACTGGGCGTCGACCTCAACGCAGCCGGTCCCAATGGCCGTACGGCGCTCGATGCCGCCAAGGCGCTGAAGTACGACACGGTGGTGAAGTTTCTAGTGGAGAAGGGCGCCAATCCAGGCAAGCCGGGTAATCAGGAAGCCGAGCAGACTTCGCCGAAATATCCCGCGCCGCCGCAGTAGCTCACGTCCTGAATCTGCATCAGGATTCCGTCAGGGTCGGTGAAATAAAGTTCCGGCGTGCCGCCTTTGGCGCCGCCGCGATTTTCCATCCGCATGCTCACGTAGGAGACTAGTGGTCCGGGGGGGCCTGTTGCATCACCTCTCGGCTTGATTCCATAATCGGCCAGCGTTTTTAGCACCTTATCCGGATTGAAACTCTCCATGGTAAAGCAGCCGTGCGCAATATTGAACACTCCCGCTCGCGCGCCATTCACGCCGGCGATGGTAATGAATTGACGTTTCGAGCCGACCGCGAGCAGTGGCGACACTCCCTGGCGCGCCTGGATCGGCATGCCGAAGAGGTCCTGATAAAACGCCGTTGACCGCTCCCGATCGGAAACCGCGAGGGTGAAGTGGCTGAGGTCGCGCAAGGCGATCAAGCCCTTGGTGGGCGCCGGTTCAGGCGGCTTACATACGTTCCCCTTCGCACCGCCTCCACCGCAATAACTGACATCCTGGAGTTGGACGTTGATGCCATCGGGATCGCCCACGTAGAGTTCGGGTGTGCCCTCCGGCGCGCCGCCTGCATTCGGCCCGCGCATCCTTACCCACGTTTTCATTGGGCCAGGACTGCCTTTGGTCACGCCATGATCGGCGAGCGCCTTCGTGATTCCGTCGACAGTGAATCCCTCCACCGTCATGCAGTAGTGCGCGATGGCCAGTTTCGCATTGGGTCCGCCCTGAGCGAGGCTGATGTATTGGGGACCGGACCCGATGCGGAGTCCCGTGGATATATCCTGGCGATGTTGGACCGGCAGTCCGAACAGGCCCTGGTAGAATTCGACCGAGCGCTTGCGATCGGAAACCGTGAGCGTCATGTGACTGAACGAGCGCACACGGATGGGCGTCTTGCCCGATTGCGCCGCCAGCCTGCGCTGAAGTGCCAGTGCTGAAAGCGTTGAGAGAACCTGTCTGCGCGTGAATTGTTGCTTGCTCATTTGTCTTGTGCTCGAGCGCCCGCCAAGGTACCCATCATTGGAAGATTGCCTTCGTGACAAGCGAACTCATAGAGCTTGTCCTTAGTCTGCTTGAGCCGCACCAGCACGGTCCACGGCTTCGTCCACGTAGTTGCGTCGTCAATCGTAACTTCGTAGTTAAGCACGTCGGCCGCGACGCGAGTGAAGCGTTCCACCAGGTGCAAATTCTCGGCCGCGCCCATAAAGCTGCTCTTGGGCGAGAAGTTCGTTGTATCCACAACCAGGGTCTTTCCCTCCCATCGGCCCCGCGAGTCCCCATTCCAGGTGCGGATTTCAGGCGGAAGATGCGGGCGGCCATCCAAAGGAATGATCCGTGCGTCGTGGAACGCCTCCATGAAAAAGATGACGTACCCACGAGACTGCATGATCTGATAATAACCATCGTTGCCCGCGCCAAAGCGTCCGCCGATCCGGGGCACGCCGGGAGTAATGCAGCGCATCGCACTGCTCAGGTCTTGTGGACCGGACGGCGGTCGTTGGAATGAGATCGATGCTATGGCCGCGGCCTGCCTCCGCTTCCCGTCTGGAGTAAAAGGAGGGATTCTTCCATCCGGTGGATCGATAACGAGCGACGTTCGGTTGTCGAATTCTCTGGCGACCATCTCGTCGGAGCTGGACGTCGTGTTGGGGTTCTTGTACTTGCCGACGTCCCGCAAAGCCGCCAAAAAGAAGGTATCACCTCCGGCGAAATCGCTATATCCGTTCTTGAACAGCCGATCAGCCCGCTGCTTTAGCTCGGCGACTTCCTTGTCGGTGAGAAACTGCCGGCCCTCCAATTCCTTCGGCCGTTCGAGCGGAGTCGCGCTATTGTCCTGCCATGTGCCCTGCAGGTCCGGTTGGCCATCGGCGGTGAGGCGCGGAGTCGAGGTATTGGTCTGGCCCGCGAGCGCAAGCGCCGTGAAGATGAGTGAGGCCAGCAACCAGGGGTTCATAGGTTATTTCTTGCCCGTGCCCGCCTCGGCTTTGCGAGCTCCGCCCATGATATCCGTCATGGCGTAATTTCCCTCGTGGCACGCGTACTCATACACCGGACCCGTGCTTGCGCGGAAAGGATATTCCACCGTCCAGATCTTTGTGAATGTAGAGGGATCGTCGATGGTAGCGCGATAAAGAATCGTGTTGACGTCGACCCGCTTGAAGCGTTCGATCACATGCAGGTCCTGGGAAGATCCTTCGAACTTGGTCTGGTCGGTGAAATTGGTAGTGTCCACCACCAGCGTGTCGCCTTCCCAGTGGCCGATGGAATCACCCAGCCACTTGCGAACATTGGCCGGGACGTGCGTGCCGTTCATGCGGATAATGCGGACATCATGTACCATCTCCACCAGGATCATTACCGCGTCGGGTGTCTGGACGATCTGGTAGTTGTTGTTGTAGAGCACGGGAAGCATCGGCGGTCCGGATGTCGATCCGAATCCGATCAGGCAGCGCTCCGAGAGCGGCCGATCCTTCACTTTGTTGAACGTGACATAGCTCCGGAATATCTCGAGGTTCCGTTTCTTCGCCTCGGCCGTGATCGTAGGCTCTTTCCCATCTGGCGGATCGATGATCAGTGACGTTCGCTTCACTCCATCCACGCGCGCCAGTTCCGTCCCGCGATCGATGAACAGGATGTTATATCCGCCCGTTCCGTTCGATCCCGCCGCAGCCAGCAACGGGTGCTCGGATTTGCCATCCACGTCCTGCAAATCTTGAGCGGCGTGTTTCTCGAACTCCGTCGCCTCAGCGTCGGTGAGGGTTGCTTTCCCGGCGAGTGCAGCCGGTCGCTGCAGCGGAGTGATGGTCGCGTTGGTCCAGACTCCCTGCAGATCCGGATGTCCGTCCGGAGTATGCGGAATGGCCCCGGCCACGGGCTTCGCGGCGCCGCGCGTCTGGGCGGGCAGAGGCAGGGTCATCATCACGCACACAGCACCCAGGATTGCAAGACTTCGACAGTTCATTTGCCTCCTCGTACCACCGCTAGCAATTCTACCGGTTGCGAACGTTGACCACAATAACACCACCCTTCATGACACCGCGAACCTTGTCGATTGCCACCTGGATATCCGCCAGTGGATCGCCTTCCAGCGCAACCAGGTCGGCGTAGTGACCCGGCGTCGCGCGGCCCAGATCTTCAGTTTTACCGAGGAGATCAGCCGCGTTAACCGTAGCGGTTTTCAGCGCCTGTTCGGCGGTCATGCCAGCCTTGACGAACCATCCCAGTTCGCGCGTATTCTGCCCGAACATCGTGTAGACGGCGTCCGAGCCCATGGCGAACGGGACGCCCGCTTTTAGCGCTCGCTTGACCGTCTCGAAGTTGCGAGCAATGTATTGGTTCAAGCCTTCCACCGAGCCGGGCCGAAATTGGAATTCGCCGACCGCGTCGACGTAGTAGCGGTTGTGATCCACGGTAGGCACGTAATAAATCTTCTTTCGCGCCATCTCGGCGAGCGTGGCGTCGTCGATATCGACCGCGTGCTCGAGCGAATCCGTGCCGGCGCGTACCGCATCACGCGCGCCTTCCGGCCCGTAGGAATGGATCGCGATCTTCTTGCCCATGGTGTGCGACACATCCACGGCCGCTTTCATTTCTTCATAGGTGAAGGTCTGCTGTGTACCGACATTCTCGAATCCGCCGATCGAGCCGTACATTTTGATGACGTCCGCTCCCGCTGCAATCTGCCGGCGGACCACCTGCGTCACTTCTTCGGGCGAGTCGGCTGTTCCACCACCGGAAGGAGGCGTGGTCCCCGGACGGAATCTGCTCATCGTCGAGAGGCCGTAGCCACACACGAACATCCGGGGCCCCATCATCGCACCAATGTTGATGAGGTCACGCATGGCGATGTCCATGTAGTCTTGTGAACCGAGGTCACGAACGGCAGTGACGCCGGCTTCCAGCGTCTTGTGAGCATTTTCCTGCGCCAGAAAAACGGTCACGGCGGGCATCCGCTGCTGGCCGCGCGGCAAAGTGCCCGGCGCGCGATCCCAGTAGTAGGTCATGTGCGTATGGACATCGATCATTCCGGGGATGCCGTAATAGCGCGACCAATCCACTAGCTCAGCTCCTGCGGGCGGTTGGACATCAGCGCCGGTTACACTTCGGATGCGGCCGTTTTCTATCACGACGGTTGCGCGGTCTATCACCTTTTCGCCGTCCCAGAGTTTCGCCAAGCGCACGGCGGTTATTTTTTGGGCGGGCGCCATCACCGCACACGCGAGAAGCAGCAGAATAACGACAATTCGTTTCTTCATGACGCTTCTTAGAATACTGGATCTGGTACACCGAGTCGCCGGTGTAAAATGCTAGCTACACCGGAAGCGGAACATGAGGAGCGAAACTATGGCAGATGAAATTAATCGGCGCGACTTTGTGAGGACCACGGCGGCTGCATGTGCGCTCTATGCCGCAACGAATCCCACATCTACGCTCGCAGCAGGCTCGGATGATTTGGCCAGGCTGACGATAAGCGAAGCCGCCCGGCGTATTCGTTCGAAGGAAATAACCGCGATGCAGCTCGCCGAGGCGTGCCTGGAACGTATCAAAGTATTCAATCCCAAAGTCAACGCCTACAT
>Ga0070713_100003571_pt1 | contig 10274 bp, 9 predicted proteins | sample LARL82metaG_FD_65465 | JGI IMG/M metagenome (GOLD analysis project Ga0070713, IMG submission 65465) | Corn, switchgrass and miscanthus rhizosphere microbial communities from Kellogg Biological Station, Michigan, USA - LAR L8-2 metaG | ecosystem: Host-associated > Plants > Roots > Rhizosphere ... | reverse complement strand
CGTCACCGGCCCCGGACGCACCCGACACCGCGTCGCGCGCGCCGCGAGCACGACCGGGCAAGGCAGCTCGCGGGGCAGCGGGCGCGGCAGGTGTCGCACGGGCGGCGCGGTGAGGCCGCCCCGCGGCCGCCTGCTCACCGCGGGTCGCCGAGCCGGGGCTCCGGACCGGCCCGCGCACCTGCTCACCGCGGGTCGCGGGGCCGGGGCCCCGGACCAGCCCGCGCACCTGCTCACCGCGGGTCGCGGGGCCGGGGCCCCGGACCAGCCCGCGCACCTGCTCACCGCGTGTCGCGGGGGCGGGGCCGTGGGCCGGGTCGCGCACCTGCTCACCGTGGGTCTCAGGGCCCTGGACCAGGTCGCGCAGCCAGCTCCGGCGGGCCGGCGGTCGCATGACCCGGCCGGTGCCGCCCGCCGCCCGGGTAGGCGTGGCGGCCCGAGACCGGGCGGATGGCGACCCGGCAGCACCCGGCGCGCGCGGGGAAGTTGCGCGGCCGGGTGCTCCGAGGCTCTGGGTGCCGAGGCTGTGGGTGCCGAGGCTCTGGGTGCGGCTCTGCGGTCCGGCTGCCGGCGGAGGAAGAGGCGGCGGCAACGCACCGCCCGGCAGCCGACCACCGGACGGACCGCCCGACGGACCGCCCGACAGACCGCCGGAAGACCCGTACGGGTTCACGCCGCCTCCCGGATTCGCTCGGCGGCCCGCAACCGCGCGGACGCCGCTCGCGGGTTGGCGGCGATCTCCGCCTCGGTCGGCGCCTCCGCCCCGCGGGTCAGCACCCGCAGCGTCGGCGCCGCGGACGGCAGCGGCACCGGCAGCCCGGGCGGCGACGTGTCCCGGGCCCGGTCGGCGAACGCCCGTTTGACGATCCGGTCCTCCAGCGAGTGGTAGCTGAGCACGACGACCCGCCCGCCGACCCGGACCGCGTCGATGGCGGCCGGCAGCGCGGCCTCGAGCGCGGCCAGTTCCCGGTTCACCTCGATCCGCAGCGCCTGGAAGGTGCGCTTGGCCGGGTTGCCGCCGGTACGCCGGGCCGGGGCCGGGATCGCGTCCCGGACGAGCTCGACCAGGCGCGCCGACGACGTGATCGGCTCCACCGCCCTGGCCCGCACGATCGAGCCGGCGATCCGGCGGGCGAACCGCTCCTCGCCGTACTCGCGCAGCACCCGGGTGAGCTCGTCCACGGAGTAGCCGTTGACGACGTCGGCCGCGGTCGCCCCGGCCGACGACATCCGCATGTCCAGCGGCGCGTCCTGCGCGTACGCGAACCCGCGTCGAGGCTCGTCCAGTTGCAGCGAGGACACGCCGAGGTCGAACAGCACCCCGTCGACCCGGTCGACCCCGGCGTCGGCGAGCACAGCCGGGATCTCGTCGTAGACCGCCCGGTGCAGCGAGGCCCGCTCGCCGAACGGCGCGAGCCGCGCCCCGGCCAGCCGCAGCGCCTCGGGGTCCCGATCGATCCCGACCAGCCGAAGCCCCGGGTGTGCCGCCAGCAGCGCCTCCGCGTGCCCACCGAGCCCCAGCGTCCCGTCCACGGCGACCGCCCCGGGACCGTCCAGCGCCGGTGCGAGCAGCGCGAGCACCCGGTCCCGAAGGACCGGCACGTGCCTCGGCACCCCGCCCACCTCGACCCCCTGGAGGATGTCGCCCCCGGGACAGAACAGACCCGTGACAGAACAGACCCGTACGGACGCCGTCGTGCGCCCAGGACCCCCGCCCGCTCGCCGGCGCCTGACATCGGGGAAGTGACGTCAGGAAGCCGGTCCCGCCCGGGTCGCCTGGCATCGGGGAAGCGACGCCAGGAAACCGGCCGGAGCGGGGGGAGACCTCGCCGCACGACGGCCGCTCAGAGCACCCCGGGCAGCACCTCCTCCTCCAGTTCGGAGAAGGCCTGCTCCCGGTCGGCCAGGTAGCTCTCCCACGCCGCGGTGTCCCAGACCTCGACCCGCGTGTTCGCGCCGATGACGACGCAGTCCCTGGTGAGCCCGGCGTACTCGCGCAGCGCCGGCGGGATGGTGATCCGGCCCTGCTTGTCGGGCACCTCGTCGGAGGCGCTGGCGAAGAACACCCGGCTGTAGTCCCGGACCGCCTTCTGGGTCACCGGCGCCTGCGACATCGCCTCGGTGACCCGCCGGAACTCGGCCATCGGGAACACGTAGAGGCATCGCTCCTGCCCCTTGGTGATCACGACGCCCTCCGCCAGCTCGTCCCGGAACTTCGCCGGCAGGAACAACCGGCCCTTGTCGTCGAGCCGTGGCGAATGGGTGCCGAGGAACACGGCCCCACCTCCACTCGACCCGTCAGGTGGTCTCGGAGTGGGCTGGCCGCCCCCTCCTCCTCCACCGTGCGCCACTGTACCCCACTTCGCCCCACCTCACCGATCTTTCACCTCGTAACCGCTCCACACCCCTCCCGGAGCGGGCCGGATGGATCACTCGATCGGTTGGGTGAAATGCCGGATTAGGTGGTAATGTTCCGTCCGTCCGGAACGACCGTTGAAGGACAGGTGCGGGAGCGGGAAGCCATGGAAGACGTGGCGTACGGCTGGATCGGTGGAGGCGCGGCGACCGCGGTGGCCGACCCGGCCGAGCGGGCGGAGCGGGCGCCGTCGCTGGTCGTCTCCACGGCGTACTCGGCGCTCGGCGCGGTCCGGCGCCGGCAGGTCCGAGTCGGCGAGGTCGCCGTCCTGCTCGCCCCGGGAGCGCCCGGGTGGGTACGCGAGGAGGTGCTCGACCGGATCGACCTCGGTGCCCACCTGGCCGCCGAGCTCGACCTCGTCGACCGGTACGACGAGGAGTGCGGCCCGGCCGGCTGGGCCGGGACATTGCCGCTCGCGCGTTACGCGGCCTTCCGCTCCGCGGACCCGGAGGAGGCCGACACGCTCGCCCGGGCCGCCGGCTGCCCGGCCGAGCTGGTCCGCGCGCTGGCCGGCCCGATCGCGCTCGGGCGGGTCGAGGTGGTCCGGCGGGACGGCGCTGCCCGTCCCGGCGGTCCGACCAGGGTGGTGACCGACGAGTTGGCCTGGGTCGACGGCGGGGCCGACGGACTGTGGACGGTGCGCCCAGGCGGGCCGGACGACGTCGCGATCGACCGCGGCAGCCCGGCCGAGGTGGCGACCGCGCTCGCCGGGATGGTCCGCGGGGCGGAGGGCTGCTGATGAGCGGGCGGGAGAAGGCGGCGGCCGAGATCGCCGACGACCTGGAGCGGCTCGGCCACGATCTGCGCTCCGACTTCAACCGGGCGGTCCGCACGATCGCGCCGGTGACGTTCTCGGGGCCGGTCGCCCAGCTGTTCGACCGGCGGTTGCGGGCGCACCTCGCCGAGCTCGACGCGATCCTCGCGACGATGGGCGTGGCCACCGACGACCTGCGCATCTCCGGTCGCTCGGGCGGGGAGCTGAGCTTGCGACGGGGCAGCACGGGCTACCACAAGGCGCCCGGCAAACCTGGCACCCACGCTTCCGACCGGCCGGCCCCGAAAGACCTGCCCAAGCAATACCGCCATCTCCTGCCGCTCGTGGAGAGGTCAGCCGCCAACCATCACGTCTCCCCGGCCCTGCTGCTGGCGATCATGGACCGGGAGACCGGCGACCCGCACCGCATCGGGTTCGGCGGCCGCAACCCGGCCGTCACCAACGGCAGCGACTTCGGGCTCATGCAGATCAACCGGGCGGCCCACCCCGACTTCTTCGCCCACCACGACTGGCGCGACGCGGCCGCCAACATCGACTACGGCGCCGGTGTCATCGCTGCCGACCTGCACCACTACGACGGCGACGTGACCCGGGCGGCCGCGGCGTACAACGCCGGGCCGGGCAACGTCGACCGCGCGCTCGCCGCCGGCCACAGCGCCGACTCGGTCACCACCGGCGGCGACTACGGCAGCGATGTCGCCCGCCGGTACGAGCACTTCCGGCGGGTGCTGAGCCGGGGGAAGGGCTGATCGTGTCCGAGTACGACATCCCGGGGCTGACCGCGGCCGCGCCGGTGTTCGCCGCCACCGCCCGGCGCGGTGAGGCCGCCGCCGGCGCGATCGCGAGGTTACGGGCCACGCAGCACAGCGCCAGGGCCAGGCTGCCGCTCGACCTGTCCGGGCTGGACGCGCGGCTCCGGTTCTGGGCCGAGGAGGTCGACCGCAGTGCCGCGCTGCTGCACCGGACCGCGACCGAGGTCGGCGACGCGGACCGGCGGGCGGCGCTGGAGCTGTCCGCGGTGCACGCCCGGGTGCGACACGCCGGCAAAGCCGACCGGCCGGCCGGAGTCGGGCTACACCGGGGCGACAGCGGTGCCGCCGTCCGCTCGCTTCAGCGGCGGCTGCTCGCCGCCGGCCTCGACCCCGGCCCGGTGGACGCCAGGTTCGGGCCGCGCACCGCGGCCGCGGTGCGGGCCTTCCAGAAGACCCACCACCTGCATGTCACCGGCCGGGCCGACCTGGACACCGCGACTGCGCTGCTCAACCAGCCGGTACGGAAGCTGCCGCCGACCCCGCACGGCGGCAACGGCCGGCTGCCGGCCAGCGCGCTGGCCGGCGTCGGCGACGGCGAGCGGATGTACGTCCCGGCAGCGCGGGCGTTCCGCCGCATGGACATCGCCGCCACCGCGGCCGGGCACAACCTGCACGTCAACAGCGGCTACCGGACGTATGCGGAGCAGGCGGCGCTCTACCGGGCCTACCTGAACGGGACGGGCAACCTGGCTGCGCCGCCCGGCCACAGCACGCACGGGCTCGGCCTGTCCGCGGACATCCAGGTGACCGATCCGGCGACGCTGCACTGGCTGCGTGCGCACGCCGGGACGTACGGATTCGTCAACGACGTACCCAGTGAGGCGTGGCATTGGACCTGGCGCCCCTGACCCGGCGGACCGGGTCAGGGGCGGACAGGTCACACCCCGCTGGCTACTCCTTCCACGCTGGCGGATACGACGGCACCGTTGCGACGAGCGCGCACCCGGATGGGGGTGTGCGGGTCGATCCCGGCGGCCATGGCCCGGCGCAGCAGGCCGGCCAGCTCGTCGAGAGTCATGCCGTCGGTCGACTCGCTGGTCGCCGTGACGGTGCGGTGCGTCGTCACCTCGAGCCCCGATCGGGCGGTGGGCGCGGACATGCTCCTCCTCGGTTGCAAGGAACTCCCAGGATCCCACGGTCAGTTGTCCGCCGAGGAAACAGGCAGGTCACCAAGAGCGTCGCAAGAGGATCAGTGCACTCCCGTGCCGGGTTGGGAACACTTTGACAAACTGGTCCGTAGGTAGGGGCAGGTGCACTGAGGCTGCCCCCGTTTCGGGTGGCCGAGTTCAGGCGCCCCGGCGAGGAGGCAGTCGTGGCGGTGCAGGACGCGGCGGGCGGCGCGGGAGCCGTCCGGATTGACGTCGTCGGCGAAGCCGGCGGCCGGATCGCGGCGAACATCGAGCGGGTGATCGACGGCAAGCCCGAGACGGTCCGGCTGGCCATCGTGGTCCTGCTCGCCGAGGGCCACCTGCTCATCGAGGACGTCCCCGGGGTCGGGAAGACGAAGCTCGCCAAGGCGCTGGCCCGCTCGGTGGACTGCTCGGTCCGCCGGATCCAGTTCACCCCCGACCTGCTGCCCTCGGACGTGACCGGCGTCAGCGTCTACAACCAGGAGTCGCGCGACTTCGAGTTCCGGCCGGGCGCGGTGTTCGCCAACCTGGTCGTCGGCGACGAGATCAACCGGGCCTCGCCGAAGACGCAGTCCGCGCTGCTGGAGTGCATGGAGGAGCGCCAGGTCACGGTCGACGGCACGACGTACGTGCTCGAGTCGCCGTTCATGGTCGTGGCCACGCAGAACCCGATCGAGATGGAGGGCACCTACCCGCTGCCCGAGGCGCAGCGCGACCGGTTCATGGCCCGCATCTCGATGGGCTACCCGGACGCCGGCGCGGAGATGGTGATGCTCGCCGACCACGCCGGCCAGGACCCGCTGGACGCGCTCGCCCCGGTGTCCACCGCCACCGAGGTGCGCGCCCTGATCGACATGGTCCGCCGGGTGCACGTCTCCGACCCGGTCCGGCAGTACGTGGTCGACCTGGTCAACGCCACCCGCCGCTCCCCCGACCTGCGGCTGGGCGCATCGCCGCGGGCCAGCCTTCAGTTGCTGCGGGCGGCCAAGGCGCAGTCGGCGCTGTCCGGCCGGGACTACGTGCTGCCCGACGACGTGCAGCGGCTGGCCCAGCACGTGCTGGCGCACCGGCTGCTGCTCACCGCGGAGGCACAGATCGCCCGGCGTGGCACCGACGGCGTGGTCGAGTCGGCGCTCCGCTCGGTGCCGGTGCCGCGCCCGGCCGAGGCGCCACCGGTCGGCCGGAGGGTCTGAGCCCGTGCGGGCCGCGCTGTCCGGCCTCACCACCCGGGGCCGTTGCCTGATCGCCGCGGGCATCGCGTCGGCGCTGTGCGGGCTGGTGCTCGGCGAGCGCGACCTGCTCCGCGTGGCGGTCTTCCTCGTCGCGCTCCCGCTGGTGGCCGCGGCGGTGGTGGCGCGGACCCGGTTCCGGCTGTCCTGCAGCCGCGACGTCACCCCGTCCCGCGTGCCCGCCGGCCAGCCGGCGACCGCACGGCTGGTGCTGGAGAACGTCTCGTTCCTGCCGACCGGCTTGCTGCTGCTGGAGGACGAGGTGCCGTACACGCTGGGCGGCCGGCCGCGGTTCACCGTCGACCGGGTCGGGCCGGGACAGCACCGGGTGGTGCACTACCCGATCCGCTCGGACGCCCGCGGTCGCTACCGGATCGGCCCGCTGCGGCTGCGGCTGGCCGACCCGTTCGGGCTGGTCGAGCTGACCCGCTCGTTCACCGCCGTGGACATGCTCACCGTGGTGCCGGCCGTGCACCCGCTGCCGCCGATCAAGCTCGGCGGGGCCTGGGAGTCGGGCGGGGAGAGCGTGAGCCGGTCGGTCGCCATCCGCGGCGACGACGACGCGGCCACCCGGGAGTACCGCAACGGCGACGACCTGCGGAAGGTGCACTGGCGCTCGACCGCACGGGTCGGCAAGCTCATGGTGCGCCGCGAGGAGCGGCCCTGGCAGGCCCGGGCCACGCTGCTGCTGGACACCAGGTCCGACTCGCACCGCGGCGACGGGCCCGGTTCGAGCTTCGAGTGGGCGATCTCCGCGCTGGCCAGCGTGGGCGCGTACATCGCCCGCCGGGGCTACTCGATGCGGATGATCACCGACGCCGGCGTGGCCGCGGGCGGGACCGAACTGACCGACGAGGGCGTGCTGCTCGACCACCTCGCCGAGGTGCAGGTCTCCCGCAACCGAACGCTCGACGCCGCCGCGGGTCCGCTGCGCGGGGCCGAGGGGCTCGGCACGCTCATCGCCGTCGTCGGCAACCTCGACCCGGAACAGGCGACGCTGCTGGCGTCCACCCGGTCGCCCAGCGAGGTTTCGATCGCGGTGCTGGTCGACGCGAACAGCTGGCTGGGGCTCGCGCCACGGGCGCAGGCCGAGTCGGACGCGGCGTACGACGCCTCGGCCGAGGTGCTGATGCGGGCCGGCTGGCGGGTCGTCCAGGCCCGGCAGGGCGACCGGCTGCCGGACCTCTGGCCGACCGCGGGCCAGCGGCCGGGTGGGGTCGCGCTGGGCGCCGCCCCGCTGGCCCGGCCGGACGCGGAAGGGAGCGTGGCCGGGTGAGGACCAGCACGCGGATGACGCTGGCCGCCGGAGGCGCGGTCGCGCTCGGGGCCGCGCCGCTCGGTGCGGTCTTCGACGAGTGGAGCTGGCTCTGGTACGCCTGGGCCGCCGTCGCCACGGTCACCGGGGCGCACCTGCTCGCCCGCTACCTGCGAATGCCGGCCCCGCTGGTGCCGGTGTTCGGGGCGGCCGGGCTGCTGCTCTACCTCACCGCGGTGTTCTGCACCGACGGCGCGTTGTTCGGGATCATCCCGACGCCGGACAGCCTGCGGCTGCTGCATGCCGGCATCGACGAGGGCTTCCAGAACATCAACGACTTCGCCACCCCGGTGCCGACGACGACCGGGCTCGTGCTGCTCACCGCGGGTGCTCTCGGCCTCACCACGATCGTCGTCGACGTCCTCGCGGTCAGCCTGCGCCGGCCGGCCGTGTCCGGGCTGGCGCTGCTCGCGCTGTACGCGGTGCCCGTCGCCGTGGTGCTCGGCGGCGTGCCGTGGGTGCTGTTCGCGATCGCCGCCTGCGGCTACCTCATGCTGCTGCTGGTCGAGGGCCGGGACCGGTTGGCGCACTGGGGCCGTCCGGTGGGCGCGGCCCCGCGGTCTGCCGGCGCCGCCGCCGGCCCGATCCAGGTCCCGCCGGACGACGCGCCGGCGCCGCTGACCGGCCAGCGGATCGGCGCGGTCGCGATCGCGCTGGCGGTGATCCTGCCGGTGATGGTGCCCGGGATGACCGGCAACACCCTCAACAAGCTCAGTCAGAGCGGGACCGGCGACGGCACCGGCAACGGCAACGGCCCGCTCAACGAGTTCGCGGCGCTGCGTGGCCAGCTGCGGCAGGGCCAGCAGATCACGCTGATGACGGTGAGCACGGACCTGCCGCGGCCGCAGTACCTGCGGACGAAGGTGCTCGACCGCTACCAGGACAACGTCGGCTGGACGGCCAGCAACGTGTCGGCCCGCACCCAGGTCGGCGACGGCAACGAGCTGCCGGCGCCGGACGCCGATGGGCTGAGCCCCAACACGACCCCCTACAACACCGAGGTCAAGCTCACCGGCGACTACAACGACAACTACCTGCCGGTCTACTACGCGCCGGACCGGCTCGACAACGTCGGCGACGGGTGGCGGTACGACAACGGCAAGTCGGTGATCGTCTCCGACCGGCGGAGCGGAGACTTCACCTACACCGTCCACGGCAACGAGCCGACGCCGAGCGTCGAGGAGCTCGAGAGTTCGCAGCAGCTGAGCAACGAGCAGGCCAACCGGCTCCCGGACCGGGTCACCATCGTGCCCGCCGACCTGCCCAAGAAGGTCTCCGACACGGCCAAGCAGATCACCCGCGACCGGAACTCGCCGTACGAGAAGGCCAAGGCGATCAACGACTACTTCACCGACGGCACGCACGGCTTCGAGTACTCCGAGACCACGATCGACGGCAACAGCGGCAGCAAGCTGGTCGACTTCCTGACCAACAAGCACGGCTTCTGCGAGCAGTACGCCGCGGCGATGGCCGTGATGCTGCGAGTCCTGGACATCCCGTCCCGGGTGGTGATCGGCTACACGCCGGGCATCCAGTCCGACAACCAGTGGACGGTCACCAACCACGACGCGCACGCCTGGGTCGAGGCCTACTTCGCCGGCGTCGGCTGGACCTACTTCGACCCGACGCCGCTGAGCGACGGGCGGACGGTCGCCCCGGCGTACGCGCCGCGGCCGCAGGCGTCGAACGACCCGTCGTCCGGGTCCTCGGCGTCGGCGAACCCGTCCGCCGGTCCCACGGCCAACCAGCTGCCGAAGGAGGAGCTCAACCCCGGATCGTCCAGCGGCGGGCTGCAGGGCTCCGGCGTGATCACCCCGCGCCGGCTGCTCGTCACCGCCATCGTGATCGCGGTGATCCTGCTCCTGCTGGTTCCGGCGTTCGTGCGGGTGTCGATCCGGCGGCGCCGGCTGCGGGCCGCAGGCGGAGCCGACGCGGAAGCCGCGGCGCGGGCGGCCTGGGACGAGGTGGTGGGCACGGCCGCGGACTACGGCGTGCCGGTGTGGGCGAACGAGACGCCACGCGGGCTGGCCCGCCGGCTCGGGCACGAGCTCGACCTCGGCGACGACGCCAGCCGCGGGCTGCGGCTGGTCGCGCTGGCCGAGGAGCGGGCGCGGTACGCGCCCCGCGCCGGGGTGGACGGCGACCTGTCGGCGGCCGTACGGGCCGTCCGGCACGGGTTGCGCGGCGAGGCCGGCCGGCGCCGGCGGTGGCGGGCCGCGCTGCTGCCGCCGTCGACGGTGCGCGCCGCCCGGGCCGGCTCGACCGCCCGCGCCGAGTCGGCGTCCAGCACGCTCAACCGCCTCAACGAGTCCCTCCGCCGCCCCGTAACCCCCCGCCGTCGCTAACCCTCGCCCAGCCCGACCCGCTGTAGCCGCACCAGGCCGTGCCGGCCCCGCGCCCGACCCGCTGAGCCGCAGCGGGTCGGCGCGGACGGACCGCACTTGGACGGACGGCCGCGCGGAGCGAAGGCGGCGCGGACGTTCGGCAGCGCGACGCGCACGGACCCCGACGCGCACGGACCCCGACGCGCACGGACCCCGACGCGCACGGACCCCGACGCGCACGGACCCCGACGCGCACGGACCCCGACGCGCACGGAC
>Ga0070713_100003569_pt1 | contig 10277 bp, 10 predicted proteins | sample LARL82metaG_FD_65465 | JGI IMG/M metagenome (GOLD analysis project Ga0070713, IMG submission 65465) | Corn, switchgrass and miscanthus rhizosphere microbial communities from Kellogg Biological Station, Michigan, USA - LAR L8-2 metaG | ecosystem: Host-associated > Plants > Roots > Rhizosphere ... | reverse complement strand
CGCGACAAGGACACCGGGGCCGAGCAGCGCATCACGATCAGCGAGAGTTCCAACCTGGATCAGTCCGAGGTGGAACGGATGGTCGCCGATGCCGAGCGGCACCGGGATGAAGACCGGCGGGTGCGCGAGCTGACCGATGCCCGCAACGAGCTCGACACCGCGGCCTACCAGGTCGAGCGGGTGCTCGGCGAACGGGGGGACTCGCTGCCGGTGCACGAGAAGGCACGGGCGGAGAACCTGGTCGCCGAGGCCCGCCAGGCGCTCAAGGACGAGGCGGCGCTGGACCGGCTACGGACGCTCACCGCCGAGCTGCGCCAGGTCTTCGAGATCCTCGGCGCGTCAGCGTCCGGGCCGCCGCCGCAGGCCGAGCCGGAGGTCCCGCCCCCGGGCGACGATGACGTGATCGATGCCGAGTTCACCTCCCAGGACTGAGCTGGCCGATGAGTGACAACGCACGTACCCCGCCCGCGGCGGCGGGGGAGCAGGCCCCAGACGCAGCGGCCGGGCCGCCGCCGGGCAGCCCCGCCGCGGACATGGGCATCCCCGCCCTGCTGGGCCGGATCGCCGAGCTGGAGGAACTGCGGCTGCGCGCCCTGGCCGACCTGGACAACCTGCGCAAACGGTGCGCCGCCCAGGTCAGCCGGGCCGAGCAGGAGACCAGGGCCGCGGTGGCCAGGGAATGGCTGCCCGTGGTGGACAACCTCGAGCGGGCGCTGGCTTACACCACGACCGAACCGGACGCGGTCATCGCCGGGATCCGGGCGGTCTGGGAACAAGCCATCGGCGTGCTCGCCCGCCTGGGCTTTCCCCGGCGGGATGACCGCGGCGTGCCGTTCGACCCGGCCCGGCACGAGGCCATAGCGTCCCGGCCGGACCCGGCCGCCCCCGATGGCTCGGTGGTCGAGGTTGTCCGGCCCGGCTACGGCGATGGGGACCACCAGCTGCGACCTTCGCAGGTGGTGGTGGCCAGGTCAGGCTGATGGCGACCGGCCGGGACTTCTACGAGATCCTGGGCGTGCCGCGGAACGCCAGCCAGGAGGAGATCCAGCGCGCCTACCGCAAGCTGGCCCGCAGCTATCACCCGGACGTCAACCACGACCCGGCCGCTGAGGACCGGTTCAAGGACATCTCCGAGGCTTACAACGTCCTGTCCGACCCGCAGACGCGGCGCCGCTACGACGCGTTCGGGCCCGACTTCCGCCAGGTGCCTGAGGATGTGGACCCGGAAACCTGGCGGCGCAGCCAGGCGGGCGCTGGAGCCGGATCGGCCCGCGGCGGCCGGGAAGCCGGCGGGTTCGGCTTCTCATCCGGCGATATTGATCTGGAGGATCTGCTCGGCGGGTTCTTCGGCGGCCGGACTGGCCGGGCGGGCCAGGGCTGGGGGCCGATTTCCGGCGCCGACCAGGAGGCCGAGCTCGAGCTGACCGTCGAGGAGGCCTATCACGGGACCCGCCGGACGATCACGCTGACCGGGGATGGCAGTCGCCGGGCCCTTGACGTCAACGTGCCGGCCGGGGTGACCAACGGGCAGCGGATACGGCTGGCCGGCCAGGGCGGCCGGGGCAGTAACGGGGCGGCCAGCGGCGATCTGTACCTAGTCGTGCGGATCGCCCCGCACCCGAGATACCGCCTGGACGGGCGCGACCTTCACGTGGATCTGCTGCTGGCACCGTGGGAAGCCGCGCTCGGCACCTCCGTCGCGGTGGACACCCCGGGCGGCGAGGCCAAGGTGAAGGTCCCGGGGGGCACGTCCAGCGGCCGGCGGTTGCGGCTGCGCGGCCGCGGCCTGCCCAATCCCAGGGGCAAGCCAGGCGACCTGTACGCGGAGGCCAAGATCATGGTCCCGCCCCGGCTATCCCGGGCCGAGCGCCGCCTGTTCGAGCAGCTCGCGGCCGAATCCAGCTTCGATCCGAGGAGCCGGCCGTGAGCTACGCGATGATCCCCGCCCCCCGGCTCCGCCTCGACGAGTTCGCTGTGGTCACCGGCCTGCACCCGGACCTGATCCGCAGACTCGTCGTCCTCGGCCTGATCGAGGGCCGCCGCGACTCCGCCGGCCAGCTGTGGTTCTCCCGCGGCCAGGTGGCCGCGGTGGCCCGGATGCAGCGGCTGCGCGCGGGATTTCAGCTCAACTACGCGGCCATTGCACTCGTCACCGATCTGCTCGACCGGATCGCAGCACTCGAAGCGGCCCTGCGCGGGTCGCCACGGCCAGGAGAGGGAACATGGACCCGAGCCACCTGACGCAGAAGTCGCAGGAAGCGCTGCACGACGCGCAGACCAAGGCGCTGCGCTTCGGCCACACCGAGGTAGACGGCGAGCACCTGCTTCTCGCGCTGCTCGATCAGGCTGAGGGCATCGCCCCCAGGCTGCTCAGCCAGGCGGGCGCGGATCCGGACCGGCTGCGCCAGGCGCTGGAAAGCGAGCTGGCCCGGCGTCCCCGGGTCAGCGGCCCGGGGGTGAGCCCGGGGCAGATCATGGTCACCCAGCGGCTGTCCCGGCTGCTCGATAGCGCCGAGCAGGAAGCAGGCCGGCTCAAGGATGAGTATGTCTCGGTCGAGCACCTGCTGCTGGCGCTGCTTACCGAGGGCCCGGCCACCCCGGCCGGCCGCCTGCTCCAGCAGGAGGGGGTGACCAGGGACCGGTTCCTGGAGGCGCTCACCAAGATCCGCGGCAACCAGCGGGTCACCTCGGCCATGCCAGAGGTCGCCTACGAAGCCCTGGCCAAGTACGGCACCGATCTGGTCGCGGCCGCGGCCAGCGGCCGGCTCGACCCGGTCATCGGCCGGGATGCTGAGATCAGGCGGGTCATCCAGATCCTGTCCAGGAAGACCAAGAACAACCCGGTGCTGATCGGCGATCCCGGCGTCGGCAAGACTGCCATCGTGGAGGGCCTGGCCCAGCGCATCACCCGCGGTGACGTCCCAGAGGGGCTGCGCGACCGGGCGATCTTCGCCCTCGACATGAGCGCGCTGGTGGCGGGTGCGAAGTACCGGGGCGAGTTCGAGGAGCGGCTGCAGGCCGTGCTCAGCGAGGTACGCGCCGCGGAAGGCCGCATCCTGCTGTTCGTGGACGAGCTGCACAATGTGGTAGGCGCCGGTGCGGCCGAGGGAGCCATGGACGCCGGCAACATGCTCAAGCCGATGCTGGCCCGCGGCGAGCTGCACATGATCGGCGCGACCACGCTGGACGAGTACCGCAAGCGGATCGAGAAGGACGCAGCCCTCGAGCGCCGGTTCCAGCCGGTCATGGTGAACGAGCCGTCGGAGGAGGACGCCGTCTCCATCCTGCGCGGCCTGCGCGAGCGGCTGGAGGTGTTTCACGGCGTGAAGATCGCCGACAGCGCGCTGGTCGCCGCGGTCACACTTAGTCACCGCTACATCTCCGACCGGTTCCTGCCGGACAAGGCCATCGACCTGGTCGACGAGGCCTGCGCGATGATCCGGACCGAGATCGACTCCATGCCGGCCGAGCTGGACGAGCTGACACGCCGGGTGATGCGGCTGGAGATCGAGGAAGCCGCGCTCGCCAAGGAGAGCGACCCGGCCAGCCAGTCGCGCCTGGAAGACCTGCGCAAGGAGCTGGCCGATCTGCGCGCCCAGGCCGACGCGCTGCGTGCGCAGTGGGAGTCGGAACGGCAGGCGCTGCGCCGGGTCCAGGCGCTCCGCGAGGAGATGGAGCAGGTCCGGCAGGAGGCTGAGCTGGCCGAGCGCAACTACGACCTGACCAAGGCGGCCGAACTGCGGCTGGGGCAGCTTCCTGAGCTGGAGCGGCGGCTGCACGCCGAGGAGGAGCAGCTGGCCACCCGGCAGGGTGGCACCCGGCTGCTGCGCGAGGTCGTCACCGAGGACGAGATCGCATCGATCGTGTCCCGGTGGACCGGCATCCCGGTCAGCCGCCTCCAGGAGGGCGAGCGAGAGAAGCTGCTCCGTCTCGACCAGATCCTGCACGAGCGGGTCGTGGGGCAGGAAGAGGCCGTCCAGCTGGTCGCGGACGCGATCATCCGGGCCAGGTCGGGCATCAAGGACCCGCGCCGGCCGGTCGGATCGTTCATCTTCCTCGGCCCCACCGGCGTCGGCAAGACCGAGCTGGCCAAGTCCTTGGCCGCGGCCCTGTTCGACACCGAGGAGAACATAGTCCGCCTCGACATGAGCGAGTACCAGGAACGGCACACCGTCAGCCGCCTGGTCGGCGCCCCGCCGGGCTACGTCGGCTATGAGGAAGGCGGTCAGCTCACCGAGGCGGTACGCCGGAAGCCGTACTCGGTGGTCCTGTTCGACGAGGTGGAGAAGGCCCATTCGGACGTGTTCAACACGCTGCTCCAGGTGCTCGACGACGGGCGGCTCACCGACGCGCAGGGCCGCACGGTTGACTTCCGTAACACAGTCATCATCATGACCTCCAATATCGGCTCGCAGTACCTGGTGCAGGACGCGGTGGCCGGGGGCGAGATCAAGCCCGACGTGCGGGAGCTCGTGCTGGCCGAGATGCGCTCGCACTTCCGGCCCGAGTTCCTCAACCGGCTGGACGACATCGTGCTGTTCAAGCCGCTCACCGAGGCAGAGATCGAGCGCATCGTGGACCTCATGCTGGGCGACGTGCGGGCCCGGCTGGCCGACCGGCAGATGCATCTGGAGGTGTCCGAGGACGCCCGGCGCTTCATCGCCCAGCAGGGCTTCGATCCCGTCTACGGCGCGCGGCCGCTGCGCCGGTTCATCGCCCGCGAGGTGGAGACCCGGATCGGGCGCGCGCTGCTCGCGGGGGCCGTCCTCGACGGCGCGGTGATCCGGGTCGGCTACACCGACAGCGAGCTGACCGTCAGCTATGAGAACCCGTCATGACCGAGAAAACTCACCAGGCCACTGCGAGTGAGCTGGTCACCTGCCCGAACTGCGGGCGCCGCAACCGGGTCCCGGTCGCGGCGGCGGGGGCACCGCGGTGCGGCAACTGCCATCATCCGCTGCCGTGGATCGTGCCCGCCGATGACAGCACCTTCGCGGAGATCGCGGAGGCCGCGTCGGTGCCGGTCATCGTCGATATGTGGGCGCCGTGGTGCGGGCCGTGCCGCGCGGTGAGCCCAGCCCTCGCACAGCTGGCCACCGAGATGGCGGGCCAGGTCAAGCTGGTGAAGGTGAACGTGGACAACTCACCCCAGCTGCAGCGGCGGTTCGGCGTGCAGGCCATCCCGACGCTGATGGTACTGCGGCACGGCCAGGTGGCCGCCGTCCGGGCCGGCGCCGCGCCCATCGCCGACCTGCGGGCCTGGGCCGAAAAGGCCATCCAAGAGTGATGGGGCCAGCGACGAAAGCAAAGCCCAGGTAGCGCCGGTGGCCAGCGGCCATACCGGTCAGGACCCGCTCGGTGCAAAGGCAGCCAGTTGGCTGCGGGTGCCGCGTTGGCCCCGTTCCGCGGCCAGGCTGGCAAGCTGGACCCGGGACGTCAGGTCCAGCTTGCAGAACACCCGGCGCAGGTGAAAGGCGATCGTGTGGGTGCTCAGGAACATCTTGCTGGCGATCTGGCGGTTGGTGAGCCCTTCCGCCACCAGCAGGGCGACGCGTCGTTCGGTCTCGGTCAGGCTGTCCCAGCCAAAAGCAGGCCGATCCGCGCGGCGCCAGTGCCGCACCCGGACGCCGGTAGCGCGCAGTCGGGCCCGGACCCGAGCCAGGCTGTCGGAGTCGCCGAGTTGCTTGTACATGTCATGGGCCGCGTTTAGCTGGGTCACCGCCGCGGTCCGGTTGCCCTGCTGGGCCCACGCGACTCCGGCATCCTCGGTGGCCCACGCCCGGCCCAGCGGTGCCGAATACCGCCGGGCGGCCCATTCCAGGGCGCACGGTTCCTGCTCCACCACCCCCCGGGCATGGGCGCTGGCCGCCGCCATGTCGCGATCGCCTGGCCGGAGTGAGGCCAGCCGGCCCGTGGCCGCGGCCAGGTCCACCGCCCTGGGCCGGTCATTGGCGGCCAGTGCGCCGCGAACAAGCAGGATCGCTCCCTCTGCGTCCCGGACACCGCCGCCGAACACGGTCAGCTGCAGGTGCTCTTCCAGATCACGAACGTACGCTTGCAGGTCTGTCTCTGTGCGGGTCACAACGAACCCCTGTTCTGTTGACCCCCCTCAGGATTCAGCATCGCCAAGGGGAACCCGCACGGCACCGTCCCGGTTGGTCAGACGTGTTGTCCCGGCAGGACAGGGCCGCCCGGCCGCCGTTCAGGAGGTGCGCAGCGCTTGGATCGTGCGCCACGCCCGGGCCGCCAGCATCAGGTTGAACTGGGTGTCCGGACGGCCGAGGTCGTACCCGGTCACCTCGCGGATGCGCCGCAGCCGGTACTTGAGCGTGTTGCGATGCACCGACAGCAGCTTGGCGGTGGCGTCATAGTTACCGCCACACTCCAGGTACTCACTCAGGGTCAGTACCAGCTGGACACCGTGGCTGGCGTCATGGTCGATCAGCTGGCCGAGCCAGTCCTGCACGAAGCTTTCCATGGCGGCCGAGTTCTGCGCGGTGGCCAGCACCTGGTAGACACCGAGGTCGTCGAAGCGCGTCAGGCGGTCCCCGCCGCCGGCCGCCTTCTGGATCTTCAGCGCCAGCTGTGCTTCGCGGTAGGAATGCGGGAACTCGTCGATGCTGTCGCGGCGGCCACCCACCCCGATCCGGCAGTCCGCCCGGTGCCACTCCGCGGCCACGGCGGCCTGGAATTTCTCCCGGTCCGGTTCCGTGTCGGCCAAGATGACTACCTCACCGCACCAGGGGGCGAGCAGCGAGCCGACCCGGGTCGCCAGCGTGGCCCGCCGCATGGCTTGGAAGAAGTCGTCTGCTTGATGGTCGTCGTGGCATCCCTCCACCACGACCACCCAATGCGGTCGGCCGAGGTCATAGCCGAGGGCTTGCGCCTGGTTGAGGGCCTGCGGCGGATCGGTGCCCTCGATCAGCTCGGCGACCAGGTCGATGCGCAGCCGGGCAGCGGCCTGGGCCAGCGTCTGCAGGCGAACCAGCTCCATGATGAGCACCGTGGTGGCGTGCTCGATCGTCATCCGCTCCGCCTCGCCGGCTGTCCCGTCCGGATCGTGCAGGACGAGCACGCCCATGGCGACGCCGCCGAGCCGGGCCACCGACAACAGGCGCTCCCCGTCCCGGACCGGGCCAGCGGCGGTCATCGCGCGCCTCAGCAGGCTGTCACGGTGTCCCGAGGTGTCTTTGAGGTAGTTCTCGGGGCGCCCGGGGCCGGCCCAGGCCCGCAGGTTGCCGAATTGATCCTCGATGGCTACCGGACGCCCGGTCAGGTCGTGGACAGCCTGGGCGATTCCCTCCTGGCCACGGCCTTCGAGCACCACCCGGGCCAGCGTGTCGTGGATCTCCATCGTGTGCAGCAGCGCCAGGTTCGTGAGCCGCAGCTGCTCGGCCTGTTCCCGCTCTCTCGTGTGCAGCCGCGCGTTGGCCAGTGCCACCCCGGCCTGCTGCGCCAGCACCTGCACCAGGAACCGCTCGTCCGCGGCGGGCTTGGCTTCGGCCCCGACTACCAGGTATCCGGACGGCCTGTGTGGGATGGACATGGGGTAGGCCCACGACCAGGGCACCCCGGCCAGATCCACTGGCCCGCCGTCCGGCGCACGGAGGCTGCTGGGCAGGCCGGGGCCGGTCGGCTGGTGCTGCGGTACCCGCACCTCGGTCCACCGGCCGTCGAGCAGGATGCGTTCGGTCTGGCAGGGCCCCAGGGACCCGGCCGCGCTCGCCACCAGATGCAGGATCCCCGCTTCGTCATCCTGCCGGGTCAGCAGCATGGAGAGCACCAGCAAGCTCCTCAGAGCAGACAGCTGTTCGCGGAGCTGATCGTTGCCGTCCGCCCGGCCGTCCGGTGTCACCGGCGTCACTCCCGGCGGGCGATGAACTTGCCCGGCTCGATGTAGTAGGGATTGTCGTGCACCATGCCGTCCACGATGACCTTGGGGTGCGTGCGCAGGGTGTCCATCAGCACCTCGGCGCCGAACCGCTGCAGGTCATACAGGCACAAGATCACCTCCGGGTAGTCCGGGATGACCTCGTTGAGCTTGGCCTCGTAGCGGAGGAACTCGGCCCGCTCCTTGGGCTGGTTCAACACGGTGGGCATTTCCCCAATCGCCCGGGTCAGGCTGAAGTCGGCAGCGCGCTGGGTTTCGGCGGCCGCCTCGCCCCAGTAACCGATCATCTCGTCAGCCACGAACCTACCGGTGCGCAGGTAAGAATCGGCGGGGGTACTTACCTCGAGCTGCCCGTTCGCCACCGACGGGCCCACATCGACCTGACTGGCCAGGCCGGACAGGACGTCTGACGGGCTGGCCGTGTCCAGGAAGCAGAGGCACTTGTCCCCGGCCCGGATGCCTTCGGCCAAGAAGGGCAGCACGATCGCGTCGCGCCCCGCCGCTCCCTGGTAGAACGTGCATAGGTGAGTGCCACTGGGGACCTCCAGACCCAGGATCCCTAGTGCCACAGGTTCGGTCATCAGGCCCTCCTTAGCGCAGTGGATTCAGCCGCGAAGGACGCTGCCCTCAGACGATCGGCGCGCCACAGATCACTGACGGAGACTTACCACGGCCTGCTGGGCCTCTCCGGGGCATGGATCGACGCGTTATGTCCGGGTGGCCCTGCGCCTAGAGCCAGTTGACTGCGCTGCGCCCGGCACGAGGCGCAGAAGATTGTTAGCGAGGCATACGTGACCTTTTCAACCTACGTCCTACCCGGCCACGAGCGTTAGTAGCGCACACGAAGCAACTTTGCTGGCCCGCCCGCTGCACCGGCTGGGCGCCCGGGGAAACCCGCCCCCGGGTCGGCTCCTGCACCACCTCGATGCGGCCCGACCGGGCCGCCGCGGCCAGCGCGTCATAGTGGCGCGCCACCTGCTGGCATAGCTTTCGGCGAACGCGGTGATGGCCTGGTCGAAAGCGCTGCCGCGGCCCAGGTAGCCGGAGAGGCAGTGTTGTGTTGGCCGATCGCAACAGGCGGGAGACTGGTTTGATGACGTCGTCGGGAAGGTCCTCAGCGTTCGCCGGCTTCCGGTTCCCGCGGGAGGTGATCGCGGTCGCGGTCCGCTGGTATCTGCGCTACGGGCTGTCTTACCGGGACGTCGGGGAACTGCTGGCCGAGCGGGGTGTCACCGTCGATCACGTGACCATCTACTGGTGGGTCCAGCGGTTCACACCTGAGTTCATCGAGGCGGCGCGGTTGTGTCGGCATGCTCCTGGTGACCGGTCGTTCGCCAATGAGACCTACGTCAAGGTCGCCGGCCGGTGGACGTATCTGTACCGGGCCATCGACGAGCACGGCCAGGTCATCGACGTGCTGCTGTCCGCGCGCCGTGACCTGGCCGCAGCCCGGCGGTTCTTCATCCTGGCGCTGCGCGCGGGCACGATCCCGGCCGAGGTCACCACCGGCCGCGCCCCAGCCTATCCGCGGGTCCTGGACGAGCTGATCCCCTCAGCACTGCATGCCGTCGAGCGCTATGCGAACAACCCGGTCGAAGCCGATCGTGGCCGCCTGAAAGCGCGGCTGTGGCCGATGCGCGGACTGAAGCGTCACCGGCCCGCACGGATCATCTCTGCCGGGCACGCGTTCGTGCAGAACATCCGCCGTGGTCACTATGAACTCGCCACTGACATCCCCGCCCGCCATCGGATCCACGCAGCATTCGACGAGCTCGCGATGGCCATCTGATCAGCCGACCATCGCTCTCATCGCGCCCTGTCATGCGCACCGATCGGCCAACGCAACGCTGCCCACCGACTCCTTCGACGCGGTGTTCACCAGCGAAGTCATCGAACCGCTCAAGATCCCGGCCCAGTGCCCGAGAGCGAATGCCTTCGCGGAGCGCTGGGGTCCTCACCGCCCGGACTGAATGCACCGACCGGATGCTCATCGCCGGGGAGCGACATCTGCGCGTCGTGCTGGAGGAGTACGCCATCAACTACAGCAGCGGACGGCCCCACCGCTCGCTTGACCTTCGAGCACCCGACGACGATCCAGATGTGATCACGCTCCCGGTCCCACTCGACCGGATCCGTCGCCATCAGATCCTCGGCGGCTTGATCAGCCAGTACGAACCGGCCGCATAGCCACCGGGAAGGTCACGCCGAGCCGCAGGTCTGCCCCCGTCGCCGAATACTTGAACCCCACAGGCCTCATCAACGAGTAGGAGCGGGCCGCATAGGAGCCCAGGTCAGGACCTGTGGTCGAGTTCTGGAACCCCACAGGTATCCGCCGGAGGCGGGCATGCCAGAGAAGCGATTGCGATACTACGCCCGGCAGTTCGGC
>Ga0070713_100003567_pt1 | contig 10278 bp, 5 predicted proteins | sample LARL82metaG_FD_65465 | JGI IMG/M metagenome (GOLD analysis project Ga0070713, IMG submission 65465) | Corn, switchgrass and miscanthus rhizosphere microbial communities from Kellogg Biological Station, Michigan, USA - LAR L8-2 metaG | ecosystem: Host-associated > Plants > Roots > Rhizosphere ... | reverse complement strand
TGGCGTCGCTGCCGCTGTCGCAAACACTCCATTCGCGGACAAACTCCAGCACCTTCCATCGGTAGGATCGACCAACATCCTGGCGCTCGAGGCGGCTCAGGCCGGCGCTGCACATGGCAGTGTATGGGTAGCCGACGAACAGACCGCAGGACGAGGACGCAGCGGTCACACATGGCACTCCAGGGCGGGCGATGGACTCTACGTCAGTGTGCTGCTGCGGCCACAAATAGCCCTCATCGACGCGCTATGGCTGTCTCTTGCGACCGGCCTGGCGGCGAGTGCAGCCATTGCCAGCGTGACAGGACTTACGCCAGACATCCGCTGGCCCAATGACCTTTTGATCGGGATTAAAAAATGCGGCGGCATCCTAGTAGAAACCTCCGCTATCGCTTCGCAGTCAGAGGCACCGGCAATGCTTCGCTATGCCGTCGTCGGTGTTGGCATCAACGTCAATCATCAGAGCTTCCCTGCGGAGTTGGAAGCCCTTGCCACCTCCTTGCGGCATGAAAGCGGCAGAAAATGGGCACGGGAGCCGATTCTTATCGAATTTCTCCGCGCACTCGAAAGAGAGGTCGCACTTCTCGAAGCCGAGTTGCGTGGAACCTCCACCGAGACGGGACTGCTGAAGCGATTTGCAGCGTCCTCAAGCTGGGTTCGCGGCAAACGCGTTCGCGTGGATGAGGACGGCGGATATACTGGCGTGACGGATGGGCTTGATACGCGGGGCTTTCTGCGTGTCGCCGGAGACGATGGCACGCTGCATACCGTGCTCTCCGGTGGAGTTCGTGCCCAGTAATCGATTCGGGAGAGGCAGCAATGCTACTGGCACTCGATGTAGGCAATACCAACACAGTCCTCGGGCTCTACCGACTGGCTAATGGAGCAGTGGAACCTGCTGCCGGACCTGAAATGGTGGCAAATTGGCGCATCACGACACCACCATCGATGCAGACGAGCGATGAGTTCGGCGTCCTGCTGCGCAATCTGTTTGAACTGAAAGGGCTGGAGATCGGCGTCGTCGACGGAATTGCGATCTCGTCGGTGGTCCCACCGCTGGATTCCACGCTGCGACAGGTTTGCGAACTTTATTTCAAAGTGAAACCGCTATTCGTCGAACCCGGCGTCAAGACGGGCATCCCAGTGTTGACGGACAATCCTGTCGAGCTTGGCGCCGACCGGATTGTGAACTGTGTCGCAGCGTTCGAGCGCTTCGGGGGTCCATGCATCGTCGTTGATATGGGCACAGCAACCACGTTCGATGCTCTCTCAAAGAAGGGTGAGTTTCTCGGCGGCGCAATCGCACCGGGCCTTGGTATCTCAGCCGACGCGCTGTTCTCGCGAGCAGCCCGCCTACCCCGCATCGACATCAAGAAACCTGTAAAGGTGATCGGAACCGGCACCGTCGACAACATCCAGATTGGCCTCTACTACGGCTACATTGGCCTGGTCGACGGCATCCTCGAACGCATGATCGCCGAGCTGGGCCCCGAGACCAAAACTGTAGCAACCGGCGGTCTTGCGAAGTTGATCGCTGGTGGATCGCGGCACATTGGGGCGGTGGACGAGATGTTGACCCTGACGGGATTGCGCCTTATCTACGAACGCAATCTCGACCGGCACAGGAAGCGCGGAGCGTAGCTTAGGCGCGCTCGACCGTGCGGGCATAAGCTGTAAAGAGCGCAATGCAGAACTACTTCAACTACTTCACCGAGATCGAAGAACGGTTTCAGCAACGGCGCGGTTCTCTGTTGATGCTCTCCACGTTGGACTGGGCTCTGATCGAAACCTGGCGTGAGGCAGGGATTCCCCTGGAAGCTGTGCTGCGCGGAATTGACAACGCCTTCGACAAGCACGATGCGAAGACGTTGCGCTCCTCCACCAGAACGCGCAAAGTGAACGGCCTGGCATGGTGCGCACAGAGCGTGATGGAGGCAGTGGAACAAGCGATGGAGGCCTCGATTGGCGCCGCACCAGCTCTAGGAGACGAAGGCGTTGAGAGCGGCTTCGAGACGGAACGAGTAGGAAAGTACCTGGAACAGAATGCCGGTGCCATGGAGGCAGCGACACTCAGTCCGCCGGCCGACGCGATGGCCCTTGAAGTCGCAGGCCGCTTACGGGCGTTGGCGCTGGGCTTGCGCACCGAACCAGTTCGATCACTTGAGGAACTTGACCGAACTCTGAGTGTGCTCGAAGAGAAGATGTTCGCCGCCCTTCTGACGTCAGCGGGGGAAGAGGAACTGGTTTCACTGCGTGAACAGGCAGCGCGAGAGCTGGCGCCCTATCGTGGCAAGATGCAGGCCGTACAGATCAAACAGGTACAACGGCAGTTTCTTCAGAAGAGGATGCTCGAAACACGCAAGCTACCCAGGCTTAGCCTCTTTTATATGAGTCACGGATGAAGTTACAAATTGAAAAGGCAGTATATGGGGGCGCGGGACTGGCCCATCTGACCGAACGTGACGGTATGGGCAAAGCTGTATTTGTTCAATTCACTTTGCCGGGAGAGATTGTCGAAGCTCGTCTTTTCGAACAGAAGGATAATTTCGGAGAAGCTTCGCTGATTCGCGTGCTTACTCCCTCCAAAGATCGGGTACAGCCACGCTGTGCCCACTTTGGAGAGTGCGGCGGGTGCCACTATCAGCACGCTGCGTACTCTGCACAAGTTCAAATGAAGTCCGCAATTCTGCAAGAAACCCTCGAACGCGCCGGACTGAGTGCTCTGCCGACAATACAGACGCACACCGGCGAACCGTGGGCTTACCGGAATCGAACCCGCCTGCGAATTGCGGAGTCGGAGGGAATCCTGAGGATCGGTTACAACAGGCGCGGATCCAACGAGTTCCTTGCCATTCACGAGTGCCCTATTCTTGCTCCGCTTCTGTGGCGCGCGGTTGAGGCGCTACTGCAAGTTGGGGCTGAGAACTCTACCGCATCTCGCTGGCTGCGGGGCATGGCCGAGGTTGAGTTCTTCACTACGGGCGATGAAAAGAAGTTACAAATGATGCTCTTTGTGAGGAAAGAGCAGGCTGGCTTCCGCGCACTGTGTGACCGAATGCAGGAACTGGTGCCTGAACTGACTGGCGCTAACGTTTCCTTGGCCGCGAACTCAGGGCCGCAGCGGCGAGCGAGAAGCCCGCGTCGGTTGGAGAGTTGGAGCTCGGAAGGATTGAGCTATCGTGCAGCAGGGGAGGACTACTGGGTTGGCCAAGGCGGATTCTTCCAGGTCAATCGCTTCCTCGTCGATGAACTAGTCAGCATCGTGACGACTGGGCGGCAAGGCACTATTGCCTGGGATCTATATGCCGGCGTGGGATTGTTTTCCCGCGCTCTGGCGAGATCATTTCAGCAAGTCGTAGCGGTTGAAGCGGCTGCAAACGATTTGTCAAGGTCGTTTAAGGGTCCGGGTAAGCGTGCTGTGGAGGCGACCACAGTGGAGTTCTTGCGAAGCGCGGTAGTGCAGCGAAGCCGGCCGGATCTCATCGTGATGGATCCGCCAAGAGCGGGTGTCGGAGCCGAGGTTTGCACTCTGTTGGCGAGGATTTCGTCCCAGGAGGTCGTCTACGTTTCCTGCGATCCCGTCACCCTGGCCCGAGACCTGAAAAAGTTGGTCACGGCCGGTTACAAGGTCGTGGACTTGCACGTCGTAGACATGTTTCCACAGACGTTTCATCTGGAAACAGTAGCGGTTTTGCGCAGGTAGTTGCGGCCACATTGTGGTGAAATGGTTGGTGAGTGCGGTCAGCAGGCAGAGCTTTGAAGACCGAAAGTGTGCGCGGGCCCAACCCTGATCTTTGGCCGAAGGCTGTCGCACGCGTACCGTCGCTTGAGTTCCGGCGCGCCCCTTTGCTGACCGCGGTGTGTTGGTTCGCCTTGGGCGAGACGACGGCGCGAAATCGGCCGCCGACAGTTGTTCTGCTCATCGCGACTCTCTTGTTAACTCTGCTGACACTCACTGCATTGCGATGGTCACTGAGAACTGCGATCGTTCCGGTCGCCGCGGTGTGGATGGCGATCGGCTGCTGGTGTGCAGAAATACAGCCTGTCCCTCCAGCACAACAACCTCTGGCAAGCTATGCGGATGGACTCAGCCGGCAGATTCGCGGACGCGTCGTGCGGGTGCGCGAACTACCGCCTCAACAGGAAGAATCCGATCACGATAAAGAGGTGGGCTGGTGGGCCGAGAAAGAAGCCGACCAGGAAGCAGCAACAGTAGGAGCTCTGTCGGTTGATATTCAGGTTGATTCCATCGAAGAGGTCACGCCTGATATCTCGCGGATGGTCCCAATGACCGGTGGCGTGCGAATCAATGTGATCGCAGACAAGTTGATCGATCGTGCTTCCTCGACGCTTGCTGCAATAACCGTCACCAAGCCGGTAAATAAAGTTGTTTGGCCCACGCTGAAATGTGGCGACATCGTCGAAGCCCCGATGCGAATCAAAGTGGCCGAACGCTATCGTGATCCCGGAGCGTGGCAGTATGCGGACTACTTGCTCGCGCAGGGGATCGGAGCACACGCCAGTGTACGGAAATCGAAGATCACGCGGCTCAACGAGCCGGGCACGAACCTCGTCACAGGTGCCAGCCGCACAACACAATTGCAGTGCAGAATTTACACCGCGCAGAGCTGGGCTTCGGGGCGCGTGCTTGGTTATGTGCGCTCAAAGGCGAATCTAAGGCTGCCCGGGATTCTGCGGCTCAGTCCGGATGATGCCGGTATGTTGAACGCAATGCTGTTTGGCGACCGTGCGGGATTGAACAAGACGCAGCGCGTCGGCTTCGAGCGCACAGGATCGTTTCATCTTTTTGTGGTTTCGGGAATGCATGTTGGTTTGCTGGCCGGCTTAATGTTCTGGTTAGCGCGAAGATTGAAGCTGCGTGAGTGGCTGGCCACCTTTGTGACAATCGCGCTGACCTTTGGATACGCCTTGCTGACCGGCTTCGGAGCGCCGGTGCAACGTGCGCTTTTTATGACTGTCGTCTTTCTGTTGGCGCGCTTGCTCTCCCGAGATCGCAATGTATTGAATGCCCTCGGTGCAGCGGCGCTTGGCGTTCTGGTGTGGTCGCCGGGGGCTCTGTTTGAGGCCAGCTTCCAGATGACGTTCCTGGCGATCGTGGCGATCGGCGGCATCGCGGTTCCACTTGGCGAGCGCAGCTTTCTCCCCTACGCGCATGCTGCTCATCATCTATGGGACAAGTGGGAGGATGCAGCACTGCCACCCAAGGTAGCGCAGTTTCGCGTGATGCTTCGCCTCTTTAGCGAGACCTTTGCCGGCGTCGCGGGAGTTTGGGCACGCGATCTGCCGTCGCTGCTTGTGCGCTGGAGTCTCTGGGCACTCGAGCTGGCGTTGATCGGCGCGGTTGCAGAGATGGTGATGGTACTGCCGATGGCGTTGTACTTCCATCGGGCGACGATGTTTGCCGTACCCACGAATATGTTGAGCGTGCCGCTCGTAGCGGTGTTGGCGCCAATGGCTGTCATCGCATTTTGTGCGTCCCTCATCAGTCCATGGCTAGCGATGGTGCCAGGCGCGACCACCGCTCTGTTGCTGCACGGGGTCACCGGGGTAATTGGCCGCATCAGCGCAGTGCGTGCCGCCGATCTGCGAGTTCCTGCTCCTGTATGGTGGATCGCCCTATTGGCGGTCATGGCCTGGGCCTTCTGCTGTTGGGCAGTGCGCAGGTCGCGTGGCTGGGCGTGGGCTGCGGTGGCCGTATTGCCGCTGACTGCCCTGATGGTGTTATGGCCCGAGCCTCCCATCGTCTCGCTGGGAATGATGGAGGTGACCGCGATCGATGTCGGGCAGGGCGATTCGATCTTCGTCGCCGCTCCGAATGGGGCGACCATGCTTGTCGACGCGGGGGGCCCGGTAGGTGGAGTGACTGAAGCCGCTGAGGCGTCGAGCCGTTTCGATGTCGGCGAAGAGGTGGTGTCGCCGTATCTCTGGACGCGCAGACTGCGGCGGCTCGATGTACTCGTCTTGAGCCACGCGCACAGCGACCACATGGGCGGAATGCCCGCGGTGATGCGGAACTTCAGGCCACGAGAGCTCTGGGTCAGCATCGATCCCAACTCTGAAGCGTATCGCGCATTGTTGGAGGAGGCGAAAGACCTCGGAGTGAGCGTGCGTCATTTTTATGCTGGAGATCAGTTTTCGTGGGGTGGCATGGAGGTGGCCATTTTGGCGCCGGAGGCTGGTTACAGCAATTCCGGGGAGCCGGTGAATAACGACTCGCTCGTGATGCGGATGCAGTATGGCAAATCTTCCGTACTGCTGGAGGGCGATGCCGAAGCGCCGAGCGAGCGCACGATGCTGGCGCGTGGCCGGGTCGAACCGGTGACGCTGCTAAAGATTGGACATCATGGAAGCCGCACCTCGACGACGCAGGAGTTTCTAAACGCTGCGGCTCCTAAAGACGCGGTTGTATCGGTGGGCCGGGGGAATACTTTCGGGCACCCTCGCTATGAAGTGATTGAACGGATCGCTGACGCTCGGACTAAGCTGTATCGAACGGATGAGTTCGGCCTGACTACATTCTTGCTGGGCCGGGACGGCGACATCCGCGACGTTGTCGGCGCATCTAACTAATTAGCCAGGAGTGAATCCGGAGGGCATCGATGGAGTTGAACGAGACGAGCGTAGAGGCTGTTGCGATCGGACCAGAGGAGCGGGCAGAGGAACAAAAACTGATTCGCCGGCTGCAGATGATGATGAACATGGTGATGCAGGTGATCGCGCAGGACAGTTCGCTGACGGTGGATGATGCGGCACAGATGATCGCGGATAGCCGGAGGGCGGCGCTTGCGATGTTCCCGGGCAAGGAGCTCGCCTACGACTTGATCTGGCGACCTCGTTTCCAACGGCTCATGCGGGAACGGTTTCGCATTATGTAAACTGGGTCGCTCCTTCGACGACGCGTGCTGCACGGGCCTGTCGCGAAAGATCCCTCCCCTCCCCTCTATTTTTGTGCAAAGTCTTCCAAAGATTGGGGTTAGGTTTGTACTTCGACGGTAACGCTTCAAAAAAGTCCCAAATTCAGCGATTTCTTGGTGCAAAGTCTTCCATTCAGAAGCTTTATCCAAATAAAAAGCCCCGGCATCCGCGGGGCTTTCTCTTTCTTTCCTACTGCTTTAATTCTAGCGGGTTGGACAGGGGAAAGATGCCATCTCAATCTTGTTTTGTTTGTTTGAGTTAGGTGGTTTCGGGACTTGACATGCGATTTCTGGGCGTTTTTTGAAGAAATAATTTTATCGTGCAGAAAATGCAATGGATAAGGGCGCGCAAAAAACGAAAGCCGCCTGCTGGAATGCAGGCGGCTTTCTTTTACAAGGCCGGTTGGGGTTAGAAATCGATGCGACCAGAGAGTTGAACAGATTTGCGGGGTGCGGTGGTATTGGGAGCAACCTGACCAAAGTTCGCATTGCCCCAAGCGGTGTTAGCGACTGCGAACCAGGTGTGATTGGTGATGTTGTACCAGTCCGCGCGGAAGTTGAACCTTGCCGATTCGGTGAAGTGCAGCGGGAAGCTGCGATTCAGACCGATGTCCAGGTCGTAGTTGCCGGGACCGTAGATATTGTAGGGAGCGGTGCGCGGCGAGTTGCCAAACTGATAGGCCGTGTTGGTAACGAACGCATTGGAGTCGATGAAGTGGTTGGACGGAAGGCTAGTGGAGCTGTAGTTGGCTGCCGTTACGCCCTGACCCCACTTGCCGTTAATGCGGGCAGGACCACTGAACGCGGGGTTCAGGCTTGGCATGTTTACGGCTGCGGCCGGGTTGGGATTGCTGCTGGCTTCGGTGATGAACAAGGGCGAACCGGAGAAGGCCTGGAAGATCTCAGAGAATTTGAAGCCGCCAAAGACGGCGCGCTGCCAGGCGTGCTCGGCAAGGACCGTTTTACCGAAGGGCATGTCCCAGACGCCGGTGATGACGACGTGCTGAGGTTGGTTGGAGGTGGAGACGGAGCGCTCGATTGCGTCGGCTGCATAGGCCTTGCCATTTCCCGAGAAGGCTGCCGGAATCGGGTAGCCACTGCGGAACATACCGCCGTTGTCGATAGTACGCGACCACGTGTAGTTGGCCATGAAGGTGAGGCCGTGCTCCGCGCGCATGTTGAACGTGGCCTGAAGCGAGTTATAGCTGGAGTTGGCGACGTAACCGAAGGAGTCGCTGACGCCCTGGAACGGGAAGGGCTTCAGCAGGGTTGCGAGACTCTGGCTCGTGTTGAAGGTGGAGGTGTAAGACGGGCAGACACTGGAGTTCGCAGCGCAGAAGGTGGTGAGAGCCGTACCGGTGAGGTTCAGATTGCTCCCGAGCGAAAGATATTTAGGATCGAGTTGGTTAGCCCAGAAGCCGCGAGCATTGCTGCCATCGGACTGGAGGAAGTGACCCTGTGAACCGACGTAGCTGATGCTGGAGGTGAAGGCGTTGGTCCACTGATGCTGGAAGCCAAAGCTCCAGTTGATGTATTCAGGAGCGCGGCCGCCCAGGTAAGGATCGGCGTAACCTATGCCGGATGACGGCGCGGCGGTGAAACCGCTCGTGTTCGTATAGCCGGTACCGAAGGCGGGGCCGGATGAAGTGCCGGTAGCGGGGGTAAAGGCCGGGATTGCACCGTTGCTTCCAGTGAGCGGCATGGTGCTCAAGAGCTGGCCGTTGGCGGAGAAGGATGGCGCAGCGGAGAATCCAAGGGTGCCGAGGCTGGTGGCCAATCCGCCGACTGCGTTGCCGTGAGTGAACATAACGCCGTAGCTGGCGCGAAGGACAGTCTTCGGATCGAGTTGATACGCGAGGCCGATACGGGGTCCGAAGTTCTTGTAGTAGTTGTTGACCGGCGTGGAGCAATTGCAGGTGTTGGTGCCATGGCCGGCGAACTGAAGAGCCCCGTTGATGCCCGTAACAGGATTTGCCAGGTTCGGGTTGAAGAAGCTTTGAGAGTTATGGACTTCGGTAACGCTCGGATAGAAGTCGTAGCGCAGGCCCAGGTCGAGGGTGAGCTTCGAATTGACTCTCCAGTTGTCCTGAACGTAGGGCGAGATAGCGCGGAAGCGTGCGCCGAACTCCTGCTGGAGATACTGGGTAAAGCTTCCCTTATCGATCTGTCCGACGAGGAGGCTGGCGTAGGCAAGTCCGGTGTTTCCGGTTGCCGCGTAGGAAGGAGCCGTGTTACTGGATTTGTTGATGGCTGCGGTTTCGGTGGTGTTGGTTGCGAGCGTGAGTGGAGTGGAACCGCCTGTGGCTGAAACGGTGTTGTAGAGCAGCCAGGCGATCTGGCCGCCAAAGGTGAAGGAGTGGTTGCCATGGACCCACTGGACGTTATCGAGCAGAGTGTAGTTTTCAGCGAGGGTGACGTTGGGCGTCGTACCTCCCCAATTGGTCGGAGCGTTGGTTCCGGTGAAGGTGACGATCGGGAACGACAGTTGAGCAGGTCCAGAAGGCAATCCGGTCAGTCCCATTGCTGTTGCCGCGTACTGGGGAACCTGATTGGCGTTGAACGTTGGACCGTTGTAACGGGCATAGCCATACTTCAACTGGTTAACGACGTTCGGCGAGAAGATGTGACTCTCTTCAATGACACCGACTGCGGTCTTGGGCGCGTAGGTCTGGCCGTAGTTGTAAGGAATGGGACCGACGTTGCGGCCCGTGGTCGTCTGACCGACTGGATTTGAACTCGCCTGACGGCCGATAGCGGCCACCATAGTGAGTGTGTCCTTCTTGGTGATGTTGTAATCAATGCGGTCGGTTGTGGACCAGTTGCTGAGGCCCGTCGCGTTGGGGGCGATATAGTTGCCGGTCGCATTCTGGTTGGTGAGCGCCGGGATGAAGCTTTGGAGATTCTTTGCAACCTGCGAGAACTGGCTTGCGGGGATTACGTCAATGGGCGCGCCATTGGCTACGGGATTGCCGCGGGAACCGTTCGAAGTGCCTGGACCGTAGCCGTACTCATAACGGCATGGGCCATCGGTACTGTGTGCCGTGCAACTGGCTTGCGTGCTGGGATCGTAGATACCGAGCGTAGTATTGCCAGAGCTTCCAACTTTGGTGAGCGCTTGGAAGTTTCCCTGCTGCTCGGCCAGTGTGGGAAAGGTGAGTGAGGTTGGGGTCTGGCTGGAGTATTTAAAGCCGCTGTAGTTGCCGAAGAAGAAGACCTTGTCGCGCCAGGAGCCAAAGGGAATGAGCGGGCCACCGAGGTCGATGCCGTATTCGTTGCTGTGCTCCACCGGCTTGGAGGCCTTGCCTGTGGCGGGATTGATGTTGGCGGGACCAAAGAATCCCCATGT
>Ga0070713_100003565_pt1 | contig 10281 bp, 8 predicted proteins | sample LARL82metaG_FD_65465 | JGI IMG/M metagenome (GOLD analysis project Ga0070713, IMG submission 65465) | Corn, switchgrass and miscanthus rhizosphere microbial communities from Kellogg Biological Station, Michigan, USA - LAR L8-2 metaG | ecosystem: Host-associated > Plants > Roots > Rhizosphere ... | reverse complement strand
CGTAGCGCGCTCGGTCATCAACGTTTGCGCGATAAACGAGCCCATCGAATGGCCGAACAAAATCACCGGCGTTGCCGGGCAGTCCGTCGCTATCCGTTGAGTAACTGTCGCGGTATCCGCGACTAGCGCCTGCCATCCATCGCGATCTGCGAAATGTCCCTTCCCCATCGGGGCATTCACGCCGTGGCCGCGGTGGTCGTGAGCCCACACCTCATAACCAGCCGCCGTGAGGTGGCTCGCCAGTCGCGCGTACCGGCCCCGGTGCTCCGCCATGCCGTGCACAATCTGAATGCACGCCGTTGGCTCGCCGGCGGGGCGCCATCGCGTCAACGGTGGCAGCGTATCGGCCATGTCATGTGCGCGACCGTTGGATTCGATCCAGCGCGCGGCAGTCGGTAACCGTCGAGACTCAAGCTCCGGCCCGCTTCGGGTTCGCCAAACGATCCGCTAGTGGCGCTCGGGCTTTCTACATTGTCGAGCGAGCTGATGCGGCCACTGTTTTTCCTTCGGCTGTGTTTGAAGGCGTGACGACGCTGAAAATATTGCCGTCCGGATCCTTGAACCAGGCGGCCCTCATGGACCCGGCTACATGAACATCGCCCTGTCGGGTCATCTTCGGCAAGTCGTAATGCTCGAACGTGATTCCGCGCCCCTTTAATGTCCGGACCAGATCATCGACCTCTTCGGTGACGAACGTCACGGCCGTCGCCTTGTTCGTGCCGGCATATGGCGAACGGTATACGAACAGTATCGACGAGCCGCTCTTGAAGGCGAGCACATCGTCATTCTCCATGACCTTCGTCAACCCGAGCGTACGCTCGTAAAACTCCCTCGACTTTTCAAGATTCCTGACGGCGACGGTCGCGATCGCATTGTTATCGCTGAGCATCCTGGCCCTCCTTCGATGGATATTTTCAAGACCAACGAGCAAGCAGCGATCCATTTGTGTTGTTGACGGCACGGCTGCACCCGCTAACCAGAGTGCACGCGTCTACGATCGGCGGCGGCAGCCGGCGGCCGCTTCAGAGCGAACGCAGAAAATCGAGGATCGCCTGCTTGTCGTCCTTTCCCAGCGCTTCGAAACGCTGGATCACCGCGTTTGCTTCGGACGGCCCATAGCACGGCGCGCCATCCTTGCAGGCGTCCGCCGCCGAGTAGTGCGCCCGAATGGCCTCGAGCATGTCGCTCGTACGGCCGTCATGCAGGAAAAAGATGCGCTGCCCGACGCCCCACAGCGGCGTCGTGCGGAACATGTCGCCGGTCGCGGCGCCCTGCGTGATGTCGTCCGCCAGTCCTCTGCCCATGTGATGGATCAGCAGATCCGAAAAGAGATGCGCCGCCACGCTCTCGAGCGCATGCGTTTCGCTCCGCGGCGGGGTCATCATCGTTGCGGTGTGACACGCGACGCAGCCGATGCCCGCATGGCTCGGGTCGGTGCCGAACAGCTGCTCGCCGCGGCGCGCGTTCGCCGAGAAAGGCGCGGGCTGCGGGGCGTCGAGAAACCGCATGAACAGCGCGAACCCGAGCCAGTCGGGAAGCGCGTGCAACGGATTCGAGAAAGCCTGATTGCGCGTCTCGTCCGGATCGGTACGCTCGATATCGTTTGGCTCGCTCTTGTCGACGTTGCACGCAGCGGTCTCGTCCATCGCCTGAGGGAACACGTCGTTGGTCACGCCCATTTCGACGTTGTACGCCTCACCCGCGAAGATGGCGAGCGACTTATTCTGCGCCTTCCACCCGAACCTCGAAATCGTGCCATTGTTGCCGGTCCGGTTCGGCACTCCCGCAATCCCGAGCTGCGCGCGCACGGTCGCCGACGCGTCGTGCCGGTCGAGGATCTCGGCGTCCTGGATGCCGTCGATGATGCCGAGGCCGAACAGCTGCAGCGGAATGCGGAACCGCAGGTTCCCACGGCGGTATTGCGATTCGAAATCGACCTGCGGCAGCTCGGCGTCGGTGCAGGCCATCGTGCCCACGTCGCTCCGGCCGACGACGGTGAAGAGCTGATGGACGCCGCCGTCGGGCGTGCCGTCGGCGTTTCTCGCGAACCGCACCTCTCGAATCGGCCCGTACTGCTCGACGAACGAGGGCACCTGGTTGGTCGCCCCTTTGCGGTGCGGGATCAGATCGAACATCGGGTTTTCCGGTCGACGCTGCCGGCCGGGCGGATCCAGCGGGTTCGGCACGAGGAAGCCTCCCGATCCGCCGAGCGCCGGCTGATTGTGGCAGACGGTGCATTGATCCGCGTTGAAACGATTGCCGAGCCCGGACGAGTTGGTTCGCGTCACGAGATTGGCCAGTCGCGGATCGACGAAGGATCCGACCGTCACGTCCGAACAGTCGTCGCAGGCCGCTTCGAGCTGGATGGCGCGCTGAAGTCCCTCGTTGAACAGGTCGGCTTCGATCGCTGTGAGGTTCGGGAGCGCCCCGCCAGCCCCCGCGGGCCCCCGGCGAACTCCCGGATCGTGTTGCGCAAGCGCCACCGCTGTCGCATAGACGACTCCAGCTGCCACTAACACCGTCCGCGTCGAAAATCGATTGGACACCATTCCGCCTCCTTCCGCGGCGACAGTAGGAATCCGGACGGCGCGCGACAATGCCTCGGGCATAAGATGTTGGTGACTTTGTAAGGTCCAGTTAGGATTCGTCTTAACTGACTAGGTAATCACGATCGTGGCGGCATCCGGGCTGGACGGAATCGTGCGCTTCGGAGTGTTCGACGTGAACACCGCGTCGCGCGAGCTGCGCAAACGGGGAATCCGCGTGCGGCTGACCGGCCAGCCTTTCGCGATCCTCCTCATGCTCCTCGAGCGCCCCGGGGCGGTCGTCTCTCGCGACGACATGCGGCGACGCCTTTGGCCGGGTGACACGTTCGTCGACTTCGAGCACGGGCTGAACAGCGCGGTCAAGAAACTACGGACTGCGCTCGGCGATTCCGCCGACCATCCGAGGTTTATCGAAACGCTTCCGCGCGTCGGCTATCGTTTCATCGCCCCGGTGCATCCAGCCGTCGACCGTGGGGAACCCATCCCGCCGCCGGCGCCGTCGCCGCAGGCCGACGCGCCGATCCCTGCACCGCCGCCGTCCGCCGCTCTGACGCGCCGGTCGCGCCGCCTCACGCTCGCCGCAGTCGCCGCGCTGTTCGTCCTGGGCGTCAGCGCGGCGGGGCTCGTTCGCGGACCGGAGGCGCACGTGCTCGACGCAGCGCGCCTCACGCAGACGTCACGGGTCGATGTGTTCGGCCGGATCCAGACGGACGGCTCGCGCCTCTTCTTTATCGAACGGCATGGCCACCGATGGGACCTGATGCAGATGCCGGCGTCCGGCGGTCCGGTGGAACCGTTCACGCTGCCGTTTCCGAACGCACGCATTCTTGCGGTCTCCCCTGACAGGTCGGAGATGATTGTCGGCTCGTTCACGTCGCGGAGCGGTCTGCTGCGGCTGTGGATCGTGCCGACGGTCGGCGGCACGCCCACGAGGCTGGGAGAGATCTCAGCGCGCGACGCCGTGTACCGGCCGGACGGAAGCGAGATCACGTTCAGTACGGCGGAGGGGATCTACGCCGTCGGCAGGGACGGCGCGCACCCGCGACGGATCGCGGCGGCTGCGGGCCGCATCGAAGCGCTTTCCTGGTCGCCGGAGGGGCGCGCGCTTCGCTTTGAGTGGGGCGATCCGGTCACCGATACGTCCGCCATCTGGGAGGTCGACGCTGCCGGCGGGAGCCCCCATGCCGTCCTCCCGGGCTGGGACGCAGTGCCGCAGCAGTGCTGCGGCCGGTGGACCGCCGACGGGCGGTACTTTGTTTTCATCGCGCACCACGGCGGCGCGAAGCACATCTGGGCGATTCCTGAGGGGCGACGGTTTCCGTACTTCTCGCGCCAGGATCCGATTCTCGTGACGTTGGGGACGGTGCCAGTCTCCATGGATCAGCCGCTGCTGTCGAGCGGTGATCGTCTGTTCGTGCTCGGGTCAAACGAACGCACAGAGTACGTGCGAGTCGATCCGGCGACGCACGAAACCACGTCGCTTCTGCGCGGCGCGTCGGCTTCGTGGGTTTCCATCTCGCCCGACTGGCAGTCGGCAATTTACGTCGCAGACGGCGCATTGTGGCGGAGTCGGCCGGACGGATCGAACCGCGCCGAGATCGCGGCCGCGGCGTATCATCCGTTTGCGCCGCTACTCAGCCCCACGGCGAGCTACGTTGCCTTTCAGGGAACCGACGCCGACAACCGCATTCCACGGGCGTTCATCGTCCCGATCGACGGAGGGACCCCCCGCGAAGTCGTTTCGCGCGATCGGGCATCGCGTGGGCCGTCGTGGTCGCCCGATGGGAACTCTATCGCCTACGCCGTCGCCGCCGGCGACGGCGGCGCAGCGCCGGGACTGTACATCCTCGATCTGAAAACGCGTGCGACCACGAAGGTCGTGGGATCCGAGGGCTACTCCAAAGCGAGCTGGTCGCCGGACGGATCGATGATCGCGGCGGTCGCGGCCGACGACAGAGTGCTGGCGCTCTTCGATCGGCGCTCCGGACACAGAACCGAGTTGGCGAAGGGCGAGGTGCTCGGACCAGCCGCATGGTCCGCCGATTCGCGGTTCATCTACTTCCAGGACATCCTGGAGGAGGACGAACCGGTCCAACGAGTGAGCATCGCCGACGGTCGCATCGAGCGCGTGCTGGATTTCCACAAGCTGCTCGAGGGCGGTGTCCAGCGCTGCGGATTCGAATCGCTGGCGCCTGACGGCACGCTCGTGGTCCGCCTCTCGCGCGGCGACCATGATGTGTATTCCCTGAAGCTTGCGCTTCGTTAATCAACTCACGCCGAGACAATCAGGACCGATCGACCAACCTCAGCTGCAAATCACGTCCCATGCGCCGGCGAACATGAGCATGGAGCCCTGTTGTTTTCCCACATGAGATATGTCACGCTCTCATGTGGGAAACCCAATGAAGCGGAAGAAGAAAGACGTCCTGCAAGGCACGCTGGCACTGATGGTGCTCAAGACGCTCGATGCGCTGGGACCACTGCACGGTTACGGAATTGCGCGGCGGATCGAGCAGATCAGCGGCGATCTGCTCCTGGTTAACTCCGGAACGCTGTATCCGGTCCTGCTGAAGTTGGAGCAAGAGGGGTCGATCGGCTCGGAGTGGGGTACGTCAGAGAACAACCGCAAGGCACGCTTCTACCGGCTGACGCGGGCCGGACGCAGACAACTGCACGCCGAAGCGCAGAGTTGGGAGCAGATGGCGGCGATCATGGCGCGGTTCTTTGCCGTCAACGTAGAGGATCTGAAATGAGAACGGTGCGGCGAGTCCTGCGCCGGCTGGTCTGGTGGACGACGACACGGAGAGACGAGGATCGACTCCGCGCGGAGATCGACGAACACGTCGGGCTGCAAACGGCTGACAACATCCTGGCTGGAATGGCACCCGCTGAGGCGCGGCGGCAGGCACTGTTGAAGTTCGGCAGTGTGGAAGCCATGAAGGACAGCTATCGGGAGCAAAGAGGCTTCGCCTCATTGGAGCGGCTGATACAAGACACGCGATACGCGCTGCGACGGTTGCGCCTGACTCCGGCATTCACCATCTCTACGGTCATGACGCTCGCGCTGGGGATTGGGGCGACTACGTCGATCTTCACCCTGGTGCACGCGGTCCTGCTCGGGTCGCTGCCGGTGTCTAACCCGCAGCAGTTGTACCGCCTCGGACAGAAGTCACGCTGCTGCTATTTCGGCGGATACGCGCAACAGGATGAATTCTCGATCGTGTCCTATGAGCTGTACCAGCGCTTCCGGGATCGGACGCAGAGTTTCGAGGAACTGGCGGCGTTCAGCGCGTCACAGTACGGGTTCGCCGTCCGGCGCGCGGACCGGCCAGAGACTGCTGAGCCCTACCCGGGCGAGTTTGTCTCGGGCAACTACTTCGCGATGTTCGGCGTGGGCGCGTACGCCGGTCGTACGTTGACGGCGCAAGACGATCGTCCCGGCGCGCCACTGGTCGCGGTCATGAGCTACCGGTTATGGCAGCAGCGATACGCGTCCGATCCCTCCGTGGTGGGCAGCGTATTCGATTTGAACGGCAAGCCATGCACGATCGCCGGGATCGCGCCTCCGGGGTTCTTTGGCGATGCCCTGCGCCGCACTCCGCCAGATTTCCTTGTCCCCTTGAATGACGAGCCTCTCTTCGAAGGCGACCTCTATACGCCCGACAATCACTGGCTCGATGTAATCGGGCGCATCCGCCCGGGAGCCGATCCCACGACGGCGCAAGCAGAGATGCGCGTGGTGCTCACGCAGTGGCTGCGTTCGCACTGGGGCGATATGACTGCAAACGAACGCGCCGTCTTCCCGCGGCAAACACTGTACGTGAGGCCGGGAGGCGCCGGTATCAGCAGCATGCGTGAGTCGTACGAGGGCTCATTGCGGATCCTGATGGCGATGACCGGGTTTGTGCTGCTCATCGTGTGCGCGAACGTGGCCAACCTGACGATTGTGCGGAGCATGGAGCGGCGCCGCGAGACATCGTTGAGCATCGCGCTGGGCGCACAGGCGTCGCGCGTGGTGCGGCAAAGTCTCGTCGAGAGCATCCTGCTCTCGTTCTGCGGGGGCGCCGCGGGTATTGCCGTCGCCTACGTGGGCACGCAATTGGTGTTGCATCTGGCGTTTCCCACCATGCCGGGGCGGGCTGGCGTGCCCATCAGCGCGTCCCCATCGACGGCGGTGCTGCTGTTTGCATTTGTCGTGTCGTTTATCACTGGAGTCGCATGCGGCGCTGCGCCCGCGTGGATTGCGACGCGGGTGGATCCGATCGAGGCGTTGCACGGAAGCAGCCGCAGCACCACGCGCACCAACTCGCTGCCGAGGAAGACGCTCGTGGTCTTCCAGGCGGCGCTGTCGCTGGTCCTGCTGTCCGCGTCCGGACTTCTTCTGGACGGGCTCCGGCAGCTCGAGAATGCGCGCTTCGGATTCGAGCAGGAGCGGCGGATCGTCGCAAGCATCGAGCCGAGACTTGCCGGCTACAAGGGGGATCAACTCACGCCGCTGTTCCAGCGCCTCCAGGAGTCGTTGGCGAGAATTCCTGGAATAGCGGGCGTCGCGCTTTGTACCTACTCGCCGCTTGGGGGCAACAACTGGGGCGCCGGCGTCCGGGTGGACGGACATCCCGAACCAGGGCCAAAGGACGACAATGGCGCGTCCTGGGACCGAGTGACTCCTGGATACCTGGGCGTTACCGGGAACCGCATCCTGAGGGGCCGCGACATTTCCGACCAGGACCTCGCGACCTCGCGACATGTGGCCGTGATCAACGAAGCCTTCGCGCGAAAGTTTTTCCGGGGCGAAGATCCGATCGGACAGCATTTCGGGCAGCACGGAATCGGAACGGAGCGCGAGTACGAGATCGTCGGAATTGCCGAAGATGCACGCTACCTGGGCGGACGTTACGACAAGCCGCTCGAGGCGTTCTTCTTTTTGCCGGAGACGCAGCACGACATGGTCAAAGGAAAAGATGCGAATCCGGGATCGCATTTCCTCCGTGACATCGTCATCGTGACGCAACCCGGCGCGCACGTGTCGTTCGAGCAAGTGCGGCAAGGGATCACGTCGGTGGATCCTGCCTTGCCCGTCTCCACGGTGCGGACGCTGAGCGAGCAAGTCTCCAGCCAGTTCTCGCAGCAGCGGCTGATCGCGCGGCTAACTTCGTTCTTCGCGGCGCTTTCGCTCGCATTGGCTTCGATTGGGCTGTATGGCATCACCGCTTACAATGCCGGGCGCCGTACGCGGGAGATCGGAGTGCGAATCGCATTGGGAGCCAGCCGAGCCGGCGTCATGAGACTGGTCTTACGCGGAGCATTCGTGCTGGTCCTCATCGGACTGGGACTGGGGCTGCCGCTGACGTTCGCGGCGGGACGGGTGCTTCGGACGCAGCTGTACGGCGCCACCGGTCACAATCTGGGCGTGACAGCGGTGTCGGTCGTGGTGCTCGGGTTTTCGGCACTCATGGCAGCCGCGGTTCCCGCGTTCAGGGCCAGCAGGATTCCGCCGGCGGCGGCGCTTCGGACCGAGTAGTGTGTGGCGTCCACCCGTGACTCAATTCGATCCGGGATCGCGCGGACGTGCGCGTCGCGCTGGATCGCGCGCGGCAGCGACGATCGCGCGCGCTCGAGGACTTCATGCGCCGCGGCGGACCTTCTTGCTCAGCCAGTAGCACCGGCTGTCACGTTTCCTTGCAAATCGCAGAAACTAGGCTTCGATCAAGAGTGGTGTCGGGCGCTTGCACAACTGGAGTGGCATACCCCACGGATCGCGCAGCATGAGCAGCCGTGATCCATCCGGCGTCGTGCGTTCTTCGACAAATGTGGCGCCGACGGCGACAAGCGCGCCACGCGACGCATCGGGATCGGCGCTGGCGAAGGCGATATGGAATCGCGTGGGATTCATCGCCGCATAGTCCGGGATCGGATCGTCCGCATTTCGATAGATCTCGATGACGGCACGGCCTGAGGCGTCGGCGAGGAAATGTATTTGCGAAGGAACGGGGGAATGGCGCACGACACGCATCCCCAGATGTTCGACGTACCACGCGGCCATTGCCGCAGGCTCCGCTACGTTGCAGGCAAAATGCTCGAGATTGAGGGTTGGCATTCGCATATTCTCGCTCAGCCGCCTCTGAAATCTTCCCGCTGAGGGATCGGCGATGACCGGCGATCCGTGGCGCTTCGTGATCCCGGGCGGGATCGAGAAACAAACCGCAGCAGGACGCAACCCGCACCTGTCGATCGAGCAGCTCAATGTTTATTCAGCGTCGGAACGAAGAACTCGCCGATGTCCTGAATTTCGCTGCGGCCAATGGTGATCAGTCCTGCTCCGCTCCGTGTCGCGACACCGGGATAGTACACAGCGGCAACGTGTCGTCCGTTGAGGCTGAATGACAGCCGCCCGAGAATATACCGTCCAGGTCTCACGTGTGCGAATTCGAATCTGCCGTCTGCGTCCACGAACACAGACTGAAAAAATCGGTCCGGCTCATCAGCCGTGAGTTCCGCCGGCATCAGCGCAATCGATACGCCCGCCAGCGATCCGCCATCCAGGTTTTTCAAGACTCCTTTGATGCGTCCGTTCGGAACGGCGCGGAGGGGCAGCGATGCACATCCGCCAGCCGAGGTGATCGAAACGACCGGCGCCGGAATGTCGATCAACGCGAGATCGTCGGGCAGCTTCGGCTGTGCCGTGTAGGTGCCGGGCGGTAATCCGTTCAGCGCGAACTCGCCATCCACAGCCGTGAATGCTGCCGCGGTGGCGAAGGTCGGAGAGGATAACCGGACGGCTACGTTTGAAAGCGGTCTCACGTCGCTGTCGATGTGAGCGGAGTCAGACTCGTCGACCTCGAGGACTCCGTTTACCGCCACCGCACGTTCATTGACGGCCATCCCCTCGAGAAACTCGAGATCACGTGTCGCGTCACCCAGCAGTTTCGTCCCGTATTCAGGTGCCGACATCACGATGTTCGGGACGCCGTAATCGCGGCCGTACACGAGGTACTGCTCGCCGGCAGTGAGATATGTCTCGACGCCAGCCGGCGTGATGTACATGACATCTCCGGCCACGCCGCGAAATGCGCGCTCGACAACGATCGGTGACAGTTTGAGGGTCGTGCGCAGTCCATCCTCGAAGATGACGGACCTGAGCACCGGTGCAGCAGCGCGGCCGATAAACACAACACGCGCCGCGCCGAATGCTTCGCACGGGGACAGCGGCCCCGCAAGTATCCCTGCGGTACCGAATAACGACACGAGGAAGCACACCAAGGCGCTCCGCATGCGCTTGCCGGGCCGCAACGGCCGTGCCGCCAGAATCGGTTGCGATCGGATACTCAATTGCGCGGGGACACTGTTGCACAGGACAGGATTGTACGGAGTCGAACAAAAACGTGGCTGTTACAGGCGTCCGCGAGATGCGAGAACTGCCTCGCGTCCGCTAAGATCGACAACGATGCCCGAACGGTGGAGCCAGCGAGTGCCCGCGCTGCGCGGCGACCTGACGACACTCCGCGAGGTCACCGTCTCCGACGTCTATACGCTGTTCACGCTGTTCGCCGATCCGGCGGTCACTGCGTACATGGCGCCGCCCCCGCCGACGCTCGCCAAGTTTGCGGGGTTTGTCGTGTGGTCGCATCAGGAACGGAAGCACGGTCAGGGCCTCTGCTTCGGGATCGTTCCTGACGGTATGACGGCGGCGGTCGGCATCCTGCAGGTCCGCTGTCTGGATTCGACGTTATCGAGC
>Ga0070713_100003564_pt1 | contig 10283 bp, 8 predicted proteins | sample LARL82metaG_FD_65465 | JGI IMG/M metagenome (GOLD analysis project Ga0070713, IMG submission 65465) | Corn, switchgrass and miscanthus rhizosphere microbial communities from Kellogg Biological Station, Michigan, USA - LAR L8-2 metaG | ecosystem: Host-associated > Plants > Roots > Rhizosphere ... | reverse complement strand
TTCTTGATCGCCTGCGCCGCGAATTTGGGCGTGCCGATGTTGACGAAGATATCCGGATTGGCCGACTTGATGCTAACCACCTGCGAGTCCACGGTCGGCACCGTTATCTCAAACGGCACTTCGCTGATCACGAGCTTGGCGTAATCGGCGCCGAGCACATCCTTCAGGCCCGCCAGATAGTCCTTACCGAAGTCGTCATTCTGATAAAGGATGCCGATGGTTTTTCCCGGATAGGTCTTCTTCATGTAGGTCGCGTAGATGCGGGCTTCGCTGCGATAATTCGCCTGCCATCCCATCGTCCACGGGAAATGCTCGGGATCGCCCCAGCGCGAGGCGCCGGTTGCGACGAACAGCTGCGGCACCTTCTTCTGGTTCATGTATTTCTGGATCGCCGCGTTGGGCGCGGTGCCGAGCGGCGCGAAATCGATGAAGACTTCGTCGCTTTCGACCAGCTTGCGGGTCTGTTCGACCGTCTTCGGCGGCGAATAGGCGTCATCGTACGAGATGAAGTTGATCTTGCGGCCATTGATGCCGCCATTGTCGTTGACCATCTTGAAGAAGGCGGCAACGGTCTTGCCGATGATGCCGTAGGCTGAGGCAGGTCCACTGTAGGGAATGGTGTTGCCGATCTTGATCTCGGTATCGGTGACGCCGGCGTCGTATTGTTTTTGCGCTCTCGCCGCACCGGTTGCGAGGACAGCGACAGCGGCCGACAGCGCAAGCGTGCGTACGTAGCGGGCAAAGCGTTCGTGCATTTCCTCAAATCTCCTCATTATTTTTGGTTGATTGAAGCCTGTGGCGCCTGCGGCCGATGATTGTTGTTCTTGTTCTTCATTGGTGCCGTCGGTGCAAGGAAACCAGCGCGGATTCGCGGCGAAGTATGTCATGCTCACGTTGGAGCGGCCAGTACCGGGCAAGCAAGGGCCGGCAACGCTGTCGTTCCTGAGTTGCATGACTGTGGCTTCGCGGGGGACCGGCGGGTTGCGCCCGACGCCCCCTCCTGCCAGTTTGCCGGCAACAACCAAGTAAGTTTCGGAGGAGAGCCCCATGGGGATGAGTTTCGAGCTCAGCGAAGAGCACCGGATGCTGCGCGATCTGGTGAAGAAATTCGTCGATGACGAGCTGATGCCGCTGGAAAAGGTCATCCTCGAACGCGAGGCCACCGGCCAGGGCTCCAACCTGACCAAGGACGAGATGAAGCGGCTCGATGGCCGCGCCCGCGAACTCGGCCTCGCCGGGCTCGATGCGCCCGAAGAGTTCGACGGCTTTGACATGCCGGTTGAGGCGATGGTGGGCGTCGCCGAGGAACTCGGCAAGACCTGCGTGCAGTATCTGTTCCCGCCCGATTCGCCGAACCTCCGCATGCTGATGCTGACCGCCAATGACGCGCAGAAGCAGCGCTATCTCGGTCCCTATGCCCGCGGCGAACTGACCTCCGCGATCGCGATTTCCGAACCCGGCGGCGGTGGCGATCCCGCCTCGATGCGCACGCGAGCCGTCGCCGATGGCGGCGACTACGTCATCAACGGCCGGAAAATCTGGATCTCCAAGGGCGGCACCGCTGACTTCATCATCCTGATGGCCTCGACCGATCCGAGCAAGGGCGCCAAGGGCATCACCGCTTTCCTGGTCGACCAAGGCACCAAGGGCTGGAATCCGGCGCGACGGATCCCGATGCTCGGCGGCCATTACACCTGGGAGATTGCGATCGAGGACATGCGGCTGCCGAAGTCCGCGGTGCTTGGCGAGATCGGCAACGGCTATGGGCCGATGCAGCAGCGCCTCTCCACCCGTCGCGTGCAAATGGCCGCGAAGAGCTGCGGCACCGTGCGGCGCGCGCTCGACATGATGCGCGAATGGGTCACCCAGCGCAAAACCTTCGGCGCGCTACTGTCGGACCGACAGTCGATCCAGTGGTGGATTGCCGACGCCGAAACCCGGCTGCACGCCTGCCGGCTGATGGTCTACAACACCGCCATCAAAGTGGATCGCGGCGAGATGGCACGATCGGAATGCTCGATGATCAAGCTTTATGCCACCGAGCTTGCCTGGGACGTGCTCGACAAGGCGATGCAGGCGTTCGGCGCGATGGGCATGACAAAGGAGCTGCCGCTGCAGCTTTTTGCAAACCACATCCGCGTCGCACGAATCTATGAAGGTCCGAGCGAGGTACACCGCGCGCTGATCGCGCGTTACGCGCTGCAGGGCCGGCAGGTGCAGATGTAGGCTTCAACCACATACGTCATTCCGGGGCGCGAGCGAAGCGAGCGAGCCCGGAATCCATAACCACCACAGGGAATATGGATTCCGGGCCTGCGCCTGACGGCGCATCCCGGAATGACAATTACCGCTTCAACACGATCAGCGCGTCGGCAATCGTGAGCCCGCTACCGTCGGCATGCAGGATCACCGGGTTGAACTCCATCTCCTGAATCACATCGCGGTTGGCAGCGGCGACCTGCGACAAGGTCGCAATCAGCTCGGCCGCCGGCGTAATGTCGATCGGCTTTGCGCCGCGAAAACCTTCAAGCAGCTTTGCCGACTTCAGACTGCGGATCATCTCCTTCGCATCATCAACACTGAGCGGTGCCGGACGATGGGCGACGTCGCCGAACAGCTCGACGGTAACGCCGCCGAAGCCGGTCATCATGATGGGGCCGAAGGTCGGATCGTTGACCATGCCAATGACGAGCTCATGGCCCTTCGGGGCCATCTTCTGCACCAGCATGCCTTCGATCACGGCGCTCGGCTTATGGCGCTTCACCGCGCCAAGGATCGCGTCATAGGCCGAGCCGACAGCGTTCGCATCGACGAGATTGACGACAACCCCGCCGACTTCGGTCTTGTGCAGGACGTCAGGCGACTGGATTTTCAGCGCCACCGGAAAGCCGAGCGTTGCAGCGGCGTCGGCAGCTTCGGCGGCGGACCGCACGAGACGCTCGTCCCTGGCGCTGATGCCATAAGGCGCAAGCAGCGCCTTGACGCGATGCTCGGACAGCGACGCCGGCAACCCGTCCAGCTTCAACCGCTCTGCCGGCGCCTCTGGCTCAGGCAACCGATTGGCGCGATACTCGGCGTAATCGGCAAGCTTGCGGTATGCGAGTCCGCAAAGCCGGACATCCTGAAACAGCGTCGAGCCGCCTTCGGCCATGGTCTTGCGGCCGATCAAAGACGGCAGCGTATAGGTCCAGGCCGTGACGGGCGTGCCGGCCTTTACGACCGCCTTTATGTTCTCGGCGACGGCAGAGACCTGAGTCTCGCGCGCGGTGGATAGCACGATCGCGACCATGTCGATTTCGCCGCTCTCGTGCAGGATTTCCATGCAGCGCATGATCAACGGACCGGTGCGGCCGCCCTGCGCGGTGATGTCGACCGGGTTGAGCGGCGAGGCGTGCGGCGGAATCAGCGGGCGGATCAGCGCCTTCACCTTCTCGGAAAGCTCCGGCACGATGAGCCCGAACGACGTGAACGTGTCGGAAGCGATTGCACCTCCGCCGCCTGACCCGGTGACGATACCGACGCGGCGTCCTTTCGGCAACGGACTGGTGGCGAGCACCGCTGTGATCGCAACCGCCTCGTCGAGATTGGCAGCCTCGATGATGCCGTAACGTTGAAACATAGCGTGATAGGCGGTCTGCGATCCCGTCAGGGACGCGGTGTGCGAAGCAGCCGCGCGCGCACCTGCGTCGGAATTGCCGACCTTGATCACCACGATCGGTTTGCCGAGCTCCGATGCGCGCCTTGCTGCGCGCTTGAAGCGCTCACCATCACGGATCGCCTCGCACAGCAAAATAACGATATCGGTTTGCGAGTCCTCGATCATGTATTCGAGGTAGTGTGCCGCCGAGAGATCGACCTCGTTGCCGGACGAGATCACGTAGCTGAAGCTGAGGCCGGCGGCGCGGCCGCGGCTGCACAGCGCAAAACCGAGGCCACCACTTTGCGACACGACGCCAACGCGCCGGTCGGGCGCGGCTTCGAACACCTGCTGATCCTTGAGGCTGTCCCCAACCGGACTAAATGTCGCCGTCACATTGCCGAGCGCATTGAAATAGCCCTGACAGTTGGGGCCCGCGATCCGCATGCCGGTGCGACGGCTGATCTCCGATAGCTTGTCCTGCATGTCGGCCGCAGCGCCACCCTCCTCAGCAAAGCCCGAGGCGATGATCATCACGTTGGGCACCCCGACGCGCGCGCAGTCCTCCACGGTGTCGACCACGAGCTTCGCTGGAATGGTAACGACAGCGAGGTCGACCGGTTTGCCGATCGCCGACACCTTTGGGTAAGATTTGAAGCCATCGACTTCCTGATGGCTCGGATTGACTGGATAGAGCTCACCGGTGAACCCGTTCTTGACGGCAAACATCAGCAGCTTGCCGCGGATCGTGTCGTGATCAGGCGAGGCGCCGACAAAGGCGATCGATTTCGGCCAGAAGAAGCTGTCGGCGAGCGCGCCGGGAGAGAATTTGGTCGGTGTCGTCGACGGCTGAGCCAAGGCAGTCCTCCCGAGATCGCTATTTTTTGCGAAGGCTACCGGCATTCGCCACGCCTGAGAACGTGCAAAGCCGAGGGCCTGCCATTTTGGTAATCAAGCGCCGTTCTCAATTCTGGAACAGGCTGGCCGGCGCGCCGCACCCGCGCAACGCACGAATGCCGCAACTGCATTGCGTAGCCGCAAGGCAGGGATAAGGTGAAGCAGGACAAAGAGCGCAGGCAATGGCCGAGCCATACCGGGACAACAGGCTGAAGGGAAAGGTCGCCATCGTCACCGGCGCGGGCTCGCGCGGCGATGGCATCGGCAATGGACGGGCGATCGCGATCCTGCTGGCGCGCCATGGCGCGCGGGTGACGTTGGTCGACATCGAAGCCGCCTGGGTGAAAGTGACCGCACGCATGATCGAGGCCGAAGGCGGCATTTGCCAGATTGCCACAGGCGACGTGTCAAAGAACGCCGACTGCGCGGCCATCGTGCAAAAGACCATATCGGCCTGGCAGCGGCTCGATATTCTCGTCAACAATGTCGGGGTCATCGGGCCGCGTGGCAATGCACTCGAGGTCGATATCGAGGCCTGGGACGAGGCGATGCGGGTCAACGTCAAGTCGATGGTGTTGATGGCGCGGCATGCGATCCCGGAGATGAAGACGAGCGGCGGCGGCTCGATCATCAATCTGTCGTCGATTGTCGGAACGCAGGGCGGTCACCCCACCCTGCTCTATCCGACCTCCAAGGGCGCGATCATCAGCCTGACGCGAACGATGGCGGCCCATCACGGACGCGACGGCATTCGCGTCAACTGCATCGCGCCCGGCTCAGTGCACACGCCGATGGTCTACGCACGCGGCATGAGCGAGGAGGTTCGCGAAGCTCGCAAGAACCGCTCGTTGCTCGGCACCGAAGGGACCGGTTGGGATGTCGGTTACGGCGCGCTGTTCCTCGCCAGCGATGAATCGCGCTGGATCACCGGGATCGTGCTGCCGATCGATGCCGGCGCCAGCGCTGGATCCGCTGATTTCCCCTCACCGCCGATCGGCCCTGGAGGCATGGGCAGCAACTGATTGCACCGACAAACCACTGAACGATAGACTTTCGCCACCTGACAAAGACAACAACGGAGGAACCAACCATGCAGCATCTTCAAGGAAAAAGCGCAATCGTCACCGGCGGCGGCCGCGGCATTGGCCGCGATGTGGCACTGCTGCTCGCGAAAGAGGGCGCATCCGTCATCGTCAACGATCCGGGCGTCGGTCGCGGCGGTGAAGTCACCGCCGAGCGGCCTGCCGACGACGTGGTCGCCGAGATCAAGAAAGCCGGTGGCAAAGCCGTTGCGAACTACGACTCGGTCGCCGATTACCAGAAGGCCGGCGCCATGGTGCGCCAGTGCGTCGAGACGTTCGGCAAGATCGACATTCTGGTCAACGTCGCTGGCATGCTGCGCGAAAAGATGATCTGGAACATGTCGGAGGACGACTTCGACGCGGTGGTCAGTGTGCATCTCAAGGGCCACTGGAACATGTCGCATCACGCCATCAAGTACATGCGTAATGCCGGCTATGGCCGCATCATCAATTTCTCGTCCGACGCCTTCAAGGGCTCGGTCGGGCAGTGCAACTACAGCGCCGCGAAGGCCGGCATCATCGGGCTGACCCGCTCGATCGCCAAGGAATGCTACAAGTTCGGCATCACAGCGAATGCAATGTGCCCGGCAGCCGACACCCGGATGATGATGAACGACGCCGTGATCGCCAGCCAGAAGCGCAAGCTCGATGCCGGCCTGATCACCAAGGAGCAATACGACCGCTTCTTCTCCGGTCGCGGCCCGGAGCACGTCGCCCCGGTGGTTGCTTATCTCGCGACCGACCAGGCCGACTACATCAACGGCCAGATCTTCCACGCCGAGAAGGGCCGGGTCTCGACCTACATCTTCGGCGACGATGCCAAGTTCCTGTACAATGACGGCGCGGTGTTCACCGTCGAAGAGCTGATCCAAAAGGTGCCGGAGTCGCTGATGAACGGCATCGTGCCGGTCGTGCCGGTCGTGAAGATGCAGGACGCCGTTAAGGCGAGCGAGGTGAAGAAGGCGAGTTGACGTAAAATCCGTCATTGCGAGGAGCAACGCGACGAAGCAATCCAGAGCCCAGTCTGCGGCCCCTGGATTGCTCCGCCCTCGCGCAAGTGCGCTACGGCGAGCTGAGACCAGGCCCGACATAGCTCACAGAGCGACGGCGGACCGCTTCGCTCGCAATGACGATTCTGACACCCCTGCGCGAGATCATCGGCCATGCCCTCTCAAACCCACACCGCCTTCATCACCGGCGCCGGCAAGAATATCGGCCGCTCGATCGCGCTTGATCTGGCAAGCCGCGGCTTCAACGTTGTCGTCAACGGCCGTTCCGACAAGGCGGCTTGCGAGGAGGTTGCCGGCGCAGTGCGGGCGAAGGGCGTCCGCGGCTCGGTCGTGATGGCCGATGTTAGTCTCGCCGCGGAGGCGCAGAGCGCCGCCGCGGCCGCGCTGAACGAATACGGCACCATCGACATCTTTGTCGCGAACGCTGCGATCCGTCCGGACAAGCCGTTTCTCGAGACCACTGCCGAGGACTGGCGGCGCGTGATGGGGACCAATCTCGAGAGCGCGATCCATCTCTGCCAGGCTTTTCTGCCCGGCATGCTGGCGAAACGGTGGGGCCGTATCGTGCTGATCACCGGCCGCAACGCGATGCGCGGTTATGCCGGCCACGTCACAACCTCGGTCGCCAAGCATGGTCTGCTCGGCCTGACCAAGACATTGTCGCGCGAGTTCGGGCCGCAAGGCGTCACCGTCAACGCGATTTCGCCGGGCACCATCGACACCCGCGGCAGCAGCCCGGCGATCGTGGCGCGGATGGCGCAGGCGGCGAAGGAAATTCCGGTCGGCCGCATCGGCACGCCCGACGAGATCGCGGCCGTCTGCGGACTGCTCTGCTCCGACGGCGGCGCGTTCGTGAACGGCCAGATGATCGGCGTCAACGGCGGGATTGATACGTAAGTCGTCCGCCTACTCGGGGAACGGCAGCGCGGCACCCGCCGGCAGTTCGACTTTGGCGGTGTTCAGCACCATCGACACCAGCACGTAATAGCCGCTGATCCCCAGGATCTCGACAGCGCCGCGCTCGCCAAAGGTTTGCACGGCCTTGGCATAGGTAGCGTCAGATACCCGCTTGGTGTTGTGCAATTCGGTGCAGAAATCATACAGCACCGCCTCGTCGGGCTTCATCGATGCGGGCTTCTTGCCGGTCCGGATCGCTTCGATGATGTCGTCCGACAATCCGCCTTTCTGGGCCATCGGAGCATGCGCGAACCATTCATATTGCGCCCGCCAGTTATAGGCGGTGATCAGGATTGCCATCTCCGACAGCCGATCCGGCAATGAGGTCTCGAACCGGCAGAATTCGCCGAGATGCGCGGCGCGGGCGCACAGTTCGGGGCTGCGCAGCAACGCGGCAAACGGCCCGCGCACGCCGGCCCGTTTGCCGGCGGTCACGGTCTTGATCGCCGCGCGCTGGGCGTCGGTCTGCTTGTCTTCGGCGATCATGGGAAGGCGGGTCATAGGCGGCGTCTCCGGCTTGTTTTTTCACCGGCACTGTAACGGTCACGGGCGGATACGCAACCGGCCCGCGCCTCGGGTTTTGAACCGGCGCGCCGTTGCGCGCGTCCAATAAACCTGTCCTGGATGGAAGAAACGCATGCGCATGATCTCACGACGCAACCTGATCGAAGCCGGCTTCGCCATCGCCGCGGCAAGCGTGATCTCGCTCGCCGCGGCTGCCGCCGAGCAGACGCCAAAGGATTTCCTCGACGCGATCTACAAGAACTACATCGGCAAGAACGCGAAGGGCCTGCCGCTCGACAAGCCGGCGACCATGCGCCTGTTCACGCCGTCATTGCGCAAGGCGATCGATGACGACTCGCGGCGTGCGGCCAAGCGCAACGAGGTGCCGAACCTCGACGGCGACCCCTTTGTCGACGCCCAGGATTGGGACATCAAGTCGTTCGACATTTCGGTTCAGGACAAGGCGCCCGACAAGTCGACCGGGACCGTGAAGTTCGACAATGACGGCGACAAGAAGACAATCACGCTCGATCTCGTCAAGAGCAGCGACGGCTGGCACATCGACGAGATCACCACCGCCGACGGCACGCTGCGTAAGATCCTGAGCGGCAAGTAGCCGATATTTTGCTGAGCATGATCTGCGCGCAAACACTGCGCGTTTGTCGCGTGGAAACCAGGATCCACCTCGATCAGGTCGAGGGAATTCTTTTCCGGATCGTACTCAGATCGGCCGCGGCGGAATGAAGCCGTCGATGCCGAGGCTTTCGCGGACGCCTGCCATCAGCGGCACGAGATCGTTTGGATGAATGAACTCGTCGCGGAAGCAGGGATAGGTCTTGGGATCGAACACCCGCCTCAGCCAGTCGATCACGATCATGTGCCGGCGCGAGGTCTTGAGATCGGGATGATAGGTCAGCCAGAAATCCATGTGATGGCGGACGCCGATATCCACGGCGACCAGCGGCGCGCCGAGCGCAATCGCACAGGTCGGCAGGAAGCCGATGCCGGCGCCGCGCTCGACCGCGTAGAGCGTAGCGGTGCTCGAGTTGGTGCGCAGGCCGGTAATCCCCTCGAACGAATCGAGACCGAGAAGCCGGGTATAGGCGGCGTCGTCGAGTTGGGGAGCCACCTGCTGGATCACCCGGTGATACTTCCAGTCGGCGATCGTCCGCGGCAGGCCGTAGTTGCGGGCATAGCTCTGCGAGGCAAACGGGTAGATGTGCAGCCGGCCGAGCTTGGCGCAGATCAGATCCTGGTTGCGCGGCATCTCGAACTGGATCGCGATGTCAGCCTCGAGGCGGGCGACGTCGGCCTGCTCCATCGCGCAGTGCAGATCGACCGTCAGCATCCGGTAGGTGTTCTGGAAGTCGATCAGCTGCGGCAGCACCCAATAGGTGCCGGGCCCCTCGGTCACGGCGAGCCGCACCACACCCATCGGCAATTCGGCGGAGCGGGACGCGCGTCGGAACACGTTGAAGCTCAGTTGCTCCATGTTCTTGACATCGTCGAGGATGCTTTTGCCCTCTTCGCTCAGCGCAAGGCCGGCCTGATGGCGGACGAACAGCTTGGCGCCGAGCTGATACTCCAGCCGGTCGATGCGGCGCATCAGCGTGGTGTTGGTCAGCCCGAGCGCCTCCGCCGCCCGGCGAAAGCTGCAGTACTCGGCACAGACCAGGAAGGCGTGGAGGTCGTCCCAGGACGCATCCGGCGCCTCGCCGAGGTCCTTGTGCTGCGACGGCGCACCACCCCGCTGCATAACTTGCGGCATCGCGCTTCCTGCCCTGCTGTTAATGTTCCCCTAGCGGTTGCACGCTAGGGGGCATGCAATGGATCGTCAATCACCCGGTCGGGTGGAAGTTCGGATTCCGGCAAAATCGGTGAATGGGCTGAGCCGCCCCGTGCTTTCGCCTGCCTTGTCGGCTGGCCGTACCGCTGCTCCAAGCTGGAGCGACCGATGATTCGCGCGGCTCGAGCGGGCGAAGCGGTTGCATTCGCGCCTCTTTTGGTCTGCGCCAATCTGCAGCAGGACACGCTGTCCGGTGACGCTACTGCTCCCGCGCTCGGTCGCTGCGCCATGCTGCTTGCATTGTGGCGGGAGCGGCGCTGGCCGGTCGCCCATCTGCGGCGGATCGCGCGGCCTTCGTGGTTCGAGCTTGGAGCGGATCAGCGGGACTGGATCGACGGCTTCAAGCCGTG
>Ga0070713_100003563_pt1 | contig 10283 bp, 10 predicted proteins | sample LARL82metaG_FD_65465 | JGI IMG/M metagenome (GOLD analysis project Ga0070713, IMG submission 65465) | Corn, switchgrass and miscanthus rhizosphere microbial communities from Kellogg Biological Station, Michigan, USA - LAR L8-2 metaG | ecosystem: Host-associated > Plants > Roots > Rhizosphere ... | reverse complement strand
ATGATCCTGCGCTTACTGGTGGGCTTGGGTGAATCCGTCGCCTATCCCTCATATTCCAAAATTCTAGCGCTCAATTTTGAGGAAGAACACCGCGGGCTTGCCAACGCAGCGATCTCTGCCGGTCAGGTATTGGGACCAGGGATGGGAATGCTATTTGGGGGTCTGCTGGTAGCGCGATTCGGGTGGCGTCCGTTCTTCCTGGTGCTGGGCTTCGCCAGCTTGCTTTGGCTGGCGCCCTGGGCGAGGTGGATGCCGAAGGGGCGGGACGCGAGTTTCCCGCATGCTAACGCACCAAGTCTTTCCGAATTTCTGCGATTACGATCGGCTTGGGGGACCAGTATTGGCCTCTTCTGCTCAAACTACGTGAACTATTTCCTAATCACGTGGCTACCCTTTTATCTGGTGCGTGAACAGCACTTCTCGACAGAAAACATGGCTAAGATCGGAGGCATAGCCTACTTGGTAGCCGCCATTTTCGCCACGCTCACCGGTTGGTTTTCGGATCGGCGCATCACCAAGGGATCCACGCCCACGGTAGTTCGCAAAACCGTTATCGGAGGCGGCCTCGCACTCGCCGGAGTTTTCGTTGGACTCGCTTCGGTTGGCGGTCCCTCCTACTCCGTCGGGGCACTTATACTCGGTGTCGGCTTTTTCGGCATTGCTAACTCCAGTATCTGGGCCGTCACCCAGACGCTCGCCGGGCCCCAAGCTGCCGGACGCTGGACCGGGTTCCAAAACTTCATCGGCAATTTCGCGGGTGTCGTGGCGCCGGCACTCACTGGATTCGTGCTGGATCGAACCGGACAGTTTTATTGGGCCTTCGTCATCCTGACAGGCGTGGCATTGGCAGGCGCGGTGTGCTTCGTTTTCGTAGTTGGACCAGTCGAACAGGTGGTCTGGCACAAGAGGCTCCCTGCCAGACATGTTTCGGCATAGGGCTGCTGAAGCACTCGCTACATGCGTCCCGCCTGCGTTTTCCAGCTCAGCTAGTGTAGCGCCAGTTTCTGCACGCGCAGATTGCCGATCTCGCCGACGTAAAGAGTATTTTCGTTGCGGCAGTCGATGGCGTTGACCGTTCCGAACTCCTTTGGCAATTTGCCGGCTCTGCCAAACTTGCCAATCATCGTTCCGTCCAGTCGCATCTTGTAGATTTCACCGTCGCGGTCAATGTCGGTTGGGGGATTGGAATTGGAGACGTACAGGACCTGATTCGAACCCTTCGTCATACACAGCGCCTGAGCGTTTCCGACGTTGGTGAAAGCGGTCTTAAAGTTGCCATCGTTGTCAAAGACCTGGATGCGTTTATTTCCGCCGTCGGCAGCGTATACATTGCCTTGCGTATCAACCGCGATACTGCGGACATTGGCAAACTCTCCGTTCGCCGTTCCTTTCTTGCCCCAGGACTTCACGAACTTGCCGTCTTTGTCGAACTTTGCGACGCGAGCATTGCCCAAGCCGTCGGCGACGAATATATTCCCAGCCGCATCCCAAGCGACGTCGGTCGGACGATCGAACAAGTCAGTCGGCCGCCCTACACCATCGTTTTTCACCGGACGCACCGGAACATTGACGTTCTCAGCTTTCCGGCCGAGCAGCATGAGGAGGCGCCCCTGCGGATCGAACTTGATGACCATGTTAGTCATCTGATCGACTACCCAGATGTTATCGTTGGGATCCACGCGGACTTGGGCGGCGAACATAAAGCCGTAGCTATCCTTGCCGATCTCACGCACGAATTTCCCGCTCGGATCAAACTCGAACAGCCGCGAGCCTCCATGGGCGAACGGGCGCGCGGTACCGATCGAGATGGTGGGATGCCCGGTCCGCGTGTAGACGAAAATATTGCCGTGCGAATTCGTTGCCACACCGCCCACTTCGCCGAGATAGAGTCCGGCGGGAAGCTGGAGAGCATTGGCGGCGGAATCGAACCGAATTTCAGGCGCGTCGCCTTGCGCGTGGGCCGGAACTCCGGCAATCAAGGCCGCAGCCAGCAGTGCTTGCATCACAGGTTTCATGGATGTGCTCCTTATTCCGATTGCTTCTTACCGGCTGCCAGTAGCCTTGGCGGAGGCTGGCTGGAGAATGAGTTTCTGTACCCGCCAGGATTCGATTTCGCCAGCGATGATCTCATTCGGATTGCGGCAATCCATCATGTGAACCACCTGGAAGCCGGGGGCCAGTTTGCCAGGGTGACCGAACTTTCCTAAGACGGTACCGTCCAGTTCGGCCTTGTAGATTTCGCCGGTAATGTCCCAGGTTCCCGGCATATTTCCGTTGGGGTTGGAGTTCGACAGGAAGGCGTATTGGTGAGGGCCGCCGGAAATGCAGACCGTCCAGCCGACGCCCAGGTTGGTAATCTCCCGCATGGGTTTTAGGTCGTTGTCGAGTATCTGGTAGCGGTTGTTGGTGCGGTCGGCGACCCAAACGTTCCCTTTTCCATCGACCTGTAAGCCGTGTGGGAGATCGAATTCTCCCAGAGCTTTGCCTGCCTTTTCGCTGCCGGCCTGCGCGATGAAGCGGCCGTTCTTGTCATACTTCACGACACGATTGTTGCAGTAGCCATCGGAAATGAAGATGTTTCCCTGCGGATCCCAACCCACATCGGTCGGCCGGCAGAAAATATATTTCTGCGCCGGCGTATTCGGACCCACGGGGTAGGCTAGCGCACCTTCGACGGCCGGGGGCCTGCGGCCGAGGACCATCAGCACCTTTCCGTCGGGGCTGAACTTCGTGATCATATTGGTGCCCTCGTCGACGGTCCAGATGTTGTCGTCCTTATCGACTCGCACCGAATGGGCGAATTCGAAGCCGTAGAAGCCCGCGCCGATTTCCTTGACGAACTTACCGGCTTGATCGAATTCAAACAGCCGCGTATTGGCGCTGCGATGATAGACGAAGACGTGGCCCTTCGAGTTGGTTGCAACCGCGACCGATTCACCGAGATACTCTCCGGGCGGAAGTTTCAGAAAGTTCGGTACCGTCGTGAATTCGATCTCGTGCACATTTTCTATAGTCGCCTTGCGTTGCGCCAACGCGGGTGCGGCAACCAGCACCGCCAGCGCCAGGGACGGCGTTAGAATCCGTTTCATAGAGGCCTCCTACGTCTTTCCAATCGACCTATCCATTCTAGATGAACTTGAGGGAAACGGTTTGTTGCTTAGACTTCTTTGTCAGCACCAATGCGGCCTGTGTTAGTTTGTGCCCTCGTTCCCGTCGCCACACTTAACAGCAGCGTCGGTACGATCACGGCAGTGCGAAGGGATTCGTCCGCGCTTGCGCCGAATCAAGTCCGGGTGTCTACATTGAGCCTTGGTAATGCAATCTTAGGCATCTACGATTTCACGCTATTCGTCGCATGCGAGGGTTGACATCACGCCGCTTCAGCCCCGTAAACAAGTCTTTCCCCGACTCTCACGAAGGTCATCTCGGGCGCCAGCGGCTTATGATCCACTGAAAGCACATCTCCTCCCCTCACCTGATCCGATGCGATGAGACTGGCTAGAGGATGAACCAGCAATCGGTCGATGGCGCGTTTCAAATGCCTGGCGCCGTACCGGATATCCGTTCCTTCGTCGAGCAGAAATTCTTTGCCCGCCTCCGTCACTTTGAATTCGAACGAGCGATCCGCCGCCTGCTTCATGATCCGGTCCTGTACGGCTTCCAGCTCAATATCCACGATGCGCCGGAGTTCACCGCTGCCGAGCGGTTGGAAAACCACGATCTTGTCCAGACGGTTGATGAACTCAGGAGTAAACTTGCGCCGTGCCGCTTCAATCGCAGAACGGCTCATTTTGCCGCTGATCTCCTGGTCTACCGCTCCGGCAATTATCTCCCTGCCGAGGGCAGCCGCTTCAAATCCCATGTGTGGTTGGAGCACGGAATTCATTTCAGCAGACCCTAGATTTCCGGTCATGAAAATCATGGCGCAAGAAAAGTCGACCTTGCGGTTGTCGCCCAATGTCAGGGTCCCTTTGTCCAAAATGCCCAACAGCAGATTCCAAAGAGAGTCGCTAGCCTTCTCTATCTCGTCGAACAGCACGAAGCTGATTTTGACCGCGTCGGTGTGAAACCGGTTGATCGCTTCTTGGCTCAGCAGCGCGTGAGTTTCGCGATGACCGAGATATCCGGGAGGTGATCCGATGAGCTTGGCGATCTCATGGCTATGCTGGAATTCCGCGCAATCGATTTTGATCACGGCTTTCGGATCGTTGACCAGGCACTCCGCCGTGGACTCCACTAAGCGCGTCTTCCCGCAGCCTGTCGGCCCCAGAAACAGGAAATTGCCGATAGGGCGACCAGGTGCGTTCAGACCGGTACGGTAGAGCTGATAGATATCGACAATCTCCCGTATCGCTTCCTCTTGCCCGACCACAAGTCTACTAAGGCGCGCCTGTAGCTTTTCCGCCTCCATGCCTCTCCTTTTTGGGTCCAGCACGACTATGTTCGCCATAAGGCCTCCAAGACTTTCCACCTTACAGATGTTTTGCGGCCGAACGGCACGTGTAAAGATTCAGTAAAGATTGGTGGGCATGGCCGGCAATCATTAACATGTTTAAACCTGGCGGCTCCGCAACGCCTTACACGGGAAGCAAGCCGAAGCATAGATTGGATGCGAAGGCTGGACTCTGTTGGCTGAAACGCGTGCAGAAGGGAGTTAGGGCCTGCACGATCCCGCCACGCTTGCTGCTCTGCTCGGCTGCGAGCGGGGCAAAATCATCGACGCCGCTTGCCAACACCCGCTGAGGTACACCCGCAACTACCGAACTACTTGTGCCGGGACATGGGTCTCCAACCGACCGACTACTTGGTCGCCGAAACTTCGGTCGGGAGCTCAGTGTGTTTATTCCATTCTTCCCAGGAGCCGTCGTAGAGCCGCGCGTCATAGCCCAGGTATCGCGCGACAAAGTAAATTACCGTCGCGCGTTGTCCGATGTAGCAGTAAGACACGACGCGGTCGCCTGTCTTGACACCCGCGGCGCTCAAGATGGCTTTCAGCTCCGCTGCCGGCTTCAGTTTGTTGTTGTCATCGACGAGCTTCTCGAACGGGAGCGAGGTTGCACTTGGGATGTGGCCGGCGCGTGAGTTCTTGGGTACCTCGGCCCCGGAGTGATGCGACTCAAAGCGAGCATCGATGATGTCCACACCCGGATGATGCAAGTTGGATTTCATGTAATTGAGGTCCACGATGACATCACTTTGGGCGCACGGCTCCAGTTTGCCGGGCTTCACGGATGGAACATCGGTGGTGACCGGGTGTCCCTCGTTCTTCCAGGCCGGAAGGCCGCCGTCGAGAATCGACGTATGGTCGCCGAGCCCCATTGCATCCAGGGTGAGGAATACGCGCGTAGTTTGCGAAACCCACGTGTTGGTCATATAGAGGATTACATGCGAGTCGTTGGTCACGCCCAGCTTTCCGAAAGTATCGGCCAGTTCTGACATAGGAGGAAGCTCGACCGTAAGACCAGCGGGGCTCTTCATGAGATGCGTGTCCATGTATTTCACGAACAGCGATCCGGGGATGTGCCCTTTTTCGTAGTCACCGTCCGGGCCGACAGCGAGAATGACCAGGTTGGCGTCTTTGAGGTGATCCGCCAGCCAGGCTGCGGTGACGAGCATGGTATTGTGATCGCCGTGCCCACCGCACGCGGGTGCGCCGTTAGCCAATTGGCTTAGGGCGAGACATGCCGGGAAAAACCAAAGTAAACCGGTTCGCATATTGTTTGTCCTTTTCTATTCCGACCTTGTTCCGGAGTAGCACTTTGGTTGCCTGGGCTAAGTAGTTGGAAATACGGTAAGGACGGTTGCGTCAAGTGTCCGATCCCGGTCAGGTGTGTCCCATTAGTATATTCTTGGGAAGCGATGGCTAATGCCCTGACGGCTGTTCGCCTGCTTCTCGTGCTTCCGTTCGCGTTTTTCATGGCGAAAGGGGATGGGCGGTCGGCGAATTTCGCGTTGGTGGCGTGGGTAGTGGCGTTGATCACCGATTTTCTGGATGGACCGATCGCACGCCGAAGAGGAACGGTGACCGCGGCGAGCGGCACGTTCGATCATACGACCGATTTTCTATTCGTGACTTCCGGATTGTTTGGCGGAGCCGTGCGCGGAGCGTTCCCGTGGATTCTGCCGGTCCTAATCACGGCGGCATTTACCCAGTACGTCGTCGATTCCTACTGGATTCACCGGCACACCAAGCTCCGGGGAAGCAAGCTGGGCCGCTACAATGGCATCCTTTACTTCGTTCCGTCGATCATGGACATCCTGATCCGCATGGGGCTTCGCCTTCTCGATCCGTTGCTTACGATCCTGGTTTGGTTGTTGGTCCTGAGCACGCTGGTTTCGATGGCGCAGCGCCTGATGTTCCGAAGGCTACCCGAACAGCTCGCGAGTCGCGCGCCTGAGAAATAGCAGGCCCACGGCGGCATTGAAGAAGATGAAGAAATTGTGCATGACAAAGCCGAAGGCGGTCATCTGGCCCGGCCGATCCGGAAAGAGCAGCACCCAAAAAAGAATCGCGACCGAGTGCATTGGTCCGGGCGCTGCAGCGCCGAAGAATATCACCGGCAAAATGCCCAGCATCTCTCCAAAACTTATCGTGCCACCGAAGAGTCTTAAAGCCAGCGTGTAGACGACCACACCGGCCAGTACGAGCGGCGCGCGCAAAGCTATCACCACGGCATATTGCCACACTTTCGCCAGCCGGAGCGCCCGGAAGATGGGGCGGTCGCGCAGTGCGACTCCAGGCGCAATTCTTCCGCTAAAGAACAACTGGGAAATCGTGAAGAAAACGGTGGCTCCCAAGGCGATCCATGGAATGACATGGAACGCAGGCTGGAAACTATTCCAACGCAACAGTACGCCCACAGTGGCCCACAGGATCAGGCTGTAGATTTCGCAGAACGTGACCAGCACCATGCTCGATCCGACTTCCCAGCCCGGCACTCCGTCTCGACGGTTCAGATAGAGCGCGATGGCGCCCTTGCTGACCTGCTCGTTCACCAGTGAGAGAATGTACGCGCTGGCGCGAATGGGCAAAATATCGGCGTAGCGTATCTTGGCGTTGAACCAGTTGATGACAGTCCAAATCATCAGGCTGTCAAATATCACGTACAGACAGTTGTACGGGATCATGAGCGCCAGCCAATACAGCCAGTTCACATTCTCAAAGCTCTTTGCCAGGTAGGGGAGCAACCCGGTGCCTTCGGCCACAGCGGCGTGGTTGAGGCGATTGTAGAGATAGGCAAAACAGGCTAACGTAATCACAAATGGCAAGAGCTTCTGCCAAGGCTTGGCTTTTTTTGCACCCGAATCGCGCGCCATCGCGGTGGACTGGCCAGTCTGGTTCATTTTTTCTTGCTCCTAGCCTAGACTCCTCTTGATCATCTCATCGATGCCGGTCAACTGGATTCCCAATTCGCTTGCGGCGGGCCGTGAGTCCAGACGCGTATTGGCCGTAATCACTTCGACGGCGTCTGGTGAAAATCCGGGGCCGGATACCCGCTGGCGAATGGCCAACATAAGGCAGAGCATTCGTTTGGGGATCGAGCTAATCCGCACCTGGCGACCGAGCAAGCGAGCAGCCCGCTCGACCAGTTCTCGCTCCGTGAGCGAAACGGGGCCAACCAGGTCCAACGTGCGATTGCTCGCGACCAAGGGTTGGGTGGCAGCAATAGCAGCACGCGCCAAGTCGTCCACGAAGAGAGGCTGCTGAAAATTGCGGCCGCCGCCGATCAACTTGGCTTTGGGTCCGCGCGCATTTCGCGCCAGCGCTGCCGCACCTTCGGTCTCAGGGCCCAGCAGGAGCGGAGCGCGGAGTATCGTATAGTACAGGCCGGAAGCACGTACCACAGCTTCTGCCTGTCCCTTGGTGCGATAGTAGCCATTGGAAGATTTCTCATCGGCGCCGATGGCACTGGCCAAAACGAACTTCTGGACGGCGGTCCGCTTTGCAGCTCCGACGACGTTGCGAGCTGTTGCAACGTTTGCTTGTTCGTATGACGAACTCGGACTCTCGACCAGAATGCCCGCCAAATGAATGATCGCAGAAGCTCCTCGAAACGCCGCGTCCAGACTGCTGGGGTCGTCGTAGGAAATCTTGGCCAGGCTGCTCCCCTCGCGCAGCAGCGATCGAATCTCGTCCGCGGCGCGATCAGAGCGGACCGCGGCGACTAGCGCGTCTGGCGACAAGCCGGCTTCCGGCGCACATCGCAGTATCGCTTGGCCGGAAGCGCTATTGGCGCCGATGATGACGATTCTCATGGGTTCAGCGCTGGACAAAGGACTACCAGATGCTCCTAATTGTCCAGCACGTGAAACAAAACGATCATCCCGCCAGGCGGTTGCCTCAAATCGGGGTATTTCTTAAATGTTGCGTCACGGACGGGTTCTTGCTCGGCCGGATCTGTCGCCAGGGCCAAAGTGCGATCGTACAATTTATCTCCTATTTTGAGACGCACGTGGGGATCGCGGGCGACATCCTCGTTCCATCTACGGCCGTGAGGATATGTGAGCCCCGCGGCATAAGAGGAAAACAGGTAGAGCTTCCCCTTATAGGAGACACAATCGATCGTCACGGAGTGTGGAAGCAAATACCAGCTGTTGGTTTGAATCTGGATGTTTTGAATCTGGTCAGTGAAGGACCAGTCGGCAATGGGAGTCGTGACCAGCTCCCCTTTGAGCCATAAACCGGGTCTCCGCGTGGTCGGTGCAAGGCCGGTGAATCGTGCCACGACCAGCAGCAGAACCACGCAAATCAGGATTACTCCAACAACCTTCAAGAGGGTGGTCACTTTGGTCCCCTAATTATCCAGCACGTGAAACAGAATTACGGTCGAAGTCGCCGGTATCTTTTGCTGTGGATATTTCTTCCTTTTTGCTGCGAGGACAGCTTGCCTTAAGGTCTCGTCAGTAACACGGGACAAAGTCCGATCGTACAATTGATTTCCGATTTTGATTCGCACGTGGGGGTCGCGGGCTACGTCCTCGTTCCAGCTCCTGCCGTGAGGGTACACCAGCCCCTCACGATAGACCGAGGTCAGATAGAGCTGCCCCTGGTACGAGACGCAATATGTGGTGACTGAGTGTGGAATCAGATACCAGGTACGGGTCTGAACATTCGCGATTTCAAACTTGTCGGTGAATGACCAGTCGGTAACAGGAGTCGTTACCAGATCCCCTTTGAGCCATAAACCAGGCGTATTTCCATGAGGTCCAAAACCGGTGATGCTTAGCACGACAAGCAGCAGGACTACGCAAATCACGATTGTTCCCAGAACCTTCAAGAGCGTCTTCATGCTGCCTCCCTACTGACTCTCGCACGATGCTGCGGACTTGCACTCCACTCCGGCGATTATACACATGCGGAAGCGGTTGAGTGTACAATAACTCAGTTACTGGAAGCCAGCTGGAATACTGCCATTCGTTCAGGAGCTCAAATGAACACGCTAGCGAAACTTATAGGGACACTCGTCGTTTGCCTGGTTTTGGCCTTGGTGGTGCTGCGCGCCACGGGATTTAGCCCGATCGGGAATACACCCGGTCCCGGGAATTACCCGGGGTTGTGGCTTAGCGGAAACGTGGTAACTACGCCCGTCACCGACTGGTCATTCGTCTCCAAATATAAGACAGACAAGCTGGAGACGCGTACCTGGTACATGATTCCTCATTCGGTCACAACAGGCTACATTCTTCACAATGGTCAGCTCTATATAACGTCGATGTTCCAGGCAGGAGTGCCTTTTCCGCAAGGCAAGAGCTGGGTTAGCAATGTGATCCGTGATCCGCATGTCCGCCTGAAGTTCGGAGATGATTTATACGATTGCAAATTGTCACATGTTACCGATCCAAACGAAAGAGCGGCCGTGCTCGAACAGAGAGCCAAACAGAGCCCACAGCTGCTGGCCTCAAATCCCAGCACTGGTCCGTATTTGCACCTGTTCCACGTAATGCCGGAGTGAACCTGGCTCACTAAAATTCTCTAACGGAGCCACAATGCGCACCACACATCCCACCCGCCGTGAGGCCCTGGCGACGTTCGCTGGCGCGGCTTTGGCCAGTGGTACCGCGTTCTCCTTCGACGCGCCGTTCCGCTTCGGCGCGCTCGATCATCTCGCGCTCGCCGTCGACGATACCGAGAAGTCCGTCCACTTCTACACGCGCGTATTCGGTAACACAGTGCTGAAGGAGAAGACCAACCCACGCCACTACGTCAAGCTCGGTCCCAACTACGTCGCCATTGCGCCGCCCGGCCAGGGTCAGGCTTCGCAGGTGATCAACCACTTCTGTCC
>Ga0070713_100003562_pt1 | contig 10284 bp, 9 predicted proteins | sample LARL82metaG_FD_65465 | JGI IMG/M metagenome (GOLD analysis project Ga0070713, IMG submission 65465) | Corn, switchgrass and miscanthus rhizosphere microbial communities from Kellogg Biological Station, Michigan, USA - LAR L8-2 metaG | ecosystem: Host-associated > Plants > Roots > Rhizosphere ... | reverse complement strand
CCAACACGGGCCATTATACGCCCTGGAGGCAACTAGGCCGAAGGCCGGCGAGCGTCGCGAACCTGAAGAGTCGCCAGCCACCCGGCGCCCAACAGGAGCAGCGGAGCGGTCGCGAGGCCAGGGAAGCAGGCTCCGCGCGACAAGGCGAGGGTCAGGTGACTGACGCCGTTGCCGAGTTCGAGGAGGGTCCAGAACAAGACGAACCCGCGAGCAGATCGCCAGCCGGAATGCACGGGAACGGCCCAGCACCAAAAACCGAACGTGACGAGAGCCATGTTAGCCACCAGGAACCCGAATGCGAGATCGTCGCTGACGAGGCTGCTGACGAAGCGGGCTGGAGCGAAGACTCGGTACAGATGGGTGGCGTACTCCTCGATAGAGTGGGCGGCTTGAGAGAGAATCGAGAACAAGAACGCTAACCGGTATCGGCGTTCCACAGGATTATTGGATCACGTCTAGGCAGGTCACAAATCTTTTACAAACTATCTCTTGACTTAAAGTTGACTTTAAGTCTTAAAGTGGATCACATGAGAATACTTCTTATGATTGCGATGATTGCTTCGCTCGGTATGCCGGCCCTACTGGACGCGGCCAAACATGAAAGCCCGTTCGCCTGTGACCGCGCCGCGCTCACCCCGGAAAAAAGAAAGCGCCACTTCGATGAGCTGAGCCCGGCATTACGGTCGTTGAGAAAGTCGACGCACGAACTGGCCGACGGTTTTGAGTTCGAGTTTCCGGCCGATGCGGCCACCTATCAACTGCTGGCCGAATGGGTGGGTGGAGAACGTTTGTGCTGTCCATTTTTCGATATCGACCTGCGGGTGGAACGGGAAGGCGGGGAGTTCCGGCTGCGTTTGACCGGGCGCGAGGGAGTGAAGCAATTCATCAAAGCGGACTTCGCACCCTGGTTCCGGCAGTGAAATTATTGAGTGGGTGGAAGCGATGACAGCAAGGCTTGCACTTGGAGCGGCTGATCGGCGTCCTGGCGATCTAGGAAAGCGCGGGACTGAACGTCCTGCCAAGTGTGCAAGCTCTGCTCCAGAAGACGTCGAGCGTTTGCTTTTGGACCTGCATCGAGCAGGGCAACACGCGCCAATCCTTCATCGGAGATTGCCACCTGTTTGCGCAGCTCATTGAAGCTGGGCGCTACCCGGAGCGTGTCCTCGGCAACCCTGTGGGCTTCTTCAAATAGGGCTGCGGCCTCGCTGGCGCGCCGCGGTGAGATCGTCAGGAACGAATCGGCAACCGCGTTCAGACTCTGGGTCAAGTCCCAACGAATAAACGGCATCCCCGTATCGAGGGCCGCTCGTTCCCGGCGCACTCCGAGGGCTTTCTGGTGCAGCTCCAACGCGCGCGCCAACTCACCTTTCATCCGCAATGTCTCCGCTAATCGAAACCAGGCATAGGCCAGATCGCCGCGATATTGGCTGTTGCGCAGATCAGCGAGCACGATCGGCTCCAACAGGCCTATGGCTTCGTTCAGTTCTGCTTCCGATTCGGTAAGCCGGCCCATGCGCCGTAAGACTGCGCCGCTCCGGGAATGTTCGTCAGCCAGCTCGCGAGTGAGCAATTCATTACCCGGATTGCGCTGGAGAGCCGCCTGCAAGATTGAGATGGCGTGGCGTAGTTCTGAGAGCGAATCGGAGTATTCCGCCTTTTGCTGTCTAGCGAGAGCATACTGCTCCATGGCCTTGGTGAGATTCAACTCGTCGCGCCAACTGTCTGGAGCTAGCGCAAGAATGCGCCTGCGGTAAGCGCGCTCGCGCAAGCTAATTTGCTCCTCGTCGGCTATTTGATCCGTTAAGTGGCCGATGGAGCCCAACGCGTGGCAGGCATCGGCCACCAGCCGGAGCATCTGGACGTCATCGGCGTGCGCGGCCAATTGCCTCTCGCCGTTGTCAAGCACAGCCTTGAATTCCGGCACCGCCTGGATCGGATCGACAGCGAGGTCGGCGATATTCATGTGCGCTTCGATTAGCACCCGCTGCAAGCCCTGGGTCGCCGGCGACGGTCCGATGGCCGCGATGGCTTTCCCGAAACTTGCGATAGCCCCGCGCGAGTCGCCCAGATTCGGCAGAAAGGCGCCCCCTTGTACCCTTCCGATACGGATGTATGCTGCTGCGAGCTCTTCACGAAGGGAGTTGTCTTGCACGTTCTCTTCGCTTAAGCGGTCCAGGTAACGCAGCGCCGTTTCGACAACCTGCTTTTGAACCGCGATCGTGCCGGGAATCGAGGACAGGGAGTCGTTTACGTCGAACACTACAGCATGAGCGAACTGGCGAAGGTCCTGAAAGCGCCGCTGGGCCACGCGCGCCTGCCAGGCTGTGACAGCGGTTCCACCGATCAGGAAGAGCACGGCCAGAGCGGCGAAGGCTGATGCAATCCTGTAACGCCCGACCAATTTCAACATCCGGTAGCCGAGGGTATCCGGGCGGGCTCGAACGGGAAAGCCCTGGCGATAATGCTCCAAGTCTTCGGCGAAGTGCTCGACGGATGGATAGCGCCGCTGGGCATCCCGCGCGATGGCCATCATAAGAATGTTGTCGAGCTCACCGCGCAACTTGCGCGCCGTTGGCGGGGAGAGGCCGGGAATCAGACTGGGACGCACTGGCTGGGCGTTCAACACGGCCTGCAGCACCTCGTCCAGACGTCCGGAGCGCAGCGGGTAGGGAGAGCTTTCCGTCAGCAGCCGATAAGCCAGCACACCGAGAGAATAAACGTCGGACGCTGTGGTTACGGGCTCGCCACGCAACTGCTCCGGACTGCAATAGGCTGGTGTGGCAGGACGCTGCAATGTGACGTTCCGGGCGTCATTCAGCAGCTTCGCAATTCCGAAATCGACCAACTTCACGACGCCATCGGAAGTAACCAGGATATTTTCGGGTTTTATATCGCGATGGATGATCAGGTTCCGATGCGCACTCGCAATGCCGCTGCATACCTGAAGCAGCAGATCGATACGATCATCGGTTGACAGACCTCGTTCCCGGCAATAGCGGTCGATGGGCGTGCCGTCGACGTACTCCATTACTAAGTACGACAAACCGTCGAGTGTCGAGCCACCATCCAGCAAGCGGGCGATATTGGGGTGATCGAGCCTGGCAAGAACATCACGTTCATGATGCAGGCGATCGAAGGCATCGAGAAACGGCGCGGAAAGAAACTTAACGGCCACTTGCTTGGAAAAAGCCCCGTCGGCGCGCTCAGCCAGATAAACCGCTCCCATGCCTCCGCGGCCCAGCAGCCGAATCAAACAATAGGCACCCACAGTCCGACCGGAAAGATCGTGGATAGGCGCCGCCGGTAATGGTAGCGGCGGGAGGAACTCGCCTGGCAGGTCGTGCTGCTCCAGCAACGAGGCTAGCTCGCGAGCGGTGACAGCATCCTGGGCTTCCAAGCGCTCGAGGAAAGCAGGGCGCTGGTCTGGCGTCAGATCCAGTGCTTCGCCGAAGAGGCTGGTGATTTTCGCCCAATTCTCCCGAGTCATGTGATCGATCAGGAAAGCATTCTATCGTATTGCGCTAAAATCTGGTTAATCCTTACATGCCCGAGTCTGAAGCTCAAGGTCTGCTGGCGGAGTTGCGCCAGTCTGGCCACCGAACCAACACGCTTACGGCGGCCGTATACAACGAATTGCGGCAACTGGCGCACCACTACCTGCGTGAAGAGCGCAGCGGCCACACCTTGCAGGCCACCGCGCTGGTTCACGAAGTCTATCTGCGCCTGATTCCCCAGCAACAGGCCAATTGGGAAGATCGTGGCCGATTCATCGGAATCGCGGCTCACCTCATGCGGCAGATTCTGGTGGACTACGCACGAGGGAAACAGCGCGACAAGCGTGGTGGCAAAGATCAGTCGCGTGTACCGCTGGATGAAGACGTGGTGGCTATCGACGCTTCCGAAAGCCACCGCTGGCAGGAGTTGGATCAAGCCTTGGAACGTCTGGCGCAACTGGACCCTCGCCAATCGCAAGTGGTCGAGCTTCGCTACTTCGGAGGTTTGACAGTGGAAGAGACGGCGCAGGTGATGGGGATATCGCCCAAAACCGTGAAGCGCGACTGGAGCGTGGCCCGGGCCTGGCTTCGGCGGGAATTGACGGGCGCGCCGTCGGCGGATTCCGATTAGTAAGCCCATTCCTTCCATGCTTAACAGCGACAAACCGCCTCATTGTGGGTCATGACCCCTTTTTTGTTGATCGATCACGGGGTGTCGTTCGGATCCGCCCACCCTGCAATATGGGCCCATTACTCCTATAACCTAGCCGCGACAACGCGTAAGTGGTCGTGACCCCTTTTGGCTGGCAATATCGCAGTTCCTCATTAGGAGGACCTTCGCTTATGAAATTCAGGCACTCACTTGCGAACTTGGGTCTGGTAGTGTTGGGTTTGACGGCGATGCAGGGCAACGCCCGCGCCAGCATCATACTCACTTTTTTCCCGGCTTCGGACTTCAATGCGAACTCCGCGGTCATGGATTCGACGTTGGGGATCATTGGGTACACGATTGATAATTTTGAATCTACGGCGCTGATACCGGGTCTTACGATTGACCTGAGCGGTGGAGTGCCCAGTACTACTTTGACGAGTCTGGCCACTCTGTTCAACGAGAATTCGTGCGTCGGCCTCACACAGAATGCGGCCTGGGATGGGACTGACACGGTTGTCAATATCCCTACGAACAGCCTGAGCAACTGCAATACACCGGCCAACATCGCCAAATTCATCACGTTTAACTACGCCCCGGGTACGACTTCCTTGGGCATCGGAATGGGCAACTTTCAGTCCCTCGGTAATGGGCCGATTCCGATTACAAATCATGAACTATTCGTGAATGGCACGGATAAAGGCGTAATCGAAACTCTGGCTGGAGCAAACTGGACTGCCGGCCTGGAACGGAACGCGTATCTACGGGTTGACGCCACCGGGGGCGATTCTATTACTTCAGTAGAAATAGAAAACATCTCGGCCAGCGATGTGCTGATGTTCGATCATTTAGCGGTCCTACCGGCCGAGACGGCAGTCCCTGAGCCGAGGATTCAGTGGCTTGTTCTAGGGGGACTGATAGCTGTCGCGTTGCTGCGGCGTCACTCTGCTGCCCAGGCGCACAAGACATCGTGACCGTTCCGTAGAGAGATTTTCTGGTTCAAAGGGAGGCTTCTGATGAGTATCCAGCCGCGCATTTTCACGGTTGCAGCTTGGATGGCCATTCTGGCGGGAGGGGCTACCAGCTTCGCAGCGGGTCCTCCGACGGTGCAGATTGTGGTGCCTGCTGTGCCGCCGATTCAGGCGGGCGGAGGTCCAGTATCGTTCCAGATTAATGTGGCGAACGACGTGGCGGGCGACATGCCGACGTTGACCACCTTTGTCCTGAATGGCATCCTCTGCACGCCTGCGGTGTGCGGTTCGTTCGGCGCCGTCACGGGCACGCCCGGCTCAGGGAGCTACCGTATGACTTACACGCCGCCGAGCATTGCTCCAGCAGCCTCACTCGGGATCGTCGTAACACCGAGCGTGTCCGGCCAGTCGTTCCCGGGTGCCCTTTCGTTCGTCGTCAATCCGGCGGGTCTGCTGGTGCAAGTAACCAGTATTGCCGGTGGTCTCAATATTGTTCCAGTTGGGTCCGCTGTGAGAACGATTACTTATACGACCTACAACGACGCCGGAAACGCGGGGCTCACTTTCACGATGACCGGGAGCGGATATGCCTGCCAGAATCTCTCCCAGAATTCCTGCGGTGCGCTCGGCACGCCACAAGTGTCCACAAACGGAACGACTACCACGACCGTAATAACGTACACGCCGCCCACATCGCTTCCAGACCAGCCGTATGATCGCGTCCGGATTCAAGCGACGTCGGTGGCCGACCCCACGAATTTCAATAGTCTGAATTTCTTGCTCAGCCCCGGTCCGGGACCAAGCCCCATTGGTTATGGTCAAAAGTTCGATTCTGTCTTGACGGGTGGAGGGCCGGGAACGCTGCTGGCTAATTTCGCCGACACCACGGCAACCAAGAGCGCCAATTGGACGCTCATGGCGAATGGTGCCCCGTGCCCGGCGCCGACCTGCGGCACGCTGGCAAATCCCGCAGTGAGCACAAATGGGGACGTAGTGACCTCCGGCATCATTTACACGCCTCCGACCTCGGTCCCTGCGGGAGACGGCCAGAATTTAGCCACTATCACGGTGGTCTCCGCCGCGAATCCGAACATTAAGGACAGCTTCTCATTTCACATCGTCGACGGATCGTGTGGCACCGGTAACGAATCAGTGCTGAATGGACAATATGCATTCCTGCTGAAAGGCGCCGGCGCGACAGCCGGGTACAACGCCATCATCGGCAGTTTCACAGCCGATGGAAACGGAAACATCACTGGCGGTTTACAGGATGTCAATCGCTCCATCGCCGTCGTGACCGGCTTGACGCTCAAGGGTTCCTATTCGGTGGGTCCGGACAACCGGGGGTGCTTGAGGTTGACGAACTCCAACGGCGGGACTTTGGTATTCCGCATTGCTCTGGGGACTCTCTCAGGCGGCATTGCAGCGCAGGGAGCTATGACGGCTTTCGTTGACAATAACGGGCAAGGCCTTCGGCTGACAGGCATCCTCAAGCAACAGGATCTGACCTCCCCGGCGTTCAACGGAACTTATGCGTTTGGATGGGAAGGCATGGACAGCGGTGGATACCGGGTGGCAGCGGCAGGCCTTATTGCCTCGGATGGCGCCGGTAACCTTACCAATACCAGTTTCGATCTCAATGATAACGGAAATACGGCGACGTTCACGGGCGGTTCTGGTTCGTACAATATGGCATCGGGTGCACCCGGCGGCCGGGCCACTCTTCAAATCATAATTCCGATTGGAGGGGGCGGCAGTGTGACGGCGAATGATGTTCTCTATGTGGTTTCGCCCTCCGACGCGTTTTTCATGTCAGTAGACCCCAACGATGCGAGTCACCCGATCCTGATCGGAGAGGCTAAACTGCAAACGGGCCCGTTCTCAACCGACATGCTGGCCAGTGGCAGCGGCTATGTCTTCTGGACATCGGGAATCGACAGCTCCAACGGCGCAAGCATCAGCACGATAGGGCAGGCTCAATTCACCAATAATGCCGGGGTCGCGACGCTGACAGCGGATAGCAACGACTATCGCGTCGAAGGCCCGGAAGGTTCCCAACAGGCGACCTTCACGGTAGATTCGAGCGGTCGGACGACCATTACGGGGCTCGGGCCGAACGCGCCCATTATTTATATGGTCGATTCCACCCAAGGCTTTGCTGTCGGAGGGGGCAGCACGGTTGCTTTTGGTTACGTCCAGCAACAGATGTTGAGTTCGTTCAGTACATCCACGATTAGCGGTCAGTTCTTCTTTGGAGGCGGAGCCCCCACTACCGAAGGTTCGTTCGATAGCGGGACATTGAATTTTGCCGCCGGTGAACCCTCGGGCACGATCGCGGTTGCAGTTGACAGCTCCAGACCAGATCGCAACCTGTTCTGCGATCAATGCGGCGGCGGGCTGCAACCTAACAATACTTTCCAGGGATTCCCGTACTCGTTCTCGGCCGGAGCCACAGCCCCAGGACAAGGTTGTCTGGGCGATGTGACTGCCGGGGCAGCCTGCCTGGGCAATCTGATTGGCTATATCATCTCTCCAACGAAGATGGTGTTCATGGCCACAAGTACGCCGGATAACACGAGCAACGCGGAGATCTTTGTCGTGCAGCAGTAGATCGGTACCCTACAGCAACTAGGCGAGGAGGATTTATGAAGAATCAAACGCGATTGGTCCCAGGGTTGGCGTCGGTGTTGGTTCTGACGCTGACGCTGTTATGCGGTTTGGCAGCCGGCCAGAGCAACTCCTGGAGCGGCTCTTTCGGGTTCCTGCGCAATACTTACTAGGCCGATGCATCAGGCGGTTTGGCAATCCTCGGCGTGATGAACTTCGACGGCGCAGGCAACGCGGCCATGTCAATTACAAACATCGGCGTCTCTCAGGATGGCAGTTCCCCACCAGTAATGGGAGGAACCATCACCGGGACTTATTCCTTCAATCCCGATGGGCGCGACAGGATTCCTCTGATTGACTCGATTTGCAATCCGGATCTGACGATTGCGATAGTGTTCATCGACGGCGGTTCAGGACTTCCTTAGGAGATTACAGTATGAAGAATCGTATGAGAGTGGTGATTATGACGGCCGTCCTGTTGATCGGGATGGCGGTGTGGCTGCCCGGATTGCGGTCGCGACGGGTGGCTGCTCAAAGCCCGGTGTTGATGGGCTCGTATGGGTTCACGCTGACCCAAACGTGGGATGCTGGTAGTGCACCATTTGCGCTCACGGGTGTGGTTACATTTGACGGCGCCGGGAACTTGACGAGTAACTCCACGATCGTCCAAGTTGACGGGAATCCGCAAGCAACTACCGTGCAGGTTGGCCAAAGCGGGCAGACCGCCGGGACATACACGGTGAACGCCGACGGCACCGGGACAGTGACGATTCCGAACAACGGCGGGATACCGACGACGGTCTCGTTTGTAATCACGGACGGCGGCTCCGGCTTGATGATCCTCCCAACCGGGGGGTTCGGCAACCATCTGGTGACAGGGACGGCCAGAAAGCAGTGACCTGAAGGCGACCTGGCACACGTCTAGCGGACGAGCGACTCGGCTATATCGACCGCGTCACTGAACAGACCGTAAGCGGTCTGCTCGACACCGGACTCGATTCCCATGATTCCGGTGGTGCCCATCAGGTCGGTGTGTAGAAGTAGCAGATTGGATGTGCCCTTCACCGACGCCAGCGGGTCGGTATCGTCGATTACTTCAGCGCGCACGCGGAGCCGGATGCCGGAGGATGTCGTCCGCCCGCGGCTGACCAGGCAAACCGTTTTGCGACCTTTCGCCAGTTTCAGCACGCGCTCCGGCGTGAGGCGGCCAATTCCGCGTCGATCGATATCCTGCGGGGTGACGTGCGCATCCATCAGGACGTTGGCCAGCGCGGCGGTCTTGGCCGCAGAGTCCCAGCCGTCGATGTCATAGCTGGCGTCGGCTTCGGTGATGCCCAAACGCCGGGCGGCTTCGATTCCGTCCTCCATCGACTTCCCTTCCCGCATGGCCGCGATGACGACCTTGGACGTTGAATTCAACACGCCGGCGAACCCGAGCACTTTCACACCCGGCAGGTTCTTGCGCACGGAATTGAAGACCGGGGTCCCATCCATGACAGTGGATTCGAAACGAAACTGCACTCCGGCGGTCTTTGCTTCGTCACGGAGCGAAGCATAAGCATGCGCAATGGGTCCCTTGTTGGCAGTTACAACATGCATTCCCCGAGCGAAGGCCGCCCGGATGTGCGATAGGGCGGGTTCACCAGTGGCGGGATTGAGGGTGGTGATCTCCACCACGATCTCGGATCTCGCTCGATCGAGAAATTCGGGCACGGAACTTGCCGGAGGACCAAACGACGGCTCGGTTCCCAGGCCCGATTCGCTATAGGCGGTCCCGTGGCGAGCAGTGTGGATTCCAACAACGCGGAATGGATAAGCGGCGCGCTGCCGCTCCAGCAACTGGGCGAAAGCCCGGCCCACGTTCCCGTACCCGATCAGTGCTATTCGCAAAAGGCCATTTTAGCTACACTGGGGATGTCGGCTAACAAGCTTCTGCCCACACCTGCTTTGTCTCACAAATATGTTATCGGTATCGACCTGGGCACCACCAACTGCGCCATCGCTTATGCACCCGCGGGTGGCGATGCTCGGGACGTGCAACCCATTGACCTGCTGACCGTTCCGCAATTAGCAAATCCGGGCGAGGTGCGCGATGAGCCGCTGCTGCCCTCTTTCTTGTACATCCCCGGATCAGTCGACTTTCCGGCTGGTGCGACGGCATTGCCCTGGAACGAAACGCCGCCCTTCGTGGTAGGAGCGCTCGCTCAGAAACGCGGCGCCGAAGTGGCTAGCCGTCTGGTGTCTTCCGCGAAGTCTTGGTTGTCACACGCGGGAGTGGACCGAACCGCGCCGATTCTTCCGCTCAACGCCCCGGAAGGTGTGCAAAAAATCTCGCCAGTAGAGGCATCCCGCCGATACCTGGAGCATCTGCGCGCGGCTTGGGATTGGAAGATGCCGGATGCTCCGTTCACGGAACAACAGGTTTTTGTTACGGTGCCGGCATCGTTCGATGCGGTTGCGCGGGAGTTGACCCTGAAGGCCGCAGAGCAAGCCGGATATCAAAATCTTCTGCTGCTGGAAGAGCCGCAGGCCGCATTCTACGCCTGGATCGAGCGACATCCGG
>Ga0070713_100003561_pt1 | contig 10284 bp, 9 predicted proteins | sample LARL82metaG_FD_65465 | JGI IMG/M metagenome (GOLD analysis project Ga0070713, IMG submission 65465) | Corn, switchgrass and miscanthus rhizosphere microbial communities from Kellogg Biological Station, Michigan, USA - LAR L8-2 metaG | ecosystem: Host-associated > Plants > Roots > Rhizosphere ... | reverse complement strand
CCGCCGAGCCTATTCGCGGCGGGTGACGACCCGGCCTCTCCGGCCCGGTCAGCATGGCGACAGGTCGGTTCCGCGAGCGGCCGACCGGACAGGGGGCGTCATGACGACCGCGGTCGACCACTACGACGTGATCGTCATCGGCAGCGGAGCGGGCGGTGGCACCCTGGCGCACCGGCTCGCCCCGGCCGGGAAGCGGGTCCTGCTGTTGGAGCGCGGCGGCTACCTGCCGCGCGAGCGCGACAACTGGGACTCGGGCGAGGTCTTCGTCAAGGCGAAGTACCGCGCTCCGGAGTTCTGGTACGACAAGCACGGCGACGAGTTCCCGCCCGAGGTCAACTACTACGTCGGCGGGAACACGAAGTTCTACGGGGCGGCGCTGTTCCGGCTGCGGCCGGAGGACTTCGGCGAGCTGCAGCACCACGACGGGATCTCGCCGGCCTGGCCGATCGAGTACGCCGACCTCGAGCCTTACTACACCGAGGCCGAGCACCTCTACCGCGTGCACGGGCGGCACGGCGAGGATCCGGTCGAGGGCCCGTACGGGGCCGACTACGCGCACCCGCCGGTCGAGCACGAGCCGCGCATCCAGCAGTTGTCGGACGACATGGAGAAGCTCGGCCTGCGCCCGTTCCACCTGCCGATCGGCGTCGACCTGGACCAGGACGTGGACGGGCTCGCCAGCCGGGGCAGCGCCTGCATCCGCTGCGACCGGGTGGACGGGTTCCCCTGCCTGGTCGGGGCGAAGTCCGACGCGCAGGTCGTCTGCGTCGACCCGGCCGTGGCCAGCGGCGGGGTGGAGCTGCTGACCGGGGCGTACGTGGAGCGGCTGCGGACCGACCCGACCGGCCGGTCGGTGACCGAGGTGGTCACCTGGATCGACGGGACCCCGGGGCCGGTCGTGTTCAGCGCGGACATCGTCGCGGTCTCCTGCGGTGCGGTGAACTCGGCCGCGCTGCTGCTGCGGTCCGCGAACGACGCGCATCCCAACGGCCTGGCCAACGGGTCCGACGTGGTCGGCCGCAACTACCTGCGGCACAACAACCTGGCGCTGATGGCGGTGTCGAAGGAGCCGAACCCGACCCGGTTCCAGAAGACCCTCGCCCTGCACGACTGGTACTTCGGCGACGAGGAGTGGCCGTACCCGCTCGGCGGCATGCAGATGCTCGGCAAGTCCGACCTCCAGCAGATCAGGGCCGAGGCGCCGAGGTGGGCGGGGAAGGTCTCGCCGGGCATGCCGTTCGAGGTGCTGGCCCACCACGCGGTGGACTTCTGGCTGTGCGGCGAGGACCTGCCGCTGGCCACGAACCGCGTGACCCTGCGCAAGGACGGCGGCATCCAGCTGACGCTGGACGAGAAGCACAACACCGCCGGGGTGATCCGGCTCCGCCACCACCTGCAGGACCGGCTGGGCAAGCTCGGCATGCACGAGCACCTGCTCGACCACAGCATCTACCTGCACAAGACCATGCCGATCGGGGCGACCGCGCACCAGGCGGGCACGGTGCGGTTCGGCACCGATCCGGAGACTTCCGCGCTCGACCCCCTCTGCAAGGCGCACGAGCTGGACAACCTCTACGTGGTGGACACCAGCTTCTTCCCGAGCATCGGCGCCGTGAACCCGTCGCTGACCGCGATCGCGAACGCGCTGCGGGTCGGCGACCACATCCGAGAGCGGATCTCGTGACGAGCGGAGGCAGGACCGTGACCGACCGAGTCGACGCCCTGGTGATCTTCGGTGCCACCGGCGACCTGGCGAAGCTGGAGACCTTCCCCGCTCTGGTGGGACTGGTCGACCGGGGCGTGCTCGACGTCCCGGTGATCGGGGTCGCGAAGAGCGGCAAGGACCTCGAACAGTTCCGGGCGTACGCGGAGGCGTCGCTGCGGCTGAACAAGATCGACCCGACCGGCTCCGCGGCCGCCAAGATGCTCGGCCTGCTCGACTACGTCGACGGCGACCTCGACGACGACGCGACCTACCGGACCGTGGCCGGGAAGGTCCCCGCCAACGGGCGGGTCCTGTTCTACCTCGAGGTGCCGCCGCCGCTGTTCGGGCGGATCGCCCGCGGCATCGGGGCCGCCGGACTCGCTGCCGGGGCGAGGGTGATGGTGGAGAAGCCGTTCGGGACGGACCTGCACAGCGCGCAGCAGCTGAACGCGACGGTGCACGAGGTCTTCCCCGAGGATGCGGTCTACCGGGTCGATCACTGGCTCGGCCTCGAGGCGATCGAGAACGTCCTCTTCGGACGGTTCGCCAACTCGATCCTGGAACCGCTGTTCAACCGGACGTACGTGCAGAGCGTACAGATCACGATGGCCGAGGCATTCGACGTCGCCGACCGGGGTCGGTTCTACGACCGCGCCGGCGCCGTCCGCGACGTCCTGCAGAACCACCTGCTCCAGGTGCTGGCGACCGCGACGGCGGAAGCGCCGACCGGGACCGGCCTTTCCGCCTGGCGGGAGGCCAAGGACCAACTCGTCAAGGGGCTGAGGCCGATGAGCCCGGCCGGCACCGTCTTCGGCCAGTACGAGGGCTATCTCGATGTCGACGGGGTCGCGCCACGGTCCACCACGGAGACGTTCGTGGCGACCCGGCTCTACCTGGACACGTGGCGCTGGGCGGACGTCCCCATCCTCATCAGGGCGGGCAAGTGCATGCCGGTCACCTCCACCGAGATCCAGGTCAAGTTCCGGCGGCCGCCGTACAACCTCTTCGGCCTCGAGCCGTTCGAGAACGTCAACTCGCTGCGCTTCCGGGTCTGGCCGGAGAGCAGGACCACGCTCACGCTGGCCGGCCGGCATCCCGGGGTCGGGATGCGGGCCGCCCAGCGTGAGCTCGTCTTCGCCGAGGCGTCCGGCCCCGACATGCGCCCGTACGACCGGCTGATCGGCGCGGCACTCGACGGCGACCGGTGGCTGTTCGCCCGCCAGGACACCGTCGAGGCCGCCTGGAAGGTGGTCGACCCGGTGCTCGCCCCGGGTGCGGTCGCCGTCCACCCGTATCCCCGCGGCAGCTGGGGACCCAAGGAAGCCGACTCGATCCTGCCGGACGGGGAGAGCTGGCACGACCCGGCCAGCTGACGGCGCGCACATCGGGAGGCAGAGGGTGAGTGACGATCGCACGCCCACAGCGGTGGTCGTGGGGGCCGGCTTCGCCGGCATCGGGGCCGCCCGCGAGCTGGCCAAGCACGGCGTCCGGGTGGTGCTGGTGGAGCGCAACGACTACCACCAGTTCCAGCCGCTGCTCTACCAGGTCGCGACCGCGGGCCTGGCCCGCTCCGACGTCGCCAGCTCGCTGCGTACCTTGATGCGGCGCACAGAACTGGTCGACGTCAAGGCGGCCGACGTGGCGTCAGTGGACCCGGCCGAGCGCAGCGTGACCGCGCTCGACGGGACGACGTTCACCGGCGACTACCTGATCCTCGCCGCCGGCTCCCAGCCGAACTTCTTCGACACGGCCGGCGCCGACGAGCACTCCATCCCGCTGTATTCGGTCAACGACGCGGAGCGACTGCGTACCAGGGTCTTCGCGGCCTTCGACGCGGCCGACCGGGATCCGTCGCTTGTGGACCGCGGCGTGGTCCGGTTCGTCGTGATCGGTGGCGGCCCGACCGGGGTCGAGGTGGCCGGGGCCCTGGCCGAGCTGATCCACGACGTGCTGCCGCACCAGTACCGCGGGCTCGCGGTGCGCTCGGCCAGCGTCCACCTGGTCGACCACGCGCCCACCCTGCTCGGCCCGTTCTCCGACAGCGCGCACGACTACGCGGCGAAGGTCCTGCAGCGCAAGGGGGTGCGGCTGCACCTCGGCACCGGCGTGGTCGAGGTCCGTCCGGACAAGGTCGTGCTCAGCGACGGAACCGCGCTCGTCACCCGCACGGTGATCTGGGCCGGCGGCGTGATGGCGGCGTCGCTGGCCGAGCGGACCGGCCTGCCGGTCGGCCGGGGCGGCCGGCTGCTGGTCGAGCACGACCTGACCGTCGACGACGCGCCGGGCGTGTACGCGGTGGGCGATGTCGCGAACGTGCCGGCGCCGGACGGCAGCCCGTACCCGCAGCTCGGCTCGGTCGCCCTGCAGAGCGGGCAGTGGGCGGCCCGCAACGTGGTCGCGGACATCCGCGGGCACTCCCGCAAGCCGTTCCACTACCACGACAAGGGCATCATGGCGATGATCGGCCGCGGGGCCGCCGTCGCCGAGATCGGCGAGCACCGGCACGAGCTGCACGGGCCGGTCGCGTTCGCCTCCTGGCTCGGCGTGCACGCCTACCTGATGAGTGGGGTCCGCACCCGGGCGGACGCGTTCATCTCCTGGGGCTGGGACTACTTCAGCACCAACCGCGCGCCGGCCATCGTCGACCGCTCCGACGCCCGCCGCATCGACTGGGGCGAGGACGAGGACGAGCCGACGACCGACGCCGACCAGGCCGACACGGCCGACACGGCCGACGACGGCCACCGCGTCACCGATCGCGCGCCCGGGGCCTCTCCGGCCTCGCCGTCCCGAACAGCGCGACCAGCCGGGCGACCAGCGTGACCAGGAAGATCTGCCCGAGCAACGCCTCGAGCACGGCCATCGACCGACCACCGGTGCTGAGCGCGGTGTAGTCGCCGTAACCGGTGGTGGACAGCGTCACGAAGCTGAAGTACTGGACCGTCGCCGAGGTCGCCGCCTGACCGCCGGCGAAGAACGGCCCGGCGGACAGCCGGTCGATCGCGGTGAAGACGGCGGAGAAGAAGAACCCGATCATGAGGTACGCGCTCAACGCACCGAAGATCGTCTGCCCGGTGACCACCCGGTGGCGCAGGATGCGCAGGACGACGACGGTGATCGTCGTCGCCAGCACCAGCGCGATCCAGCACGACAGGATGCCCTCGGTGAGGTTGCCCGGCGCGGCGACCACCGCGATCCCGACACCGATCGTGCCCACCGCCAGCACGATCCGCAGCGCGCGGGCGAGCGGCCCCGGTAGCCGGGACGACCGCAGCGCGAGCACCAGCGCGGCCGCGTAGAGCAGCAGAATCGGCAGGCGTCCCCGTGCGTGCAGGCCGAACGCGGCGAGCACGAAGGTCGAGACCAGCAGCACGAAGACCAGCTCGTACCGGTCGGCATGGCGGTTCTCCGCGGCCGCATCCTCGGGCCCCGGCGGCGGCGACGCCGTCACCGCCGCATCCTCGGGCCCCGGCGGCGACGCCGTCACCGCCGCGCCCGGGGCACGATCCGCGCGGTCACAGCCCGCTCAGGGCTCCCGTCGGGGCGACGGTCAGCCCGTCGGGCCGGGAGCCGTTGCCGGACGCGCCGCGACCGCGGTCGAGCGCGGCGTCCAGGGTCAGCGCGGCGTCGATCAGGGACAGGTGGGTGAACGCCTGCGGGAAGTTGCCGATCTGCTCGCCGGTCGCCGCGATCTCCTCCGAGAACAGGCCGACGTGGTTGGCATAGGTCAGCATCTTCTCGAACACCAGCCTGGCCTCCTCCAGGCGTTCGGACCGGGCCAGCGCGTCGACCCAGCTGAACGTGCACAGCGAGAACGTGCCTTCCGCGCCCTCCAGCCCGTCCGGGGACGCCGCGGGGTCGTACCGGTAGACGAGGCTGTCGCTGACCAGCTCGTCCCGCATCGCGTCCAAAGTGGACGTCCACAGCGGATCGAGCGGTGAGATCACGCCGAGGCGGGACATCCGCAGCAGCGACGAGTCCAGCACCGGGCTGCCGTAGTGCTGCACGAAGGCGCCGCGGTCGGCGTTCCAACCCTTCTCGATGATCTGGTCGTAGATCGCGTCCCGGGCCCGGGTCCACCGCTCCAGCGGGGCCGGCCGGCCGTACTCGGCGGCGATCCGAATCGCCCGGTCGAACGCCACCCAGCTCATCGCTCGCCCGTAGGTGAAGTCCTTGCGGCCGCCGCGAGTCTCCCAGATGCCCTCCTCGGGCTGGTCCCAGTTGTCCACCAGCCAGTCGAGCACCCCGGCCAGCTCGGTCCATCCGCGGTGGCCGATCGGGATCCCGGCCTGGGCGGCGGCGTAGAGGCTGTCGCACGCCTCGCCGTAGATGTCGAGCTGGAGCTGCTCGGCGGCGCCGTTGCCGATCCGCACCGGACGCGACCCGCGGTAGCCGGACCAGTGGTCGAGGGACTCCTCGATCAGGTCGGACGAACCGTCCACCCGGTACATGATGTCCAGCGGCGGCCCGCCCTTGTGCGCGTCCCGGTCGGCGACCCGGTCCCGCAGCCACAGCGCGAACCCGGCCGCCTCGTCGACGAAGCCGAGCCCGAGCAGCGCGCGGACCGAGAACGACGCGTCCCGGACCCAGGTGTAGCGGTAGTCCCAGTTCCGCTCGCCGCCGACCTGCTCCGGCAGGGCCGCGGTCGGAGCCGCGACCAGCGCGCCGGTCGGCGCGTACGTCATCAGCTTCAGGGTGATCGCCGAGCGCTGCACCATCTCCCGCCAGCGGCCCTGGTACGTCGACCGGGCCAGCCACGACCGCCAGAACAGGACGGTGGCGGCGTGCTCCGCCACGATCTCCTCCGGCCGTACCTCCCGCGGCTGGCCGGCTCCCCACTCCATGATGACGCCGCGGGTCTGCCCGGCCGACAGCGGCAACCGCACCAGCAGGTCCTCGCCCGACGGGCGCACCTCGGCGATCCGCTCGTCGTCCGGCGCCCGGACCGCGTGCAACGTGAGCCCGGCGTCCCCGGCGGTGAACACGGCGCCGTCGGCGGTCAGCTGCAGGGTGTGCTCGCGGCGGCCGTAGTCGAACCGGGGCGCCACCTCGACCTCGAACGTCAGCTCGCCGCGGATGCAGCTCACCATCCGGACCAGCCGGTGCCCCGCGGTCGCCAGCGGGCCGGCCGGCGGCATGAAGTCTATGACCTCGCCGACCCCGTCCTCGGCCAGGAACCGGGTGATCAGCACCGCCGTGTCGGGCAGGTAGAGCTGCTTGGTCACGTACCCGGTGCCGACCGGGCGGACCCGGCAGTGGCCGCCGTTCTCGGGGTCGAGCAGGGCGCCGAACACCGAGGGCGAGTCGAACCGCGGGCAGCAGAACCAGTCGATCGTGGCGTCGGTCGCCACCAGCGCCGCGGTGTGCAGGTCGCCGATCAGCCCGTGGTCGGCGATGGAGGGGGAGCTTCCCGACGTCTGCTGGTCGGCCATGGCGAGCCTCTCTCGGACGGTCGAGTTCGTACGGTCCGGGGCCGTGCGGCGCCCGGGATGGCATCCAGCTGCCGCCGGTGGTCGTCGTCCGCAGCGGTCGTCCGGGCGGGCGCCTCACGGTCGAGGCGCCCGCCGGAGAGAGGCGGGACGGTCCTGGTGCCGGCCTCGCGCGCGGGCTCAGTAGCGGTGCTTCGGCTCGCGCAGCTCGCCGCCGTGCGCGATGAGGGCGTAGATCACGAGCACGTCGATGGCGATGATCAACGTCGACCACACCGGGTACGAGCCGATGTAGGCGAAGTTGAGCACCGCGCTGATGACCGCCGCGATGACGCCGAGCGTCCGGCCCCATACGCGACCGGAGAAGATCGCCGCGCCGGCGGCGACCAGCACGATACCGAGGATGAGGTGCACCCAGCCCCAGGCGGTGTAGTCGACGTTGACCACGAGGCCGTCGGGGCGTACGAGGTAGACCTCGTCCTTGAACAGCGCGACCAGGCCGTCGATGGCCTGGAACGCGCCGACGATCACCAGCATCACGCCGGCGAAGACGGCCCAGCCGGCCCAGCCGGTGCGCTCTTGCGTCGTGTCGGGCGGTGCGGAGCTTTGAGTCGTGGGTGTGTCCGTCACGGTGTCTCCTCATGTCGTGGCGCGACGGGTCTCGGTGTCACGGTGGCGCGGCCACCGCCCGGCGGCGTCATCCGGGCCGGATAGTTGCCGGCCGGCCGTACGGCCCCGCCCGGGCATGCCGGCGGCCCGATCTACCCGGGGCGGACGAGGCGGACCTGCTCGCGCCGCCGCTTGTATCGCGGGAGGCCACCCCGTCGGAGCGGCCCGCAGGGAGGAGCGCGGTCATGTCGACGCTGATCGCAATCGGATATCCCGACGAGACCACCGCCATCACGGCCGCCGAGGAGGCTCGCCGCCTGGCCCGCGACGTCACCCTCGAGCCGGAGGCCATCGCCGTCATCAGCCGGAACCGCGACGGCCGGTTCCAGGTGAGCACCAACCACCACCCGGTCGGCGGCGGCGCGTCCTGGGGGATGTTCTGGGGCCTCCTGTTCGGGTTCCTGTTCTTCATCCCGGTCTTCGGCATGGCCGTCGGCGCCGGGCTCGGTGCGGTGATGGGCCGGGTCACCAGGTCCGGCATCGACCGCCAGTTCCGCGACCAGGTCCGGGACATGCTCGAGCCGGGGACCTCCGCGCTGTTCCTCGTGGTCGACGGGGTCACGCCGGACCGGGCCGTGGAGGGGCTGCGCCGGTTCGGGGGCACCGTGCTCAAGTCTTCGCTGAGCAAGCAGGACGAGCAGGAGCTGCAGGAGGCCCTTTACGGCGCGCCGGCCCCGGCGCCGGCGTCGTGAGCCGGCGATGCTGAGCAACTACGAGCGCCGCGAGCTCGCCCGGATCGAGCAGGCCCTGCGCGAGGACCCGGACTGGCGCGAGCCGCACGGCCTGGCCGCGCGCCACCCGTGGTGGCGCCGGTGGGGAATCCGGCTGCTCTCCGGCTTCTCGGTGTTTCTCATGCTGATCGGCATCATCACCACCGACGGGAACCTGCTGCTGCAGGGCGTGCTGATGATGGGCGCCTCCTGCGGCTGGTGGTTGTGCCGGCAGGTCGTCGAGGCGCACGCGGCCGAGCGGTCGAAGGACGAGCAGCCGGGGCACTGACCCACCCCGCCGCGTTCGGATCGCCTGCCGGCCGGGAAAGAGCGGGTGGACCGGCGACCACCTCAGCGGTATGACCTCCGGATCGTCGGCGTGCGAAGGGGTGGGCTGTGAAGGTCGGTGTGGTCGGAGCGGGTGCCGTCGGGGCGGCGACGGTGCTGTCGCTGATCGAGCGGGGCGGCATGTTCCGGGAGCTGGTCGTCCTCGACCGGGACCGGAAGCGGGCGGACGGCGTCGCCACCGACATGCGGTACGCGACGCCGCTGTCGCCGACGGTCGACGTGCGGGCGGGTGACTACGACGCGCTGGCCGGCGCCGAACTGGTGATCATCACGGCCGGGGTGAACGAGAAGGCGGGCGGGGCGACCGACCGCGGCGACCCCGAGGGCCGGCGGCGGCTGCTCGACACCAACGCCGAGGTCTACCGCGACGTGGTGCCGAAGGTCGTCGCGGCCGCCCCGGAGGCGGTGCTCATGGTCGTCACCGACCCGCCCGACCCGCTGGCCGACCTGACCCGCCGGCTGGCCGGCCACGACCGCGTGTTCTCCACCGGCACGCTGATCGACAGCCTGCGCTTCCGGGTCCACCTCGCCGACCGGCTGCACATCCGTCCGCGCGACGTGCAGGCGATGGTGGTGGGCGAGCACGGCACGTCCGAGGTGCTGCTCTGGTCGTCCGCACGGGTGAGCGGGATCTCGGTCCTCGACCTGCTCCGGGACGGCGACCAGCCGCTGGACAAGCTCAAGGAGCAGATCGAGAACGACATCCGGTACGCGAACATCACGATCATCGAGGGCACCGGCGCCAGCCAGTACGGCATCGGCGCGGTGTCGGCGCGGCTGGCCGAGGCGGTGCTGCGGGACGAGGGCGCGGTGCTGCCGGTCGCGGCCTACTCGCCGGCCCACGACGTGACCCTGTCGCTGGTCAGCGTGCTCGGCGCCGGCGGCGTCCAGCGGATGTACGAGCCGGAGATGACCGGCGAGGAGCGCGCGGCGCTCGACCGCAGCGCCGAGATCCTGCGCGCGGCCGCCCACACCATCCTCGACTGAGCCCAGCTCCGATCAGAAGCCGATCCGCTCACAGCCGCGCCGGCCCCGCCGGGACGCCGGCGTGGCCGCTGCGACCTGCCGCCGGGCGCGTCATCCCTGCACGACCGCCGGCCGGCGTACGGCGGTGAGCGTGAAGACCGCGGCCGACGCGGCCACCGCGGCCAGCAGCCCGAGCCCGATGCCGTAGTCGGAGAACCGCGCGTAGAGCGAGCCCATGAGCAGCGGCGGGACGAAGCCGCCGAGCCCGCCGGCGGCGCCGACCACACCGGTCACGCTGCCGACCATCGCGGCCGGTGCGCGCTCGCCCACCAGGGCGAACGTCGCCCCGGCGCCCGCGCCGAGCGCGCCGGCCATGGCCAGGAACGCGATCGTGCCGAGGGGGGCCGGGCCTGGTGTGAACGCGGCCACGGCCGCGCAGACGGTCACCACGGCGAGC
>Ga0070713_100003560_pt1 | contig 10287 bp, 8 predicted proteins | sample LARL82metaG_FD_65465 | JGI IMG/M metagenome (GOLD analysis project Ga0070713, IMG submission 65465) | Corn, switchgrass and miscanthus rhizosphere microbial communities from Kellogg Biological Station, Michigan, USA - LAR L8-2 metaG | ecosystem: Host-associated > Plants > Roots > Rhizosphere ... | reverse complement strand
GTGCGGGCACTGGACGGCGTCAGCCTCACGGTCACCGCCGGGGAACTGGCCGCCATCGTCGGCCCGTCAGGCTCTGGCAAGACGACGCTGCTGCAGCTGATGGGCACCCTGGACCGGCCCACCAGCGGGGTCATCCGGGTGACCGGCCTCGAGGTCGCCCGGCTGACCGACCGGGGGCTCGCCGCCTTGCGCGCGTCACGGATCGGGTTCGTGTTCCAGCAGTTCTTCCTGGCCGAGCACCAGAGCGTGCTCGGCAATGTCGCCGACGGGCTGCTGTACGCCGGCGTGCCTCGCGCGACGCGGCGCCGGCTAGCCCAAGACGCCCTGGACCGGGTCGGGCTCGCCCGTAAGGCGGCGAACCGGCCCACCCAGCTGTCCGGCGGTGAGCGGCAGCGGGTGGCGATCGCCCGCGCTGTGATCGGCGCGCCGCCCCTGGTCCTGGCGGACGAGCCCACTGGCAACCTCGACTCGGCCACCGGCGCGTCCATCCTCGCGCTGCTCGAGGAACTCAACCAAGAAGGGTCGACGGTCGTCATTATTACGCACGACCACGCGGTCGCCGCCCGCGCGCGGCGCCGCATCGAGGTGCTCGACGGGCACGTCATCGCCGATACCGGCTCTGTTGGAAGAGGACTGACATGACCATCACGTCCAAAGGGCCCACCGCCGCGACGCCGCCGTCCGCGGCCCGGCTGCGCGCCGCGGACCTGACCTCCCTGGCCAGCGTCGGGCTGCGGACCCGCAAGCTCCGCGCCGGGCTGTCCGCGCTCGGCATCGCGATCGGCGTCGCCGCGGTGGTCGCCGTCCTCGGCCTCGCCGCGTCCGCCCAGTCCGCGGTGCTGAACGAGATCGCCCGGCTGGGCACCAACCTGCTGACCGTCAGCAACGGGCAGAACTCCGCCGGCGCCACCGCCGAACTGCCAGCGAGCGCGCCAGGCATGATCACCCGGCTGCCCGGCGTCACGCAGGTGCAGGACACCGGCACCATCCCTGGCGTCAACGCCTACAAGTCACCGCGAATCCCCGCGGTCGAGACCAACGGCATCGGCGTGGCCGCCGCGACGCTCAACCTGCCCGCCGTCACCGCCACCGGCGTCGCGCAGGGCCAGTACCTGAACGCCGCCACCGCCCGCGAGCCCGTCGCGGTGCTCGGTGCCACCACCGCCCGGCTGCTTGGCATCGACCGGGTCCAGCCCGGGATGCGCATCTGGGTCGGCTCGGGCCCGGCCAACGGCATGTGGTTCTACGTGGCCGGCATCCTCACCCCCAGCCCCAATGCCTACGCACCGCAGATCGACTCGGCGGTCCTGGTCGGCTTCCCCGCCGCGGAGCGGTACCTGGGCTTCGACGGGAACCCCTCGGTGATCTACGTCCGCACTACCCCGAACGCGTCGGCCGTCACGACCAGCGTCGACAACCTGCTGGCGGCCCAGGCCAGCCCGGAGAACCCCGGCCAGGTCACGGTCTCCCAGCCCTCGGCCGCGCTCGCCGCCCAGGCCGACGTCAAGGGAGCCCTCGACACCCTGTTCCTCGGCCTCGGCGCGGTCGCGCTGCTGGTCGGAGCGATCGGTGTGGCCAACATCATGATCATCTCCGTGCTTGAGCGCCGTCAGGAGATCGGGCTGCGCCGCGCGCTTGGTGCCACCCGGGGCCAGATCCGGGCCCAGTTCCTCACCGAGGCGATCATGCTGTCCCTGGCCGGCGGGGCCGTCGGCGTCCTCGCCGGCGCCGCCGCCGTTACCACCTACGCCCGCGGCCACGCCGAGGCGGTCATCATTCCCGTCGACGCGTGGGCCGGCGGGCTGGCCGCCGCGGTGGTCATCGGCGCCCTGGCCGGCCTGCTGCCCGCCATCCGCGCCGCCCGCCTGTCACCGACCCAGGCACTTTGGAGCGTCTGACGCTGTATCTTTGGGGCGGATGACGGAAAGCTGCCCGCGCTCGCTGGCCGATGAGGCTCGGGCGCTCAGAGCGCGTGCCGATCACGCCAGGGCCTGCGTACTGAGCAAGTGACCTGAGGCCGGGTCCCGATCGGACGGGTGGTTTCTTCGATGACCGTTGACAGCGGGCTTCGCGTCGCCCGTGGCGACGCCGGCGCGGTGGAGCGCGATCCCAGGGACTTCCCCGGGCTGCTCATCGGGCGGCTGACCGTGCTGCCCGCCCTGGTGCTCCTGCCGTTCATGCTGGTCGGTTTCCCGTTGCTGCTGATCGGCTACTTCAAGCCTGTCCCGGTGATCGCGGGCTGGCTGGTGCTCGCCGCGCTGGTCGTCCCCTACGCCTGGCGGCGGATCCCCTCGGTGACCGGGGCGGCCGGCTGGGGCACGGCCGGCTGGGCCGGGCGGGCCGGGCAAAACGGAGTCAAGCCCACGCCGCGCTGGGCGCTCTGGTCGCTGGTCGCGGTCTCGGCCGGGTTCGGCGCCTTCCAGGCGATCTTCAACTCGCAGTTCGTGATCGTCCAGTACGACGCGGCGTCGTATATGCAGACCGCCAACTGGATTGCCGGGCACGGGACGACGATCATCCCGCAAGACGCCCAGTTCTTCGGCCACACGCCGGTCGTCACGTTCGCGAGCGCCGCGTTCTTCCAGGTCGGCGACCACCTTGTGCCGCAGTTCATGGCCGGGCTGCCGATGCTGCTCTCGGTTGGCTTCTGGGCCCACGGTGCGAGTCTCGCCGTATTCGAGGCACCCGCGCTCGGGGCGCTCGCCATCTTCACCTTCGGCGGCCTGGTGGCCAGGCTGGTCGGCCCGCGCTGGGCGCCGTTCGCCGCGCTGGCCATCGGTGCCACCATCCCCATGCAGTACGCGAGCCGCAGCACCTGGAGCGAGCCGCTGGCGCTGATCTTCCTGATCGGCGGGCTGTCGCTGTGGATCGACAGCCAGCGCACCGACCGGGGCGAGGGCGGGGGCGGGGAAGCCGGCGGAGGGAGCGCGGGATCGTGGCGGTCGGGCTGGCGGCAGCATGCGCGGTCAAGCTCGCATGTCCTCGCGGGCCTCGCCGGGCTGCTGCTCGGCCTTGTTTTCCTGATCCGGCTTGACGGGCCGGCCGACATCATGTTCGTCGTCCCGTACTGCGGCCTGCTGGTCCTGCGGCGGCAGCGACAGGCCGTGCCCCTGATCGCGGGCCTGATCGCGGGGACGGTATACGGCTCACTCGACGCGGCCCTCCTCACCGCCCCGTACCTGTTCCCGGGCAACACCGTGTCGGTTGAGGGGATGTGCGCCGCCGTCATCGCGCTGTTCGCCGGCACGGTCGCGGCGGTGTGGTGGCTGCGCCGGCGCGGCACTGAACTCCGCGGCCAGCCGACATCGCGGCTGGTGAAGGCCGTAGCGGCCCTCCCGTTCGTCGTGACCGCCGTCTTCCTGCTCCGGCCCTACGTCGAGCGGGGCTGGCACGCGAACTACAACCACGCCTACGCTCCGCTCAGCCTGCACTGGATCTACTGGTACACCGGGTTTACCACCATCACGTTCGCGGTGATCGCCTTCGCGATGCTCGGCCAGCGGTGCGTCAAGGGTCAGGCACCAGTCTGGGTGCTTCCCCTCCTGGTGTTCGCCTGCGCCACCCTGGCGTTCCTGTACCAGCCGGGGATCACCCCCCACCAGCCGTATGCCAGCCGTCGCCTGGTCCCCGCCGTGCTGCCCGGCCTGATCCTGCTCGCGGTGTGGCTGGCCTCCTGGCTCGCCCAGAAGTCGCGCCTGATCCACCTGGTGGAGGTGCCCGACTTGCTCAAGCGGGCACCCCGGGCCTTTGTCATCGTCTGCTGCGCGGGCGCCATCCTCGCGCCGCCGGCGATCGCGAACCTCGGCGGGCTCGCCTTCCAGCGCACCTTCGTCGGTGAGATCGGGGCGATCGACCACGCGTGCCAGGGCATCCCCAAGGGATCGTCCGTGCTCTTCATCGACTACAACATGATGGACGGGTTCGGCCAGGACATCCGCGGAATGTGCGGCGTGCCGGTGGCGGCCGTGCACACCACGATCGCGGAGACCGTCGTTCCCGATAAGGGGAATGACGTCCCGGCGGCCAAGATCATCGCCGCCGTCCAGGCGATCGAGGAATCCGGGCATCACCCTGTCGTCGTCGCGCCCACGACAGCGCAGTTCGCCCCGCTGATCAAGCAGTTCGGTAGCGGTACCGTGCACCTCATCATGAGCCTGGCCGTGAACAACGACGCGCACGTTCTCTATGGCGCGCCGCGGGGCACCAGCCCGGAGAGCTGGAAGATCTACAGCTGGGAACCGCCGAAATAACCGATCCCGGCAACACCCGCCGCAATTTCGAGTTGCCGTGTGATGCCGGAACTGGTGGCAACCCGCGCCAGCCGAGGCCTTTGCCTGATTAATTATGCTCGGCATGTATGCGTAATTTGCGGCGCTGACGGATTCACATCCACATCATCGCGTGCCGCCCGCTCAGTGCGGCTGAGGGTTTCCTGAGACCCTCCGCCGACACGCCACCAAGAGTGGAACGCTCAATTACGGTGAGGCTGAGATGCGCCAGTGGTACCGCGGACTGGATCTGCTGCCGGCGTATAACGGCGGAAAGGCGTAAGAAATGCTCAATACACGTATTAAATTCACCGGTAACCGGCACGCTAAGCGGATGGCCGGCTTCGCGGCCGGCATCCTGACGCTCCTGACCGGTTTCGGCGTCATGGCCCCGCCGGCCGGGGCGGTGACCACGACCATGGTGGAGCACGTGTGCAAGGTGATCGGGTCCGACTCCTACGGCAACCAGGCCGTCGTGTGCACCGACCTGCTGGCGAACAACTACGGCGGAGGTTACACGGCGCAGGTGCGCACCGAGGCGTACTGCGTGGACGCCGGCACCGGCCTGGTGCCGTGCGCCAGCATCACCGTTACCAACGAGACCGCGTACGAGCAGGCTTCCGGCGGGATCGTCATCAGCGCTGATTTCTCTGATCGGTGCGGGCGCGGCTCGGGAGGCTGCCCGGCGACGCGTTTTTACGCGACCGGGTTCGAGGTTCCCACGAATCTGCCCGCGTGCGTTGCCGCGGCCTGGGGAGTCACCGAGACCACGAGCCCGGGCACCTCAGTAGAGCTGCCCCAGTCCGGTAAGACCATCCCGCTGCCGGGCAATTACGGCACGCCGCACACCAGCATCGGAAGCTGCTAACCGCGCGAGCTCAGCGCCGGTACCCGTGCCGGCGGACGATGGCGTTAAGCGCCGCGGTGGCCTTGGTCTGGTCGCCGCGGAGCCCGTCCAGCTCGGCTGGCGACAGCTGGGTCGCCAGGGTCCACTCATTCCGTTCCCGCCGGCCGTCGACCTTAGCGAGCCGGTAGAGCACCTGGCCGTCCGCCCGCATGACCCACTCCCAGGACATCACGCCGACCTCGCTGGTGGAACGGGCGTTGACCTGGGCGATTACCTTCGGGGAAAGCAACGCCATGGATAGGCCCTCTCGCCGGGTGACCCCTGGGCTGACATCCCGGTTACCCGGGCCCGGTCACTTTGCTCTGACCCGACTGAGGCTACTGCCAAACGCTGCAAAGGATTGCATAGCGCGGCCGCTGTGTGACGAAGGTCACATTACGTGCCTAAAATGACGCGATGGCTGGGCCCGGGGAGCGCTCTGCGCACCCCTGAAGAGCCGAAATCAGGGCATCAGGCCGCCCGCGAACCCGCTTTCTGGCACCGACGGGGCCGTAGCGGCGGCCGGATCGGCCATGAGACCCGGCTAATGCAAACGTTTGTGCACGTCCTCGACCCGACCATAACATCGGCTCTGGTATGTCGCCGGTCCGGCCGAGCCGCGGGCGGCTCGCTCAGTAGGCGACGCGCACTTCCGGGGTCAGCGGCACGGCCTGGCAGGCGAGGACGTAACCGTCGGCCAGGTCCGCCGCCTCAAGCACCTCGTTGTGCGCCATCTCCACCTCGCCGGACACCAGCTGGCAGGCGCACGCGCCGCAGATTCCCTGCCGGCACGAGTAGGGTGCGGCCAGCCCGGCCCCGATGAGCACGTCGAGCATCCGGGTGCCCGGCGGCCACGGCAGCACGGTGGCCGTGCCGTCGAGCTCAACCGACAGCGTCGCGGTCATCCCGCCGTCGGCCGGCGCTTCCTCGAACGGGTTTTCCGCCAGCGACAGGAACCGCTCCGTCCGTACCTGCTTGGCAGGCACGCCGAGCTGCCCGAGCGCCGCCCTGACCGCCGTGAGGTACGGGTCGGGCCCGCAGACGTACGGTTCCCACCCGGCGTACGGCCGGGCCATGGCCGCGATCCCGGTGGCCGCCGGCCTCCCCTGCACCGAGTCAAGCCAGTGCAGCACCACCAGCCGGCCGTCGGCCACGGCCGCGAGCCTGCGCAGCTCGGCCGCGAAGATCACCGACTGCTCGTCCCGGTTCGCGTACACCAGCGCGACCCGGCCGCGCCCGGCGGCCAGCACGGACTTCAGGATGGAGATAACCGGCGTGATCCCGCTGCCCGCCGCGAGCAGCAGGAAGTCGCCGTCCAGCGACCCCGGGCAGAACGTCCCGGCCGGCGGCAGCAGGTCAAGGACGGTACCCGCCGTGACGTGGTCAAGGAACCAGCTGGAGGCGTAGCCCCCCTCCGTTCGCTTCACCGTGATCGTCGGCGGCTCCTCGGCATGCGGCGAAGAGCACAAGGAGTAGCAGCGGGCCACCGACCCGGTCCGGTCGGAGGGAACGCGGACGGTGACGAACTGGCCCGGGCGGTAGGCGAAGGCGGCGGCCAGCGACGGCGGCACGTCAAGCACGAACGAGGACGCGTCGCCAGTCTCGCGGATCACCTCCGCCACGGTCACCTGGTAAAAGTCGCGCACTGTCGTCAGCTTGCTCATACGCGGGCGGCGCCACCGCCAGCCGCCCGGACGTGACCGCGGCGTTAATGCTGTCCCGCAAGGCGGTGCACCCGTCGACCAGCGCGCTAACCGTGCCCTCGGCGGCCCGGGCGCGGAACTCCGGGCAGCGACCCGCCGCCGCCGCGGTCCACTGCACCGATGTGTGCTGCGGGCTGAACTTCACCACCTCGGCGATCGCGCCGCAGCGCGCGCACTCGACCGGCAGCGGGGCGGCGTAGCGCTCGTCGGTCCGTATCACGGCTGCCGGGCGGCCAGGTTCTGGGCGACCTCCGCCTCCCAGCCCGCCACCGCCCGGGTGGTGTCCACCTCGAACTCGTACCGCGCGGTCATGTCCGGCTCGACCTCGGCCGCGTCCCGGTAGAACTGCTCGTACCAGCGCCGCAGCTGGTACACCGGCCCGTCCTCCGCGCACAGCAGCGGGTTGTCCACCCGGCTCTTGTGCAGCCATATCTCCACGTCTTGCTCGAAGCCGACGCCGACGAACTTCGCGAACTTGGCGCCGAACTTGGCGGCCGCCTCATCCGACATCCCCGGCAGCCGCTTGACGATCACGCCCCACTGCAGCACGAACGACGTCGGGCTCACCGGGTAATGGCAGTTGATCAGCACGCTTTCCACGGGCATCCCGTGGTAGTCCTGCCACAGGTAGTCGATCATGTAGGAAGGGCCGTAATACGAGGCTTCGGAACGGAGGGTGACTTCGCCTCCCGCGGACTGGCTCGTGACCGGCCCGATGTCGGGCCGCGCCCTGGTCCGCAGGTACTGCGTCGCGATGTGCCCCTCGAAGACGTTCTTGAAGTACGTCGGGAAGGCGAAGTGGATGTAGAAGAAGTGCGGCATGTCCACGACGTTGTCGATGACCTCGCGGCAGTTCGCGTTGTCGACCAGGATCGAGTCCCAGGTCCAGTCGGTCCACTCCGCTGAGCCCGCCCCCTCGATCAGCGGGATGGTCACGTCGGCGCCCGGCGGGTTCCCCTCCGGGTCATGCCAGACGAACAGTTGCCCGTTCCGTTCCAGGGTGAGCCAGGAACGGGTCCGCGCGGCGGGCGGCACCCGCCGCGCGTAGGGTATCTGCGCGCAGCGGCCGTCGCCGCCCCAGCGCCAGTCGTGGAACGGGCAGGCGACCTGGTCGCCCTTGATCGTGCCCATGGTCAGGTCCCCGCCCATGTGCCGGCAGTACGCGTCGAGCACGTGCAGTTCTCCGGCGGCGTCGGCGAAGACGACCAGCTTGGTGCCGAACGCCTGCACCGCGTGCGGCCCCCCGTTTGCCGACCCGGGATCGCCCTCGCGGAAGGACGCCGCCAGCCCGAGGCAGTGCCAGCCGCGCGCGAACCGCTCCGGCGGCCTCCCGGCGTCGATAATCCGCGGCCGATCCGTTCCCCTAGCCATTGCCATACCCATAGATTAGAACATGTTCTAGTCTTGTGGCGATGGGCTGGACCACAAAGAAAGGGACTGCTCGTGGGCGAAATCGGTGCATATGCTGGGCCGGAGCCGGCTGTCGTCGCCGCGGTGGCCGACCTGCTGCCCGTGTTCCGGCAGCGGGCCCAGGAGGCCGAGGACAACCGGGACGTGCCGGCCGACTCGGTCAAGGCACTCAGCGAGACCGGGTTCTTCCGGCTGCTGCAGCCGGCCAGCTACGGCGGGCTTGAGGCGGACCCGATCGCGTTCTACAGCGCGGTGCGGCTGATCGCCAGCGCCTGCGGTTCGACCGGCTGGGTGGCGTCGGTGCTCGGCGTGCACCCGTGGCAGCTCGCCCTGTTCCCGGTGCAGGCGCAAGAGGAGGTCTGGGGCGCCGACCCGGCCACCCGGATGTCGTCGTCTTACGCCCCGACCGGGCGGGCGCGCGCCGTCACGGGCGGGTACGAGCTGTCGGGCCGGTGGAGCTTCTCCTCCGGCGCCGCGCACGCGACCTGGGTGCTGCTCGGATCGCTCGTATTCGGCGAGGACGAGAAGCCCGTCGACTTCTGCACGTTCCTGCTGCCCGCGGGCGACTACGCCGTCGACGACGTGTGGGACACGATCGGGCTGCGCGGCACGGGCAGCAACGACATCGTGGTCGACGGCGCCTTCGTCCCCGCGCACCGGGCGCTCAGCTTCACCGACGTCACCCGGCTGGCCTGCCCCGGCCAGGAGCGCAACCCCGGGCCGCTGTACCGGCTGCCGTACGGGTCAGTGTTCACCTATGCCATCACGACGCCGGTCATCGGCATGGCGACCGGGGCGTACGAGGCGCACGTGGCCTACCAGCGCGACCGGGTCCGCGCCGCGTACGCGGGGGAGAAGGCCGGCGACGACCCGTTCGGCCAGGTGCGGGCCGCCGAGGCGGCGGGACTGATCGATGCCGCCTGGCTGGCGCTCGAGCGGAACATGGCCGACCTGATGGCGCTCGCCCGGGCGGGGGAGAAGCTGCCCCTCCCGCTGCGCCTGCGGGTGCGGCGCGACCAGGTGACCGGGACCGCGCAGTCCGTCCGGGCCATCGACATGCTCTTCGAGAACTCTGGCGGCCGCGCGTTGAAGGCCGGGACCCCGCTGCAGCGGTTCTGGCGCGACGCGCACGCCGGGCGGCTGCACGCGATCAACGACCCGGAGCGCTCGCTGTCGATGTTCGGCCGCGGCGAGTTCGGCCGCGACCCTCTGCCCGGCAACATGTTCTGACGATGGGCTGAGCCTCATGCACCTGCACTATGAGCAAGCGGGCGAGTCGCACCCCGGTACCCCGGTCGTCCTGCTGCACGGCGGCGGGCCCGGCGCCGCGGGAATGTCGAACTTCGGCCGGAACCTGCCGGTGTTCGCCGAGCACTTCCGCACGCTGGTGGTCGACCAGCCGGGCTTCGGCAAGTCGGACAAGCCGCCGGTGGAGGGGAACTACTTCACGTTCGCCGCCCGCGCGCTCGCGGGCCTGCTTGACGAGCTCGGCGTCGACCGGGTGCACCTGGTGGGCAACTCGCTCGGCGGCGGCACCGCGGTCCGCTTCGCCCTGAACTACCCGGAGCGCGCGGGGCGCCTGGTGCTGATGGGACCCGGCGGGCTGTCGCTCAACGTGTTCGCCCCCGATCCGACCGAGGGGGTCAAGCGGCTGGCCGAGTTCGCTGCGCCGGTTGGATCTGGCCCGCCCGGACCCAGCCGGGAGAAGATGGCGGCGTTCCTGCGGACGCTCGTCTTCGACCAGCGGCTGGTGACCGACGAGCTGATCGACGAGCGGTACGCGGCGGCGGCCGAGCCCGCCGCGCTCGCGGCCATGGCATCGCTCGGCGCCTCGTTCTACGACCCGGCTTTCTTCGAGGACGGCATGCTGTGGCGGGAGGCGCACCGGCTGCGCAATCCGGTGCTGCTGATCTGGGGCCGCGAGGACCGGGTCAACCCGCTCGACGGCGCCCTGGTGGCGCTGAAGCTGATCAGGCGCGCGCAGCTGCACGTGTTCGGCGGCTGCGGGCACTGGGCCCAG
>Ga0070713_100003559_pt1 | contig 10291 bp, 7 predicted proteins | sample LARL82metaG_FD_65465 | JGI IMG/M metagenome (GOLD analysis project Ga0070713, IMG submission 65465) | Corn, switchgrass and miscanthus rhizosphere microbial communities from Kellogg Biological Station, Michigan, USA - LAR L8-2 metaG | ecosystem: Host-associated > Plants > Roots > Rhizosphere ... | reverse complement strand
GCTTGCCGTGTCCCATCTCCGCGCGCTGCTCCAGAAGCTTTTTCACTTTCGGATGAATGTGGAAGTCGTGTGGGTAAGTAGTCAGCCGTTCCGTCAGTGACACGATTTCTTCTGAGGCAACCGAAGTCTCGACATCGTATTGCGATTTGTAACGCCCGCCGACATACTTATCCCAATATCGCGGCAAGTCCCGCATCAACGGCTTCTTGCGAATGTGACCAGCGTGCTTCTGCGCCGCTTCAAATTCCGCCTTGATCGCATCGGCTTTGGCCTTTGCGTCATCCGCGCCGATGTCTTCCGCGTAGATTTCCCACAGCCGCGGATGTTCCTGGATAGCTTTGTAAAGCAGGGGCTGCGTGATTGTCGGATCATCCACTTCGCTGTGCCCGTGCCGGCGATAGCCGATCATGTCGATCACCACATCACTACGGAATTTGTAGCGGTATTCCAGCGCGATCCGCCCCACGCGAATGACAGCGTCCACGTCTTCCGCGTTCACGTGGAAAATTGGAATGCTCTGCCGGCGGGCCAACTGAGCCGCAAAGCGCGACGAGTGGAGCTCTTGCGATACCGTAGTGAAACCGATCAGGTTGTTAACGATAACGTGCAGAGTGCCGCCCACGCTGTAAGCAGGAATGTCGGCCAGGTTCAGCGTCTCGGCAAAAACACCTTGCCCAGCGAATGCGCCATCACCATGCACGAGCAGCGGCAGGAACTTTTCGCTGCCGCCTTCACCCGTGCGATCCTGCTTGGCGCGAGTGCGGCCCACCGTAACCGGATCGACCGCCTCCAGGTGGCTGGGATTGGACACCAGGTGAATGTGAATCTTCGCGCCATCGCGGGTGACGTACTCGCCGGTCGCGCCCATGTGGTACTTCACGTCGCCGCCGCCAAGAACGCTTCGCGGATCGACGTCTTCGAATCCGGCAAAAACTTCCTCTGGCTGCCGCTTGGCTACGTGCACGATGGCATTCAGCCGTCCGCGATGGCTCATGCCAAACACAAGTTCCACCGCACCGTGCTTACCGGCACCGTTCAGAATCTCGTCGACGAGCGGGAGCAGAGCAGTCACACCTTCCAGCGAAAAGCGCTTTGTACCCAGATATCTCTGCTGAAGAACGAGCTCAAAGAGCTCTCCTCGAGTGAGCAGGTCCAAGGCTCGTTGCTGATCCACGGGCGCAGGTGGCGCTTCCAACTGGTTCTGAATCCACCGGCGGCAGCCGGGATCGGGAATGTGCATGAACTCTGCGCCAATAGTGCCGCAATAAATGCTTCGCGCCTCTTCGGCGTACTCACCTTCGATCTGCAGGTCGGGATGTGGGACCGGTTGCAGGAATCCCAGCGGGTCGAGGTCGGCTTCGAGGTATCCCCACTGGCGAAACGCGTCGAACACACGTTCGCGCTCGCCATTCCCATTCTCGGCGAATGCAGTTGTGCTTGAATTTGCAGGCTTGGACTGTCGGCTGGCCATATCTACGTCTATAGGATAAAGGATGCGGCAGGGAGGCTGCTCGATTCGGAAGTAACCACGAACCAAAAAAGCGGCGCCGCTGGTTGGCGGCCGCCGCCTGGGTACAACAACTGGTTAGATTGCTACTTGCTTTGTGAAAAATTGAACAAGTCAAACAGATCGTCAATCGCCGGGCTGTTCGTCGGGACGTAAGCGTTTTCCGCCGTGCTGATCGGATTGGGATCATTGTCCCGGCTACGTCCCGAGATCGTCGGCAGCCCCCAGTTGTGCTCGATGAACTTCAAAATCGAGACATGGTCGGAATAGCTATGAGAAATGTGCCCCGGCTTCGTCCACGGCGAAACCACGATCAGCGGAATGCGCGTGCCGTCGCCAAAGAAATCCAGCGGCTGCACGTATCCCGAGTCGTAGTAGCCGCCGCCTTCGTCCACTGTCACGAAGATTGCGGTACTCGCCCAGAGCTTGGGATTTGCCTGGACCTCATCCACGATCTTCTTGGTGAAGCCCTCAAACAGGTCCCACTTCGACGACGCCGGATGTCCGTCTACCCATCCACTGGGCTTCACGAACGAAACCGCCGGCAGGTTCCCGCTCTCGATGTCCTGGTAGAGCTGATCGGTATCGAAGATGTGCGAGTTGCGTACCGCCGCATTGGTCATGATCTGCGTCTGGTACTGGAAACCATTGCAGATGTTGCAGTAGGCATCGCTCAGTGGGCCGACCTTGCCATAGTCCAGCTGATACTTGTCGGTGAGATACGTATCCCACTGATCGTTGTAGCTCTTCCATGACACGTTGTTCTCCAGCAGAATATCGCCGATGCTTCGTTGCGAGGTTGGGGGAATTGTGAAGGGCGTATTGTTCGGATTCGTGTCGGTATAGGCATTGCTGCCATCGCCGAAGTAGCCGGGGTTGTAGTTATTCAAAAGATAGTAGTGACCCGGATCGCAATTTGGCTTGATGTTGATGGACTTGAGATAGCTCAAGATTGGAGCCACGCCGGGCTGCGACGCATCCGAGCAGTTGCTGTAACTGCCACCGCCGTAGACTCCGGTCGAATTTCCGTTATTGCCGAAACCGCCGTAGCCATCTTGCGTCCACCAGTTGTTCTTGCCCGCAACCGGATTCGGATTCTCAATTTCGTTCACTGGTCCGCCAAATCCTGTCATGCCGCCGTTGGGATCCTTTGGATTGGGAGGAACCAGGTTGTTGTTCTGGTCCTTGAACCAGATTGCGTCGCCGAAGAACAACATGATTTCGTCCAGGCCTGTCCCGCCCATGGCCGGCTGATGATAGTTGTCGCTCATCGCGTAGTGGTCGGCGAGGAACTTGGTGTAGGGCGCGTCGCCGCGCTGCATGTTGTAAAAGCCCATGGAGGTCGATCCCTCGCCGGTTGTCGAGCATCCCGGCGCGTAGTCGGTGCAGAAAGGAGTAGGTTGCGCCTTGCCATTGATGTTTGAACCTACGGTGACTTCGGTCCACGTGAAAAGGTCCGCCAGACAGCCGCTGGGATTTTTCGCCGTCGCATGCTCGGCACTGCAGTCTTCCTGCTGCCACATTTGATAGAAGCGGTGCACCGGGCTGGCAGCATAGGAGATGTAAGGAAACGCACTCGAGTTCGTGAGTTGGAATGGGCCCGCCTCCAGCGTCGAATACGGCGCCGAATTACTTACGCCGGCAATGCGGGAATCCGGAACCTTGCTGTTCAAACCCGTGCCGCCCTGCAACAGTGATTCATAGTAGGGAGCTGGCGGAGCCGGCAATCCATCTTCAGACGACGTCGCATCCCCCAAATTGCACATGCCGTTGTTATCGCAGACGTTTTTCGGCCCGCCGGACAATGGCGCCGGAAGCGTGAGGTAAGGCTTCTTGCCCGTCGCCGGGCTCATCTGAAACGTAGTGCTGCCTGTGACGTCGGCGGAGAACTGGATGGCTCGCGTGTAGTGCGCCCCTGGCGTGCCATCGGCATTCACGATTCCTTCAGAAAGCAAATTGTTCACGGTTTCGCCAGATTTCGGGACATAGGTTGCGAACAGGTGATCAAACGAGCGATTTTCGCCCACGATGACGATCACGTGCTGAATCGGTGAGATTGGTTTATGACTGGAAGTTTCCGCGTTCGCGGTGAGGGGAGCAATCGGATTGAGCACGGTAGAGAAAAGCGCTGCTGCTACTCCAGCGTTCTTCACACCGGCCCGCAAGAGACTATGCATTGAGTCCTCCAGGGCTAAGTTGTGATCTCAATGCGCAGCTTACGGATCGCGTGTGAAGGCAGAATGAATGCGTTTTGAATGAAAGTTAAATTCCAGAGTGGAAAAAGAATTTACCGCCGAGTGCGCAGAGAAAAACAACCAGAAAACATTCAAGAGTTCAAAGGTTTCCTCGGCGTACTCTGCGATCTCGGCGATGAATTGTTTTCAGTGTTATCAGTTCAGGAACAGAACCAGCAATGGCCCGTCCGAACTCGGGTTCCGATTGGGTGATCTGGCGATCGGGTCATCGGGCGATCGAAAGACAAGAAGCAAGTTGACGGCCGAGTACGCAGAGAAAAACCCAACAGAGAATCATAAGCAGTCGCGGTTTTCTCGGCGTCCTCTGCGGTCTCGGCGATGAAAATGGTTTCCAGCCGGGTCAGTTCAAGAACACGACCAGCAATCTTCCATCGGAGTGGTAGCTCCCGCCGCTGGCGTTCTTGGCTTCCTGCACGGGGTCGGGTGGCAAGTAGTAAGTCATGTTTTTTGTCTTGCCCGACTTCTGCAGGCTCGTTGCCAGATTTTCGCGCTCCGCATCTACGTTCGGGTCGATCTTGTGCGTAAGTTTGCCGGTGCGAACGTCCTTTTCAAAACCGGTATCGTGGGTGGCCGCGCCTACCCAAACAGGTTCGCTGTTGTAGGTGAACGGTGCCTTCCAGATGCGGAAGTGGTGCCGCGTTGCCACCACCGAAAATGCCTCGGCCTGCTCATATCCGAAGTCCTGCATGCGGTCCCAGAGATAAAGGTGGCTCATCGGCATCTCAAGGTAATCCTTCTTTTGATAGGTATTCAGAACGGCCTTTAGTCCTGCTTCCTTGCTATCCAGATCTGCAACGTGCCAATCCGCGGCAGACAGCGCAGCCTGCACTTTGTCCTGACTACCCACCATCACAAAATTGATCATGTCGCCCATGTTGCCTTTGGCGTCATGCACTCGCCGCGGGATGCCATCAATGTTCTTGCGAAGGTCGGCATCCAGGATGACCGAAGGAAGCTTCAGGCCGCCGGTGGCACTCGGCGCCGCATTACCCGGCATAGCTGCGTTGCTTCCGGCTGCACTGTTGGGTTGGCTTTGACCAGACTCCTTCCCTCCGAACTGAGCTTTCATGAACACTTGCGCCGCCGAGGAGAGCTTGTCGCGCATGCCGGTCTGGGCCGTTGCTCCGGCAGCATTTTGCGCGTGCACCACGCTCGCTTTAACTGCGAAGGCACAACTCGAGGACGAAGCCTCGTTCACACCAAGAAAGAGGTGTCCAGCTTCAGCTGAACGAACCTCGCCAGTGGCTCCGATGAAGCTAGGATCGCCCTGCTCGGCCGTCTTCGCGATCAATGCTCCACTTGCCGCCGACGCCAGCGGCAGCTTGTCGCTACCCTGTGCCGTAGAATTTCCCTTGGGATCGCAGGTTGAACCAGCTTTCGTCTCAGCCGTCAGAGTTACCACATCTCCGGCGGCCAGATCGAGTCCGGTGTCTGTCCAGGTTTGTGCTCCGGAGATTGTGAACGAATGCTCGTTCGTGGCGGGGGTTTGGGCTAGGCAAAGGGTTGCGGCGAATAGAACCAGGAGCGCGCTAGAAAAACGGACAATCATGGCGGACCTCCCGAAGGGAAATCAAACCGAAACCCGGAAGTCTCGATTCTTACCTTGAGGTGTCCACATTATCGCAAAAACAGAACGCCCCGGGCTGCAACCCGGGGCGAGGAAATGAATCGGAAATCGGATCTTACGGCCAGCGCTTGGCGGTGTCTTCCCATCCAGCCGCGCGCGCGGTCGGCACCTGATTGACTGCCGGCTGCGGAATGCGAATCGGCTGTTGGGGGGCGGGAGCTGTGGCGGTCAGCGTCGGCTTGGAGATCGCCGTTTCAGTGGCACTCTCCTTCTCATCAGAAAGCAGCGGAGCGGCAACTCGCAAGGCCTCAACCTCTTTTTCCAGACGCGCTAGCTCCAGTTCCTTCTGCCTCAGAACTTCATAAACATTCTTCATACTTGGCACCTTGTGGAGGACGAATTTCTACGAAAGCAGTTGACCGAACTCTAAGCAGCTACTAAGCATTTGTCAAGGAAAGAAGCTGCTTTTGCACAGGAAACAAGCGGGGGTGCACATATTTCGCAAACAGTTAGCATGCGCCTCGGTACCTTACCGCGCCCTGCGTTCAACTATGTTGTACTCTCATCGTATGCGGCTGGCCTTCATACTCGCGCTCCTGATTTCCTCTGTTCTCATGTTGGCCCAAACGCCAGCTTCACCTCCAACCCCTGCTCTCCCCGATTACTCCGGCATGTACTCGTTCCTCAAAGACGGCGAGTTCATGCAGATCACGCTGGAAGACAAGGGCAGGGTGAGCGGGTTCATCTCTCGCTACGGCGATTCCGAAAGCGACAAGGGAGCTTTCCTCGATCAATTCATCAAGTCAGGGACGTCAAACGGGAACCAAGTGAGCTTCACCACCGAGAGCGTGCATGGCGTTACTTATGCGTTTGAAGGTGTATTTGATCGTGGGCCGGGCAAGAAGCCACAAGATGAGGGTTACTTCGTTCTCCGTGGAACCCTGACGCGGAACGCCGGATCTTCCGACGGCAAGAATGCGACCACCCAGACCAGACAAGTGGAATTTCGTTCATTTCCGCGCGACGCGGATGCGCCTCAATAAGATTAGTGTCGTAGCCAGAGAATGATCGCCGCTGTGATCGCGGTGACTAGGGCGCTAGCAATCGTATACCCATGCGCGCTGAGCCAGCTCTCTTCCGGCCCGGAGGTGAAGATGTCTCTTGCTGCAGCCGCGCTCTCCGGCTTCTGCTCGCATTCGACGCACAAAGACCGGTTGGGAGAGACCGGAAAGCCGCACGCTGCGCATTTCCCAACTTCCGGAATTGAGCGCGTGACGGGACTAGCCTCAACCTGCACATCTCCCATGAAGCGTAACTCAGATTTCGGAGCCTCCGGGGCATGCCACAGGGATGGCAATTCCAATTCATCTTCTTGGAATTCGAGTTGCTCGGCTCGCCGCGCCGCATCGCGATGTTCAACCGTGACAATCACCAGGTCGGCAATGCGCGAGACTACCTCTGAACTTTCAGCAGTGAACTCCAGGTCCGAGGTCAATTCCATGACGCCGATCGCCTTGTCATGGCGGACGATCGGCACTGCCATGCTGAACTTTTCCTCGTCCACCGCGCTGCGCACCGTCCAGCGCTCCGCGAGGCACTCGCGCAATGGTTCTTTCTCCGTTGCCGCCTTGTGACCGGGTTCGCGCTCCGAGTCTCCGGAGACAGCGCGATAGACGAATGCGCCGCTGTCGTCGAGCGCAATGGCGCCTGCAAGCGCTCCGCTGACCCAGCAGGCCCGATCGAGCAGCAATTGCAGCGACGCCTGGAACTCGAGTTCCGCGACATCCAGCAAGGAGTTCCCTGCTTCGGCAGGAAGGATTAGCAACGCTGCGTTGTCCTGGGACATGGCTACCAGAAGTGTCGCGTCCCCGATTTCGGGCAGTCAAGGAAGATTTGCCCCTGCAGTAACCAAAGGTCACCTTCGGGAATCTTGCGCCCGGATCAAAACATGGAGCTTCAGACTTCACCCGATGACCCGATCGCCAGATCACCCGATCACCAAGGATCTCCCTTTACACAAGCCACTTTAACCACGCCCAGCCCAGCAGCAGAGTCCCCAACGTGATCGGCAGCCCGGCGCGGAAGTATTGCCGAAACCCTATGTGCAGCATTGGCTTGGCCGTCTCCACCACGATGATGTTGGCCACGCTTCCCGTGATGGTCAGGTTCCCCGCCAGCGTCGATGCCATGGCCAACATCAGCCATGCGTTGTGCGCGTTCGGGAACGCGGGCACAAAGGACTTCAGCAGCATGACTGCCGGAACGTTGCTCACGATGTTACTCAGGGCGGCGGTCAAGAGTATGAAAGCCGCCGGCGCGTGCAAGTTAACATACTCGCCTGCCAGAAGAAACTTGCCAACAATTCCGGCGTTCTCCGCACCGCCCACGATCAGGAACAATCCGATGAAGAACACCAGCAGGCCCCAATCCACCTCGCCATAAAGTTTATGTGCGTCAGTGGTGCGGCTGATCAGCAGCGCCGCCGCTCCCAGAGCAGCCGCTAACGCCGGGGGTGCTCCTGCCAGGAACCCCACGACGACGGCTGCCATGACAAGCGTGGGCTTCCAAACGTTGTTCAGCTGCACATTAGGAAAATCTTTCAGAGCTGCAGGCGTTGACGAGCTTATCTCGCGTCGAAACAGCCAGTGCAGGATTCCCCAATCCAGAAACATCCCGGCCAGGGCGACCGGTCCAAGATGCGCCAGGAAATCACGGTACGAAATCCCCGAATACGAGCCGATCAGCATGTTCTGCGGATTGCCGGTGATCGTGGCCACACTCCCGATGTTCGAGGCCGTGGCAACCGCCAGCAAGAATGGCAGCGGCGCCAATTGCATCCGCCGCGTCAGGTTCAGCACGAAGGGAACCATCACGAGGCAGACAATATCGTTGACAAGAAACGCCGAAAGAACGCCGGTGGTGAAGATCACAGCAGGGAGGAACCACTTCTGAGGCAGGTGCTTCAACACGGCTTCCGCCGTCCACTCAAAAAACCCTGAAAGATGCAGCCCACCGACGATGACCATCATCGAGAACAGAAGCACAATGGTGGGGAAATCGATCTCCCGCAATGCTCCGCGCGGAGGCACGATCCGGAACGCCACCATCCCCACAGCGCCAATAATCGCTGCGGCCGGACGGTCGATCTTCAGCCCGGGGAATTTTCCCAGGGCAAAAACCACATAGCTGGAAATGAAGATGACGTAAGCCGCGACGATTGCGGCGTCCGAAAAGACATGCGGCGGAATCTGCATCCGATTGGGCGGGAACAGCGGAGTTCATCGTATCAGAAGGTTCGAATACGAAATTGCTTCTGAACATTCCTGAATTGACACCATTCCGTAATCGGCATCACGGTAAACATCGTTGATTTCTTTGGTAGCAATCACATCAAGGGGGATGGGCTTGCTGCCGATGTACGGGTTGAGTGTCTGCCATGTCTCCCGTTCTTGTGCCCGCCCTTCTTCAAGAGTCCCGGCCAACCCAAATGGCCGAAGCTTTCCAGAACCTCCAGCGCGCGGTATCGCAATGTGAGGATGCGATCTTTTTCGCGGATTCCGCGGGCATCATCACGCGGGTGAATCCGGCGTTCGAAAAACTGACAGGGTATCCCTCGTTGGAGATTGTCGGTAAGGACCTCAGCAGCATTACCGATCGCGGCCCGCAGTCGAAGGTTTATCAGGCGATCTGGCGCCGAGTCTTTGAGGAAAAGCAATTCAATGGCGTCCTGAACCTCAGAGCGAAGTCCGGTGACTCGCATGAAGTGCAGCTGACCATCACTCCCGTCTACAACAGCCGAGGAAGTCTGGTTAGTTTGGTCGGAACGGGACGTCTGACCACCTCGCACCAAGACGAGCGCGAAAAAGAAATGTCGGATGCCGCCACGGCCAGAATGCTTCACGACTTCAGGAACATCTTGCTGGTCGTGGTCGCCGACGCTGACCTTGCAATGGATTCCTTGCCTTTGGACCATCCCGCTCGCCGCCACGTCGAAAATTCCAAGAGCGCGGCTCAAAATGCCGCGGCATTGCTTCACGAATTCGCTAACGGGGAATCCAACTGGACGGGTGTCCCGGCCCTTCATCCGAAGCGGCCTCAATCAGTGGAACCGCATCAACTGCCTTGTGCTCCGGAACCGCTTTCCCGCCGGCCAGGCCAACCTGCAACCATCCTGCTGGTGGAGGACGAGTCACTCATCCTTAATTCCAACTCGGACTTCCTGAAGACCGCCGGCTACAACGTCTTGTCTGCGGGAACTGGCGGCGATGCGCTGGACCTGATCGAGGGCTATAAGGGCCCCATCGATCTCTTGGTCACCGACATGGTACTTCCGCAAGTCAATGGCTCAGAACTGGCGGTTTCGATTGCTGCCTCTCATCCAGAGACCCGAGTGCTTGCCATCTCCGGCCATCCCGATGAGTACGTCCTCAAACAGCCGGGAATTGGGCATTACCTCGCCAAACCTTTTTCCCTCACCGACCTCCACGACAAGATTCGCTCCATACTGCGCGAAAAGAAACCGGCCTGCGGAGTCAGCGTGCCCTAGTACGGCAGCTCTCGTATAATTGAGTCCGAGCATGGCTGTTTCCGAATCGCGCAGCGATGTCGCTGGAGATGTAGCGGCGCCCCGCTCAGGCTCTCCTGAGCCCAGCTCTTGTGTTTTCCCGTCGTAAATCGCACCGTGGGTAGACTCCGTTTACTGAGAAGATAATCCGAAAAATGGGGATAGACGTACTTGTAGTTGGGGCAGGGTTTTCCGGCAGTGTGATGGCGCGTCGACTGGCCGAGGCCGGGCGCCAGATCGTGGTCTATGAGCGTCGGCCGCACGTTGCGGGCAATGCCTTTGACGAACTCGATGCGCACGGTATTCGCATCCACCGCTATGGCCCTCACCTGTTTCACACAAATTCACAGGCGGTTTTCGACTTCCTCTCACGCTTTACCGAGTGGCACCCATACGAA
>Ga0070713_100003555_pt1 | contig 10295 bp, 10 predicted proteins | sample LARL82metaG_FD_65465 | JGI IMG/M metagenome (GOLD analysis project Ga0070713, IMG submission 65465) | Corn, switchgrass and miscanthus rhizosphere microbial communities from Kellogg Biological Station, Michigan, USA - LAR L8-2 metaG | ecosystem: Host-associated > Plants > Roots > Rhizosphere ... | reverse complement strand
CACCCTCGCGCAGAAGCTCACGGCAGGGAACGTAGTCCAGGCCGAGTTCGTCGGAGAGCGAGGTCCAGTCCTCCGGGTCGTACAGTTGGCCGCGCAGGCCAACCTCGATCGAATGGGCGACGTCCACCAGCCCTTCCTCGATGGCCCGCCGCATCCACGTGCCATGGGTGTACTTCTCGCCGAAGTAAGAGTCCCAGGCGTCGGTGTGCGAGTCGAACATGACAACCGCGATCGGCCCGCGCGACCGGGTCGCCCGCAGGTGCGGCAGCGTGCAGGAGTGGTCGCCACCGATGAGCAACGGGATGACCCCCGCCTCGACAACGGGGACCAGGTCGCGCTCGATCGCCTCGTAGGACCGCTCGATGAACCCCGGCACGATCGCGATGTCGCCGTAGTCAACACACGAAAGAACCTCGAACGGGTTCACGTCCTGCGCGGGGTTGTAGGGCCGGATCATGACCGACGCTGACCGCACCGCGTTCGGGCCGAATCTGCCACCGGTCCGGTACGTGGTCGCGGTATCGAAGGGAACTCCGATAACAGCCAGATCCACGTCGTCCAGCGTCCGCACGTATGGCAGCCGGGCGAAGGTCGGAATGCCGGTGAACCGGGGCGACTTGAGCGAGTCCTCGGGAACATAGCGTGGCATTGCTGACTCCTTGCGAAGGTCTTCCGGCCATGCCAGACCGGGCCGGCCCCCACGCGCCAGGGGCCGGCCCGGCCTGCCGCTACTCGATCGGGATCTCCTCGTAGCGCTGGTCGATGTTGACGCCCCGGCTGCGGCGGTAGGTGCGCGCCACGTAGAACACGATGCCGCCCACGACCAGCACTATCAGGGCACCGATGTCGCCGAAGGCGAGGTTGGGCGTATAGGCGTTGTCGACGAGGATCCGCGAGATCGCGTAGACCACGAACACGGTGGACACGACGCCGATGAGGCTGATCACCGGCACGCGGCCGATCCGCCAGGCGATCGGCGAGTTCTCGAACACATCCCGCTTGATGAAGGGGAAGACGATCGCCGTCAGGCTCACCGCGAGGAAGGAGAAGGTGAAACCGAGGAAGCCGGAGATGGGGCCGAGCAGCTTGGTGAAGGCGAAGAGCCCGAGCCAGATCTCGGCGATGACCGCGGACACCAGGATCGCCCAGTGCGGCGAGTGATACCGGTCGTTGACGTCGCCCAGCCGTTCGGGGGCGACACCGTCGATGCTCCAGGCGAGCATCGCGCGGGTCGAGTACACCAGCGTGGTCGCCCCGACGAAGAACGCGATCACGAGCACCCAGCCGAAGGTCAGGACCGTGAGCACCTCGTTCCCCCCGGCTATCGCCGTGAACACGTTGACGAACGGCGGCGCCGCCAGCTTGTAGTGCGCTGAGGACGGGGCGGACAGCAGGAAGGCGGTTCCGAACACGTGCCGGTACAGGAAGCACAGCACGACGGTGGAGGCCCCCATGGTGATCATGGCCCCGTTGATGCCGATCATCTGCCCGCGCTGGACGTTCTTGACCTCGCCGCTGAACGACACCGCGATGACCGCGAACCAGATGGAGAACGCGGGCCAGATCATGAACTTCAGCGTCTCGGAGACCGACCCGGCGGGAATGTGGGTGCCCGCCACGATCTGCTGGTAGGCGCCGCTCCCCGCGAGGCTGTCGAAGTTCGACTTGAAGTCGAACACCCCGGTCGCGGCGAGCGCCAGCACGATGACGGTGATGATCAGGCTGACCAGCGCGATATAGGACGCATACCGCTGCCAGCGGAAATACCGGCCGATCCCCCTGGCCTGCAGCAGGGCAAAGAAGATGATCATGAAACTGCCGGTCAGGAAGATGCCCCATTCGCTGCTGAACCAGGTGGACACGTTCAGCAGTGCGGTGGAGTGGGCCTGTACCCCGAGCACCCCGAAGAAGGGGGACAGCGCGTAGATGGCCAGGAAGGCGCCGTTGACTCCGTAGTAGAACATCTGCCAGAACGCGAACGAGAAACTGACCGCGAACCCGACCCCGGGATGGATGATCCGGGAGATGAAGACATACTCCCCGCCAGACCTCGGGTACACGGTGGCGAGCATCGCATAGCAGACACCCATGGCTACGCCGCCGACGGTGGCCAGTACGGCCGCCCATTCCATCGACGCCCCCGGGTAGGCGCTCCAGGCGAGGACGATGAAAATGAGGTAGCTCAGCGCGATCTGCTGCCAGCCATAGAACATGACGTCATCGGTCTTGACGTTGCGGACCAGGCCGGAACTCGCTCGGGTGAATACGCCGACAGGAGCCGGCATGCTGGATGGGATACTTTTCTCAGCCATGTCGTCCTTCTTTACTAGCTCCTGGCCTAGCCGGTTACCAGTTGGATGCCGCGCAGGCCTTTCTTCGGGTGAATCTCCACAAGCACCCCGTCCAGAATCCCCTCGCCATATTCGCTGCCGGGGTTGGCGATCGGGACGCCATCCTGCCTCTTGACGCCCTTGGACTCGTGGATATGGCCGTGCAGGCCGACCAGCGGGCGGTACTTGGAGATCGCGTCGCGGGTCGCCGTGCTGCCCACCGGGATCATCTCCGGGCCCCCGCCGGTCATGACCATCCGCAGGTCCTCATCGAGCCGCGGTGCCAGGTCGAGCCCGCTGCCAAGCGGCGGCACGTGCAGGCTGAAGATGGTCTTGCCGGGGTCCTTGACGCCGGCGGCGGCCCGGTCGATCCGGGCGGCGAGCTCGCTCTCGGGAATGTCGCGGGGGCACGGCCACGGGGTGGGGTTGCCGTAGCCCATGCCGAGGATCTCGTAGCCGTGCCCGAGTTCGATGACGCGCCCGTTGGGGTCCTCGATCACCTCCGACTTGCGGAGCGCGTCATCGACCTCGAAGAAGTCGTCGTTGGCGCCGCTCACCATGCACCGGATACCGGTACCGCGGAGTTTTTCGTCCGCCTCGGCCAGCCACTCCTCGACCCGCTCGATCACCAGCTCGTGGAAGAGCTGATCGACCCGGCTCTGGTCTTCGGCGTACCAGGCCTGCTCATCCGGGGTCATCTCGCGCGAATACTGGCCGGTGTCCGCGATGCGGATCTTGAGCTTGGCCATCTCCTCGGCCGTCTCGGCCCGGCGCGTGACGCCAAGGAACCTGGCCGTCGAGTACCCACCGGCCTGCTTGACGATCGGGACCACGAACTTTCCGGTGATGTCCCCGCCGACCACGATGATGTCGGCGTTGTAGTACTTGGCGGAAGCCAGGAACTTCTTCCAGCACTTACGGGAGGCGTGAATGTCGGAGCAGAAGTAAATCCGCATTAAGATCCCTGCCCGTCGGGGAATTCCTGGTCCAGGATGGCGGTCAGCCGGTCGATCAGGAGATCGGTGAGCGCCTTCCCGATCTCGGGGGTGGCCTCCGCGGCGCTGTAGCCGATGCCGTTGGGCCACAGGATGTCGGCGGGCGCGGGGAAGATGTCGTAGGTGACCATCCGCTCGGCGCCCCCGGCCTGCTTGTGCTCGGTGCGGACGAGTTCCGGCGCGATGACCTCCAGCATGGACGTTTCCGTGATGGAGGCATGCTCGGCCGCCCACCCGGGGAACGTGTCCCCGAAAATGCGCCGGACGTCCTCGTCACTCACCTGGTCCCACCAGTTGACCAGGAGCACCTTGGCCGTCTCGCGGTAGGACTCGCTCGCCTGCTCGGCGGCCTCGAGCAAGGTCCAGGCGTTCTCGAAGTGCCCGTTGAGTATCACGACCCTGCGGAAGCCCTGGCGCAGGAAGTCCTCGACCACGAACCGCACTACCTGCTCGAGGACCCGGCCCGGCAGCCCCACCGACCCGGGGAAGTGCCGGCCGCCGCCACTGCGCGGCCTGGAGTAGGCCGCGTAGAACATCGTCGGCGCGACCACCAGCCTGCGCCGCGCCGCCACCTGGCCGGCGATGTAGGCCGGGATGAAACCGTCGGTGCCCAGCGGAAGGTGCGGGCCGTGCTGTTCGATCGCCCCCACGGGCAGCACGACGGGCGTGCCCGCCTCGATCTCCGCACGCACCTCAAGCCAGGTCATCTGTTCCATGGGCCGCAGCCCAGCCGGCAGACCCATGCTCAGCGCCTCACAATCCGTACCAGCAGGTGGCGCCGCCGTCGACCACGAGCATGGCGCCGGTCATGAACGAGGACGCGTCGCTGGCCAGGAAGAAGGCGGCCTCGGCGATCTCCTCGGGGCGCCCGAGCCGCCCGAGCGGAAGCGGCGCGACCTGGACTCGCTCCAGTTCGGCCGGGTCACCGGTCTGGAACCAGCCGCGCAGCATTGGCGTGTCGATCGGCCCGGGGCACAGGCAGTTGACCCGGATCCCGAGCGGCGCCGAGTCGATCGCCAGGGCCCGGGTCAGGTTCACCACACCGCCCTTGGCGGCGCAGTAGGCCGCGGCAAGGCTTGCGCCCCTGATGCCGATCTCGGACCCGGTGAGCACGACCGAGCCGCCTCCGGCCCGGGCCAGCGCGGGAATGCCGTACTTGGCCAGCCGGAAACAGCCGCCCAGGTTGACGTCGACGGCTAGCTGGTAGTCCTCTTCGGAGGTATCGGGTGCGGCGCCGACGGGCATCACCCCCGCGCTTGCGTAAAGCACGTCAACACGTCCCCAGCGCTGCTCGGCGGCCGTCACGAGCGCTGCCACGTCAGCGGGGCTGCGGACATCGGTGGCGAGGTGGAACGCTTCGCCGCCGGCCGCGGTGATCTCCGCGACGACCTCGGCCCCCTCGGCCTGCTGCGGGGAGCCGATCGCGACCTTCGCCCCCGCGGCACAGAACCGTTTCGCGCCCGCCCTGCCCAGGCCGGAACTGCCACCCGTGATGACCGCCACCCGGCCGTCGAGCCTGCCGGGCGGTACGGGACCGCCGGGCGGCGCCGGACCGCCGGGCGGTACGGGACTGTCGGTCACTGTGCCCCCAACTGCCAGCCGGAATCGGGGTGGCCCGCCGCGAGGTGCGAGCATCCGGTCAACTGTCGACCGTCAACGAACGGTAACTGTGCAGCGTAATCACCGTCAAGACGGCAAATTTGGACTTATCGCCCGGATTCGGCGAGCGCGGGGGCCACTTCGGCCGCAAGAGCCTCCAGGTGCGCCAGCGCCATGCCGAGCGGCACACCAGGCAGCCGCGGCCAGATCACGACCTCGTCGAACGGGTAGGCCTCCCGCAGCGCCAGCAGTCGCTCGGCGATCTCGCCGGGCCGCCCGATCAGCATCCGCCGGCGCAGGTCATCCAGATCGCCGGTGAAGGCGTAGCCGCCGGCCGACGGGACGTCACCCTCCCACTCCTGGTACTTGCGCTGCTGGTAGGCGAACGCCGGGCCGACCGTCTGCTGCCACTCCCGGCCGGCATCCTCGCTGGCCCAGAGCACCGTGGCGAAGATGAGGCGGAAGTCCTCCGGGGTGCGGCCGTGGCGGTCCATGGCGGGCCGGATCACCTCGCGGTAGAGCCGGGGCAGTTCGTGCTCGGGCGCGAGGTAGGCATAGGCGAAATGACCGTCCGCGTGCCGCGCGGCGCGCTCCACCGGCGGCCGGCGCATGCCGCCGAGTACCAGCGGGACGGGGCGCTGCACCGGCGGCACGTTGACCCAGGCCCCGTCGGGGAGCAGCCCGCCCGACAGTCCCGCCTTGACGAAAGCGACGCCGTCGTCCATCACCTGGGCCCGTTCGGCCAGGTCGGCGCCGAACACGCGGAACTCGCCCGGGTAGTTCCCGGCGCCGAGCCCCAGGGTGAGACGGCCGTGCGACAGAACGTCGACAACGCACGCCTCCTCCACCACCCGGCGGGGATGCGTGAGCGGCAGCAGAATGACCGCGGTGCCGAGGCCGATCCGGCTGGTCTCCCTGGCCAGCGCGGCGAGCATCGGCAACTGGGCCGGGAGGTACCCGTCGTCGACGCCGTGCTGCTCGGTTGTCCAGACGCGGGAGAACCCGAGGCGCTCGGCGGCCCGCACCAGCGTGATGCCATCCTCGAAGTCGGCGGCCTGCGGCGGCGCGGCGGGCCGGGCGCGGAAGTCCATGTAGATGCTGAGCGGGCTCACAGCCTTCTCCGATCGGGGCGGGGACGGTACCATTCACCAGCCCAAACGACCTGGCCAGCAGGGAGGCACCGATGGACTGGGACGGCCGCGTGGTGCTCGTCACCGGAGGGTCGCGTGGCATCGGGCTTGCGACCGCGAAACGGTTCTGCGACGGCGGCGCCGCCGTCGTGATCGCCGGCCGCAGCGAGCAGGCCCTGGCATCCGCGGCGGCAGGCCTGGGGCACGACGGGAGGGTCAGTACCGTCGCCGCGGACGTGGGCACGGTGGCGGGCTGCTATGCGGTCGTGGATCACGCGGTCACCGCCTTCGGCCGGCTCGATGTGCTGTTCACCAACGCGGGCGGCTACGAGTCCGCGCCGCTGGGTGAGGTCACCGAGGACATGTGGGACCGCACCGTCGACACGCACCTGAAGGGCACCTTCTTCTGCGTGCAGGCGGCCGCGGGGGCACTGCGGACGGCGCGCGGCTGTGTGGTGACCATGGCCTCGGACGCGGGCCTGCTCGGGTTCCGTGGCGGGTGGGCGGCCTACTGCGCGGCGATGGGCGGCGTGGTGAACCTGACCCGGCAGCTTGCCGCCGACCTGGCACCCGAGGTCCGGGTGAACGCGGTGGCACCGGGGCCGGTCGGCACCGACCACCTGTACGCCGACCTTTCCGCCGCATCGTACGGCGGCTTCGAAGGTGCCACCGACGCCGTGGCGGCCGTCACGCAGACGCTGCCGCTGCGCCGGATCATCGAGCCGGACGAGGTCGCCCAGGCGGTGTGCTTCCTGGCCGGCCTGGAGGCGATGACGGGGTCGGTGCTGAGCGTCGATGCCGGGACGACGATCGCCCTGCCCTGACCCGCGGCCCGCCGTCACGCAGGGCCCGGGCGGTACAGGGCGACCTGGCTGACGTCTTCGCCCGCCTCGCCGATGATCGCTATGGGCTGGCCCACCGGGACCTCGGTGCCTTCCGCGACCCGCGCGAGCAGCACGCCTGCGGCCGGGGAGTCCACCGACGTCGTGATCTTGTCGGTCTCCAGTTCGCAGAGCGGCCTGTCCGCGGCCACTGTCTCACCGACGTCGGCCAGCCAGGCTGAGATGTATCCCTCCGTCATGGTCAGGCCGAGTTTTGGCATGACGACGATCCGTGCCAACGTGATCCCCCTTCAGCCCGTGCGCCCGACCGCAGCCACGATCCGGGTGGCATCGGGCAGCGCGAAACCCTCCAGCACGGGGCTGAACGGGACCGGAACGTCCAGCCCGGCCACGCGTGCCACGGCGGGAGCCCGCCCGCCGGGGCGGCGTTCGGCCACGGTCGCCACGATCTCGGCGCCGAACCCGCCGCGGCGGTGCGCCTGATGCGCGACCACCAGCCTGCCCGTGCGTGCCACGGACGCGAGCACGGTCTCGGTGTCCCAGGGCGACAGCGAGAGCAGGTCGATGACCTCGGCCCCGACGCCGTCGGCGGCGAGCGTGTCCGCCGCCTCCAGCGTGCGTGGCACGAGGGCGCCCCAGGTGACGATCGTGACGTCGTCGCCGCGCCGCTTGACGTCCGCCAGCGGGGGAGCCTCGCTGGCCGCCCAGTGGTCCGGCACCTCGGCCCGCACCGAGTACAGCGACAGCGGCTCCATCACGATGACCGGGTCCGGCATGGCGATCGCGGCGCGCAGCACCGCCCGGATGTCCGCCGGGGTGCCCGCGGTCATCACGCGCAGGCCCGGGATGTGGATGAACCAGGCCTCCAGCGACTGCGAATGCTGGGCGGCCGCGCCAAGCCATCCGCCGGTGCCGGTGCGGACCGTCAGCGGGACCGCCATCCCGCCGCCGAACATGTACCGCGCCTTGGCCGCCTGGTTGACGAGCTGGTCCATGGCGCACGCGGTGAAGTCCATGTGCATGATCTCGGCGACCGGCCGCATGCCCGCGAGCGCCGCGCCGAGCGCATAGCCGACGATCGCTGACTCCGAGATCGGCGTGTCGCGGACCCGGCCGGCACCGAACCGGTCCAGCAGCCCCTGGGTCGCCCCGTAGGCGCCGCCGCTCGCGATGTCCTCGCCGAGCAGGAACACGTCGTCGTCGGCCATCGCCTCGGCCAGGGCGAGCGCGACCGCCCGCGCATAGCTGATCCTCATCGCTGCCACCCCTCCTCGGCCCGGCCGGCGTACACGTCGGTCAGCGCGCTGGCCGGATCGGGAGTCGCCGCCGCCTCGGCGAACGCGACCGCCTCGCCGACCTTCGCCCTGGCTCGCTCGCCGATCTGCGCGTCGGCCGCCTCGTCCAGTTCGCCCCGCTCGGCCAGCCGGCCGCGGGCGATCGCGATCGGGTCCTGCTCGCCGGCCTGCCCGCGGCCGGGCTGCCGGTAGGCCTGTGGGTCGCCCTCGTAGTGGCCCCGCCGCCGGAACGTCACGCACTCCACGAGCGTGGGGCCCGCCCCGCCGCGGGCCCGCGCCACGGCCTGCGCGGCGGCCGAGTAGACCGCCTCCACGTCATTGCCGTCGACGGTGACTCCCGGCATGCTGTACCCGGCCGCGCGATCGGCGATGTGGTCGATCCGCTGGTGGGCCTGCTGCGGGGTGAACTCCGCGAACCCGTTGTTCTCGCAGACGAACACGACCGGGACGTCCCACAGCGAGGCGAGGTTCAGTGCCTCGTGGAAGGCGCCGATGTCGGTGGCGCCGTCGCCGAAGAAGGAGACCGCCACACGGTCCAGGCCGCGCAGCCGCGCGGCGAGCGCCGCCCCGGCGGCGATGGGGATGCCGCCACCTACGATGCCGTTCGCGCCGAGGATGCCGAGCCGCGGATCCGCAACATGCATCGAGCCGCCCTTGCCCTTGCAGTACCCGGCTTCCTTGCCGTAGATCTCGGCGAAGAACCGGCCGAGGTCAGCGCCCTTGGCGACGATGTGGCCGTGGCCCCGGTGGGTGGAGGTGATGTAGTCGTCCTCCCGCAGGGCAGCGCACACGCCGACCGCGGTCGCCTCCTCCCCGATGTAGGAGTGCAGGAACCCGGGCACCCGGTTCTCCGCGAACAGCCTGACCAGGGCCTGCTCGACCTCCCGCACCAGCACCATGGCCTGGTACATCTCCAGCAGCGCGGGAGCCGCCGTCGGCTGCGTCCGTTCCACCAGTAACCTCCTCTGCCCGGCCGCCGTCACCGGCCCACGCCCAGGACGAACAGGCCCGCGATCGTCAGGCCGACACCCAGCACCTGGACCCGCCGCAGCCGTTCTCCGAACACCAGCACGCCGCCCGCGATGACGACCAGCGGGAAACAGGCCGAGGCGGCCGCCGCCACGGACACCGAGCCGCCCTGGCTGGCCCGGGTGTAAGCCAGGAAGGCCAGCACGTCGAACAGCCCGGCGACGGCCGGCAGGGCAAGGGCACCCGGCCGCGGCCGGGGAACCCGGTGGCCCAGCGCCGCCGCGGCGGTGACGGCGAGCAGGATCGCGAACGTGACCACGCGCGAGGCGGCCACCGGCACGAACCAGCCGAGGCGCTCCGCCGACCGGCCAAGGATGTAGGTCGTCACCCCCCAGCAGACCATCGAGGCGAGCGCGAGCCAGATGCCCGTGCGCTGCCCGGCCCGCTCGCCGGAACGGCTCCGGCCGGGCTGGGCCCGGCCGGGCTGGGCCTGGCCGGAGACGGACGCCAGGACGACACCACCGATGGTGAGCACGATGCCGGCCATGGCGGCCGCGGCCAGCGTCTCCTGGCCGAGCAGGACCGCCAGCAGCACCGTGATCACGGCGTAGGCGGAGAAGATGGGGCTGACCAGCGAGACCGGCCCGAGCTGCAGGGCGCGGTAGAAGCCCGCATAGGATGCCGCGCCCAGGATGCCGCTCAGCATCAGGGCGGCCACGTCGGACACCGGCAGGTGCAGGCCGCTGCCCCCGATGCTGGCCCCGGCGATGCCGAGCACGGCGAGGGTGACCACCTGGCTGGTGCACATGGTGAGCAGCAGGCCGACCCTGCGCGTGCTGACCGCGCCCATGAAGTCGGCAAGGCCCCAGCTGAGCGCCGCGGCGAGAGCGAAGATCACCGGAGGCTGCGGGCGCCGGCATCCGCGCCGGCGTGCCGCGCGGCGAACTGGTCCAGCAGCTCACGGTAGAGCTGGCGGTAGGCCACGGCGTAGCGGTCGGCCCGCACATGCGCCTGGCCGTCGAGTTCCAGCGGGGACTCCGGCGGGTCCAGCGCCGCTACGATCGGGACGTCCTCGGCGAACACCCGGCTCTCCAGCGCGACCTGCTCCGCGACACCGCCGTACTGCCTGCGGAAG
>Ga0070713_100003553_pt1 | contig 10296 bp, 11 predicted proteins | sample LARL82metaG_FD_65465 | JGI IMG/M metagenome (GOLD analysis project Ga0070713, IMG submission 65465) | Corn, switchgrass and miscanthus rhizosphere microbial communities from Kellogg Biological Station, Michigan, USA - LAR L8-2 metaG | ecosystem: Host-associated > Plants > Roots > Rhizosphere ... | reverse complement strand
AGACGAACCACTGGCAGCAAACCGTGCTCGATGCGCGACGGATCGGGCTGGGCCTTTTGCGCGCGGAGAACGAATGCCGTACCGAGCGACAGGGTTGTCGCGACAATGGTCCGCTGGAAGGAGGGATTGATGTGCACGAGTTGGAGGGATTGAGTTCCAGGTGGAGATCGTGCGTCGTCGCGGATTGAACGGCAAGAGGTACGGATCTCACGGATGGCACCTATCTGACGGATCAGACCCCGTTAGTATCCGAATTACCGCACATGAGCGCTGCCTGTCCCGTATTTGGCCTCATCCTTCGCGTCGAGACGGCGCCTGGCGTCGATCTCGAGGCGTTCCGGCGCGCCCTTCGTACGGAAGTCCTGCAATCGCGCGGACTCGTCGCGACGGCTCTCGATGCGTGTGGCAGCGCTATGGCGATCATCGGCGATGGCTTTCAGGCAAGCGACGCCGACCGCGAGGTGATCGTGGCGTGGTTGAGCGGACAGCCGCTCGTCGCAACGTTCGAGGTGAGCCAGCTCGGCGACGTCGGCCACGCCGCCTGAGGCGTGGCCAACGGTGCAGTAATTAGCGTTCGCTAATCGGTCAGCGGACGTCCGTCCCGATCGGTGACTGGATGATCCGGATCGGGTTGTAGTGAATGCCAAGCGTGTAGCGCAGCGCCGTAAGGCCGAAATGAAGATTCGCCGGCGTCGTCTCGAAGTCCTCGGCGCGGAGCCGCGTCTGCAGCAGCGAGGCGCCCGAGAATAGCGACCAGCGCGCGGTGAGCGAATACTCCGCGCCAACTCCGGCCGCCGCGCCCCATCCCGTGCTGTAGCGGACGACGGTGCGCCCAGGGATTGTCGGGTCGACGATGCCATCGCTATACATCGCGAGGCGACGATCGTATGCGCTGAGATATGCGATGCGCAGGTCCGCATAGGGAAAGAGCCGATGCTCCGCCCACTGCGGATGAAAGCGCGTTCCCAACTCCGCGGTATTCGTGATCGCCGGCCCGCCGATGAATGACGAGGTCATGTCCATCGTCGCCGACAGGTTCCGCGTGAGGAGATAGTCGGCGCGCGTGCCCGTACCGAGCGTCATGAAGGAGGGCAGCTTATTCCCTCCCGCGAGCCCGGGTGCCGAGATGTAGCTCACCACCGGGTAGGTCTCGAAGGAGAGACGCCACCGCCTGTAAGCCAACTCTCTGGCGATGGGGCCCGGCTGCGGCGGAAGCTCTCGATCCACTCCGCCACCGCGCCGGCCGATCGGGATCGGAATACGCTGCGCGCTGAGAGCGGCAGGAAGCACCAGCGCAACCATCGCGGCGACGACACGAATGCGCATAACGACCTCACCGAAATCGTCTTACGAGAATGCTTCTCGTTCCATTCAGTTTGATGGGCGCCGCAGCGATTCGCAACCCGCAACCCGCAACCCGTTCACTCTTTCGCCAGTTTGGTGCGCTTGGATTCGGATTTGACTTCTTTCGCCTCCTTCTTCTTCTCCTCATGCCGGTCCTCGTCGACCCGCGCGGTCTGCGCCGCGGCGATCTTCTTGTCGTACTCGGTCTTCGGTTGCGGCGCGACCTCGGCGGTGCCTTTGGCGATCTCGGCGTTCAGCTCGCCGCCAGCGAGGACGACCGCCATCGAGTAGTACATCCACGTGAGCAGCAGCAGTACGCCGCCGACCGTGCCGTACGCCTTGTTGAAGGTCGTGAAATGGATGACGTACTGGCGGAAGAGCGTCGTCGCGATGACCCACAGGGCCGCGGCGATGATCGCACCGACAAGGATCTGCGATTTGTGCTGCGGGAAATCCGGGAGGATGTAGTACATCAGCCAGAAGGCGAGCACGAGGAAACCGAACGCGAGTGGATACTGGAAGATCATCCATCCCCACTTTGTCAGGCCGCCGAGATGGGTGAACTTCGCGACGCCGTCGACGATGTTCGGGCCGGCCATCATTACAGCGGCGGCAATCGTCAATAGTCCCCCGGCGACGACGACCATGCCCAGCTGGATGAGCCGCTGCTTCCACCATGCGCGCCGATCGTTCTTTACATGGTAGGCGATGTTCAGCGCACCCATCAGTGAGCCGAAGATGTTCGACGCGGAATACGCAGTCAGGACAGCGCCAACCGATACCAGGCCCGGCGCACTCGGTGCGAACACGACGTCACGCGCCACCCCGGCCAACATCGAGAAAGCAGCCGGCGGCACCGTACCAGCCAGCTGGTTGAGGATCCAGTTGAAGAGCTGCTGCTTGTTGCCGACGAGCGACAAGAGCGGAGCGGCGAACAGCAACAGGGGGAAGATCGAGAAGAAGAAGTTGTACGCGACCGCGGCGGCGATGGTGAGAACGTTATCCGCCCAGATCGCCTTCCCGACTTCCTTCAGCAGGTGTCCGACGTGATAGCCTTTGATGACCATGGCGGAAACCGCCACGAGCAATCAGCAGGCCACGCGCGAGCTCAGCGCGTCACCGCTCCCGCATGGTTACTGCGACGCTGCTCGGCCGGCCGTTTCCCATTCTGTTCCTCGACGCGGCCGAGATTGAACGCCGTGCCGACGAGCGCGATGTGCGAGAACGCCTGCGGAAAATTTCCGAGCTGCCGTTTCGACCGCGGATCGTACTCTTCCGCCAACAGGCCGACGTCGTTGCGTAGTGAGAGCAGTCGCTCGAAGAGGACGTGCGCATCGTCGAAGCGACCCTGGAGCACATAGTTGTCGGCAAGCCAGAAGCTGCAGGCGAGGAAGGCGCCCTCGCCTGCCGGCAGTCCGTCATCGGTGGCCGCGCTGTCATAGCGCAGAACGAGGCCGTCGACGAGGAGATGGCGCTCGATCTGTTCGACCGTGCCACGGATGCGTGGATCGTGAGGCGGCAGAAAGCCAACGACGGGCATCATCAGCGCACTCGCATCGAGCTGCTTCGACCCATATGCCTGAACGAATGCCCCGATCTCGCGATCGAAGCCCTTCTCGCACACCTCGGCGTGAATCTGGTCGCGCAGCGCGCGCCATTTCTCGACGACGCCATCGCGCTGGAACTCTTCCGCGCTCTTGATCGCGCGATCGACGGCGACCCACGCCATGACCTTGGAGTAGGTGAAGTGCTGCGGACCGCCGCGAACCTCCCACATACCCTGATCCGGCTGCTCCCAGACGGTCGCGAGGTGTTTGATGAGCGCTTGCTGAAGTCCCCACCACTCCAGGCTCTTCGACAGGCCGCCACGGCGTCCCTGATGCAGCGCGTCCATCACCTCGCCGTAGACATCCAGCTGCAGCTGGCCGTAGGCCGCGTTGCCGACGCGTACAGGTTTCGAGCTCTCGAAACCCGGAAGCCACTCGATGACGTTCTCGCGCAGCACGCGCTCGCCGCCGAGGCCGTACATGATCTGCATCTGCGACGGACTGCCCGCGGCGGCGCGCAGGAGCCAGTCGCGCCACGCTTCCGCTTCCTCGAAGTAGCCGGCGTTCATGAGCGCGAGCAGCGTGAACGTCGCGTCGCGGAGCCAGCAGTAGCGGTAGTCCCAGTTTCGCTCGCCCCTGATCTGCTCGGGCAGCGATGTCGTCGGCGCGGCGACAATGCCACCCGTCGGCTTGTACGTCAACGCCTTGAGAGTGATGAGCGATCGGTCGACTGCCGCCTGCCACTCGCCGCGATAGCGATTCCGCTTCGACCACTCCTGCCAGAAACGCTCCGTGTCCTTGAGCGCCTTGCGAGGATTCACCGGGGTCCGCGGCGGCAGGTGCGACGGCATGAAGGTCATGACGAATGGCACGAAGTCGCCTTCGTTGACGACGAAGTCACCAACGGTCGTCAGATCCTTTCCCTGGAGCTCGACTTCCGTGTTGATCAAGACCATGTCCGGGCCCGCGACCGCGCGGAGCGCGCCGTTGTCCAGCCGCGTGACCCACGGCACGAACGCGCCGTAGTAGAAGCGAAGAATCAGCTCCGTGTGCATCTCGACACGGCCGCGGCGTCCGACGACGATGCGCGCGAGGTCCGACGCGTGGCCGCGCAGCGGCATGAAGTCGATGAGCGTGACCGCGCCTTCGGGCGTCTCGAAATCCGTCTCGAGGATGAGCGTATGCTCACGATAGCGCCGCCGGATCGTCGGCTGCGGATGCTTGGGCGCGATCAGCCATCGGCCATGATTCTGGTCGCCGAGCAGCGCCGCGAAGCAGGCGCTGGAGTCGAACCGTGGCCAGCAGAGCCAGTCGATCGAACCGGTACGCGAGACGAGAGCCGCCGTCTCGCAGTCGCCGATGAGCGCGTAATCCTCGATCCGGTCGGCCATCAGGCAGCCTCGAGCTCGAGCACCGTCTTCACGTCGTCCGGTCGCTGCTCCAGCGCTTCCCGCCACCGGGCGAGCGGCACACGCCGCGTTATCAGCTTCTCCAGCCAGCTACGGTCGGCACGCTTGAGTGCCATCATCGCCGCCTCGTAGTGCCGCCGATTCGCGTTCACCGACCCGAAGACGACTTCATTCTCGAGCACGATCGTGCGATTGAGCGCGCCCGCGTCGATCATCGTCTGTGTACCCGCTGCCGAGACACCCGCGAGGCAGATGATCCCGTTAGGCGCGGTGCGTCCCATCAGATCCATCACGACCTGCGGCGCACCGGTGCACTCCATCACGATGTCCGGATCGAGTCCCAGCTCCGCCACCGGCTGGCTGTGATAGGAACCGCCGAGCATCTGGACGAGCGCCGGCTTCAGCCCCGACGTCGAGCGGTCGACGACGTGAAGCTCCAACCCGCGTTGCGCGGCGAACAGCGCGGCCAATAAACCAATCGGTCCCGCGCCGGTGACGAGCACGCAGCGCGGCCGCCACACGCCGCGACGACCGATGCGCTCCGTGTGCTCCCAGGCCTTCGCGACGACGCTCGCCGGCTCGAGGAGTACGCCGAGTCGGCCGACCGCTGGGTCGACCTTCACAGCGTATGCCGGATCGATGCGCCACCACTCCGCGCCGAAGCCGTTGCGCTCCTTGATGCCGTGCTCCGTGTATCGCCCATTGCGACACATATCCCACTCACCGGCAGCGCAGTTCGCGCAAGGTACTGGGTCTGGCTGTCGCACGATGCCGACGACGAGATCGCCCTTCGCGAAGCCACTGTCCGCTGGCGCATCCTGCACTCGGCCGAGCGACTCATGGCCGAGGATCAATCGCTGTTCGCCGTGCGCCGGCATACCGTACTTCCCGGCGACGATCTCGCGATCGGTTCCACAGATCCCCAACGCCAGGCCGCGCACGAGCATCCGACCGGTGCGCGGATCCGGTTCCGGCACATTCTCGAGCTGCAGTGAATTCGGAGTCCGTGGCCGCACCGTGAGCGCATGCATGGCGCGGATCTAACGCAGAGAGTGGGCCGCCGACGGTGGTCGGTGGTCGGTGGTCGGTGGTCGGTGGTCAGTGTTCAGAAGCCGTCAGTTGAGCAGTCAGTTCACCGTCCACCGTCCACCGTTCACCGTCCACCGTTCACGGTTTCCGTCGTCCGCTGAAAGACACCAGCGTGTTAATGATCGCACGCGCCGAATCGTCGCCGTTCTGCAAAAGGGGCTTCATGATCGTCCACGAATCGGCGCCGGCTGTCGCCGGCGCAGACGTCGGTGTGGAGCGCAGCTCGCGCGCTCTCGCCGCCTCGAGTCCTCCGCCAGTGATGAACTCCAACACGCGCCGCAACTCGTCGGCGTCGAACCATGTGCCGTGATTCGTACAGACGTCGACGATCACGCCCGATGCGTGCGCGAAATTGACGCGGTTCATGAGCGTGTTGCAGATCGGGCAGGGCGCATACTGAACATGCTCGAGTTGCACGTGCGTTGGCGCGGGGGCGGCGATCCCGGTGCCGATGAGAGGAGCCGGCTTGAGCCGATCCTGCACGAGATGCTGCAGCGTCTCCGGGTCTACCCACAGTCCATTGCAGCTGTCGCAGAGGTACATGTCGGCGCCGCCGAATCGCACCGGACGCATCGTGCCGCATTTTCGAGGACAGGGGAGGGGGGCCGCATCGCGGCTTGCGGGCAGACCAATGTCCGCCCCGCAGTGCTGGCAGTGCTTGCTGCCGACGAAGACGAGGCCGAAGCACTTGGGGCAGCCGATGGTTGCCAGGCGCGCGTGACAGAACGCGCACTCGGTGGAGTTCGCGGGCACAGCCGCGCCGCAATCAGGGCAATTGAGGGAGCCAGCGTCCATCGTCAGCCGAGATGAAGACTCAGGACGACGGCCGACTCCCCAGGCGGGTCACTACGTGAGGCGCTTCGGCTCCGGCCGGCTGTCCGCCATGTCGTCGTGCGCCGTGGCGACGCTGGTCGTGGAGACCGACGCGGGAGTCTTCACCTCCTCCCCGATCTCGCTGATACCACGCTTGAACTCACGAATGCCTTTGCCGATCGACCCGCCGATCTCGGGGATTCGCTTGCCCCCGAAGAGCACGAGACAGATCAACAGCAACATCAACAGTTTTTCCGGGCCCAGCTCGAACATTGACCGATCTCCATGGCAGGCGGGTGCTGCATAGTTCGCGTGCCGGCGAACCGTCGTGAAGCGGACCGACGTGGTCTTTGTCGTTTCTTGATGTCCTCGCCCACATCCGGCGGCCAGCTTTACTCAGGATTGCACTCTCGAGCGAGGCATCCATGGTACCTCACGGTCGCCCGATCGTTCCCGTGCTGCGCTCGTACGCCGCGCGCGCGGCGTCGGCTGCGCTGCTGCTTGGCGCTGCCGCACCCACGTCGCTGCCTCGCCCGACAGGCCACGCCGCCGCTGGCCAGCTCGATCCGGAGCGCAACAACATCAAATATGATGGCCGCTTCACGTTCGCCCGTCTGGTCTATACCACCGGACCCGGCGGCTACTACTACCGCGGCCTTCCCGCCTGGGCGCACGGCTACAACCTCGCGGAAGAGAACCTGATGAAGATCATGCGCGAGGTCACGGCGCTGCGCCCGCACGTCGCCGAGAGCAACGCGCTCGCGCTCGACGATCCGGAGCTCATGAAGTACCCGGTTGCTTACATGACGGAAGCGGGCTTCTGGACGATGACCGACAAGGAGGCGGCGGCGCTCCGTAAGTATCTGCTCAAGGGCGGCTTCATCATCTTCGACGATTTTCGCGACGACTTCCGCAGCGCCGGCTGGGCGAATTTCAGCATGCAGATGGCGAGAATCCTTCCCGAGGCACGCGTCGTGGAGCTCGCGCCAACGCATCCGATCTTCCACTCCTTCTTCGACATCGACACGTTCGATGATCTCCCGCAGTACTACGACCGCGGCCGGCCGATCTTCCGGGGCATCTTCGAGAACAACGATCCGACAAAGCGGTTGATGGTGATGATCAACTTCAACACGGACGTCTCGAACTACTGGGAATTCTCGGCGACGGGCTGGGTTCCCGTGGAGGAGTCGAATCAGGGGTACAAGCTCGGCGTCAATTATGTGATGTATGGGCTGATGCACTAGGTGGACGGTGGTCGGTGAACGGTGGTCGGTGAACGGTGGTCTGTGAACGGTGGTCGCTGAGCTGTAGTATCTACCGATCACCGATCACCGATCAGTCCACCAACAGGGACTTGTGCCAACTCGTCGCGAGTTCGTCGGTAGCTGCGCCGCGCATCTTGCGCTGGCTGCTTCATTCATGCCCCCGGCGCTTCGTCATAGCTGGGTGCGCTCGCCGTTAGGCAGCGTCGTCGCACGCGAGCCCTTCGGCAGTCTCGAGCGCGTCGCCGACGGTGTCTGGGCGCTCATCTCCAATCCGCTGTCCGGGGATCGAACGACGATCGCGAACGGTGGCTTGATCGTCGGTCGCAACGCCGTGCTCGCGATCGAAGGCTTCAACCAGCCCCAAGGCGCGCTCTGGCTCGCCGGCAAGTCGCGCGAGCTCACCGGTCGATGGCCGACTCACGTCGCGCTCACGCACTATCATGCCGACCATGCCAACGGTGTGGCTGGCTATCTGAACGCGTCGGATCGTCCAGAGCTGCATGCCACCACGCGGACGCGTGAGCTGGTGGTCGAACGCAACCAGCCCGCGGACGCGTCGCGCGCCGCGGCGCTCCAGGACGCAGCTGCCATTCGCCCCGACGGGCCGTCGACTCTCGACCTTGGCGGTCGCGTCGTCCATGTGGTGCCACGGCGCGGGCACACCGAGAGCGACGTCTCGCTCGAGCTCGACGATCCGAACGTCGTGTTCTGTGGAGATCTCTTCTGGAACGCGATGTTTCCGAACTACGTGGACGCGATTCCGACCCAGCTCGGGCAGTCGGTGCGCTCTCTCCGCCGCGCAACCACTGAAACCGTCTACGTGCCGGGCCATGGCGCGTTGGGCAGACAGCCTGAATACGATCGGTACGTCGCGATGCTCGACGAGGTCGAGCGCGCGGCACGCGCAAGCTACGCGAAGGGCACGCCCCCGGCCGACGCCGCGGCATCGTTCACGCTGCCGGACTCGTTAGGTGCGTGGACGCTGTTCAGCAAGGCCTTCTTCGAACGCGCCTTCACGGCCTGGTATCGCGACCTGGGCGCCGCGAAGTGAGGGCTCGCGTCGCGCGCTGCCGCGGGTCAGCGTCTATCGCCGCGCGCCCGGCGGACGATGACGGTCGATCAGCGCCTGCTGAACCGTCGTCTCGAGTGCCTCGCGGCGCCGAAGCTCGGACTTCATCGCCTCGGCCTGCTGCTGCAGCAGTACGATCTCGACGAGCCGCGCGCGTTCGTCGGCCTCGACGTAGCGCTCCGTGGGAACCACGGCATCGTGAATGCCACAGAGTGACGAGACGAAGGCTCGATCGCTCGGATTGGCGAATCCCCGCATCCAGTAGCCGCACAGGATCGACATCGGATGGCTTTCGCGCAACCTGTTCCAGAGCTCCTCGAGCGCGAGCGCCGCCGCGGCGCGTCCTTCGGACCAGAGTATGTTGACCATCTCGCCAAATGCGCGGATGCTGGCGCCCCGCCCTTCGGCGCGCTCGAGAATGGGAGGAACCGCCGCGAAGAAGCGCTCCTCGTTCGGCATGCCGTCAACCATGAAAGCGCGGAGGGATTCGTGGGCGTCGAGCTCGATTAGCTCACCACGGGCCCGAACCGACTCCAGGTCGATGCCGCGGGCGGATAATTCACGCGCGAGCGTCTCCCGATGCTCGGCCGTGAGGATGACTATCGCCGTCTCGGCCGCCTGGAGCCCAGCGAGGACGTAGTCACTGGCGACGCGCACGAGGAAAGCGTCGCTTTCATAGAACTGGACCGTGTGGCGAAGCCGGGCAGCCCTCGGCTTTGCTCTGAACTGGCCGTTTCCGCCAGGTTCGGGGGTGTCCGAGCTGAAGACCAGCCGCATGTTGCTGCCCGAGTGAGAAGGCGAATACTCAGGGACGCTTTCTACGGCGCCGAATAAACTTATGAACCTGATGATTGGCAAGATGTCAAAGGACTCTCTGGGAACAGGCAGACAAATTCGGCGGTTAAAGAGTGTGTCCAGGCGAAACATAGGGGACGCTGACGAGAGCAACGAGGGATTATGTTGGCGACGATGACGCGGGTTGGAGTGTCGGTGGCGGTGGTCCTGTCGGGCGCGGCTCTGCTGAGCGCGCGCGGCCGAACGGGGGCGGAGCGTGCCGTTGCCGTTCCGTCGGCTGCCGTGGACGAACTGCCCCCGGCCGGGCGCGATGAAACCATCGTATTCTCGGGCGGATGCTTCTGGGGAGTGCAGGCGGTCTTCGAGCACGTCCGAGGTGTGAAGAGCGCCGTGTCCGGCTACGCGGGTGGTACGATGGTGAACCCGTCCTATGAGGACGTGTCGTCGGGCTCGACGGGCCACGCCGAATCAGTGGAAGTGGTATTCGATCCGACGACTGTATCGTTAGGCAAGCTGCTCGAGGTCTTCTTCTCGGTCGCTCATGATCCGACGCAGAAGAATCGCCAGGGCCCGGACGTCGGGACGCAGTACCGTTCGGCGGTCTTCTATATGACGGACGATCAGCGAAAGATCGTCGACGCCTACATCAAGCAGCTCACCGACGGCCGAGCGTTCTCGCGGCCGATCGTGACCGAGGTGGCGCATCTGCGGGCGTTCTATCCCGCCGAGGCGTACCACCAGCACTACGCGATGCTGCACCAGGACAGCCCGTACATCTATACGTACGACCTGCCCAAAGTCGCCGCGCTGAAGGAGCGGTTCCCGGCGCTGTATCACGAGGAGGCGACGCCATAGTGGTGGTGGGTGGTTGGTGACTGGTGAGTTCGGGTTGCCGGCGCTTTCGCGCCGGCTTTTTTTGTCGCCGCCGCGCCCCGCGCCCCGCGCCCCGCGCCCCCCGCCCC
>Ga0070713_100003552_pt1 | contig 10298 bp, 8 predicted proteins | sample LARL82metaG_FD_65465 | JGI IMG/M metagenome (GOLD analysis project Ga0070713, IMG submission 65465) | Corn, switchgrass and miscanthus rhizosphere microbial communities from Kellogg Biological Station, Michigan, USA - LAR L8-2 metaG | ecosystem: Host-associated > Plants > Roots > Rhizosphere ... | reverse complement strand
CGCGCATCGCCATGATGAGCCTCGGGGAAGCCGCGCGCGGCGCCGGGGGCGTGGCCCATGGCGAGGCGCTCTTCAGCGGCGTCACGAGCGACAGCCGCGCCGTCGACGCCGGCGACCTCTTCGTGGCGCTCGTCGGCGACCGCTTCGACGGGCACTCCTACGTGCCCGAGGCCGTGCACCGCGGGGCCGTGGCGGCGATGGTCTCGCGCCCCCTCGAGTCCGATCCCGCGATCGCGCACGTCGTCGTGGACGACACGCGCCTCGCGCTGGGCCGCCTCGCGGGTTTCTGGCGGGGCCGCTTCGCGCTTCCGCTGGTGGCGCTCACGGGCAGCAACGGCAAGACCACGGTGAAGGAGATGATCGCCGCGATCCTCGCGGCTCACGCCGGCACGCGCGAGGCGGTGCTCGCTACCCGCGGCAACCTCAACAACGACATCGGCATGCCGCTCACGCTCCTGGGGTTGCGCGAGGACCACCGCTACGCGGTGATCGAGATGGGCATGAACCACGCGGGCGAGATCGAGTACCTCACCCGCATCGCGCGCCCCACCGTGGCGCTCGTGAACAACGCGCAGCGCGCCCACGTGGGCCTCCTGGGCAGCCTCGAGGCGGTCGCGCACGCCAAGGGGGAGATCTACTCGGGCCTCTCCGCGACGGGGGTCGCCGTCGTGAACGCGGACGATCCGCACGCGGCGTACTGGAAGTCCCTCAACTCCGGCCGGCGCATCGTGACCTTCGGCGTCTCGGCCGCCGACGTGACCGCCTCGCGCGGCGAGGGCGGCCATCGCTTCGCGACGCCGGGCGGCGGCTTTTCCGTGGCGCTCCAGGTGCGCGGCGAGCACAACCTGCGCAACGCGCTCGCGGCGTGCGCCGCGGCCTACGCGCTCGGCATTCCCGAGGGCGCCATGCGGGCGGGGCTCGCCGCCTTCGGCGGCGTTCCGGGCCGGCTGCAGCGCCGAGTGGCCGCCTCGGGCGCGGTCGTGATCGACGACACCTACAACGCCAATCCCGAGTCGATGAAGGCGGCGATTTCCGTGCTCGCGGCAGAGCCCGGCCGGCGCGTCTTCGTGATGGGCGACATGGGCGAGCTGGGCGCGGACGCGCCGCTCATGCATGCCGAGGTCGGCGATTTCGCGCGCGAGGCGGGGATCGACGCGCTGATGGGCTTCGGCGAGGCGAGCCGCCATGCGGTGCAGTCCTTCGGCCGGGGCGCCACGTACTTCGAGGACGTGGAGCCGCTCATCCGGGCGGCCTCGCGCGAGGCCGAGCGGGGCGCCACGCTCCTCGTGAAGGGCTCGCGCTTCATGCGCATGGAGCGGATCTCCGACGCGGTCGCGGGAGAGGGGGGCGGGCATGCTGTATGACCTCGCGCAGTGGCTCGCCCTCGACGCGAAGATCCGCGCGTTCAACGTCTTCACCTACATCACGCTGCGCGTGGTGCTCGCCGCGCTCACCTCGCTCGCGATCTCGTTCATCGTGGGTCCGGCGATGATCCGCAAGCTCACCACCTACAAGATCGGGCAGGCGGTGCGCGACGACGGCCCCCGGACCCACCTCATCAAGACGGGCACGCCCACCATGGGCGGGGCGCTGATCCTGGTGTCGGTCGCGATCACCACGATCCTCTGGGCGGACCTCGCGAACCGCTACGTGTGGATCGTGCTCTTCACGACGCTCGGCTTCGGCATGGTGGGATGGGTGGACGACTGGCGCAAGGTCGTGCACCGCAACCCGAAGGGCCTCTCGGCGAAGGCGAAGCTCTTCTGGCAGTCGGTGATCGCGATCGCCGCGGTGACCTACCTCGCCTACAGCGCGAAGCTGCCGCAGCAGACCGAGCTCATCGTGCCCTTCTTCAAGACCATCTCGATCCCCCTGGGGGCCGTGGGCTTCGTGATCCTCGGCTACTTCGTCGTGGTGGGCACCTCCAACGCGGTGAACCTCACCGACGGGCTCGACGGGCTCGCGATCATGCCGACGGTGATGATCGCGTCGGCCCTCGCGATCTTCGCCTACGTCTCCGGCAACGCCGTGTTCGCGAAGTACCTGGGCTTCCCGCTCATCTCCGGCTCGGGCGAGCTCGCGGTGGTGTGCGGAGCGATGGCGGGTGCGGGCCTCGCGTTCCTCTGGTTCAACGCCTACCCCGCGGAAGTGTTCATGGGCGACGTGGGCGCGCTCGCGCTGGGGGCCGCGCTCGGCATGGTCGCGCTCGTCGTGCGGCAGGAAATCGTGCTCCTCATCATGGGCGGCGTCTTCGTGGTCGAGACGCTCTCCGTGATCATCCAGGTGGCGAGCTTCAAGCTGACCGGCAAGCGCGTCTTCCGCATGGCGCCGCTGCACCACCACTACGAATTGAAGGGCTGGAAGGAGAACCAGGTCGTGGTGCGCTTCTGGATCATCACGATGATGCTGGTCCTCTTCGGCCTGTCCACGCTGAAGCTTCGCTAGAGAACGCCAAAGGGAGATGACGCATGACTGGAATGGAAAAAGCGTCCTGGTGGTCGGCCTGGGCGACACGGGCATTTCGAGCGCTCGCTGGCTCGCGCGGGCGGGGGCGCGGGTGCGCGCCGCGGACACGCGAGCGGCGCCTCCGGCCCTGGGAGCGTTCCGCGCAGAACTCCCTCACGCTCGCGTATCGCTCGGCGCCTTCGACCTCTCGCTTCTGGAGGGCGTGGACGCGATCGCTGCGAGTCCGGGCGTTGCGCTGCGCGAGCCGCTCCTCGCAGCCGCGCTCGCCCGCGGCATTGAAGTGGTTGGCGATGTCGAGATCCTCGCGCGCGAGCTCGCGCGCAGGCCCCAGGGACCGCGCGTGATCGGCGTGACCGGCACCAATGGCAAGTCCACCGTGACGGCGCTCGCCGCCGCCATGGGCGCGGCCGCGGGCCTGGAGTCCGTGGCCGCGGGCAACATCGGGCTTCCCGTGCTGGATGCACTCGCGGGTTTCGAACGCGACGGCTTTCCGGAGCTGTTGGTCCTCGAGCTTTCGAGCTACCAGCTCGAGACCACGTCGTCTCTGGCGGTGGACGCCGCGACGATGCTGAACCTCACGCAGGACCATCTCGATCGCTACGACTCCATCGCCGACTATGGCCGCGCGAAGGAGCGCATCTTCATGCATTGCCGGCGGCGCGTCGTGAACCGCGACGACGCCGCGAGCCTCGCCATGGGCGACGCATCGGCCTTCACGTTCGGCCTGGGCGTGCCGCACGGCGAGCGCGAGTGGGGCATGGACGCGGGCCGCGAAGCGCTCCTGCACGGCGCCGGGAAGATCGTCGCCGCGCGCGAGATGGCGATGCCGGGCCTGCACAACGCGGCCAACGGCCTCGCGGCGCACGCGCTCGCGACCGCGGTGGGACTCGCGGGCGAGCCGCTCGCCCGCGCGCTTCGCGAGTTCAAGGGGCTGGCGCATCGCGTGGAGGAGGTCGCGGCGGCGAACGGCGTGCGCTTCTACGACGATTCCAAGGGAACGAACGTCGGCGCCTCGGTCGCCGCGCTCGAGGGGTTCACCCAGCCCGTGGTCCTCATCGCCGGCGGCGACGGCAAGGGCCAGGATTTCTCGCCGCTCGTTCCCGCCGTGAAGCGGCATGCGCGCGCGGTGGTCCTCATCGGGCGCGATGCCCCCGCGATCGCGCGGGCGCTCGAGCCCGCCGGGGTGCCCGTCCAGCGCGCCGCGACCCTGGAGGACGCCGTGCTCGCCGCCTTCGGCCTCGCGCGCGAGGGCGACGCGGTGCTCCTGTCGCCCGCGTGCGCGAGCTTCGACATGTTCCGCAACTACGGCCACCGCGGCGAGGTCTTCGCCGCGGCGGCGCGACGCCTCGCCCAGAGCCGTGAAAGCTGATGCTCTACAACCCCGCGCGCCGCGAATCGAGCCTCGACCCGGCGCTTGCCTGGTCGGCGCTGCTGCTGGCGGCGATCGGCCTGGTGATGGTGTATTCGGCCTCCATCGCCATGGCGGAAGCCGAGCGCTTCACGGGGTTCCGGCCCAGCTACTTCCTGGTGCGCCACGCGATGTACCTCGCCGTGGGGCTCGCGTTCGCGGTCGCGATCTTCCGCGTGCCCCTCTGGCTCTGGCAACGCGCGGCGCCGTGGCTTTTCATGCTGGGCACGACCTTCCTCGTGGCGCTCCTCATCCCGGGCATCGGCCGCGAGGTGAACGGCGCGCGCCGCTGGATGCCGCTCGGCTTCGCGACGTTCCAGCCCTCGGAGGTGATGAAGCTCTTCGTGGTGCTCTACGCCGCCGACTACACCGTGCGCAAGGCCGCGTTCATGGATGACGTGCGCAAGGGGTTCCTGCCGATGTTCGCGGTGATGACCTTCATCGCGGCGCTCCTGCTGCGCGAGCCCGATTTCGGCGCGCTCGTGGTGGTGACGACCATCGCCATGGCCATCCTCTTCCTGGGCGGGCTCAACTGGCGCCTCTTCGCGGGCCTCGCGGTGCTCCTCTCGGGCGCGTTCGCCGCGCTCATCGTCTCGTCGCCCTATCGCCTGCAACGCATCCTCGGCTTCATGGACCCGTGGTCCGACGCCTACGGCAAGGGCTACCAGCTCTCGCATTCCCTCATCGCGTTCGGGCGCGGCGAGCTCTTCGGCGTGGGGCTGGGGGCGAGCGTCGAGAAGCTCTTCTACCTCCCGGAGGCCCACACCGACTTCCTCCTCGCGGTGATCGCCGAGGAGCTGGGCTTCGCCGGCGTATTCGTGGTGATCATGCTCTTCCTCTTCCTCGTGCACCGCGCCTTCGCGGTGGGGCGGCAGGCGGCGAGCCTCGAGCGCTATTACGCGGCGCTGGTCGCGCAGGGGATCGGCGTGTGGCTGGGGACGCAGGCCTTCATCAACATGGGCGTGAACATGGGGCTCCTGCCTACCAAGGGCCTTACGCTGCCGCTCCTCTCCTTCGGGGGCACCGGGATCGTCGTGGCCTGCATGGCGATCGGGATCCTGATGAGGGTCGATTGGGAGAATCGCTACCTCATGCGAGGAAAAGCATGAGGCGCGAGGGCGTGCCGATGAATCGCACGATTCTCATCATGGCCGCGGGCACCGGGGGGCATATCTTCCCGGGCCTCGCGATCGCGAAGGATCTCGCCGCGCGCGGCTGGAGCATCCACTGGATGGGCACGCCCACCGGGATGGAGAACAAGCTCGTCGCCGACGCGGGCTATCCGATGGTGCGCGTCAACATGAGCGGCGTTCGCGGCAAGGGCGCGCTTGCCTGGCTCACGCTGCCGTTGAAGGTCCTCGCCGCGTTCTGGCAGTCGAGCGCCGCGATCTTCCGGATCCGCCCCGACGTCGTGCTCTCCATGGGCGGCTACGTCGCGTTCCCAGGCGGCATGATGGCCGCGCTCTGGGGCAAGCCCCTCGTGGTCCACGAGCCGGGCGCCGTGGCGGGCATCGCCAATCGCGTGCTCGCCCCCGTGGCCGATCGCGTGGTCGTGGGCATCGAGGGCGCGTTCGATCGCAAGGTGGCGCAGGGCTGGGCGAACGCGCTGCCGAAGCCCCGGCGCGTCGACTGGCTCGGCACGCCCGTGCGCGAGGAGATCGCCGCGCTCCCCGCGCCCGAGGCGCGGTATGCCGGCCGCGAGGGACGCCTGCGCTTGCTCGTCGTCGGCGGAAGCCTCGGCGCGCAGACCATGAACGACCTCGTGCTCGCGGCGCTCGCGGCATTGCCGCCGCGGGAGCGTCCCGAGGTGGTCCACCAGGCGGGCGCCAAGCTCTTCGACGGATTGCGCGAGGCCTACGCGAAGGCCGGCGTGGAGGGCGAGGTCCTGCCCTTCCTGGACGACATGGCGGCGCGCTACGCATGGTGCGACGTGATGATCTGCCGCTCGGGCGCCATCACCGTGGCCGAGATCGGCGCGGCGGGCGTGGCCGCGATCCTCTTCCCGCTGCCCTGGTTCGTCGCCGAGGAGCAGGCGGCCAACGCGGATTTCCTCGCGAGCCGCGATGCCGGCGTCGCCCTTCGCCAGCTCGAGACGAAACCGGAGGACCTCGCCCGGATCCTGCGCAGCCTCGACCGGGAAAGGCTCGCCCGCATGGCGCGCAACGCCCGCGCCCTCGGCAAGCCGGACGCCGCGCGGCTTTGCGCCGACCTCTGCATGGAGCTCGCCCATGCGGCATAAGGTGAAGCGCATCCACTTCGTTGGCATCGGCGGCTCGGGCATGTCCGGCATCGCCGAGGTGTTCTGCAACCTCGGCTACTCCGTGAGCGGCTCCGACATCGCGGAGAACCCCGCGGTGCGGCGGCTTCGCCAGATGGGAATCCGCATCGTGATCGGGCATGCCGCCAACAACGTCGCGAGCGCCGACGCGGTCGTGGTCTCCAGCGCCGTGAAGGCCGACAACCCGGAAGTCGTGCGCGCGCGCGAGGCGCACATCCCGGTGGTGCCGCGGGCGATGATGCTGGCCGAGCTCATGCGCTTCAAGCAGGGCATCGCGATCGCCGGGACCCACGGCAAGACCACCACCACGTCGCTCGTCTCCGCCGTGCTCGGGGAGGCGGGCCTCGACCCGACCTGCGTGATCGGCGGGCGCCTCAACTCCCTGGGTACCAACGCGCGCCTGGGCAAGGGCGAGTTCCTCGTGGCCGAGGCCGACGAGTCGGACGCGTCGTTCCTCTACCTCCAGCCGGTGATCTCGGTGGTCACGAACATCGACGCCGACCACATGGAGACCTACGGGCAGGACTTCGAGAAGCTGAAGGCGACGTTCGTCGAGTTCCTCGGGCACCTGCCGTTCTACGGGATGGCGGTGCTCTGCAAGGACGATCCGCACGTGCGCGCGATCATGCCTTCCATCGCGCGCCCCATGCTCACCTACGGCAAGGCGAGCGACGCCGACCTGGTCGCCACCGACGTGCGCTGGGACGCGGGCCGGATGGTCTTCCGCGCCGTGTCCCCGCGCGGCGGCTTCGATGCGCTTGACGTGACGCTCAACCTCTCCGGCGAGCACAACGTCCTGAACGCGCTCGCGGCGATCGCCGTGGGCCGCGAGGTGGGCGCGAGCGACGGGGCCATCGCGAAGGCGCTCGCCGAATTCGCGGGCGTGGGCCGCCGCTTCCAGCGCTACGGCGACGTGCCGATCGCTACGGGCGGGCGCTACACCGTCGTGGACGACTACGGGCACCACCCCGTCGAGATGGCGGCCACGCTCGCCGCCGCGCGCGGCGCCTTCCCCGGCCGGCGCCTCGTCCTCGCCTTCCAGCCGCACCGCTTCACGCGCACGCGCGACCTCTTCGAGGACTTCGTGAAGGTCCTCGCCACCGTGGACGAGCTGGTGCTCGCCGACGTGTATCCGGCGGGCGAGGCGCCGATCGTGGGCGCCGACGGCCGCTCGCTCGCGCGCTCCATCCGCCTCACGGGCAAGGTCGAGCCCCTCTTCGTCGAGAAGACCTCCGAGATGCGCGAAGCGGTGCTCTCCCGCGTTCGCGACGGCGACGTCGTGGTCACCATGGGCGCCGGTTCGATCGCCAACCTCGCGCCCGAGCTCGCCATCCCGGCGGCGGGCCGGGATTGAGATGGACATGAGCGAGCGCCTCCTTCCCCCGGGCCTGCGCGGCGAGCTGCACGCCGACGAGCCCATGTCGCGCCACGTGAGCTGGCGCGCGGGCGGGAACGCGCGCGCGTTCTACCAGCCGGCGGACGTCCTGGACCTCTGCGAGTTCCTTCGCACGCGCCCCGCCGGCGAGGCCGTCCTCTTCGTGGGGCTCGGAAGCAACCTCCTCGTGCGCGACGGCGGCTTCGACGGAAGCGTCGTCTTCACGCACCACGCCCTGATCGGGATCGAGGTGGAGTCCGAGGTCGCGACGCCGCACGGGATGCTCGCCTTCCGTGCCGGGAGCGGGGTTCCGGCCCCGCACCTCGCGCGCTTCGTCGCGAAGCATGGCGGCTCGGGCGCCGAGTGGATGGCGGGCGTGCCCGGCACCGTCGGCGGCGCGCTCGCGATGAACGCGGGCTGCTACGGAGGGGAGACCTGGAACCACGTGATCGCGGTCGAGACCGTCGATCGCGAGGGGCGGCTGCGCCACCGCGCGCCGGCCGACTTCGACGTGGGCTACCGCCACGTGGCCTCGCGCGCCGGCGCCGACGAATGGTTCGTCTCCGGCGTGTTCGGCTTCCAGCCGGGCGAGGAGCGCGCCTCGATGCGCCACATCAAGGAGCTCCTGCAGAAGCGCGTGGCGACCCAACCGCTCAACCAGCCCAACGCGGGGAGCGTCTTCCGCAATCCCGCGGGTGACCATGCCGCCCGCCTCATCGAGTCGTGCGGCCTCAAGGGCTTCACGGCGGGCGGCGCGCAAGTCTCGCCCAAGCACGCCAACTTCATCGTGAACCTGGGCCATGCGAGCGCGCGGGACATCGAGACGGTGATCGAGCACGTGCACGCCACGGTGCTCGCCCGGGCCGGCGTGGACCTCGTGCGCGAAGTGCGGATCGTGGGGAGCGCCCATGGCTGACTTCGGGAAGGTCGCGGTCCTCATGGGCGGTCCTTCGGCCGAACGCGAGATCTCGCTCATTTCCGGCAACGCCGTGCTCGAGGCGCTGCGCGGCAAGCGCGTGGACGCGCATGCCTTCGATCCCGCCGAGCGCGAGCTCTTCGAGCTGAAGCGCGAGGGGTTCAAGCGCGCGTTCATCGCGCTGCACGGGCGCTTCGGCGAGGACGGGACCGTGCAGGGCGCGCTCGAGGTGATGGGCATCCCGTACACGGGGAGCGGCGTCATGGGCTCGGCGCTCGCCATGGACAAGTGGCGCACCAAGCTCGTCTGGGATGCTTCCGGCATCCCCACGCCCCGCTTCGCGATGGTGAAGTCCACGACCGATTGGGAGCGGGTGGCCGAGCATCTCGGCATGCCGGTGATCGTGAAGCCGGCGCGCGAAGGCTCCACCCTCGGGCTCACCAAGGTCTCGACGCCCGCGGACTTCCACGCCGCGTGGAAGCTCGCGGCGAAGTACGACGACCTCGTGGTCGCCGAGGAATTCATCGCGGGCGCCGAGCTCACGGCCTCGATCGTGACGATGCCCGACCCGGGCGAGGTGGCCCTTCCCCTGGTGCGCATCGTCGCGCCCCAGGGCAACTACGACTACCAGAACAAGTACTTCACCGACGACACGAAGTACTACTGCCCGTCGGGCATCCGCCCCGAGATCGAGGACGCGATCCGCGCGCTCGCCCTCAAGTCCTTCCGCGTGCTGGGTTGCCGCGGCTGGGGCCGCGCCGACGTGATGCTGCGCGAGGACGGCACCTATTCGTTTCTCGAGATGAACACCTCGCCGGGGATGACGGGCCACAGCCTCGTGCCGATCGCGGCGAAGGCCGCGGGGATGTCGTACGCCGACCTTTGCCTGCGCATCCTCGAGGATGCGCGCTGCGATGCGCGGAGGGCCGCATGAGCGCGCCGGCGCCGCGCCGCGCGGTCCCCGCCGCCGCCGCCGCGGTGGTGGCCGTCGCGCTCGCGGCCGGCGCCTGGTACGCGTTCGATTCCATCTCGGCGCAGCCCATCCGCGAGGTGACGTTCGCGGGCGACCTCTCGCGCGTGTCGCGCGCCGACCTCGACGCGTTCGCGCGCAGCGTGCAGGGCGCCTCGCCCGCGAGCGCCTCGCTGGAGGCCGTGCGCGCCGCCGCGAGGCGCATTCCGTGGGTGCGAGAGGCAACCGTGCGCCGCCGCTTTCCGGACGCGATCCAGGTGACCCTCGAGGCCTACCAGCCGCTCGCCCGCTGGGGCGATGCCTCGCTCGTGAGCACGCGCGGCGAAGTCTTCGATGCCGAATACGACGGCTTCCTGCCGCGGCTTCGCGGGCCCGAGGGCTCGGCCCCGCGGGTCGCGGCGATGTATCCCGCGATCGCCCGCGCGCTCGCGCCGCTCGCCTCCCCGGTCACCGAGGCGATCTTCTCGCCGCGCGGCGCCTGGCAGGTGGTGCTCGGCTCGGGGCTCACGCTCGACGTGGGCCGCGACGACGTGGAGGCGCGCCTCGCGCGCTTCGCCGCGGCGTGGCCGCAGCTCTCGTCGCAGGGCGTGTCGAGCCGCCACGCCGACCTTCGCTATGCCAACGGCTTCGCACTGAGAACGACCAAGGCCAGACCATGATCCCGACCCGACCGCGCGACACGCGCCAGCTCCTCGTGGCCCTCGACATCGGCACCTCGAAGATCGTGACGCTCGTGGCCGAGATCACGCCCGAGGACACGCTGAACCTGATCGGCATGGGCAGCCACCCTTCGCGCGGCCTCAAGAAGGGCGTGGTCGTGAACATCGACTCCACGGTGAACGCGATCCAGCGCTCGCTCGAGGAGGCCGAGCTCATGGCCGACGC
>Ga0070713_100003549_pt1 | contig 10300 bp, 10 predicted proteins | sample LARL82metaG_FD_65465 | JGI IMG/M metagenome (GOLD analysis project Ga0070713, IMG submission 65465) | Corn, switchgrass and miscanthus rhizosphere microbial communities from Kellogg Biological Station, Michigan, USA - LAR L8-2 metaG | ecosystem: Host-associated > Plants > Roots > Rhizosphere ... | reverse complement strand
GGGGCCGCTGAAACGGGGTCCGCGGGATTTGGCCGGACCTTCCGGCTGGGCGGCGCCCAGTTTTCCGTCCGGCTGCATCCAAGCGATCCGGCCTTGATCGACGTTTCCTTCGGCGGTGAAGATTGAAAATCCAGGCGCCCGGCGAGGTTTTTGGGCCGGTGCCCTCTTCACCTCACTGTGCCTTGGCGCCGCCGCGAGGCCCGACACGGTCTGGGGGCTTGTGGCCGCCAGGACTCCTTTGCGTTCCACGCTGAGCATCCCCGTTCCGGGGCCGCTTTCCGGGGCGGTGGTTCGTCTGGTGGGGCCGGCGGGGCCGCCGCCGGTTGTTGAGGGCCTGAAGCCGGTCGTCGGCTTCGATTACCGTTCCCTTTTTGGGGATTTCCAATCCGGGGAGGATGCCGATCCGGAGAGGATCGAGCCGGCGATTCCCCCGGATGCGCTCTGGCCCGACGGAGAGAATGTCGTTTTGCTGCTTCGTCCGTCGTCCCAGGGCGGTCTGGCGGCGTCCGGATTGCGCAATCCGTGGGAGATCCGGAGGGTGCGGAAAGCCAGCCTTTCCGATCTCCCGATTGATTGCGGCGGAATCATCGTCGGCGGCCATGGGGGGCCTGCCGCGATCGTGAACGGCCGCATCGTCCGCCGGGGCGATCGGGTGGAGAGCTTCAACGTGGCCGCCATTCGGCGCGCCGAAGTTCTGCTGGAAGAGAATGGCGTGGTCGTCGTGCTGCCCAGAGGGCGGACCGTGATGATCCGGATGCCGCATCCGTAACCGCGTCGGTCGCATGCCGCGATTTGCAGCAACTTATTTATGCCGGAATGGACGCCGGCGACGGACCAAGATGGACGCCGTGGATCGGACGGGCCTGATCGAACATCTGGAAAAACGGCGCCGAGCCTATGTTCTGGAGGTCCGGGAAGTTCGTTCGGATGGCCGTCGGGCGGCGCGCCTGACCGTGCCGACGCCGATGCTGATCGCTTCGTTCGATGCCCTTGAATTCATGCTCATGGCCGGGGTGAAAATCAACGCAGCGCTTCGGCTGGTCGCCGAATGTGCGCCGCCGGGGTCTGCGCGGCGGCTATGGACGGAGGTCGTGCGGGAGGTCGAGGGCACGGGCAGTTTCAGCACGGCGCTCGGCCGCCATCCGCGCGTTTTCCGGAGTTCGATGGTCGGCATCATCTCCGCCTACGAGGAAGCGGGCCGGTTGGCCGATGGAATCCGGCAGCTCCGGTCCTACGTGGTCCAGATGGACGGCATCCGGCGGGAGGCCGTGCGCGGACTTGCCTATCCGGTGCTGGCGGGGGCCTTCACGATGGCCTCGGCGGCTGTCCTGGCGTTTTTTACGCTGCCGCGATTTGCGCAGATGCTTCATGAGATCGGCGTGACCCGCATGAATCCCGTCACGTCCTTCTTCTTTTCGATGAGCAGTTGTGTGAATGCCCATCCGATGGCGCTTGCAGCCGCGGGGATGCTGGCGGCGACCATGGCTTTGAGCGTGCGGCATCCCAGGTTCAAGCCGTTCATGGACCGGTTGGTTCTCCAGCTGCCGGTCGCTCGCAAGGCCGTGGAGGCGCTCGCCCTGGCGAGAATTTGCGCGACCTATCGGGCATCGAGCGATTCCGGGATCAAGGTCGTCGAATCGCTTGAACTATGCGAACGGGTGTCGGGCAATGCCGTATACGCCAACGCCATCCGCCGCGTCATTGCGGCCGTCCAAGCCAACCTGTCCGTGGGAGAGGCCTTTGACAGGGCCGCCGTTTTCTCACCCGAGTTCGTCCTGGCGGTTAAAAGCGGGGAGGGCGATCTTCCCAATGTCTTCGGGCGGCTTGCCGCCCACTATGCGGCGGAGTCCCGGCATCGGGTCGGCGGGGCGCTTCGTCTTCTGGAACCCGTGCTGCTGACGATCGTCCTGGCCGGAGTATTCGGCGTCGGTCTGGCCGTCGTCCTCCCCGTCGTCGAGATCGTCAATGAAATCCACTAGAATAGGCGTCGGGGGTCATGGGGCCTTGCAGGGCAGGGAGTGCGGAGAGCTGCTTCTCCTGCTTCTTGCCGCCGTTGCCATCGTCGGCATTCTCGCGGGGCTGCTCGCGCCGATCCTCTCCAACAAGCTGGATGACGCCCAGATCCGTGCGGAGCGGGACCTGTTACGCGGGCTGCGTCGCGATTTCGAGGCCACGTACGATGCCAACGATTACAATAATCTCAACGAGGCCTCGCTGCCGGGAAGCGGGCTCCCGGCGGGCACGATCTTCACGACCTTCGATTCGGGCGCAGGATTCGGATCCCGGATCTACGCGCCGACGATCACGGTCGATCCTTACGGCTGGGTGACGAAGCTCGCGCAGAAGCGCGGCATCACCTCCTACGTGGCAGGGGCGTCCCTGGCCGCGTCATCCGGCGACCAATACACCGGACTGGCTTTCAATCATTACAAGGTGCAACGCTGCCTGCTCGCCGGTCCGACCGGAGAGACGGGACAGCAGAGGTACCTGCTGGTTTCGCTCATGGCGCCGCCCTACCGTGTCCTCGCTTTTCCTTCAGCCGACGCAACTCAGACGTTCGATTCAATCTGGGACCAGAGCTGGGAGTCGACAGGCGCGCAGGCGCCGGCCCTCTGGACCTCCCTTCTGCCGGCGGCCCAGGTGGCGCTCTGGAACACGGTCTCCGCGAACAATCGCACCAACGCCTCCCGGCTGCTGGTGGAGCGGATGGTCCAGCCGAAATACACGCTGACCGTGGCGAACAACAGCCAGACCGACACGGCCTGGGTGGACATCGGGCCGGCGACGAATGCGATCACGGCGCTCCCGAATTCTGGAACGACGACAAGCGCGTCGCTCGGCGGCTTTGCGACGGGAATCCTGGCCGGGCGGCTGATTGTCATGCGGAGGGGGGCGGGGGCCGGCACCGCATACGAAGTCCAGCGTTTTTTCCTCTATTCGGACGTGAATCTCACCGTTCAGTAGGGAGGTGCGCCGCGCGCGGCCGGGGTTATTTTCCCAATTGTGACGTCCGTGGGTTGAAAACCCCCGGAATCGGCGCACGTTGGCTTCGTTCCGAGGGAACCTTTCTCTCGATACCGGATCATGAAGGAACGTCAGCGACCCAAATTCCTTTCGGGCCATGAAAAACACACGCGAAAATTCAATGAAGCCGGTTCGTCCCATGGACGCGGAACTCCTGGAACTCGAGTTGCAGGTGGCCCACCGGGCTGATGAGCTTTGGCAAAACGACGGGCCGGGTCGGAACAGCGACCTCGCCTATTGGATGCGGGCCGAGCGCGAGGTGATGGAGCGGCGCTTGTCCTACGGCCGCGCCGTGGTCCCGGCCTGAACGCAATCGCCGATCGTTTCCTCCGGCTTCCGGCGGAGCTCGCGCTCGCGAAACCGCCGTTCACATCGGCGAGAGCCCGATGACAAGGCCCACGGCGGCGCCATAGGCGACGTGGCCGGCAAAATGAGCGAGTCCCACCGCCAGGCCCGCTTCCTGGAACTCTTCCAGCGGATGCTTCTCGGCGACCATCCACACCAGCATCAGGCTCACCACGAGGCCGTGAAGGATGCCAAAGCCGATGCCGGTGAAGAAAGCGGTCGGGAAACGGGATAATCCCAGTTTGGCCATGGCCGCGGTGTAGATCATCGCAAAGCCGACCGCGGCGATCCCGTGGAGCATGACGCCCGCGCGAAACGCGTTGTGGCGCGAACGCGTCAAGAGGCTCCCGACCGCAACGATCATGTTGGCCTTCGCCCATTCGGCCCGGGTGATCAATCCCATGACCGCCTCCATCGCGATCGCGCCGAGCACACCGGCGACAAGGGAGGTGAAGAGGAAGTCCGCGATCGATCGTCCCAGGTTCATTGGCCTGTCCTCAGGAGGAATTGGGTTCCATGCGCCGGCCGCATCGGCCGGTTTCCAACCGCCGCCAGCCGTTTCAATCGATCGTCTTTGCGATCATCTTGGCGTGCTGCAAGTGCTCCATGATCGTGGCGAGATATTTCGTCGCCAAGGCGACGGTATCGGCATCCTTGCCGTCGGCCGCCTCTTTTTGAAACAGATCGGCCGCCTCTTCGTGGCCGCCGACCATGCCCTTCATGTACGCTTCGTCGAAGTCCTTGCCGCTCTTTTTCGACAAGCTCTCGACGCCCTCTTCGCCGCCTTTCTTCACGCTTTTGGCGATGTCGATGTTTTTGTGCGAAGCCAACGCGCTTAATTCATCGTTCAACTGCCGATGGTCGGTGAGCATCTTCTGTGCAAACGATTTGACGTCGGGATTCGACGCACGGTCGGCCGCCAGTTCGGACAGGGCGACCTCGTTCGCGCTGGCCTCGCCGGCCTTGAGGATAAACCGCTTGTCCAAGTGGGACAGTTGATTCTGCTCGGAGGGGGCGGGTGCCGAGGGCGCAAGCGGCGCGGCATCCTGCGCCAACGCGGGAAAGCCTGTTCCGGACACGAATGCGGCTGCCGCGATGCACGCGAAAAGACCGCGCCGTTGAGGAATGAGATGGATGAGGGATTTGATTTTTGTGGTCATATTTTTCCTGTATTTGGAGGTGGTGGCGCCGGTTCCTGGCCGCTTTGACAGGCTTTATCGGCGGTTGGTTCGTAAAAATCGCTTAGCCGCAATATTCTTCATGAAGAGGGTGGAGGAACGTGCGGTGCGCTGGATCAGAAAGGCCCGAACGCAGGCAAGGCGCCTCCGTCCTCATCTCGGCAGTCGAAGCATTGTTAATCCAAAATGAATTGCCATTAACGATTTGGTTTCAAGGATTCCGGGATGCGGGAGTCTTTTTGTTCCGTTCCCGGGCCGACGGCCGGATCCTTTGAAGGCGCGCCGCGCGCACTGGCCGCGGATAGGGCCCATCTTTGGCATCCGTTCACCCAGATGGAGGAGTATTTCAGCCTGCCGCCGATCGCGATCGCCTCCGGGCGAGGCGGTTGGCTGACCGATGCGGACGGGCGGATCTACCTCGACGGGAACGCCTCGATCTGGACCAACGTCCACGGGCACAACGACCCGGACCTGAACAAGGCGCTGGTCCGGCAGCTTGGCCAGGTGGCCCATTCGACCCTCCTGGGCCTCACGCACGCGGCGGGCGCCGATCTGGCTTCGGAACTCGTCTCGCTGGCGCCGGCCGGCTTGAGCCGGGTGTTCTTCAGCGACAATGGATCCAACGCGGTCGAGATCGCCCTGAAGCTTTCGTTCCAGTTCTGGCAGCTGACCGGCCGCCCGGAGAAACAGGCCGTCATCGGCCTGGCGGGCGGCTACCACGGCGACACTTTCGGCTGCATGGCGGTGGGCGACAGCGGTTTTTTCCACGACCGATTCAGGCCCTGGTGCTTCCCGGCCTCCCATTTTCCGGCGCCCCGGTGCGAGGAATGGGCGGGACGCGTGCGCGCCGCGGATTCCTCGGCAAGCCTCGAGGCGCTCGAGGCGCTGCTGAAGGCCGACGGGCGGCGGACCGCGTGCCTGATCCTCGAGCCGTCGGTCCAGGGCGCCGCGGGCATGCGGCTTCAGCCCCCCGGGTTTCTCCCCGAGGTCGCGCGGCTGTGCCGGGCCCACGACGTCCATCTGATCCTTGACGAAGTATTCGTGGCCTTCGGCAGGCTGGGGGCGATGGTGGTCTGCGCGGAGGAGGGGGTGGCCCCGGATTTTCTCTGCCTGGCGAAGGGCCTGACCGGAGGCTACCTGCCGCTTGCCGCGACGCTGGCCCGCGAGGAGATTTTTGAAGCCTTCCTGGGAAGCTATGAGAGCCGCCGCGCCTTTTTTCACGGCCATACGTTCACGGGCAACCCGCTTGCCGCCGCCGTCGCCCTGGAAAACATCCGCAAGCTCAGGCCCCTGATCCAGGAGGGCGTTCTTGCAGCGCGGATCGAGCGGCTGGGCCGCTTGATCGACGAGACGTTTGCCGGCCATCCCCGGATTGCGGCGATTCGGCAGCGGGGTTTTGCGGCGGCCCTCGATTTGGCCCCCGATCACAACCGGCCGGAACGCTTTCCGGAGGGCGCCCGCGTCGGGCTGCAGGTCTGCCTCGCGGCGCGCAAGCACGGTCTCATCCTCCGGCCGCTGGGCGACACGCTTCTTTTGGTCCCGCCCCTTTGTCTCGACGAGGCCGAACTGGGCGAGCTTGTCCGGCGAACGGCCCGCGCCATCGACGACGTTTTGCCCAACTGATTTCCCATCCCGTGAAAACAACCGACCTGACCACCATCCGAGCCCTTTATGCGCTGCCTTTCCCGGAATTGATGTTCCGGGCGCAGGAGATCCACCGCCTTCATCACGACCCGGCTGCGGTTCAACTGTGCACGCTTCAGTCCATCAAGACAGGGCGCTGCCCTGAGGACTGCAAGTATTGCCCCCAATCGGCCCATTACGAGACGGGGGTCGAGTCGGCCGCGCTGATGGACACGGGCGCGATCGTGGGCGCGGCCCGGGCTGCGCGCGAGGGGGGAGCCTCGCGCTTTTGCATGGGCGCGGCCTGGCGCGAGGTCCGCGATGGCGCCCCGTTTGACTCTGTGCTCGAATCCGTGCGAGGCGTGGCCGAGCTCGGCATGGAGGTGTGCTGCACGCTTGGAATGCTGAGCGAGTCCCAGGCCGTGAGGCTCAAGGATGCGGGTTGCACGGTCTACAATCACAACCTCGACACGTCGCGGGATTATTACCCGGAAATCATCTCGACCCGCACGTACGACGAGCGGCTTGACACCCTGAAAAACGTCCGCAAGGCCGGCCTCGAAGTGTGCTGCGGCGGCATTCTCGGCATGGGAGAGAAGGTCGAGGATCGGCTGAAGCTCCTGGCCGAACTCGCGGCCTTGGATCCGCAGCCGGAATCCGTGCCGATCAACGCCCTGGTCCCCGTCCCGGGAACGCCGCTGGGCGACAACCCTCCGGTCGATCCGATCGAATTTGTCCGGATCATCGCGACGGCCCGGATTGTGATGCCGAAGACCATGGTGCGCCTGTCCGCCGGCCGCACGTCCATGAGCGTCGAAACGCAGGCCCTGTGCTTCCTGGCCGGCGCGAACAGCATCTTCCTAGGAGACCGGCTGCTGACGACGCCCAATCCCGAACGCTCGGAAGATCGGGAGCTTTTCAAAACGCTGGGGCTGCACCCGCTCCCCTCGAGGGAGGCCGCGTCGGCCCCGTCCGGGGCAATGACCGCCCGGTGATGCGGTCAGGCGGGTCATGATCACGGTGCTGGTCACGGGTTCCGACACGGGTGTCGGCAAGACGGTCGTCGTGGGCGCGCTGGCCCGAATCCTGTCCTCCCGGGGCCGCCGGGTGCAGATCGTCAAGGTTCTGGAAACCGGGCAGCCCGAAGAGCGGGACGCCGCGCGAGCGGCGCGGATTGCGGGGCTCTCCGAGGAGGCGTCCGTCACCTTGGAATCGCTGCCCGAGCCGCTGGCTCCCGTGGCCGCGGCGGCCGCAGCGGGGCGGACGATCGACTTCGAGGCGCTGGTGGCGGCGGTGGGCCGGCTCGATCCTGTCGATTGGCGCCTGATCGAGGGCGCCGGCGGCATTGCGACTCAGGTCGACGCCCAAGGCCGGGACTGGGCCGACTTCGGCGCCGCGGTTGCCGCCGATGCGGTCGTGGTGGTGGTTCCCGATCGTCTGGGAGCGGTCAATCAGGGAAGGCTCGCGCACGCGCGGGCGGCCCAAACCGGCCTTCGGGCCGGAGTTTGGCTGAATGCGGCCGCGCCCGTTTCGGCGGCCGTTGCCGCGTCGAATCGCGAAGGCCTTGGGCTTGCCCGCGTGCCGGTCTGGGCGGAGCAGGGCCATGGAGCGATCCAACCCGAGAAACCCTCGGCGCTGATCGCGATTCTGGAGGAGCAGGCCGCAGCCGATGCCGGCGCAGGCGATTCGGACAAGGGGACGGGAGACCTGGCGTCCCGCTGCCGGAACGCCCTCGAAAGTCGGCGCCGCGGGAAGCTGCTCCGGACGCTCCGCGTGTCGCGCCGCCGGGATGGGGACCTCAATTTCGCCGACAACGACTATCTGGAGCTGGCGCGCGATCCGGCGATCGCCGCAGCCGTCGCGGCGGCGGCCGCGACCTACGGAACTTCGGCCTCGGCATCGCCCGTCCTCACGGGCTGGGGCGAGGTGCATGCGGCGCTTCTGGAACGGCTGTGCGCATGGCACGGCTTTCCGACCGGCCTGATCTGGACGAGCGGCTATGCGGCGAACGGCGCCGTGCTGGGAGTTCTGCCCGGCCGGGGCGATCTCGTGCTGGCCGACCGGCTGATTCACGCGAGCATGATCGCAGGCATCGTTCGCAGCGGAGCCCGGCTACGGCGCTTCAATCACCTCCGGCTCGACCATCTCGAAGAGCTGCTGGCCGGGGATGCGCGCGCGGGTCGGCAGACTTTCGTCGTGACCGAAAGCGTGTTCAGCATGGACGGGGACGCTCCCGACCTGGCGCTCCTTGCGCGGCTCAAGTCGCGGTACGGCTTCCTCCTTGTGCTCGACGAGGCGCATGCCCTCGGCTGGTACGGGCCGGAGGGCGCGGGGCTCGCGCGGGCGGCCGGCGTCGAGGGGGCCGTGGACATCCTGATCGGCACGTTTGGAAAGACCCTGGCCTCCGGCGGCGCCTACACGCTGTTCCGCAATGACGATGTGAGGGATCACCTCGTGAACGAGGCGGGCGAGTTCATCTATTCGACGGCCCTGGCGCCCACGAACGCGGCCGCGGCGTTGGCCGCCATCGAGCGGGTGCGGGCGCTCGCGGCGGACCAGCCCGCCTGGCACGAGGCTTCGCGCGGGTTTCGCCGGCGTTTGAAGGAGCAAGATTGGGCGGTCCCGGAGGGCGACTCGCCGATCGTCCCGGTCCGGCTGGACGACGCCGATGCGGCGGTGGCGCTGGCCGCCTGGCTGAGGGAACGTGGGATCCTCGTCGCTGCGGTGCGGCCGCCGACCGTGCCCGTGGGGATGAGCCGGCTGCGGCTGTCTTTGAAGCGTGGGTTTGGGCCGGACCAGGCCGAGCGGGTGATCGCGGCGATGAATGCGTGGAGGGAAAGCCGATGAGAATGGGATGGGTGCTCGGCTGGGCGACTCCGCAGCGCTGGTTCGCCCCGTGGGTCGAGCGGACATTCCCTCAGGATGAGCATGTCTATTTTGATGCCGGGCCCGGAACCTTCGCCGAAATTGGAAAGGCCGGTCCGCTGACCTGGCTGGCGGGGTATTCGCTGGGTTCGCTGCTTCTCCTTCACGGGCGCCGGGAGCTCGCGATCGCGCGGGTCGCCTTGCTTGCGCCCATTTTCGCGTTTCCCAAGGAGGAGCAGCTTGGCGGGCGCGTGGCCGGTTCCCAGGTGCGGTACCTGGCCCGATGGATCCGGCGCGACCCCGCGGAGGCGGTCGCGGATTTCAGCACGCGCGCCGGGCTCGATCTGCCGGCGCCGGCCGGTTCCGCGATCGAAACCCTGTCCTGGGGGCTCGGGCTCTTGGAGACGGTTCGGGTCGAGCCGCCGATGCCGCCGGGTTGGCGGGGCTATTGCGGCGACGAAGATCCCCTTCTCGACGCGGTGGGCCTGCACCGAATCGTGCCGGAAGTGACCGTCGTCGCGGGGGCTGGGCACGGTCCCCTGGGATTGCTCCGGGCGTTCCGCGAATCGCTATGAAGCTGAAGGAGGATTCATCCGTCGCGACGAGTTTCGAGAAGGCGGCCCGAACGTATTGGGAGCATGCCACGGTTCAGGCGGCTCTCGGACAATGGCTTTCGGACTGGCTGCCTCGGCGGCATGAGGGGCGCGCGCTCGAAATCGGCGCGGGACCGGGCCTGTTCACCCGCCTGTTGGTGCCGTGGACGGGATACCTCCGGGCCACCGATGTGTCGCCCGCCATGTGCGAGGCCGGTCGCCGGCGGGTGCCCGCAGCGGAGTGGCGTCGCATGGCCGCGGAGTTGCCGGACAAGGGCCCCTGGGATTTCGTGTTTTCCTGCGGCATGCTCCAGTGGGTGCGGGATCCGGAGGAGGTGTTTGCCGCTTGGAAGGCGGAGTTGGCCCCCGGGGGCCGGATCGTCGCCGCTTTGTTCGCGTCTGAAAGCCTTCCGGAACTACGGGAGGTCATGGGAGAGGAGGGACCGGTCCGTTGGCGGACACCGGAGGCGTGGCGCGCTTCCGCCGAGGCGGCGGGTCTGCGGGTGCTGCGCGATGCGGCCGAACGCCGGGTCATTCGCTTTCCGTCGGCCATGGATCTGATGCGAAATCTCCATCGGGTTGGGGCGGCGCCGGAGCGCCGATGGTCTTCGGCCCGAATGCGCCGGTTCCTGCGGGACTATCAGGCCCGTCATGGAACGGACCAGGGTGTCC
>Ga0070713_100003548_pt1 | contig 10300 bp, 7 predicted proteins | sample LARL82metaG_FD_65465 | JGI IMG/M metagenome (GOLD analysis project Ga0070713, IMG submission 65465) | Corn, switchgrass and miscanthus rhizosphere microbial communities from Kellogg Biological Station, Michigan, USA - LAR L8-2 metaG | ecosystem: Host-associated > Plants > Roots > Rhizosphere ... | reverse complement strand
CCGCAGTAGAGTCGACGCGGAGGCGTCTGGGTACCTGGTGGGCCCCCCGGTCTTCAAAACCGGTGAGCGCCGCGCTGCGGCGCTGGCGGGTTCGATTCCCGTCCGCCTCCGCTACCTGCGCCAACGCCGGAATCTGGCCGGGTGCGAGTGTGTGAGATCAGCGATGACGAGGGCAATCGCCTGAAACGGATCGTTCGTCGCGGGTCGGGGTCGGTGGTGACGTGGCGGCGGGCGCAGATGGTGGTGTGGTCGGCGCAGGGCATGAGCGTGGCGCAGATCGCCGGGCTGGCTTTACCAGCGAGGACCGGGTCCGGGACGTGCTGCATAACTTCAACGCCGACGGCTTCGAGTCGCTGTATCCCGTTACGCGGGCGGGCGGCCGCCGGTGTTCACGCTGGCCCAGCAGCGGGAGATCAAGAAGATCGCCAAGTCAGTGTCGGCCATGAGCGGGGCTGCCGGGCGGACGTATCCGCCCCGCGCCATCAGCCGGCTGCGTGGGAGAGGTCCGACAGGAGCTGATCAGCTACGGTCTCTTCGTAGATGGCCCGTCCGGTCGCCCGCATCGTCTCGCGCAACCCGGGTTCCCACGGCGTCGGCACCGGGTTGCCGTTGAGAGCGACGGGGGTGTCGCTGGCCTTGACTCCCGACAGGTAGTCAGCTGCGGTCATCCGCCATGGCCGTGCGCCGTGGCGGTCGATGACCCTTGCCGTGATGGCGACCCCAGGCCAGTCGAAGTCGCCGTGGTACGCCAGTTCGCCGCCGACCGCCACGGCGATCCGGGCCAGCTTGTGAAACGCCGTGGAGGGCTGGCCTTCCGCGCAGATGAGCGGGGGACACGCGGGACCGAGTTCGGCGCAGGCACGCCTGAGCACGGCGGGATTCTCGCAGGCGAACATCCGGGCCGGGGGAAGCCGGATCGGGTGGACATCAAGCTGGTGCAGCGTCACCTGGAACGGAGTGCCATAGCGGGCCGCGCCGGTCAGCCATTCGGCCAGGCCGTCTCCCTGCGCGGCGAGGTTGAGCACCAGTACCCGGCTGGCCAGGTCGTCGACGATGACGTTGGAAAGCTCCCACAGCTCGCGCCGCTGGGCGGCGGAGACCGGGCGGGCCACGCCCTCGCGAAGGGCCAGGGCTCGCATGATCAAGGTGGCGAGCGTGGTGCCGTGATTCAGTGCCTTCGTGTCGCCGGTGATGCGGGCGGCGAGCGCGGGCAGGGCGACGGGCGGAGTGTCGGCCGCCCGGGCGGCGAGGTGCTCCAGGACGCGGACCGCCTCACCCAGTGCCGTCGTATCGCCGCTGCTGGCGAGGCGCGTGATCGTTCCGTCCCTGGTCAGGCCGGCCAGCCAGGCGCGATACCAGGGACAGGACTCATTCAGCGGGCTGCCTTCGGCGGCCTCGGTCAGGGCCGCGCGGGCGGCGGCCAGCGAAGCAGCCGCGGCTGGGCGATTGCGCAAGGGCTCGCCGAGAACGGCGAGCACGCCAGCCAGGCCGAGGCCGGTCGCCCGGCTCAGCGCGGCATCGAGTTCGGCCAGCGGCACGGTCATGCGTTTGGTTCCCGCGGGCTGATGGACGCCGGTGATGCCGATGATCGCCCGGCGTTCGGCGTCGTCCGGGTCGGCGACGCTGATCCGGCCGGTCAGCTGGCCGCCGGTTCGCTCCAGGGATTTGCGGGCCGCGGCGAAGAGCCGTTGGTACTCGGGTCCGCGGTACCGCTCCCGGCTTGGCTCGGGACCGCTCGGCTCGGCACCCCTTGGCTCGAGATCGCGTGGCTCGGGACCGCTCGGCTCAAGACCGCTCATTCCGAGTCCGTGTCCTCATCGAGGTCCTCTTCGGCGGCTGTCACGAGCGTGCCGCCGGCCTCGGCGGGAACGTGCCGGGTCGGGCGGAAGCCGAGCAGTTCGGCGGCGAGATCCTCGTTGCCCGCGTATCCGGCGCCGGCGTCAATGAGCTGCTCGCCGTCCCACAGGACCAGCAGGGTCGACAGTGCGTGTGCGGCCTTGTAGTGCTGCATGTCGTAGTGCGCGATCAGCGGGACGGTCGGATAGGTGACCCACAGATCGTGTCCGGTCATGAACAAGTCGAGGTCGAACTTGACCGTCAGGCCAAGCAGTTCGGGCTTGAACTTGTCATCGATCCCCGCGAACGCCTCATCGAGCGCGACCATGCGCGGGCACGTCGGCTTGGAGGATGAATACAGCGCGTTGGCGGCGGCGAAAAGCGGCATGTGGATCGCGGCGGATTTCTCGCCGCCGGACATCTCGGAATGCTTCTTCCTGGTGAGGCGCTGCGGTGGACTGCCGGGGGAGAGCAGCTGGAGTTCGAAGGCGTGCCAGGACCGGTAGTCGAGCACCGCTGCGAGCAATTCCCGGTAGGTATCGCGCGGATTGCTCGCGCGATGGTCATGGATCATCGCGCGGAGCAGCGCGCGCAGCTCGGCCAGCCCGTCGGGACCGAGATCCCTGGCGTCGCGGTCGAGCATCCTCGATACCGCCGCCTGCTGTTCGGTGCGCTTTTCCGAACGGATCCAGCTGATTCCGATCGCCATGCCCGAGGACATCGGCTTGGAGCGGGTGTCGGCGTCCATCGCGGCGACCAGATCCTTCGCCGCCAGCACCCGCGAGTGGATCTGCTGGGCGAGCGCGGTAAGCAGCGAATCCTCGAGCACCGTCCGCTCGCGCTCTTCCAGCAGGACACCCTGGTTCTCCACGTCCTCCGCGATCTTGCGGGCGAATGCGGCGGCGGACCTGCGCCCCTCGTTGGTCGCGACGTCGACGATGAAGGGCGCGCTCCCCGTCAGGTCGGCCTGGTAACCGTCCTCGCCCGCCTTGAGCGCGTTCTCGAAATCGCGGTACGCGCCCCACATCCGGTCGACGGCGTTCTTGAGCACTCCGTCGGTGATAGCGCGCCCGCCTCGGGTCGCGGCGGTGAACGCGTCCAGCAGCGCGGTGACGCCCGCGGGCAGCACCGCGCGGATCGCCTCGACGGGGTCAGTTCCGACGGGGTCACTATCGACGGGGTCACTATCGACGGGGCCCGCCTCGCCGGCTGCTCCCTCACCGGCTACCCCCTCGGCGAGGGCAGCGGCCGCTTGCTCGGCGGCGGGCCATTGGCTGGCGCCGGGCCAGGGCGCGGTTTCCGTGACACCGAGCAGCGGGCGCAGGTCGCCGTGGGCGTAAGGCGCGAACACGGCGGCCTGGGCGAACAGTTCGGACATCGCCGCGACCAGCGCGTCGCCGCCGCGCTCCAGATCTCGTCGCGCGGCCACGAGCTTGTCGTGTTCCGCTGCAGCATTACCGCCAGCGGTTTTCTGCTCCGCTTTCGCCGCGCGCAGTGCACCCTCGGTCTCGGATATCTCGGCGCTGATCTGCTCGTACTCGGCTCCGCTGGCCTGCCCGAGCACGCGAAGCTCCTCCTCGTCGGCCAGGTAAGCGGTCTGCTTTTCCCCGAGCACCTCGGCGGCTTCGTCGTTCTCGCCGCTGAGGCGATCGATGCGGGCACGCCGTCCCTTCAGGTCCTCACTGAGGTCAGTCGCGTCGCCCCGGGCGCGGGCGAGTTCTTCCGCCGCACGCTCGAACTCGGTAACGGCACGTTCCACGGCGGTGACCTCGTCCGCGCTGACCGGCATGTCACGGTCGGCCGCGGTCCTGCGCAGCCGCCGGGTCCGCGCGTCGAGTTCCGCGACCTTCGCGTCGAGCGCCGTCTTCGCTTCGTCTAGCCGGCTGCGGGCCGCCGACAGGTGAGCCGCCGCCTCGCTGACCTTCTGCCGTGCCTCGGTGACCGGCGCGGTCCTGGGCAGCTCACGCTGCGCGAGCTCCAGGTTCGCCAGTGCCTCGTCGACGAGGCTGAGTTCCGCCGCGAGCTCATCTCGCTGCCGCTTCACCTCGGCGATCCGGCGGTCGAGTTCGGCCACGCGGATACGGCGCCTGGCCGCCCGGTTGGTCGCTCCGATGAACTCGGGGGCGGGCTTGGGCCGCGCTCCGAGATGCGGGCCGTAGCTGAACTGGGCCCGCGTGGTAACGACAGGCGCGGCCGCGGCGGAGATCTCGCCGGACAGGACCGACTCGGACAGTACCGACTCGGACAGGGCGATCGACGCGAGCACCGCCTCGACCAGGGCCGGGGCGACCATGTCTTGCTGCTCGGGGACGAATATGTCGGCGAGGGTCCGGCCGGCCGGTCGCGCCCCCGGCGGCAGCGCGACCAGGTAACCGTCGGCCTCGGCCGCGGCGACCGCCGCCGCGGTCATCGCGGGATCGGGATGAACCCACGCGGTGAGCAGGCCGGCGCCGTACAGCGCGCCTTCGATCGCGGCGGCGGTGCCCGCGTCCACCCCGGCACGGAAATCTGCTAGCTGCCAAAGAGGTGCCCCGGCTCGTTCGGCCCGACTGGCAGGCCGGAGATCGGACGCCGGCGGCCCGTCGTCACGCTCGCCCGCTACGGTCTCCCGCTCTTCGGCCAGCCGCGCCGCGGCGGCGGCGAGGTCCGCGTCACGGGTCTTGAGCCGCTCGCCCCGGGCGGTCAGGGCACGGCCACGTTCCGCGGTCAGCGTGCCGAACAGTTCGGTGAAGCTCGGCGCGTCCGGCTCACCGATGCTGTCCAGCGCCAGGGAGAGCAGTCCGGCCTGCCCGGCGGTGATGGCGGCGTAGGGCTCGTCGCCCACCCACCGGCCTGCCCAGGCTTCTAGCTTCACGGACAGGTCCGCGCGGGCAGCGGCCAGCCGTTCACCGGCCTCGCGGCAGGACGTCTCCCAGGCCTCCATCGACTGCCGGGCCGTGCCGAGTGAGGTCTCCGCGCTCTGCCGGTCTCGTTCCGCGTCCCGGACCAGGGCGAGATGGTCGCGGACCTCCCGGATGTCATCGCGGCGCGCCGCGGCCTGCGCCTTGGCCGTGACCGGCAGGTCCTCACCAGTATCAGCAGGTGAACCGTCGCAGCTGATGCCGGAGCTGTCGGCGGTCTCGGTGAGACAGCGCGCGTGCCGGCCGATCGCCCGGCCGGCCTCGGCCAGCCGGTCGGCCACACGAGCCGCCTCGACGGACAGGTCGTCGACATTGGCGCGAGCGCGGGCCAGCCGGGCCTGCTCGGCGGCCAGGTCCCGTTTCTCCTTCTCGAGCTGGCAGCGCCTGAGCGCGAGCTTCTCGTGGTCCTTGTACGCGTCCCTGTTATTAAGCGCAAACAGGCGGCCCCGGCACGTCTCGGCGCTGGTCGTCGCGTCGGCTTCGGCCTTTCTCCACCGCTGCTCCTGCGCGCCCGACCGGGATACCTCCCGTGCGGCGTCCCCGAGCGCCCCGAGATGATCCGCGGCCGCTGACATCCGGGCAGCGACCTGGTCAAGTTCATGCCGCGTGTGGACGCGAAGGTAGGAGACGTACTGATCGAGAAAGGCACGCACCGCCGCATCCGCGGCGGCGAGGTCGTCGTACTGCTTCTGGACGGCGGCCAGGTTCTCGAAGTCCCTGGCCGCCTGCGTGACCAGATCATCATCGACCGGGCTCAGGCCCGCGGTGAGCGTCTCCGAGACCTTGGCCGGGTCCAGGTCCTTCGCAAGCAGCGGGCGGCGCAGCGCGATCAGCAGGTCGAGCAGCTGGGCATACCGTTCCCGGCCGAGCCCGAACAGCCGTGCGTCCACGGCGTCCTGGTACGCGCCCTTCTTGTCGCCGTAGTGCGCGTCGCGCCCGAGGATGGCGGTCAGCTGCTTGGCCGTCAGCGGCCGGGAATCGGCGGACAGCAGTCCGAAATCGATGCCCATGCGCTTGCCGGTAACGTAGAACGACGGGCGGGGGCGGTCCATGTTCTTGTGCACGGACAGGCCGATGACCAGGGTGACGGTCTGGCCCGGCCGCCCGAACTCCATCCACACGTAGCCATACTCGGAATCCTGCCCGCGATAGAGCAGGTTCGCCTTCATGGTGCGGTTCTCGCCGCTGAACGGGTCGAGCCGGCGGGCGTCCAGGCTGCCGTCCAGGACGAACGGGAAGAGAACCTCGAGGGCCTTGGTCTTGCCGGAGCCGTTGTGGCCGCGCAGGGCGAGCCGGCCGTCGGCGAAGGCGAACTCCTCGTCGAAGTAGTCCCACAGGTTGATGATCCCGGCGCGGACCGGCTTGAACCGGGTTTCGGTCATGCGGATGCCTCCGTCGTCTGCCCGGAGAAGTCGAACATGCCCTGGCCATCGCGGCGGGAGCCGTCCGGCAGCGCCGCGGTAATGTTGCGGTAGCGCGCGGCGGCGGGCAGGATTGCCGCGCCGCCGGGCATGAGCCGGAGCAGCCGCAGATCATCGAGGAGCCGTGTCGCGGCATCGAGCAGCCCGCGGCGATCGTATTGCCACTGCACGGTGAAGGAGGCCGGGCCGAAGTGCTCGTACAGTTCGTCGAGCATGCGCTCCATCCGGGACCGGTCGACGAAAGGCACCTCGAGCGGGTCGGCTCCGACCGCGGCGCCTCCGGCTGCCGCGCCTCCAATCGCGGCGCCGTCGGCCGCAGCGGCGCCAGCCCAGGCGCCGCTGTCAGCGTCAGCCATTCCCGTGTCGATGCGTTCGAGCAGGTCGCGGAGGTCATCGGCGGCGGAAGGAACGGGTATCCGCGTCAGCGCCGGCCCGTCGTCAGGATCCTCCAGAACATCCGCGATCTTCGCGAGCAGCAGCCCGGCGGTCCGGTTGACCGCGCCGCCGCGCCCGGGAAACGGCTGATCGGTGAACCGGCCCGTGGGGTCGATCAGCATCACGCCCTCGGCCCGCCGCTCCACCACGAGGCCGGTGAGCCTGGCGAGGTTGTCGGCCAGTTCGGTGCCGCGCAGCGCGGCGGCGGTCTCGGCGTCGAGGGTCGCGTAGTAGAGCACAGGGTGTTCAACCAGCAGGCGCCGGGCCCGCCGTGCGCTGGCCTCCCGCTGCGCGGACCGCCGGTTGCTGATATCGGCGACGTCGAGCAGCCCGGCGGCCCCGCCCAGTTGCTGGATCGGGTGCGCGGGCCGGAACAGCGAGGCGCACACATCGTGGTCGATGTCGTAGAGGGCGTCGCCGCGTTCGCTGTCGTGCGCCCAGTTCTCCGCCGAACCGTCGGAAAGGCGCAGCGCGTCATGATCGGTGAGCCAGTCCAGGACGTCGACGACGGCGCGCTTGTGCTCGGTGATGGTGGCATCGAAGCCCAGACCGTCGATCGCGTTGGCGGTCGGGGCGAAGGCGCGGACCAGATCCGCGAGGCTGATCTCGATCCTGGACCGCTGGAAGACGGCGAGCACCAGGCACAAATAGGACAGCCGGCGCCGGTCGAACGGTCGGCCGCTTCTGGCCGCGAAGACCGACCGCTGCGTCGCGTCGAGCGTGTCGAGCCGTCGCAGCAGCCGCACCTGGTGCGCGGTCGCGATCAGCGTATACCCGAGCAGCTCGGCGAAGTCCCTGGCGATCAGGTCCGCCCAGCGCAGCACCGAGGTGAGCGCGCCCGCCCTGGGACGCGCCGCGGTGATGAGATCGTTCGCCAGCACCAGCCGGACGGCGTACTGATACGAGCCGAGATCGCTCGGGGCGACCCCGTCGGCGGCCCGCCGCTCAGCCACCAGCCACCGCCTTCCGGGTTGGGGTTGGCGTACGGGCCGGAGACGGCGTCCGGTCCGGCGTACGGGCCGGAGCCGGCGTCCGGGCTGGTGCGATTTCCAGGCGGAGGCCGGGCAGGTGCAGGACTCCGTGCGCGGTGCGCACGCTGCTGCCAGCATCAGAAGGGACCAGGCGGATGGTCATCACGTCGTTCCCGCCCGTCCCGCCGGTGATCCGCCCAGCGACCACGGACCTGGCCTCAAGCGCCCGGGTCAGCAGCTTCAGCAGTACGCGGGTCTCGGCCTCATCCAGCATCCGGCCGCCCGCGCCCGAGCCGAGCAGCCGCTGCGCGGCATCCCGCTCCGCCGCGCGCTGCCCGGCCTGGCGGCGGCGCAGTTCGGCCCGGATGCCGGCCTGAGCTTGGAGCCGTTGCGGAAGGCCCGGGCTCGGCGCCTTGCCGCGGCGGAACAGCGTCATCGCGACCTCCACGCCGGGCGCATCCATCCAGGACAGCCGGGGCGAAATCAGGTCGCTGTCGTCGTGCACGCCGCCGACATGCCGCGCCAGCCGCAGGTTGAACGCGGCCGACATCAGCGCGTGTGCGGCATCCTCGTCCGCCACGTCGAATACCCACTGCGCCAGGTGCCTGAGCTGGGTGGAGCGGTTGACCCCGCCGCGCTGCGACTCGGTGATCTGGCGGAGCAAGGCGATCACGCTGGAGACGCCCGCCCGGGTCGCCGCCGCCAGCTCGGTGGTGCGCGAATGCTCGCCCGCCTCGGCCATGAACCACGCGCGGATCCCCGCCCACCGGCGCCGCCAGTCATCGAGCACCTCGTCGCGGCGCATCAACGGCCGGTCGTCGGCCTCGGCCGCGCGGTTCAGCAGCGTCCCGAGGCCGGTCGCCTCGACCTGCTCGACCGCATGGGCCAGGCGCGGCAGGTACCGGTCGAGTTCGGCCATGAAGTCGCTCATGTGCGCCATCAGCGCGTGCTTGTAGCGCAGGAACATCTCCGGCGACGCGTCCGTCGAGCGGGTGATGTCGCCGAGCGTCAGGTGGAACCGGGCCGACCGGCGCGCCATATCCTCTATCACCCGGTCGAGGCTGGCCAGGCGGCGCACGATCTCGTCTCCGTCTCTGTCGCGATTCGCCTCCGCCAGGCCGCGCAGGTCGCGCACGATGTCGGAGAACACCAGCCGGGACAGGTTCGCGTCCTGCAGCCGCGCGGCGAGCACACCCTCGACCGCCGTATACGCGCGGTGCCCCAGTTCGGTGAACTGATAGACCGACTGCCGGTTCCGGTATCGCGCGAGGCTCCCGGCCCGTGACGCGTCCTCCAGCCGGTGCAGCACCCCGTCGTGGGACAGGTTGTCCAGCCGCTCCCGCAAGTTGCCCACGTTTTGGGGGACGCCGTCGTGCGCGGTCGCCAGTTCGGTCAGCACGGCCGCCACGTCATCGGTGTGGGATTGCGCCACATGCATCCCGCGAAGCCGGTCCATCGCGCGCAGCACCCACAGGTATGCGAGGTAGTCGTCCCGGCGGGTGAAGTTGAACAGCCGGAACCTGTCGCTGACCGCGAGCGCGTCGAGATCGTAGGAGTCGGCCGGGCCGCCTGCCGCCGCCATCGCGAAGATCCGCCCCCTGTCCGCCCGATCACATGATGCTGACGCTGGTTACCCTACGCCGCAAGCACATCCGGCGGCCGGCATGTCGTACCATCGGATGCCACTCGGTGCTGTGGTCGGTTGTTATCTTCCACGGGGCAGGCGCGGCCCTGTCGTATTCGATGGTGCGCATCGTGATCTTCCTCCCGGGGCTTGTGGCCCCGTTGTTCTTTGTAGTCACCGCAGGTCATGCGGTGGTCTGAGGGCCAGGGCGGTCAGCTCGTCCCCGGCTCGGCGACCAGGGCGGTCGGCGTGCTCCGCGCCGAAGGGCTCGTGGTGACCGCCCGGCCGAGAGGGAGCAGCCGGTCATCTCCCCTCGTGGTCGTGCCCGTGGCGCAGCAGCTCGTCGGCCTCCCGCGCCGTGGCATCGTCGGCCTCGCGGATCTCCCCGATGAGCCGGGCTCGGACGGCATGCAACTCGCGGACCGACCAGATGGGCCAGCCAGACGCCCTCCGTAGGCGTCCGGGCGGCTGGCAGTCATCGCAACCATCCCGCCGTGATGGCACGATGCTGGCACGAAACGGCTTACCCCGGGCTTTCGTCAGACTTGGTTGCCTTGCCTGACATACCGGCGCTGACCTGAACGGATGACACCGGATTACGCAAGCTTTCGTCGCCTTCCGCCCGTGGGAACGGACTTCAAAACCGGTGAGCGCCGCGCTGCGGCGCTGGCGGGTTCGATTCCCGTCCGCCTCCGCTACTGCGCGTCGGTCCGGCTAGCCGGCTAGCTCCACCGTCAGGCCGAGACGCTTGGCCAGCAGGCCCGCGCGCTGCCGGTCCTGGGCGGTGAACGACCCGTCGGCGCGGCTGAAGCGGACGTGGTGCAGCAGCCCGCCGAGGGGCAGGCCGTCCTCGCGGACCAGCCTGATCCGCTTACCGCCGGGCCAGGTCAGCTCGGCGGTGTCGTCCCCGGCGTCTTCGAGCCGGCCGTCCAGGGCCTTGGCGAACAGCCGCGCCGCGCCGGCCAGGTCGCCGACATGGTGCTCGATCAGGCTGAACGAGGTCGGCGCGCCCGGCGCGGGCAGCCCGGCGGGCGGCGTGTCGGCCCGGGGCTCCCCGGCCTGCTGGGCCACCTGGATGACGATGCCGTGCGCGTTCCTGGGATGCAGGAACGC
>Ga0070713_100003547_pt1 | contig 10300 bp, 7 predicted proteins | sample LARL82metaG_FD_65465 | JGI IMG/M metagenome (GOLD analysis project Ga0070713, IMG submission 65465) | Corn, switchgrass and miscanthus rhizosphere microbial communities from Kellogg Biological Station, Michigan, USA - LAR L8-2 metaG | ecosystem: Host-associated > Plants > Roots > Rhizosphere ... | reverse complement strand
AACCACCATGCCGACATTGACCAGGATATGGAAGCTAAGCACAGCCACCACACCCATCACCACAAACGTGCCAGCGCGGTCGGGCGCTGTTTGCGCGTTCTGGGTCAAACGCATCAGCACTATGAAGTATAGCAGCAGAACCCCGAGAGCGCCCACGAATCCGTGCTCCTCCGAAAACGCGGCAAAAATGAAGTCTGTCTGAGGTATCGGGAGGAAAGCCCCGTGTGTTTGCGAGCCTTTACCGCCCCAAATGCCCCCTGAACCCACGGCAATTTTGGATTGCTCAACTTGGTACCCCGACCCCTGCGGATCGAGTTCCGGGTCCAGAAAACTAGTCAACCTCTGCTTCTGATAACTCTTCAACACATGAACCTTGGGAACAGCAAAAACCGCCGTAATCGCCACCAGAGCGAGCAAGCCGATGGCTAATCCCTGCCTCCATTGCAGCCCACCCAGGAAGACGCCCATCACTGCAATTGGGACATAAGTCAGGGCTGTGCCAAGGTCCGGCTGGGCCAAGACCATCAGCATGGGAATCCCGACGATCCCGCCCGCCTTGATGATGTCAGGCCACGTCAGTTCCCGCTGCCGCATCTCGGCGAAGTACTTTGCCACGGCCAGGATAACGATCAGTTTCACCCATTCCGACGGCTGGAAGTGATTGCCGCCGGGCATCTTGATCCAGCGCCGCGCTCCCAGGTACTTCTGGCCGAACACCATCACGGCCATCAACGATCCCACCCCAGCGATGTAAAACCAGTGAATCTGCTCGAGCAACGCTTGATAGTTCACCAGGCTGATCAGGAACATCGCACCAACGCCGGCGACAACCCAATACAGCTGCTTCACATGCGCGCCGGCAAACTTGGTATGCATGGTTGCGCTGTGAATCTCCATGACCCCCAACCCGCAGATCAGAAGAACGAAGACCAGCAGCAGCCAGTCAAAATCGCGATATGAAACGTAGCGTGACATCGAAAATCAGCTTCTAACCCTTAGCTGCTAGCTCCTAGCTTGTCGTTCATGGATGCGGCCGTTCCTCTCATGCCCGCTGAAATCAGAGCGATTGCCGTGGCATAGAGCACTGTGTTTATCCCTATCATCCAGCAAAGCGGAGTGGTTACGCGTTCTAGATCAGCATGAACTCCGAAAACAACGGCCTGCGCGAACCACTCCGGCAGTAACAAAAAACCTGACCACTTGAATGATGAGATTCCACTCACCCACCACGACACTCCCGTAACAGTTGCTCCTCCGATAACAGACCATCGATAAGACGAGGAATAAAGCGCTGAGAGGATGACTGCGGCTCCGACCAATATTACCGAGATAAAACGGGCCCACCACAAGAAATACTGTTCTTTATCGGCAGCAGCATCGCCCCATCCGGCCAGGTCAGCATGAAGGTAAGAGGCGCGGGAAGACCAAGCAACCATCGTCACAGAGACCAAGTTCCCGAGCACCAAGAGTAGGCTCTTTGACGACGGGCTCATCGTCCTATCCCCGGCGCATCCGTCGCCAGCACCATCTTCTTCTTCGACATCTCAACCGCCATGCGTGCGGCCTGCAAGTCGTTGCCGTCTCCGTCATCACTCCAAAACGCGCCAACATCCACTGTTCCGGGAGCCTTCGGCTTCTCGACCATCTTCTGCGGAGTACGCCGCCGCTTCTCGACGTACGCCTTGATCACCTGCGTCGCCAGGCGTGCCGCCAATTTGCCGTGCTCGCCGCCCTGGAACAAGACACAGACAACCACGTCCGGATTGCGGCGTGGCGAGAATCCTACAAACCATCCGTTCTGCGCCAGATCGGCATTGTCCTTGTGCTTGGCTCGGTTTTCCAGCGACACGACCTGAGCCGACCCGGTCTTTCCCGCGATCTCGATTCCCTTAACCGCGGCCAGTGGAGACGTACCTCCGGGCTCGAGCACCCTTTCCATCGCGTCGGTAATATAGTTCCAACCATCCGGATCGAGTGGAACGGCCTTCACGTCGGCAAAGTGCGCCGCCTCCTGGTAATTCTGCGGCAAGTCCGTCGGATTGATCACGTGTGGCACAACCATCTTCCCGCCCATGGAGATCGCACTGATTGCGCGCAACAACTGAACCGGTGTGACGGTAACCGCACCCTGCCCGATACCGACGAAGATGGTTTCTCCGGCATACCACTTTTGGCGGAAGGTGCGAAGTTTCCATTCTTCTGATGGGACCAGACCGCTGGCTTCCTGCGGAAGATCAATACCGGTCTTCTGTCCCAAACCCAATTCCGTAGCATATTTCGCAATGCGGTTAATCCCAAGCTTGTCGGCTAGCGTGTAGAAGAAAACGTCGCAGGACTGATAAATCGCTTTCGCCAAATCTACATCCCCGTGGGTTTGGTGCAAGAAGTAGACCCAGCATTTCGAATTCCTGCCGTAAAAGTCAGCACTGCCATTGCAGTGGACGTGCATGTTCTGTGCGATGCCTTCCTGCCAGCCCGCCATCGACATGATGATCTTGAACGTCGAACCGGGCGCCAGCTGTGCTTGAATCGCTTTGTTCAGTAACGGCTTGTCCGGATCGTTAACCAGCTTGTTCCATTCATCCCGCGAGACGCGCACAGCAAAATCGTTGGGATCGAACGTTGGCCGGCTGACCATGGCCAAGATTTCCCCAGTGTGTGGGTCCATCGCAACGATGGCTCCGTTCTTGTCACCCAAAGCCTCCTCTGCGGCAATCTGCAAATCGATATCCACCGTCAGCTTCAGTTGTTTGCCGGGCACGGCTTCAGTCTCTCCGAGCCGTCCAACTTCGCGCCCATGGCTGTCAACCAGCGCCTGCCTCGATCCGTTCTTGCCCATCAGCAGCGTGTTGTACTGCCGCTCCACGCCGGAAATACCAACGACATCGCCGGGGTTATACAGTTCGAAAGCCGGCTGGTTGAGCATGTCGTCGCTGACTTCGCCCACATATCCGATCAGGTGCGCCATGAATCCGTTGCGCGGATACAACCGCCGGTGCGCCATGATCGTATCGAGTTCAGGCAGTTCGTTGCGGTGCGCCTCGATGAACTGCAACTCGTCAGGCGTGATGTCTTCTTTTAGAAAGATTGGCTGGTACTGCGGCATCGATGCAAAACGCTTGATACGCGCCCGCACTTCATTCGGATCAAGATGCAAACCCTGCGCAATGAGGTCCGCATCGGCGCTGAGATCTCGTGACGAATCGCGCAGCAGAAGCGCAGAGAATGACGGATAGTTGTCGACGATGACGCGTCCTTCGCGGTCTAGAATCTTTCCCCGCGGTGCCAGCACCGGCACGTTGCGAATACGATTCTTCTCGGCGGCAAGCGAGTAGTAGTCGGCCTGCATCACCTGCAGCCGCCACAATCCATAGGCTAGGACCAGGAAGATACCAAGGATGATGTACTGCGCCGCCGTCAGGCGGATCTCGGAGACTTTTTCGTCGCGGCCGAACATAAATCAGTACCCAGTACCGAGTACCCAATACCGAGTGGCTCGCGGCGAGCCTCTATCACTGCGGTAAACATGGGTCAATGTGGTCGGGATTACCTCTATTGTATTCCTCACAAACCGACTGTCTCTATTAAAGGAGATAACGAAGGTCACGCTGGAGTACCTTTATCAATCACCTCGGATGCTGCTTTACTCGGGACTTAGGACTCGCGACTCTTCACGTTCTCTGCTTAAACCGATCGAGCAGGAAGTACAGCAATACTCCAATGAAAGCGTTCACCAGCCCGGCCAGAATGCCATGCACCCAACTCCAGCTCTGCGTCATGTTGACCAGCGCGCGTGCCACAGTGAAATACACCGCCGAATGAATGAGATAGAAGCCCAGCGTGACTAGGAAGCGCGCGCCCGCGTTCTCCACATCCAGCTTCACACCCAGCGATGACGCACCGTAACCGACGACGGTTTTAGCGATCCCGTAAATCCCGATTGGGTTATGCCCAAGCATGTCTTGCGCCAGCCCGATGATCGCTCCCGTAAACAGCCCGGCGATCGGACTCCTCCGCGCCATGGCGAAGAAAATCGTCACCAGCAGCGGCAAGTCGACATAAACGGCAAACCGTGGAAACCGCAACGGCACAAAAGCCTGTAGGAACAGCGCCAGTAAGGGCACACCAATCGCGACCGGGACACTGAACCGGTAGACTTCAACCTGCTCGTTCGATGTATAGGTGATCGGCACGTTATTGTGGACTAGTGTCCTGGGTGGGGTTCTGGGACTTAGGTTGATCAGATACGGGCGCAGCGGGTTTCTCTTCCACGATTGCCGGTCCAGGCTGCACTTTCGCTGAATCCGCCTGCATCGAACTACCATTCACCAGCTTCGGCTTTGGTGTCTTCACCGCGTTATTCAAAGCTGCGCTTCCGGATGCCTGTTGACCTGCGACCGCCGGACTCTTTGCCGTTGGTTGTGTCGCACTTCCAATATTGGGCTTAGTCGCAGCATTCGGATTCGTCGCCGGTTTGGCATTCGCAGTTCCAGCCGTTGCGGGACCTAAACCTGGCTTCGCCCCCGGATTCGCGACATTCCCTGACGCAGGTGCATTCGGATCCGTCACAGGCTTGTCCGGCACCGACGGCAACCGTTGCGCTAGAATGTCTGCCGCGCGCACTCGCTCATGCACGTCCGCGACTGCCTGCCGCTCCTGCTTTTCGACAAGTACAAGAACTTCTTCCAGCTTGCTCAAGTCGGTAGCCGGTTTGATCTTGATGTTCAAGAACAAATCTTTGCCCGGTGCAACCTTTGTGACGCTACCGATCGGCAAGCCTTTAGGGAAAATCTGATCTCCACCGCTGGTCAGCACGGTCTCGCCAGGCTGCACTTGCTCATCGCTCATCACGCGTTCAAGCGTGACTTCGCCATTCGGAGCTCCGCGCAGCACACCCTGCAAACGAGATTTGTCGAGAATCGCTCCCACGCCGCTCGACTGATCACTGATCAACAAGACCTGCGATTCACTGGGATAGACAAGGAGAACTTTTCCCACGATCCCGTCAGCCGTAATAACGGCCATATCACGCTTGATGCCGCGGTCTTCCCCCTTGTCGATATAAACGATCCGCGAAAGATCGCTGCCACTGGACCCGATCACCTGCGCCGCCACCGTCTTGGCGATGAACTGCTCCTTGAAACCGAGCAGGTTCTGCAGGCGCCGCGCCTGGGCCGCATCCTCGCTCAGGCGCACCTGCTCCAGCCGCATCTGCTCAATCTGCTCTTTCAGTTGACGATTCTCCGCGCGCACTCCGCGCAGATAGAAGTAGTTGTGCCAGACATTTCGAGCGGAATTCTGAATCCAGACCACGCCCCGCTCAAACGGAGAGAGCGCCCCAACAGCCCAGATACGAATCAGGCGGGTATCTTGTGCATCGCTTGCAATGCCACCGCGTTTCACCTGCACTGCAAGCCCAAGCACCTGGGCAAACAACACAAGCACCAGCACGATCAGGTTGCGATAGCGGCCGAGGACAGATTCCATAAAGCAGTTGCCAGTACCTGGTACCCAGTTGCCAGTCCCTCTGGGTACTGGGTGCTGGCTACTGGATACTGTCTTATTCGATCGAAATCTTTCTCAGCAGCTTGAAGTCGGAGAGCATTTTGCCGGTGCCGAGCACCACGCTGCACAGTGGATCGTCGGCGATCGAAACCGGCAGCCCGGTTTCTTCGCGGATTCGCTTGTCAAGATTCTTCAGCAGCGCGCCGCCGCCCGTCAACACGATGCCGCGATCGCTGATGTCGGCCGAAAGCTCCGGAGGCGTCCGCTCCAGCGCGACGCGAATCGCATTCATAATCGTCGAAACGCACTCGCTCAGCGCCTCGCGGATTTCGCCATCATCCACGGTGATCGTCTTGGGCACGCCCTCAATCAGGTTGCGACCCTTGATCTCCATCGTCAGCGGCTTGTCGAGCTGATGCGCCGAGCCGATTTCCATCTTGATCTGCTCGGCCGTTCGTTCGCCGATCAGCAAATTATATTTCCGCTTCAGGTAATTCATGATGGCTTCGTCCATCTGGTTGCCGGCCATGCGCACGGAACGCGAATAGACGATGCCGCTCAGAGAAATGACTGCGATATCGGTCGTGCCGCCGCCGATATCGACCACCATGTTGCCGCTCGGCTCAGTAATGGGCAGGCCGGCGCCGATCGCCGCGACCATCGCCTGCTCGACAAGATGCACTTCGCTCGCTTTCGCGCGGTACGCCGAGTCCATGACCGCGCGCTTTTCCACCTGCGTAATCTCCGAAGGCACGCCAATCACAATCCGCGGATGCACCAGCATCTTGCGGTTATGCGCCTTCTGGATAAAGTAGTTCAACATCTTCTCGGTGACTTTGAAGTCGGCGATCACGCCATCTTTCATCGGCTTGATAGCGACGATGTTGCCTGGAGTCCGGCCCAGCATCTCTTTCGCTTCTTTGCCCACGGCTTCCACTTCGCCGGTGTTCTTATTGATGGCGACGATCGACGGTTCATTGACGACGATCCCTTTTCCGCGCGCATAGACGAGCGTATTGGCCGTGCCAAGATCGATGGCTAAGTCGCTGGAAAATATGCTGAACAGCGAACGGAGGTTGTGGTTGCGCGTCGCGGCGGAATGGAATCCATTATTTGACATGACAAAGCGGTCCGTATCTCACAATGCTGCCGGCCCGGGAATCTTCCGGGGCAGGCACCTTATCTTTTAGGGGTGGCAAATCTATTTTACGTGATTCACGCCAACCCTGCTTACTCGTTAGGTATTGTCATCCTGAGGCAGGCGCCTTTTGCCTGCCGAAGCACCGGGGCGAGCCGCGCGAAGCATCGCGTTCTTTGCGACGCACAAATCGCGCGTTTGGCTCGCTTCCCTATTACTGGATCACAATCTTCTTCTGCTGCGTATTTACTCCGCCCGCCGCAGTCTGGGCCGTTACCGTAATCACCGCTTCCCCCGACGGCAATGGGGGCGTGAAGTAGTGAAACTGGCCTTCCGAGGTCACTAGCGGAACCTCGCTGCCATTCACCATCACGCGCGCACCCACCTGCGTCTTGCCCGTCACTTCGATTACGTGCCCGTGCTGAATAAACGGATCCAAGTCCAGCGCAATCGATTCCGAATCTTTCCCTTTGGAAATGATCGTGAACCGATTCTTCTCGCTCTCCAAAGATTCTTTGCCGGCGGCATCGTATGACTGCACCATCCAGTAGTACGCGCCCTCACCCAGATTGGTGACGGTCACCGCCGCTGTATTAACCTTTTTGTCAACGAGTGTAGAAGAAAAGTACGGGTTGCGGGAGATACGAAGCCGGTACCCAACCGCATTCGCCATCGAAGTCCACGAGAACTCCACATCCTTCATGCTCGCGCCATTCGAAAACAGCGGAGCCATGTTCGCCGGAGCGATCGGCGTAGGCGGCCCAATCTCCTTCGCCTTCTCCATTTTTTGCTGCCCCTGGAAGCTGACCTTTTCCCAGTTCGCCAGTTGGACTGTCTCGCCGTTGCGCGTGACTTCGCCCGTACCTTTTTTCATCAAGATTTCGTGCTGATCGGCACTCGGATCGTTATGCACCTGAGCCGCCGATTCCGGAGACAGCGATGCCGTCGCCCCCGCCACAATCACCTGCGACTTCGATCCTTGACTGAAGGTCGCCGTAGAAAGATCCACAGTTCCAGTGCTCACCGCAACAGCGACATTTGTCTGCTGCTGATCGTTCGCCGAGTTTTCTTCAATCACGATCAGCGAATCCTGCTTCACCGTATAACTTGTGCCGTCGTTGAAAACGACCTTCGCCATGCCTTCGGAGCCGGTCTGAACAACGTCACCCTTCTCGAGGGGGACGCGATAGTCGCCCACAATCCACGTATTGCTGTTCCCTTTCTTCACCCGCACGGTTCCATCGAGCGCGGTGAAGTGCGCCTGCTGCGCCGTGACCGCACCTGTTCCAGTCGCCGGAGCCATGCCCGCGACCTTCTCCAACAAGCGATTCGCGACCTCATCGGTCTTCTTTATAGCGGTTCCGGTGAACTGCGGGAAGGTAAACCACATGAACGCGCCAAACCCGCTGAGCACTGCCAGAATCAGCAGCGCCACACTGCGGTATGTAACCGTCGTCCACGCGATGTGGAGTCCCGGTTTGCGGTCGTTGGAAGACACGTTCCTGGCAAAAGCCTCTTTAGATTTTGCGGGCTAAAAAGACGGTAGCACAAGGAAAACAGAGGAAGAACACAGGAGTCTCATTCCAAGGTTACCGAAGTGACCATGTTGAAAAGACAGTTGCGTTTGGGCTTGGGATGCTTGCGAGAATGGGTGCCCCACTTCTGGCCGGTTTTGCCAGAAGTGGGGATTTTGTTGATAACGATTCATCGTGATCGATTTCAGGGCTCGCCGCTCTTGACTCGGACTCGCCTGAACAATCACACCGGTTCAGTGGAAGTTCTTTACCAACATGATCTCGTAATCCTCAAATTCGCTGGGTGGCCCATCCTTTCGCGCCTTTTGCGAAAGGGTGGGACATTCGATGCTCTATCCCTGTTAGGCCGTTAACCGGCGCCCCGAACTTTCATCACTGCCTTCGGCCATTGATTGGTTTTCACCATGCCGGAAAACCTGGGGACAGAAAACCTGGGGACAGGAAGCTGTGAAGAAATTGTTTCTTCCGAGCCAACAACGTCATTGCAGAATGAGCCAGCGTGGGTAGACTGCAGATGTGAGCGACGACGGCGTGCCTGCTGAACCGCGACTTGCATTCATTAATCGACAACAACTTGTGCTGCGCAGCATCGACGTCGAACAGTTGATCGACGAAGACCATAGCGCGCGTCTGATCTGGCAGCTGATCGGCCGGCTCGACCTGAGCCTCTATCACGCGCAGATCGAGGCGGTGGAAGGGCACGCCGGACGTGAGCACACCGCCCCGCAGCTGTTAATTAGCTTGTGGATTTACGCCTACAGCCGTGGCGTGAGTTCGGCGCGCGAGTTGGCGCGGCAGTGCGAGCACGAGCCGGGCTGCCAGTGGCTCTGCGGGTTGCAGGCGATCAGCCACCGCACGCTGTCCGGGTTCCGTTCCGATCATAAAGCGGCGCTGGACGATCTGTTCGTGCAGGTGCTGGGCATGATGAGCGCCGAAGGGCTGATCACGCTGGAACGGGTCACGCTGGACGGAACGAAGATCAAGGCGAACGCGGGCGGCAACAGCTTCCGGCGCAAAGAGAAGCTGGCGGCGTACCTGGAGTTGGCGCGCGAGCAGGTGCGCTGGCTGAACGCGCAGGCCGAGGAAGAAGAGAAGAGCGCGACCCGGCGGGCCGCGGCGCAGCGGCGTGTCGCACGGCAACGAGTCAGCCGGCTGGAGGCGGCGATACGCGAAGTCGAGCGCCTGCAGCAGGAGAAGAAACACGACCGCAAAGGCTTCGTGGCACGCGCCTCCAGCAGCGATCCCGAAGCCCACGTGATGCGCAACGGCGAAGGGGGTACCGTTCCCAGCTACAACGTGCAACTGCTGACCGACACGCAACATGGGATCGTGGTGAACATCGAAGCGACGACCGATGCCATCGACTATCGGCAGATGAAGCCGGCGCTGGAGCGCTGCGCAACCACCTTGGGACGCAAGCCCAAACAGATCGTGGCTGACGGTGACTACACCAATCATGCCTCAGTGCAGATGGCCGCCGAGCAGGGAGTGGACTTCTACGGATCCTGGCAAGACAGTTGGCGGGCGATGGAGCGGGATGCGCACGGCCGACACGCCGAGTTCCTCGCCAGCGCGTTTCCATACGATACCGCGCAGGACAGGTTCACGTGTCCGGCCGGAGAACCCCTCACGCACCATGCGCTCTTGAATCGTGGCAACGGCGTTCGTACTCACGTTTACCGCGCACCGAAGAAGGCGTGCCCCAACTGCCCGCTGCGTGACAAGTGCGCGCCACAACAGGCGCGGCCAGACTGGCGGCGCTCGATCACGCGCCTCGAAGAACCATCGGCAACGATCGCGTTCAAGCGCAAGATGGCGACGGAAGAGGCGAAACAAATCTACGCGCGACGCTCGCAGGTTGCCGAGTTCCCGCATGCCTGGATCAAGGAGCGCTGCGGGTTACGCCAGTTTCGCTGCCGGGGTCGCGGGAAGACAACGATGGAAGCGATTTGGGCTTGCCTGAGTTACAACCTCACACGCTGGTTCAGCTTACGGCGCAAGCTCAGTTTCGAACTAGCACCCATTTAAACCCGAGACCTTCGATCTCCCCTCGGCCAAGTAGCCAACGACGAAATCTCATGCGAACTCCCTTACGACAAAAAACAATTTCTTCACAGCTTCC
>Ga0070713_100003544_pt1 | contig 10306 bp, 6 predicted proteins | sample LARL82metaG_FD_65465 | JGI IMG/M metagenome (GOLD analysis project Ga0070713, IMG submission 65465) | Corn, switchgrass and miscanthus rhizosphere microbial communities from Kellogg Biological Station, Michigan, USA - LAR L8-2 metaG | ecosystem: Host-associated > Plants > Roots > Rhizosphere ... | reverse complement strand
CATCCCAATGTGCAAAACGGCGTGATCTCAAACACAAACCGTCGACCCGTGTGAGTGGTTTCTGTGACGGCAGTCCTCTCAATCCAGAGAAATCACAACCTTGCCCCGCGCGTGTCCCGCTTCCAAATACCGGATCGCCTCCGTCACTTGGCTTAGACTGAACCGCTGGTCGATCACCGGCGTGATCTTTCCCGATTCCATGAGTTCGCTCAGGGCGGATAGATCTTCCCGGCTTTTTTTCGCGAGGATGCCGACCAGCTTCTGGCTTGTGAACCACCCCACCACCAGTTGCTGGATCATGCCTGCCAGTAGACGACTCGCCGGCGTTTCCGGGCCGCCTCCGCCGCACGCGATGAAGACTCCCTTTGGATTCAAAACACGGCGAAAGTCCGCTAGCGGGCGGTTCCCGACGAGATCGAAGATGACATCGTAGCGTTCTCCGCCGGCCGTGAAGTCCTCACGCGTGTAATCAACCACCCGTTCCGCACCGATGCGGCGCACCATGTCCACGTTGCGTGTGCCGCAAATGCCCGTAACCTTTGCGCCCATCCACCTGGCAATCTGTACGGCAAAGGTGCCCACACCTCCTGAAGCGCCGTTGATCAGCACTTTTTGCCCCGATAGCACCATCCCCTTGTCGCGAAGGGCCTGAAGTGCCGTAAGACCCGCGATCGGAACGGCGGCCGCCTGCTCAAATGTCACATTCATCGGGACGATTGCGACGGCTGAAGCTGGAGCGCACACATACTCCGCAAATGCCCCGTCGACTGCGCCGAAGACCCTGTCCCCTGGCTTGAGATCTGTCACTGCGGCGCCGGCCGCTTCCACCTCTCCGGCCACATCCACGCCGAGTCTCGTGCGCCTCGGCTTTCGCAGCCCTGTAAACAAACGCAGAAACCAAGGCGCGCCCCTCATCAAGTGCCAGTCGAGTGGATTCAAGGAGGCTGCGCGCACTCTGATCAGGACTTCATGTTCACCTGGAGTCGGCTTTGGCACCTCTTCCAGCTTCAACACATCCGCCGAACCGTACGCGCGATACACCACAGCTTTCATCAGAGATCCCTGCCTTCGACGACAAGCAAAAGCATAGTCCCTGCCCGCAAATGCTCCGTGCGCGCCGTCACCTCCAAGCGCGTTTCTTCCGTTGCATCACCGCATCGGTCGCGCACCTTGCCGCATCTTACCGGCAGGCTTACCATGCCACACGGAGAGCATTCCGCCATGACCACCGCATCTGCCATCCAGCCGCGCAAATTGGGCCGAACCGGCCCCGCAGTCTTCCCCATCGCCCTCGGTTGCATGGGCATGAGCGGCGTGTACGGTCCTGCCGACGAGTCGGAATCCCTCGCCACCATCCATGCCGCCATCGATGCCGGAGTCACTCTCCTCGATACCGGCGATTTCTACGGCATGGGCCACAACGAAATGCTTCTCAGCCGTGCTCTCCGCTTCTTTCGCGAAAAGGTCCTCATCTCCGTCAAATTCGGTGCCCAGCGCGGACCCGACGGCGCATGGCTCGGCTACGATGCACGCCCCGCCGCCGTTAAAACCGCGCTCGCCTATTCGCTCAAACGCCTTGGCGTCGATCACATCGACATTTACCGCCCCGCGCGTCTCGACCCCAACGTCCCCATAGAGGACACTATCGGCGCCATCGCCGACATGATCCAGGCCGGCTACGTCCGCTATGTCGGACTCTCCGAAGTCGGCCCCGAAACCATCCGCCGCGCCGCCCAAATCCATCCCATCACCGACCTGCAAATCGAATACTCGCTGATCAGCCGCACGCCGGAATCCAAAATATTCCCTTTGCTTGATGAACTCGGCATCGCGGTCACCGCTTACGGCGTGCTTTCGCGCGGCCTGCTCTCCGGCTCTCTCAAAAACGGCCCCGGCGATATCCGCAATCGCTTCCCTCGTTTCGCCGACGAAAACGCGGTGCAGAATCAAAAGCTCGTCAGCCGGCTCGCCGAAATCGCATCCGGCAAAGGCATCACCCAATCCCAACTCGCCGTTGCCTGGGCGCTTGCCAAGAGTCCGTCCATCATTCCGGTCATCGGCTCCCGTACTCGAGCCCAACTCGCTGAAAGCCTCGCCGCCCTCGAAGTGATTCTTACGCCCGCCGAGATCACTGAGATTGAATCCTCGGTTTCCGCCGAAGCCGTTGCCGGCACCCGCTACGATGCGCACCAGATGCAGGTCCTGGACAGCGAGAGATAGACAGCGAGAAATAGGACAGCGAGAAATAGCCGCACTTCACTGCGGCTAGTCCGATTCGTCGCACGACGCGCTGCTTAGCTGGCCATCGAAAACTTGTCGCGCGGCCGAGTTGCCGCATCGCCGTGATCCGCGCCCGGCCCAGGCGTCGCCGGAAGATACATCGTAAAGACCGTCCCGCTCGGCGCTTCCGTGCGCGACCGAAATCGCAGTCTTCCCCCATTCTTCTCGACGATGTCGCGCGTCAGCCAAAGCCCCAGTCCTGTTCCGCCGCTGCCTTTTGTCGTAAAAAACTGCTTGAAGAGGTTTTGGCGAATCTCCTTGCGAATGCCTCCGCCTGTATCGGCCACCGTCAACCGCGCATGCTCCACTCCGTTGATCGATACCGGCAAAACATGGACCCGCAAGTTTCCGCCCTCTCTCATCGCATCCACCGCGTTGCCGATCAGATTCACAAGGGCCTGCCGTATCTCGCCTTCGCAACAATACCCAAACGCCCGCTCCACCTTGATGCGCTCGCGAATCTCCCGTTCGCGCAGCTTCCCGCGGAATAGGGTCACCGCCGAGATTGCCAGTTCCGAAACATCGGTGAAAGCCGGCTTGGCCGGTGCGCGGTGGAACTTCAGCGTGTGGTCCACAATCTCGCTGATGCGCAGGAATTCCTTTGCCGCAAGTTGCCCGAATGAATGCGCCTCTTCGAGCGAATTACTGCTCTCCACGAGGTAAAGAAGATTGCCTAGAGCCTCCAGGGGATTGTTCACTTCGTGCGCCATGGTGGCCACGAGCTGGCCCGACACCGCCAGGTGCTCTGACTTCCGCAAAGCCTCGTCGCTCTGAAGTTGCCTGGCCGCCGCGTCGCGCACCTGGAGCTGTTTCTGCCGCGAGTTGTGCGCCACCTGGATGGCGCTCAGCAGCATCTCCTTGCGCACTGGCCGATCCAGCAGAATCAGGCTGTGTATCTCCACGCGTGCACGGCTCGCGAGTGCGGCGTAACTCGACTCGCCCGCGCTGCTGGTCAGAAGAATCGAAGGCAGCTCTGACCACACCGGCTGCGCGTGAATTACTTTTCTGAAAGCTTCAATGCCGCCGCGCAAAAGCGCTTCATCCGTCAGAATCAGACCCAGCAGAAGCGCGCTGTCGATCTTTGATACATCGCCGACGTGCGGCGCGCACTCGGCGCGGTATCCAGCTCGATTCAATAACCCGCAAATCAATTCGCCGTCACGACCCAAAGGAGCGACTACCAGGAAGCGGGGAACATTGGCCAGCGATTCAGTCACAGCAGCGATTGATCTCCTCTGTACTCCGGCGTTCCCGTGAGCACTCCAACGAAATTACGCAGCGGATCCCCAATCTTCAGCTTGCCCGAACTCATATGCAGCTCCCGAATCGAGCGTTCATGCGGCCCCGACCGCCGTTTCATCACCGAGATAGCCTGTCGCACTTCGCCACCCGCCTCGAAGTAGCGCAACTGCAGCACGTTGTCCGTCAGGTAGCTCACGTCGGTTGGCGACGACATCCCGCTGCCCAATATCCCGTACTGCGCCAGCACCAGGAAGGAAGCCACCCCCACCTGGTTCAGGTACGAAAGCAATTCATGGAGTTGGACCGTCAACCCCTGCTCCTCGTTCATGGAGTTCATCAGTCCATTGAGACTATCGATCACCACGATCTGCCATTTCTTTTCTTCCACTCCGGCGCGAATCCGATGCACAAACTCGCCCGGAGAGAGCTCCGCCGGATCCACCTGCTCCAGATGAATGGTTCCATCATCGAGATAGCGGTCCAGATCCATTCCCAGCCCACGGCTTCGCACCGTGAACGACTGATGTGTCTCGTCGAAGGTAAAGATCCCGCACTTTTCTCCGCGCTTGGCGGCGCTCAACGAAAATTGCGTGCACAGCGTCGACTTTCCGCACCCCGTCGGTCCGGCTACCAGCGTGCTCGTTCCCCGTTGCACCCCGCCATTGAACAGCTCATCCAGTTCTGGCACACCACTCGGCAAGTCTTCCGGTTCCACCTTCATTCCGCGATGCTCGCCTGACACCAGCCGCGGAAACACCAACACCCCACCCTTCACAATGACGTAGTCGTGATAGCCCTCGCGAAAGCTCGATGCCCGCACCTTCAATACCTCAAGCCTCCGCCGCGTGATCCCATAATTGCGCCGCAGCACCTCCAGAGAAATCACTCCGTGGGCAATGGTTGCCACCTGGCTATCCGAGTTCTCGCCAAAGCGTTCATCCAGCAGCAGCGTCGTGCAATCCCGTCCTTCGAAGAACTGCTTGAGGCTCAATACTTGACGGCGGTAGCGCAGTGAATCCCGCGCCAGCATTCGCAACTCCGACATGGAATCGATAATCACGCGCGACGGCCTAAGGTCCCGAACCTTGCCCAGGATCGTCTCCAGCACATCCGCGAGTTCCACCTCGGCCGGTTGGAACACCGTGTATTGTTGGCCAATCTCGCCGGCTATCTCGGGAGGCGAAATCTTGCAGATCTCCACGTTCTCCAGGTCCATTCCATGAGACGCTGCCACATGCCGCAGTTCGTCCTCACTCTCCGCAAGTGAAAGATAGAGCCCTTTCTCGCCCCGCTTGGCTCCCTCGATCAGGAATTGAAGCGCCAACGTTGTCTTCCCGGCACCCGGATTGCCCTCAATAAGGTAAAGAAAGCCCTTGGCAAGGCCGCCCCGCAGAATATCGTCCAGACCAGGAATCCCCGTGGACAGACGAATCTGGCTGTCAGCTAACATTGGCCCGCATTCTCCTGTTTTCTGTCGTAGTTTTCACCGCCCATGCACTGGCAAACGCTTACATCGGCGGGCCGTTCTTTTTAGCGAATTGGAGTCCCGTTTATGTAATTTCTGAGGCGCAACTACTAGCCTTCGATAAGCAATTTGGATGCAGATGCTTGACCCAGGTTTGTTTTGCCGTCTCATGTTTTGAAGGCAGGCTTGACCCGGCAAACCCCCAACCTCGATTCAGAAATGCGGAACGCCTCTTCGCCGCCAAGACCTGTGTTGTGCACGCTTTCGCCTGATAGCATTTCTTGCATGTCCCAGATTCCCTTTCGCAAAGCTCGCTGGTCCATGCTTCCAATCGGTGCCTGCTTCGCAATGGCCGTGGTCATCGCCCCGCGGATTGGCGCGCAGGCAGTTCCCGGCCCCAGCGTCACCGACCGATCACACATCGAAGAGGTTTTGCGCGGGCTCAATCGAGGACGCGGATTTGGACAGGTGGCCATTTCTCCCGACGGCAAAAAACTCGCATGGATCGACGGTGGTCGGGGAGGCTCGGAGATTCGTGTCGCCTCGCCGTCGGACCTCGCAAAATCCGAACGCGTCACGGCGGCAACCAACTCTGAGCAGCACTGCCGTGAAGGCGAAATCGCGTGGTCGCCCAACTCGAAGGGCTTGGCTTTCTTCTCTGACTGTTCCAACTCCGCGGACCACCTGGTCGATCTCTATCTCTCCAGGCTCGATGGAACTCCGGCTAAGCGCCTCACAACCCTGAAAGGGCTTCCCCAAGCCCCCGCCTTCTCCCCGGACGGCCGCGAGATCGCATTCCTCTACGTTGAAGGCGCAACCCGGCCCGCGGGTGCACTTGCCGCCATGAAGCCCCCATCCGGCGTCATCGGCGAAGACGGCGTCGAGGTGCAGCGCCTCGCCGTTGCCCGCGTCGACGCCGAGGCAGCTCAGCCCACTCTCGTGACGCCCCCCACTCTCCATGTTTACGAATTCAATTGGGCGTCCGATTCCCACGGAATGGCCTACGTCGCAGCCGACCCCCCGGGCGAGAACAACTGGTGGGTGGCCAAGCTTTACACCCAGACCCTCGATGGCCGGCCCAAGCCGATCCTGGCTCCTGCGGAAGTCTCAGGCCCGCTTCATGGATTGCAGATTGCCGTGCCCCGCTGGTCGCCCGACGGCAAGCACATCGCCTTCATCGGCGGTCTGATGAGCGACCAGGGCTCCACGGGCGGCGATGTCTGGATCGTGTCTTCCGAGGGCGGCCAACCCCGCGATCTCACCCAGGGAAGACCAACCTCGCCCGCCTGGATCGAGTGGGGTAGCGACGACTATCTCTTCGCAAGTGAACTCGCCGGCGGCAACAGTCAACTGGTCCGATATAAGCTCGGCAGCGATCGCGCCGGCAGCGGACAGGTGACCTTCGGTTCACCGATTTTTTCGATTCCCGGCAGCGTAGGCGACGGCCGCATGGAGATGAGCCTCTCATCTACGGCCGATCGCTCGATGTTTGTATTTGGCGCCAGCAGCTTCGAGCATCCCCGCGAAATCTATGCCGCCAAACCCGGCACCGTCATGACATCCGGTCTCGAAGGTGTCCTGCAACTCTCCCACTTCAACGACGGCGTCCAGCCGGCCTGGGGTAAAGCCGAATCGGTGAGTTGGACGAGCGAAGGTTTCCGGGTGCAGGGATGGCTGCTATTGCCAAAGGACTACAACCCCAACAAGAAATATCCCCTCATCGTTGAAGTGCATGGCGGCCCTGCCGCCGCGGTCACTGCTCGCTGGGGCGGTGGTGGCGGCCTCAGCTCCACCGCGTTCTCCGCGCTCGGCTACTTTGTTCTCGAGCCCAATCCCCGCGGCAGCTATGGCCAGGGTGAAGCCTTCACCCAGGCCAACCGGAAAGACTTCGGCTACGGCGACCTGCGCGACATCCTCGCCGGCGTCGACACGGTGCTCGCCAAATACCCGATTGATCCCCAGCGTGTGGGCATTACGGGTTGGAGCTACGGCGGATTTATGACCATGTTTGCCGTCACTCAGACCAACCGTTTCAAGGCCGCTGTTTCCGGCGCCGGCCTCTCCAACTGGCAGAGCTACTACGGTGAGAACTCCATCGACCAGTGGATGATTCCGTACTTCGGTGCATCCGTCTACGACGATCCTGCGGTTTATGCCAAAAGCTCGGCCATCAATTACATTAAGCAGGCCCATACCCCCACCCTCGTCGTCGTCGGTGATCGCGATGGCGAGTGCCCCGCGCCGCAGTCCTACGAGTTCTGGCATGCCCTCCGCGACGAACACGTTCCAACGCAGCTTGTCGTCTACCCCAACGAAGGGCACGGCTTTGTGGACCCCGAACATCGCCGCGATGTTATGGACCGCGCCGTTGAATGGTTTGCCAAGTACATGCCGGCAGCTCCCGCATCTTCCAACACCGGCACAGGCTCCCATTAGTCGTCATTGCTCCCCATCCAGAGACCGGGGAGTCTATTGGAATACAAGGCAATCAAACTGGGTAGGATAGAGCTCGATCGCCATCCCACCCTGATACACTTTCCTTTGGAGCAAATCGAGCGTGTTCTGTCGACCGGCTGCATGGAGTGGACAAATGCCGAAGGCCGGCAGCCCGCGCATTTTGAGCCGGGTTCTGGCATGCGCCGGGTATAGGTCAGGCTCGCTTTTAACCCATATTTCTTAACGCAATCGGAGAGACCGTTCCGCGGTTCGATCGGGCGGGGCGGGGAGGATTCATGCGGCGGTATCTGACGCTTGTCTTCATGCTGATTCTGGCTGTTCCAGCGGGGATAACTTTCTCCGGCTGCTATCGTAACCCGGCAGGGAATTATTGCAATGGTCTCGGCTATGGATTGAAAGATACACAGGTCTACGCGATCGACCTGGAGCCCAAAACGACCGGCGTCTCCCTCGCCTTCGGGCAGACCCGCCAGATCACCACCCCCAGCGCGTCTAACTGCAAAGGCACAAGCGCGAGTGTTGGGACCTTTAACTATGCCACCACGAACAACCAGTTAGTCGACATCGCGCCTTCCGGCAACATGTGCGCGGGCACCTGGAATCGCAACTCGGGCGGCGGCATCCCGGACTTTACCATCTGCAATCCTCCCAATCCACTTCCCAACACCGGCGGACTCCCCTACGCGACAGCCTACATTTCAGCGTCGGCCGATTCGGTCACCTCCAATCCCGTGGCGGTCTACGTTCATGCTCAGGTGAGTTCGGTAGCACTCGCAACGTCAGGGCTCACCGCTGGAGCGCAGCAGTGCTATTCCCAGGGTGCGAGCGCCCAGCTTGATTCAGAGGCCTGCTTTGCGTCGGGCGGAACCCAATATGAGTTCTGCGCACCTTCCACTGTCACGCACTATTCGTGCCCCGGTGGACTGCCTCCTGGCGTCACTTCCGTTCCCAGTTGCTCCAACTCGATCGGAGCGCTGTCGTACGCGATCGGGACGTCCTCCGTGGCATCGCTCAACAACGCCACAAACGTGATCACCGCGGCACAACCGGGCACCACCACCATCACCGCGTCGGTTGCCGGCTCCGGATCCTCCGCCGGATACTTCAGCACTTGCCCGCCTAAATCCATCTCCATCACGTTGAATGGATCCACTAATGCAACGGTTACCCAGGGAGTGACCCAGAACCTCACTACAACCGTGCTCGACACCAATAACCAGCCGATCACGGGTCTTGTCCTTCTTTACCAGTCCACCAACCCGCTCGACATCTCGGCCGGGGGCACTGGCTCGATCCTTGCATCCTTCCCCGGCGCGGCGTCCGTGTACGCCACTTGCCAGCCTTCCTCGTGCAACCCTTCGCCCATCAACCAGATCGGGCTCTTTGGTACGGGCCTTTCGATCTCCAGCAATGCCGTCAATATCACCACCCCCGGCACTGCCAGTTCCTACGTGTGGTTCTCGGCGCCCGGACAATCTCAGTACTTTGTTCCCTACGATCTCGTCGGTAATTCGCTCGGCTCCACGATACGTTTGCCCTATGTGCCTAATTCCATGGTCATGGATCAGGTGGGCAGCACCCTCTACTTTGGCTCGTCTCACGCCTTGATGACCTTCAGCACCACCACCGACTCTCTCTCGGGCGTGCCCAACACGTCCGTGCCCGGCGTCGTCCTTGCGGTCGCACCCAACGACAAGCAGGTGCTCATCAACGATCAGGTTCGGCGTGTGTTCTACATCTACAACACAACGGGCTCTGTCGCCGCCTCCTTTACCGGCCTTGGCAACTCCGCGGCTTGGACACCCGATTCGGAGACCCTCTATGTGAGCGACAGCGCCTCGCTCGGCGCAGGACACTCCGATACGCTCTATGTCTACAACGCGAACACCGGGTGGACCACCTACGATCTCACCTCCTCTGGCGGCGCCACCAATCTCGCCATCACCGTACCTGGCGTCGGCGCCTATCTCAGCGGCAACCCCACAGTCGCGCATACATGGTGCCCTTCTGGAACGGTCAGCAACTACAGCAGCCTCGTCTTCTATCCCCAGGGTGACTCTGTTCCGGTCGCGACCGATATCCTCGCCGCAACCAACGATGGCCAGCACATGCTCGGCGCCGCAATTGCAGGCGGTGCAGTGCAGTTATCCGATATCAATGTGACGATTCCGTCTACGCCGTGTCCTCAGTCGGGACAGACCTTGGAGCCTCTCACGATTTCGCATAACTCTCCGCCGACCCAGCAACCTGTCAGCGGCATCAGCGCGACCGCGATCAATCAGATTATTGCTTCGCCTGCGTCAAACCTCGCGTTCCTTACCTACAACGGCTCGACCCCCGGCGCAAAGCTCCCCTACTACATTCCCAGCGCGAACGGGGCCGCAGGCACACTGAACTACGTGACGCTGATTGGCGGCGCTGCGGTAACCGCTCCCGTCGCCGGCGCTTTCAGCCTCGACAACAAGCTCTTCTTCGTGTCCACGGCAGGCGACAACCTCATTCACTTCATCAGCACGTCTACTTTTCAGGACACAAAGCAGATCAACCCCAACTTGCCTGCGTGCACCCCCGGCTCCGATCCGGATTGCCTCATCACGACCCCGACCACGAATTCCGTACCGGCAAGTGCGATCGCCGTCAAGCCGCGCTCAACCACCTAGCAGAGTGCCTGACGCATTATCGAAGGCCGGCCTCGTGCCGGCCTTCTTCTCGCGCACTATCCTCGCCGCCGTGCACCGGCATTGAAAAATCATTCCCTGCAGCACGATAGAATCAAGAAATGATCAAGGGAATCTCCATCCTCCGCCCCGCGCTCGACGCTGACGTCTACGAGCGTCTGGCGGGCTTTTTTGAGGCCATGGG
>Ga0070713_100003543_pt1 | contig 10307 bp, 8 predicted proteins | sample LARL82metaG_FD_65465 | JGI IMG/M metagenome (GOLD analysis project Ga0070713, IMG submission 65465) | Corn, switchgrass and miscanthus rhizosphere microbial communities from Kellogg Biological Station, Michigan, USA - LAR L8-2 metaG | ecosystem: Host-associated > Plants > Roots > Rhizosphere ... | reverse complement strand
CCGCCACGCAGCCCGCGGCCGGTCTGAACAACGGTGCGTCGTCGGTCTACTGGGGCACCGAGGCCGTGTGGACGAGCAAGAACAACGTCCACAATCCGATGATGGATGAAAAGGGTCGCGTCTGGATCACGTCCACGATACGACCCGCGGATGATCCAGCGTTTTGCAAAGAGGGATCTGGACATCCCTCGGCGAGACTGTTTCCGCTCAATCGCTCCGGTCGGCAGCTCGCGATGTACGATCCCAAGACGAAGAAGCTGACGCACATCAGCACCTGCTTCGGCACGCATCATCTGATGTTCGCCGAGGATTCGAATCGAACGCTGTGGACGAGTGGCGGCGGACCCGTGGTCGGCTGGTTCGACACGAAGCTGTTCGACCAGACAGGTGACGAAGAGAAAGCGCAGGGATGGACGGCGCTCATCCTCGATACGAACGGCGATGGCAAACGTGGCGACTACACGGAGCCGAATCAGCCGATCGATCCGACGAAGGACCACCGCATCAACGCCGGCTTCTACGCCGTCGCGCCGGCTCCCGACGGTTCGATCTGGGGCTCGACGCTTGGTTTCCCTGGTGGAATTCTGCGCCTCGTGCCGGGCAGTCATCCTCCCGAGACGAGTTTAGTAGAGTATTATGAGCCGCCGTACAACAGCGCCGATCCAGCGAAGCGCGGCTACTCGCCACGCGGCATGGACATCGATCGCAATGGTGTTGCCTGGGTGGCGCTCGCGAGCGGGCACATGGCGAGCTTCGATCGACGCAAGTGCAAGGGACCGCTCAATGGACCCAAGGCAACCGGACAGCATTGCCCGGAGGGCTGGACTCTCTATCCGGAGCCGCTGCCGCAGTTGAAGAACGTCACCTCGTCAGGCAGCGCCGAGGCGAGCTACTACACCTGGGTCGACCAGCAGAATACTCTCGGTCTGGGCAAGAATACGCCAATCAACACCGGCAATGCGTCAGAGGCGTTGCTCGCATTGAAGGATGGTCAGTGGGTGATCATGCGGGTGCCGTATCCGACGGGCTTCTACACGAAGTGGATGGACGGCCGCATCGATGACGCCAATGCTGGGTGGAAGGGACGCGGTCTGTGGGCGACGGTGAGTACGCGCGCTCCATTCCATATGGAGACTGGCAAGGGAACGACGAGCAAGGTGCTCCACTTCCAGCTGCGCCCGAATCCGCTGGCTCGCTGAGGCTGAATATGCTCGTCAGGCAGAAGCGGGCGCTGCTTCAGGAATCATCTCTCTGAGCAGCGCTAGCGCGCGCTTGCGCAGAGGACGCAGCAGCGGATTAGCGGAAAGACTCACGAGGCTCGCGATGAGACTCACGGTGCCGTCTACGAGTCGGCGCGTCCGCCGCCGCCCGGGCGAGCTGTCGTGAATCCAGAAGAGCACGACTCCCATGTGGTAAAGCCACAGTAGACGTGGCAGCTCGGCACGCAGGTCAGAGGGAATGCGCGATGTCGACCCATCGAGCGCCTCGGCGAAGATGGCCGTCGCCTCATCGCGCACGGGCGCCGATTCCGCACTGAGCGGATGCAGCGGGCTTTGAGGATCGGCTGCCGTACGAAAGAGTACGCCGGCGAATTGGTGATAGGGCTCGATGGTGTCGATCTTCGTGTGCATCAAGCCACGCAATCGATCGGCGAACGATTTCGCATTCGCTAACAGATCGTGGCTGGCGGCGACGTGCTCGACATGAGTGCGCGCGTAGAACGCCTGGATCAACTGCTCCTTCGACTCGAAGTAGTAGTAGGCGTTGCCCACTGAGACACCCGCTGCGTCCGCGATGGCGCGCATCGTCGTCTCCTGAAAGCCGCGCTCGAGAAAGAGAGTGAGGGCGGTGTCGAGAATACGCGCGCGCGTCTCTTCGCTCTTGCGGGTCTTCGTCACGTCCATCACATCCTCCGAAGCACCCAACCGCCTGCCGGTGCCAGCGAGCTACGCTTGCGTGACACCCAGGCAATCAATCGCTTGGCCATTGGCCACAGCTCGGGACTGGTCAGACGCTGTGACCACCCACGGTAGCTCCGCGTGGCCCAGAGACACATGGCCCACGCCTTGGGTCCGCGATAGACCATTCCAGCCTCGTCGATGACTGTGATGTCGCGGAGAGTGTCCGCCGCGTTCATCTCCGGAAACTTTGCAATCGCGGCTGGCGACCCCGCGGGAATGAAGCGCAACCGCACGTATGCCGGTTGCGCTTGCAGCCATTTCCGCGCGTCGGTGCAGAGCGCGCAATTGGCGTCGTACAAGACGGTCAGCTCACGCATGAGCGACACGCGCTCCCACGGGTGTGCACGCGTCCGGCTCGACCGGCGGCGGCGCGATCTCGAGCGTCGCGTGACGTCGCAATCGGCTGAAGACATACAGGTTGAAGAAGTGCATTCCGCCGAGAACCAAGAGCACGGTCCCGATCTTGGAGGCGAGCGCCTCGATGCTGGTGCGCGCGTCGGGAACTGGAGTACTGATTCGCAGCGCCAGCGCCACGAAGCCGAGATTGATCAGATAAAAGCCGACGACGAGGAGATGATTCACCGAGGTGGCGAGTGCTGCATTTCCTCTGAACACGTCGACGAGAAAGACGAGACCGCTCCTGAAGAGTGCTCGAGCCACCCAGATAGTGAGAACAACGCTGAGGGCGAGGTAGATGAGGTACGTCGTGACGATGAGGTCCATTAGAACGCTCGCTGTAGGATGTTTTTTGAACGTGTTCAAAAATTCATCCGCACGCGACGAAAGTCAAGAAGACTCTTTCGAACGTTGCATGTGGAGGACCTTTTGCCCGATCAGCTCAGGGCTTCCAGCAGGCGATCCACGTCGGCCATGTCGTTGTAGATCGACGGGGACACGCGCATCCAGCTGTCGCCGAGTCGCACGTCGACGCGTGCCCTGGCGAGCTTGGCGGGGACGTTGCTGGCGGCGAGGCCCTTCCGCGCAAATGTGATGATGCTCGCGGTGGACTCCGGCGGCGTCACGCAGGTGAAGCCCAGTCGCGGGATCTCCGCCCGGAGCTTCTGAATGAGCGGCTTGCGATAGCTCTGGATGTTGGCGACGCCCAGCTCCTTCACGTAGGCGAGTGAGGCGGCGAGCCCGGCGCCGAGTGCACCGGCGATGGAGCCCGCCTCGAAGTGTCCGGTTGCGTCGCGCAAGAATGTCCACGCCACGGGCGCTGTCTCACCGGCACTGTCGAACGGGGGCTCGTGACCAGTCATGGTCGCGGCCTGGTAGTAGCCGACCAGCGGCCGACGAATTCGATCGAGCAGGTCGTCGCGCGCATAGAGAAAGCCCAGTCCATAATCGGCCATGAGCCACTTGAAGCTCGAGCACGCGGCGAAATCGACGCCGCTGGCTTTCACGTCGAAGGGCTCCGCCCCCGCGGTATGAATGATATCCGCGTAGACATAAGCACCGTGCGCATGCGCGAGCTCGCAGACGCGTTTGAGATCAGGCTGGAAGCCGTTGTACATCGTCGTCGACGACAGCTCGACGAGCTTCGTCTTGCCGTCGATCACGCGTGCGAGGTCGTCGATGTCGATCCGGTACTCCGCGGTGGGCCTAACGACGCGGACATCCAGCCCCCTGCTCTGCAAATCCAACAGGTGAACGAGGGCACCGTCGAAGTGCAGCCAGTCGGTGACGACGTTGTAATCGGTGGCGCGGTCGAGTCCGAGCGCACTGACGACGAGGTTCTCACCCGTGCTCGTGTTCGGGACGTAAGCGATCTCCGACGGCTTCGCGTTGATCAGCTCAGCAAAGAGTTCCTTGGCGTTGAATCCCTGCCCTGCTCCGCCGCCGGAGCCAGGGCGCGGCATTGCGAGCTTGTTGCGCCGCACCAGATAGGCGCGCGACGCTTCGACTGCCGGCCGAGGAATGGGGTGCGTGTAGGCCGCGTTGAGATACGCGAAACCGTCGGCGAGGTCGAAGTCTTCTTTTCTCGGAAGGCCACCGCCCGGTGACGGCGACAACGTCACGTCGCGTGTGGACGCGGCGTCGAATTTCCCGAACGCCGCACACGCGGCGATGCCGCTCAGGCCTTTGAGGAGCTCGCGACGCGCGATGGTCATAGTCGGGCAATCGTCGCCACGCCGAGCACCAACGTCAAGCCCATTCGCGGCGCCGCCGGGGGTTGCGTTGAACAGAGAGTTGTCAGGTGCAAAGTCTTAGCGGCTTGCCGTTCTCTCTCGGAAATGCCGAATGGCCCACGCAGGCCCCCCTGCTTCCACCTCAGCGGAGCCCGTAGACGACGACCTGGTTCGAGAACGTCGGCAGGTACACGTGACCATTGGCGATCGTGGGCGGCGCGAATTTGGCGAAGTTGCCCGCCGCATCGGGAGCGGTCTGCTGATTGTTCCACAGCTCCTTCGTCACATCGTTGGCATCGAAGGCGCGTAGAATACCCGGCACCACGTTATGCTCGGCATCGCCACCATATGCGTGCGATGCCCAGAGAATGGCCGTGCCATCCACGTTCCCGTTGGAGCTGACGGACAACACCGCACCGTTCTGCCCCGTCGGTCCGAAAGAGCTGAGCACTATCTGACCGCTCTGATCCAGCATGTTGCTGCCGCGGTCGAACGGGATTGCTCGGAGAGCATCGTTCTCGGACCAGACGTAAACGAACTCCTTCGCCGCGCCCTTGAAGTACGCTGGCTGACAATGCAGCTCCACGCCCGACGTACCTAACGAGATTACCTGCTGAACGAGGTTGCCCGACGACTGATAGCCCCCCATGGCATCCTTGTTCAAAAGAACCAGGTTGCCGTCTTTGCCCCCTGTGAGGAAGAAGCTCGAGTTGGGAATGAGGAGTGCACCCGAGCCGCCATAGTCGAGATCATTGTCATTGAGCGACTGATAATTCGCGGGTGTGAAATAGCTGGCTATCTGCAGACTCGAACCGGAGCGCGTGAGCTTGAGCGCGCTCTCACCGCGGTTCCTCGGATTGGTTGGATCGCCGCCGCTCCCGACTGTTCCATTACCAATGACGACGTACAGGTTGCCCTGTGCATCCGCCGCCATCCCGGTGCCACTTTCCCAGATGCCGCCCGCGGATCCGTCTGGCGTCGCGTTGTAGACGACCTGCTGCTGCAAGGTGCCCGCATCGTAGCCGAGTATCCAGCCGTGATACGGTCCCCAATCGCAATGCGACGAGAAGGTCACGTACACGACGCCATTGAGAAGTGTCAGCGCTTGACGCTGGTTTTCCCGCTGTCCATCGAAGTTGAGGACATTGTTGACGCTTCCATCACCGCTGCCGCTCATCGTCGCGGTGATGGCGACCGGGCTGCCTGCTACTTCGCTCCCGCTGAGAAGATCCACGCCGTGGAGATGCTGCACGAAGGTGCCGTTATTCGTGCTGCGGGCTACGAAGTAGATGGTGTGTTTTCCGGCGTCGATCACCGGCGTGCCGATGATCCCGATGTTGTTGCTCACATCCGAGTACGTGCCGCCGCATGCTCCCGCCATATCGGTGTTTTTCGGCGGTCGCATCCCCGGCGCCGTGAAGTTCCGCTGCCAATAGAGCCTGCCGTTGTCTCCGTCGAAGGCGTACAGTGTGTTATTGACCGTGGCAACGTACACCACGTTGTGCAGGCCGCCACGAATCGTGATTCCGCCCGCGACGAGCGGCTGCGCGAACACCTGGTCGTCCACCGCCAGCGTAAACAGCTTCCCGAAGTGCTGAAGATTCACGTTGCTCGTCGTCAGCGCCGTCTCGTTGGCGTTCCACCCGGCACGGGTGTTGTCGTTATGCTGCGTGAGCACGGACGTCGTCTGGGGATTCGTCGTACTCGGTGGATTCCCCTGACTGTCGGTAATGGCGCCCCTGCAGGCCGCCAGGGAGACGAGGCCAATCAATATTCCGCGTTTTATCATAGAAGCTCGAAGGTGTTTTGCGGCGAGGCATGGCGCCAGGTACCCTTTCGCCCGGAGGCGTCAACTTCCCATCAGCTGCGAGGTATACGGACGACCCGCTATGCCGTTGGTATGAGGCTCCTGATGCGAATCGTGGTATGGTTAAAGCACCCCGCGGCAACCTTCATTCACGCCGCTCGCTGGTAAGCGGCTGTCCATTTTTCATCCCCTATTCACCGAGGATCACTCGTGCGTGTTGATTGTATGCTCGATTCACTGGTCCGTCGTTGCCTGACGCTGGCGCTCACCGTCTTCATGCCCTCGTTGGCAGTCGCTCAGGCGACGAACGAGCAGCCCGCGCAGATCGTACCGCTGCCATCGACACGGCTGCCGCGCACTCATCGAGCGCTACCGACCACCTCGGCGATTACTGCCGGCGATTTGATGACGCGGCTGTACATCGTTGCCGACGACTCGATGCAGGGACGCGATGCTGGCTCCATCGGCAATGTGAAAGCGACGGACTACATTGCTTCCGAGTTGAAGAGAATGCGGCTCCAGCCCGCGGGCGACAGCGGCAGCTACTTCCAGGTGCTGCCGTTCAAGAACCGAACGATTGACGCGGCTTCGGCGATCAGTGTCGCCGACAGCCGACTCCCATTCGGGCGCGAGTGGGGCGCATCGACGCCCACCGACATCGTGCTTCACGATCAGCCGATTGTCTATGGTGGCGTCCTTGGCGACTCGAGCTTCATGCGCCTCGATTCTCTCGCTGGGAAGGTTGTTCTCGGCCGGCTCTCGCCGACGAACTTTCAGGGCGGCCTGCGCGCGATCGCGCTCATCGCGTCACGAAGTGCCGGTGTGATGGTGGTGGGCCCGCCGCAATTCCTGCCATTCTTCACCCAACCGCAGCAGGTCCTGGAGTCCGCCGGGGGAAGCGGCCCGCTCGGCTCGATGATCTATCTCACGGACAGCGCCGCTGCACGGATCTTCGGCGCTCCGCTAGGCACGCTCGCTGTCGGAACCACGAGCCAACCAGTCGGCGTCGAGATTCACGTGCGAATGGAACCGATGCCGTACCCCGCCCGGAACGTTGTCGCCATCCTTCCCGGCAGCGATCCGAAGCTTCGTGGCGAGTACGTCGCCATCGGCGCGCATACCGATCACGTCGGCTTCGACCAGACGCCAGTGGATCATGACTCGATCCGCATCTACAACCACACCGTCAGGCCGGGCGGCGCCGAGCAGCAGGCCGCGCGTGCGACTCCAGAGCAACAGGTAGAGGTTAACAGGGAACTCGCCGCATGGCGCACAGCGCATCCCGGTGAGACACGGCTCGATTCGATCTTCAACGGCGCCGACGATGACGGCAGCGGCACCGTGACCGTGCTCGAGATCGCCGAGCGAATGGCAGCGCTCAAGCCCGCGCCGAAGCGTTCGATGCTTTTTGTCTTTCACGTAGGCGAGGAGAAGGGCCTGCTCGGCTCGATGTACTTCACCGATCACCCGACGGTACCCCGCGATTCGATCGTCGCTCAGCTGAACATGGATATGGTCGGGCGGGGCGACGCCTGGGACCAGATCGGCACCGACAAGGATGGCAGGGCGTTACACGGGAATTCGCGCTTGCTCATGCTCGTTGGGTCGCGACGTCTGTCAACGGAGCTCGGCGATATCATCGAGCGGGTGAACACAGCCGACAAGCATGGCCTCGTCTTCGACTACTCGTTCGACGCGAACGGGCATCCCGAGAACATCTATTGTCGGAGCGATCACTACGCGTACGCGCGTTACGGCATTCCGATCGTGTTCTTCACGACGGGCGTGCACTCCGACTATCACCAGGTGACGGACGAGCCGGAGTACATCGACTACGATCACATGGCGCGGATCGGCTCGTTCATCGAGGACGTCGCGCTCCATGTGGCCAATCTGGATCACCGGGTCGTCGTCGATCACCCGAAGCCAGATCCGCACGGCTCATGTCAGCAGTGATCTGAATGGACGAACACCGAGTGGTCGCAGGTCGCTGCGCGCACTCGGTGTTCCGTTCCCGTCAGGTCGAAGCGGATATGACGAGTCTGAATCCGTCCGGGTCTTTGAGCTGCATCACTCGTGTTTTTCCGACGAGCTTCGGCGGCGTTTCGATAAAGCCGCCACGCTGCTTGATCGCCTCCGCAAGACCGTCGATGTCCTGCGCCGTCGTGAACTGAAGCGCGAATCCAGCGCCTTTCACGCGATCCCATCCCGTGCCGCCGTCATCCTGGGTGATGAGGATCCTCACGTCACCGGCCTTCAACGCGACCGCGGTCAACTTACCGCCACGCTGAATCTGCTCGTCGACGAAGAAGCCGATCTTGTCACGATACCAGACGAGACTCTTCTGAAGATCCTTCACGTACAGGGAGGCCGAGACACTGCGGGCGCGGAACGTCTCGGGTTCAGCGCGCTGGGCAAGACCGGCGGGCATCATCGAACGTGTGGGCATAAACCTCGAACGGCATTGGGTGAATCGGTATTTCGCCAGATTGTCGTGCATCTTGCGGCGTGCCCAGACAAATTACGAAAAGAAGAACACGGCACCGTGGCTTATGTCACGCCGGGCGAGTGATCGTTCGGGCTTCCATTGGTCTCGGCACACACGGCGGCTAGGACAGCGCGCCCCGCGCGCGGCGTTAGGCTCGAATTGGCGACATTAGGCTCGACCCGGGCGTTTGGACCGTCAGGAAATCAGCGGCCGAATGGTGAGGTTCAACGCAGCCGGCCGGCGGAACGTCGCATCACTTGACCCCGCCGAGCCAGAGCAACGCGTCGATGATGAGCCGATCCTGAACGGGATTGTTCAGCGTGTACGAGAGCGTCCTGTTCGTCGTGTCGTACTTGTGCTCGTAATCGATGTCATTGTGGCCCATGTTGAAGTAGATCATCCGATACTTCCGGTTGGTCCACACCACTGGATAGTAGCCGCCGTGCCAGATCTCCTGTGGCTTCGGGCCGGTACCAAGCGGAAAGCTGCTCGAGTCGATCGAGACGAGAATAGCTATGTCCGCGTTCCGCCGCAGATCCTTCTCCCAGCGATACCATTCGTTAGGCGACGACCGGAACGTCGCCGGCAGATGGGTGGTCGCCGGGTGCGTTGGATCTTCGACGCGCAGAACCGCCGCGGTAGGACGCCATGTGTTGCTGATATAGGAGCCGGCACCGAGGAACTGGTTGTGATACCAGTCCCAATTCGCCGGAACCGCCGATGGCGTGAGCGCGAAGCCGGCGAAGTGAAAGCCCATCCACGCGCCGCCATGCTCCATGTACTTCTGAAACGCCGCTCGCTGGCCCGAGTCTTCGGGTCGCGTGTCGAGAAAGACGACAACCTGGTAGTCGAGAAGAAAGCGATCGTTGAGGTTGCTCCAGTTGGACGTCGTATCGAACTGAAAGTGGTGCGTCGCAGCAACTCCCGGGAACCAGCGGACGGCCTCATGCACGAAGCTGATGTGGGCCTGGTCTTCTTTCGCCGTAAAGAATGCGATGACGCGAAATTCCGGTTCTCGAGGGCGCGCTGATGTCAGAGCGCCGCACAGTGCCCCGACCACAGCAAGCCGCGCGGCACGTGTCGTTCTGCGCGCGGCTCGTTCGACGTGATTAGGATGCTTCTTCGGGAAGAGAAAACCCATGACCAGTGGACGCATGAAGGACGAATCTCACGCCGAGCTGCCGCGAATCAAGGCCAACGACGATCGGTATCGCGCGGTGATCGACAGGCAGTTCAACAAGCGCTTTCGCGCGAGTCCGGATCACGTTCGCCTGGTCCACTCGACCGAGCAGGTAATGGCGGCGGTCAACGAGGCGGTAGCCGAGGAGCGTCGGCTCGTAGTCACGAGCGGTGGTCACTGCCTGGAAGGCTTCGTCTCCGATCCCGACGTCAACGTCATCATCGACGTCTCGCCGATGAAGGAGATCTGGTTCGATGCGCCCATGCGCGCCATCGGTATCGAGTGCGGTGCGACGGTCGGCGAGGCATTTGACGGCTTGTTTCAGCGGTGGGGCGTCGTGATTCCGTTAGGCGAATATCCGAAGATCGGGATTGGCGGCCACGTGGTTGGCGGTGCGTTTGGATTTCTCTGCCGCGAGCTCGGCCTCGCCGCGGACTACCTGCATGCAGTGGAGGTCGTGACCGTCAGCGATAGCGGGGCTGCACAACGGGTCATCGCCACGCGTGAGCCCTCCGACCCGAACCGTGAGCTGTGGTGGGCGCATACGGGCGGTGGCGGCGGCAACTTCGGCATCGTCACGAAATACTGGTTCCGAGATCCCAACGCCCAGGGAGACGATCCGGCTCTGCTCCTCCCTCGAGCCCCCGAGTCCATCACGACGTTCGAGGCCGAGTGGGCTTGGAGTGCCATCGACAGTGAATCGTTTGCGCGTTTGATGAGCAATCAAGGTCGATGGTGCGAG
>Ga0070713_100003542_pt1 | contig 10308 bp, 10 predicted proteins | sample LARL82metaG_FD_65465 | JGI IMG/M metagenome (GOLD analysis project Ga0070713, IMG submission 65465) | Corn, switchgrass and miscanthus rhizosphere microbial communities from Kellogg Biological Station, Michigan, USA - LAR L8-2 metaG | ecosystem: Host-associated > Plants > Roots > Rhizosphere ... | reverse complement strand
GTGATGTGGCCACCTACTGGCTGGCAGATGCAGCCTTTACCGTTGCCGCCGGTCTCGGGAGTTCACCTGAATCCACGGTTTCCCCGCCTGCGGAAATAGTCTGAAAATAGAGTGCCTCACCAACGATCTCTGCGATCATGAAGGTCCGGTCGCGGTCGAAACTCTTTGCCATAAGGTCGGAACGCCGGAAGTCGTGGCGCACCAGTTTTCCGGAATCCCCTTGGATGAAGTAATAAATGTTGTCAACTGGCTTTAGACGTTCATAAGCATGCTCATGTCCCGAGAACACTACATTTACCCCGTAAAGCTTGAGTAAGGGGGAGAGCTGATTCCGCAGATCAAGATCCGGCCCGTGCATTTTGCCGTCGTTATACAGCGGATGATGAAAGTAGCAGATTTTCCACAGAGCCTTGGACGAACGCAGATTCTGCTCCACCCAAGTCAGCTGCTGGGCGTCCATGTAATTACTATCGAGGGCGAAGAATTGTACGTCGCCTTTCTTGAATGTGTAGTAGCGCTCACCATTCATGTTGAAGGGTTTATACGAGGGCTCGAGCTTGGGATCATCGTGATTCCCCAGAGATGCGTAGAATTTAACCCCCGCATCCAGCAGCGGCTTGTATGGGATCTCAAACTTTTGCGCAAAATCGCGCGGTTCGTGCCCACCGTAAATATTGTCTCCTAGCATGATCACAAAGTTATAATCGACGGCTTCGCGGTAAGTTTCCATCTGTTTTGCAACTTCGTATTGATCTTTCTCGCCCGTCCCACTATCGCCGATCACGGCGAAGCGTATGGATTTTTCCTTCAACGGCAGTCGCACATCCAATTTGGATTTTGTTTGCGCCTGCATGAACAAGGCTGAGATCGCTATTAGGCCGGCGGCGAGTAAGCGTTCTTTGCCTCGAACAGTCATTTTGTGATTCCTGGTAATGCGTTGGGAACGTAGTCCACGATGATGTTTGCATCACTGTCGCGCAGTACCAGTTCGCGACCGAGAATGCGGTACTCGAGTCCTTTGGGCAGCTCAGGGAGATTTAGCAACAGAGTCGGCGGCGTGGATTGGAACGGTAGATTTTCCGGATAGCTCTGGTTGATCTGCAAATCCATCTTTACTGGCTCAGCATGACGCAAGCTGGAGCGAATCTCTTTCCCGTGTGGTCCGTTCAAGGTATCGGCAATTTGTCGGCGAAAATAATCTGAAACATCCGGAGTAAAGATTTCTCCTTGCTTGGCACCCCGCCTTCCTGCCCGAATCTTGCCTGCTACCTCGCGCCGAGCTGCCACGATCTTATCCGGTAAGTCGGAAGTCGAAGCTGTCTTGCCAGCCGTTTTTTCGCGCCAATCCAGATATTGTTTTGCACGCTGTTGAAATTCAGCCACTACCTTCGCATCATTCGATCCCAGAGCTGGAGGCGCTTGCGCAAAACTTGCCAGTGAAACCAACAGCACTGGTATGGAAATTAAAAGGCGGCGGGTTAACATGCTGTCCAGGCTGACGTGCACTGTCAGTTCGCCTTTCCTATGACGTCGGCTGCTTCCTGCGCAGCGTCATGCGCTGTTTGTTCCACGACGTCCTTCAGGATATCTTTCACCGTGTTGCGCAGTTCTTTGTGATCGAGCTCGATATCAGTCTGGTCGCTGATCGACTTCACAACTTTTTTTGCCACAGGGTTCAAAGGCAGCTTCTTCGAAATGGCCTGAGCAAGTTTTTTAACGCTTTTTTTTCTCTTCCGCTCTGCTGGTCGTTTCTCCTTTAAATCAGCTGAGGACGCAGCCCAGTCCTCCTCGAAGGTCCGTACTAGGCTTCTTAGGACTTCTCCGTCGCGAAGAATGACCCCGATCTCGCGGCGCGCATCCAGCTCCAGTTGCCGCAGACTTTGGCTGCCGATAAATGCGTGGGTGCGGTCCCGAATAATGGTTCGCGTGTGCAACCGCATGCGTTTAAGTTCCCACGCCGGTAGCCGGTTTCCGCTGACACAACCGATTACGCGAATATCCACGCCGGCTTTTTTCTTGTCCTCAAGAATCCGCAACATCGAGCGGTCGCTAATCTTAGGATCGTAGATAAGCAATTCTTTTTTTGCGCCTTGGATGAACTTAGTCAGTTCTTTTCTCGCGTTAACCGGACTCACCAGAAACTTAGAATTGCCTGCCGCATAACCTTGCCGCTTGGTATCGGCTTCAAACAGCTTGACGGCTTCACAAACCAGCTTGGGATTACGAGTGACCAGGCCAAACGCGCGGCTGCGGTCGATATCCAGATAAGTGAAATTGAAGGCGGTGACGTAGAGCTCCTTGCGGTCTACGATCATCATCTTTCCGTGATAACGCACCAAGTCGCCTGCCGTACGTGCTACCGTGATGCCATTCGCCAGGAAGTTCTTCTCTAACTTGCGAAGATTTTCTTCCCCGCCGCGATTGGTGAAGGCGATTAGCGCGTGCACGAATACGCCGCGCTCCACCGCATCGATCAGCGCCCGCTCGATCTCGGTCCGGTCAAAACGGAAAATCATAATTTCAACGCGCTCTTTCGCCTTCTTGACGCCTTTGACCAGGCGCTGCACGCCGTCACCGGGCTGGATAAGAAGTTTCACGGGCAGATTGGATGCTACTAAGGTGATATGCGCCTCATTTAGTGGACTGTAGAGATGCTCTTTTTATTCGGGAGCAGACACAGAAACATCTGTGGAACTGCAACTCGGTAGATTCCTGCTCTCATCAGAGCCTCGTCGAGAGCCCCTATGACGGGAACTAGACCTTCGTTAACAGTTCGAAATTTCGCCGCTGTGCTGGTTCTGGGTCTGGCTGTATACGCGGTCGGCCAAACAGATCAACAGTCTGCTTCCACCGCCAAGAATACAAACACGAACAATGACGTGCTTTGGACTGACCCAGGCGACGTGAGATCGCTCGATCTCTTTTGGGGCCCGGGTGGGAAAGAGCACCAGCCGCAGCCGCCGGTTACGTTCCTTGAAGAAGATATGCACGGCACCAGCCCGAAGTTCGAAGTTCGCGATTCCGCGGATAAAAAGTGGAAAGCAAAGCTAGGGCTGGAGGCCAAGCCCGAAACTGCCGCCTCCAGGCTACTGTGGGCCGTTGGGTATGGCGCAAACGAGAACTATTTCTTTCCTCAGCTTCAGGTCGTGAATATGCCTACGCCTCTTCGACGCGGGCAGAACCTGGCCGGCCAGGGAGGTCTTGTTCCGAATGTCCGGCTGCAGCGCCATCCGGCTGGGAAGAAGAGGATTGGCAATTGGAATTGGCGGCATAACCCTTTCTACGGCACCCGGGAATTTAACGGGCTTCGTGTCATGATGGCCCTGATCGCCAATTGGGACTTGAAGGACGATAACAACGGCATTTTCGAGGACGAAAAACCCCCCGGTCCAAAGCTTTACGAGGTCAGCGATGTCGGAACGGCTTTTGGGACGAATGGCAAGAAGTATTCCGATAGAGCGTCAAAAGGGAATATCGGCGCATTTAGCAGGACCAAGCTCATCGCGCATGTTCACCACGATTACATTGATCTGAATTTCCCGCGTCGACCGCCTCTCTCCAGCCTTTTTGAATTTGAATGGGACTTTTTCTTTCGCCAAACAAGAACATTGTGGATAGGCAAACACATTCCCCGCGCTGACGCGAAATGGATTGGCTCTCTCCTGGCCCAGCTGTCTCCAGATCAAATCCGCGATGCGTTCCGCGCAGCGGGTTATTCGCCCGAAGAAATCGAGTTATGCACACAGGCAGTCATTTCTAGAATTCAGGAGTTGAACAGCTTATGACGCGCTGGAGATTTCGGCTGGCTCTTCCTGCTTGAATTGCAGATTGTGGAGCTCGGCATAGATCCCATTCTGCTTCATCAATTCTTCGTGTTTACCGCGTTCGGCGATCGCCCCGTTGTGCACCACAAAAATCACGTCAGCTCTCTGAATGGTCGAGAGGCGATGCGCGATGACCACCACCGTCCGGCCTTCCATTAGGCGGTCCAACGCTTCAAAGACTAATTTCTCAGATGCGGAATCCAATCCACTTGTAGGCTCATCGAGCAGCAAGATAGGCGTGTTGCGAATTACGGCACGTGCGATGGCAATTCTTTGCCGCTGCCCGCCCGAGAGGGTCATGCCGCGCTCGCCGAGCACGGTGTCATAGCCTTCGGACAGCTTCTCAATGAACTCGGCTGCGTTGGCCATTTCGGCCGCTTTGATGATCTCTGCTCGCGTACTGCCGGGCTTGCCATATGCAATGTTCTGCCACACCGGCGCGTGGAATAAAACTGTGTCCTGCAGGACGAAACTCATTTGCTGCCGTAACGATTTCTGGCGGAATTGCTTGATGTCCATACCGTCAATTTTGATCACGCCTGCATCCGGGTCATAAAAACGCGCAAGCAGGCTGATGATGCTTGTCTTTCCCGCCCCGGTTGGGCCAACCAGAGCGGACACCTGGCCGGTTCCGATCTTAAAGCTCACATCCTTGAGAGTTTGCGATTCCGGGTTATAGGAAAAAGAGACATTATCGAATTCAATCTCACCCTTAAATTTCGGAGCTCGGCGCGCCTTGGGCACGTCTTTCACTTGCACATCAGTCTCCAGGATCTCCCGAAGACGCTCATAACCGACCGCCGCTTTCGAATAAGTATCGGTCATCTTTGAAATTTCCTGCATGGGCTTGTACATCTTGCCCAGATACAGAATGAAAACGACCAGAGATCCAGCAGTAAGCGCCCCATTCATCACTAGCCGCGCCCCAAACCAAAGTACCAACCCTGTGCCCACCGCAACCACAATTCCCACCAGCGGTGTCAGCTTTGCCTTCAGAGCACGGGCCCGCAGCGAGATGTCGACCGCTTCCAGGCTCTCCTGCTCCAGGCGCTGGACTTCGTAATCCTCGCGCGCAAAAGCTTTTACCACGCGAATCGAAGACAGTACCTCCTGCACCACCGACGTGATTTCTCCTTCTTTCTTCCGTACCTCGCGCGTGGCTTTCTTGATTCGCCGGGTGTAGCTGTACACCATTGCAAACAAGACTGGAATCACCGAGAGGGCGATTAAAGTGAACTTCCAGTTGAGCCAGAACATCACAGCAATCATGCCTACAAGGGTCATCACGTTGATGAGCACACCCAGCAGGCCATTCATGATGAAACTCTGAATGGCCTCGATATCATCGGTGACACGACTTATCAGATCTCCGGTGCGCTTGTGATCATGAAAGGCAAGCGATAATTTCTGGATATGGGCGTAAATCGTGAGCCGCAGGTCGTAGCTGATCCATTGCGCGACGCTGGTGGTGAGGTACTTCTCGGCATATGTGCAGATCGCATCCAGTACGGCAATCGCCAGCACGGCCGCACATGCAAATTTGAGAACAGCAATGGTGTCGGTGCCTACGAGCCGGTGGATGATCCTCATAGTCCAGGCATGGCTCGCATGCGAACGCAAAACGTCATCAAGCACAATTTTTAGAGGCCATGGTTGAAGCAGGTTGGCTGCACTCTCGCCGGCGATGGCGATGAAGCCCAGCAGAAGCGCCGGCAGATGCGGGCGAAGCAGGCTGGCGATGGTTATCTTTTTTTTCCCCTCATTCTCTCGTCGGGCTAAACCCGGCGGCGGGGAGATGATGTCGATGCCCATGTGCTCAGGTTCGATGGAAGGCCCTTTGGAGAAGTTGCCATGCTGGGACCATCCTACGTTCCTCAATGCCGTGAAGTTCGTACATTTGAGTTCGTATATCCCACTTGGCCATCGCGTACCCGCACGGTTCGAGCCCCGTAGAGACGACTGCCAAACGTGCACTGCAGCGCCGGGTAACAATAAAAAAGGGCGGCATGCTTGCCGCCCCGGTAAGGTTGACGTCTTCTAATTACTATTTCGAATACACGAGATGGCCGCGCCGGTTCTGTTGCCAGCATTGCTCGTTATGTTCGGTACAGAACGGCTTTTCTTTGCCGTAGCTGACTGTCTTAATCCGGTCGGCTGAAATGCCGCCCGCAACAATCGCATTCTTCACCGCGCTAGCACGATTGTCACCAAGCGCAAGGTTGTACTCGGTCGATCCGCGCTCATCGCAGTGTCCCTCAATCGTGAAGCTGATGTTGGGATGTTGCTGCAGGAATGTTATGTCTGCCTGTACCGAAGCCTGCTGATCTGCGCGAACGTCGGATTTGTCGTAGTCGAAGTACACGTCTTTTACATTCTGCGCGAACATTTGCTCGTCACTCATTGAGGGCTGCGTCGGCGGCGGAGGCGGGGGCGGGGCGTTCACCGTCACCCGAGCGGTAGCGGTTTGTGTTCCACCATCGCCTTTAGCAGTCAGGGTGTAAGTAGTCGAGTCGGTCGGGTTCACTTGTTTCGTACCACTCGCCTGCACCGTCCCGACACCCTGATCAATACTGACGTCGGTGGCATTTGTGGTTTGCCAGGTCAGAGTAGAAGACTGGCCCTTATCAATGGTGTCCGGACTTGCAGTGAGCGAAGCCGTTGGTTGTGGCGGTGGAGGCGGTGGTGGGGGCGGCGGCGGGGCTGCTTTTTTGTGGCACGCGCCGAGAAGCATGATCGCACTCAACGCGAAGACGAGGGCGAAATATCTCAAAGTCGTTTGTCTCAATTTTTTCCTCCCAAATATTCGCGCATCTTGCGAAGCGCGGTCCATGCGGTTAATACTGTCTATCAGAAATATCAGGAACTCACACCCAAGTACAAGAACAAATCTATTTCCAGCTCCAGTCCGGCTCCGAATTGCTACTGGAAGTCGTCAACTGTTTTTGGTTAGTACCGTCTGCCAACATACTCCAAATCTGCAAAGACCCAGAGCGGTTTGATTGAAAAACAATGTGCCTGCCGTCAGGCGACCACGAGGGAAAATCATTTCTTCCGCCATCGTGAGTCAACTGAACCCATTGCTTGCTGACCACATCCATGATGTAAATGTCTTCTGATCCCGGCGCTCCTGGGCCGTAATGCCGCATCCAGGAAAATGCCAGAAACTGGCCATTGGGCGACCACGCCGGTGAGACCGCATATCCTTGATCGGTCATTTGCTGTACGTTCGTCCCGTCCGATTCCATGAGATAAATCTGCGGCAAGCCAGTCCGGCCGCTGACCCACGCGATTTGTGATCCGGTCTTGCGGTTCCAGACTGGGGATACATCAGGACCTTTGGAATCCGTAATCCGATGGAGATTTCCGCCGGATTGATCGATGACATAAATTTCCGGATCACCGGAACGGGAGGACGAGAAAGCCACTTTCACTCCGTCGGGCGACCACGCCGGGGACAGATTGGTTCCTGCAAAACGAGGAAAAGAGACCAATCGGTTCAGATCGAAAGAGAACATCCGGATTTCCCAGCCAGAACCGGTAAATGAACTGAATGCGAGGCGCGAACCGTCGGGTGAAACGTGCGGCGAAAGCGAAATTGACCCCAGCGTGGTAATCGGATGCTGGTTGGCTCCGTCGTAATCCATCCCCCAAATTTCCTTATGCCCGCTACGCGAGCTCACATAGTAAATCTGCGTCTCCGCGATGCCGTTAATGCCGCCGCCCAGCCGGAGAATGATTTCGTCGGCGAACTTATGCGCAATGACACGTACAGCCTGGGTGGTCGCCACATCTGTATATTGTTTTCCCAGCACCTGCGGTGCAGCCGTATTTTTAACGTCGAAAAGCCAACCCTGAACGATTACGTTGCTTCCGGTAGCTCCAAGATTTCCAAACACCAGCATGGCTGCATTGGCAGGCGGAGCGGTCCACGCCTCGAATTTTACGTCCGCGGGAGCGCCGATCTGCCCCAAAGGATAAAAACTTTTCGAAGCCATCTCAAAGATGCCGGCATTATCCAAGTCATTCCACAAGGTATCGTTGAAGGTCTTGAGCAGTTCGGTGTTTTTGGGTTCTGCGCTTGCGGCTTTGAAATCGGGGACCGCAATGCGGATTTTTTCCACGCCTAGTCCGGTGCCGGTTTTAACCCAATCCTGCGCGGAAGCGCTTCTGCCGCACGATAGAATGACGGCGAATAAGAGAGAAACTACGCAGGCAAAGCGTGACATTCGAGCAATGAAATATATCGTATTACGACAGGATTGTTTTCTCAAGAAGCAGCTATGCATAGTTTGGTTCCGTTTGCCTTTTTGGTGCTGAGCTCGTCGAAAAATAATCATCTCTTGTAGTCAAACCAGAACTCCACGCTGACCTTGTTGCCCGGATAGTCCGGCGGCAGCGGTCCGAAAGTATCAATCCGCTGCAGTGCCCTGACTGCTGAAGTGTCGAGCGATGGTACGCCGCTGGATTGCTCGACTTGCACATGCGCGGGGCGACCGTCGCGTCCAATGTCGAACGTCAAATAGACACGATTCGCCTCATGGATTCGCGGATCGACTTCATACGCCAGCCAATTGTCATGGACCTTTTTCTGAATTACCTGCACGTACCAAGCGAACCGACTGCCAAAATCTCCCCCTGCGCCGGTGATGCCGAATCCGCCCTTCGCACCACCAGCGTTGAAGGTGCCATACGGTCCGCTGACAGGCCCACCTTCACCGAAGGGAACAACATTGCTGGCTTGCTCCTGCGGTTCCGGTTGCGCCTGGCGTTGGGTTTCGGTCGGCTGGCGTGCCGGCTTTCGTTTTGCATTCTTCTCTGGAATCGGAATTGCTTTGGGTTCTTCGATCACCGGTTTGGGTTGCGATTTCGAAAGTCCCTTTGATTCGGTCGCCAGTACACTTTGCGTTTGCACCGGGTTCGCCGGAAGCGGGACGTTGCTCACCAACGAGACTCCCATTGCGCTTCCGCCGCCGCCCGCGCCCCAATTCGATCCATGTCCTCCTGTTGCAATCCACGCATACAGGATAATTGCGGCTGCAGCGGCAACGTGCAGCGCCGCGGACCACGCCAGGTTATGCCCCCAGCGTTCGTGCTCAAAAAAAATGTCACCGGTTGCCATGGGCTTCAAGCGGCTGGGTCACGATGCTCACATTGGTAATTCCCGACTGCTTCACCGCATCCATGACCGTGGCAAATGCGCCGAACGGCACATCCTCATCGGCCCGCAGAAAAATCGACTGATGCTGCGGATCGCGGATTTTTTGCCGGAGTTTGGCGCCGATCTCGTTAATGTTGACTGGGTCGTTTCCCAGAAACACCCTTTGCTGTTTGTTGATGCTGATCACCAATCGTTCTTCAGTAATTTCCTTCACCGTGCGCGTCTTGGGTACCGCGACTTCAATGCCCGATTGCAGCACCGGGGCGGTCACCATGAATATGATCAACAGCACCAGCACCACATCCACGAGCGGAGTTATGTTGATATCGGCGAGCGCAATCTGTGTACGGCCATTCGAAGCGGTGAATGCCATTACCGCCGGACCTCCTCAGCTATACGTGACGACATGGGTTGTCGCTCAACGGCATTTGCCATCTCCAAGGAGAAATCATCACAACGGGCGGCGAAGTCACGGATTGAGCCACCAATTAGGTTGTAGGCGATAACGGCGGGAATCGCGACCACCAATCCGCCGGCGGTTGTGATCAGCGCCTCTGAAATTCCGGGTGCTACTGCCCGCAGTGTCGCTGCTCCGCTGGTTCCTAAGCCGTGGAATGCGTCGATGATCCCCCAGACCGTGCCAAACAGGCCGATAAATGGCGTAACCGCGCCGGTGATGGCCAGCCATGGCACATTGCGTTCAAACCGCGTCATTTCTTCCGACGAAGCAATCTGCATGGCGCGCTGGACTGCCAGCGGGTTTCTCAATGAGCCGGTCGAGCCAACCTGGCGCTCGAATTCCCTGAACCCCGATTGAAAGACACCTACCAGCGGACTAGGGCGGAATTGCTCGGAAACGCTACTCATGTCCTGTAGCCGCTGCGCCCGGCGGAATGCGCGCAAAAACCTGCCGCTCTGGACGCGAGCACGTTTAATTACATTCCATTTGGACAAAATGATTGACCACGAAACCAAGCTGAAGGCCAGCAGGATAACCAGCACGGCTTGTGCTACAGGTCCGGTTTCGCGAACCAGATCAACGATGTCGCTGCTGGCAAAAAGAGCAGGAAAAAGATACAGATGCATGATTTTTTTAGGAAAACGCTAGTGTCCGATTATAGACCAAGGATTTCGGTGAATTTCCGGGACGTATTCAATCCATCACTGTGAAGAGTGCACAAGCGGTCGGCATCGCCCGGCGCTGCATCTTAAGCGCGGTGAGCAATTAATTAATCCAGGAACTCAGATCAGAGTTCCTTCAGGAGGATGTATGTCCCATTATGGCCTGTTGCGTGACTACCGCTTCGAGGACCTCAACACTACAGA
>Ga0070713_100003541_pt1 | contig 10309 bp, 8 predicted proteins | sample LARL82metaG_FD_65465 | JGI IMG/M metagenome (GOLD analysis project Ga0070713, IMG submission 65465) | Corn, switchgrass and miscanthus rhizosphere microbial communities from Kellogg Biological Station, Michigan, USA - LAR L8-2 metaG | ecosystem: Host-associated > Plants > Roots > Rhizosphere ... | reverse complement strand
TTCAATCGAACCTCGCGGGCTGGCAAAGGTCTTTTCGCTAGGCAGGACCTTCGCTCCGTGGAGTCCAATGGTTGGCAGCCCCGGAACGGCGACACTGCCAGTGGGCACATTTCCACCGCGCCGCGAAACCTCAAAACCAAAGCCATAAGTGATTGAGTTGCGCTTTGCTTCGTGAACTTTGACCAAGGTTTCTTCATCCGTTTGGTCTGTAATTTGCTTTCTTGGCCCCACACTTGCCCAATCAAAAACACCAAGGTCGTACAGATTGCTCTCTCCCAGCAGCAGCTTGCCCTCGCTCAACGGCTGTTCTGTCGACAGGTCAACACTTTTTTGAATCAAAGCGAGTCGCGTGTGCTTCTCGCCCATGTAAACCACTTGGCTGATATGGACTTGCTGGTTTTCCGTTATCGCGTAAGTTACGTCTACTTGATGAGGATCGTCCGGATGCCGCGAGACTACCGTCTTGACTTCGGAATTCAGGAATCCGCGATCTAAGTATTGGGCGGCAATTTGATTACGGTCGTCTGACATTCGCCGCGGGGAAAATGGTTTACCTTCCCGCAATTCGAATCCAGCTTTGCTGTGAAGAAGCTGGTTAAAGGGAATACTTTTGTTGCCTTCAACCTGGACGGAACTGACGGTCGTCCGCTCGCCTTCTGCGACGTTAAAGGTAATGTATATTCCGTTGTTATGCTGCACGGCTTGCGGTGTGACTTTGATCTGCTCGAATCCATTATCTTTGTAGAAATTCTCTACATTCTTGGCGCTGTTCCGGAGGAGTTTTTGGCTAAAAAGGCCGTGGCTTAGAAGCCATCGCCCTTTCTTGACTTCGACCTGATCAACCAAGTCGCTGCTGCTCAGGTTATGGTTGCCCGCGAAGGCAATCTCTTTGACCGAGTATTTTCGCCCTTTGGTGATCTGGAAGGTGAGAATGGTTCTCCCATTCTGCTGCTGGGAAGTTGTACTCACTTTTGATTCGAAGTAACCCTTTTGTTGGAAATAGTCCTGCAGATTACGCCGGCTCTCTTCGATGATGTCGGGGTCAATCGACTCTTCGTCATACACAGAAATTAATTTCTTCCGTTCACGCGCGGACTGAAAAGGAAGCCAGGATAGCTTTGCGCCCACGACTCGGATTTCAATGATCGGCCCCGTATCGACGTTAATGGCAATGTCAGCCAAGTTTGTCTCAGGGTGGTAGTCCGGTGGATTTACTATGACCTTGTTCGCAGGGTAGTGTCGCTTGGCTAACTCCTTCCTTAACAGAGTAGTTGCTGCCTGGATTCGCTTGGGGGAGTAGGGCTTGCCGCGCTTCAGAAGTGCGCCGGTGAATCGCGCACGCAAGCTGTGGACAACGCCTTCTAGTCGATGGTTCTCTTCCGGCGTGGATCCCCTGACTTCTACCTTTCCGATATGCGCATGCTTGCCAGGCTGTACATGAAAGGTAAGGTGGGCCAACTGATTGCTGTCGTCGAGCTGAATATCAGTATGTACCTTTACTTGGAAGAAACCATGGTCCTGAAAAAACTTCACCAGCGCCGCTTCCGAGGCTGCTACTTGGCTCTGCTGAAACACGCTCTGGTCAGGCAGATTCGCCAATTGCAGTAATCGAGAGTAGGTGAAGTATTTGGTAGCGCCTGGGAAGCTCAACACTCCGACGTAGTAGGAAGGCTGCAGCACAAATGTGAGCTTCAGCCCAGCCGGATCGGGCTGCACCTTTAATTCAACTTTGCTGAATGCGCCGGTGCGATTCAGAGCGTCAATACTTTCCTTGACCTTCTGGTTGGAGAACGGTTCTCCAGCTTTCTGCACGATAAGCGGGCGGTACGGATCTGTATTCAAGTGAGGATTCGCCGTGAGTTCGACCGACCCTACCCGTTGCCCTTCGTACGAAGGTGGCGGATTGCTGGCCTTGGTTTGCGCGAACCCTGAGAAAGAACCGAAAACCCACAGGATGCCGAGGAGTGTCCAGCGCATTTTGAGTGCTTCCCGAATCGCGTGGCAAAAATAACTGCGTGGCCCGCCAGAACGTCTCTGATGCGTACTAGAAAATGTGAGATGTCCTGCTTATTCACGCATTTACATAAGAAGCATGAGCTCGAAACCAGAAAATGCAGATCCTACTCTGGAATACAGCTTTGTTTTCAATCATGGCATCGAAGTCGTGGGTAGGAATCGGCTGCGACGATCAATAAGTTGCTGGCGTTAGTGCGCCGATGGATCTCAATCCTCTTCCCGGGCGAGGAAAGACCCATGAAGCTTGTCATCTTTGGCTTGACGGTGAGTTCGTCCTGGGGCAATGGTCACGCTACTTTGTGGCGTGGGTTGTGCAAGGCTTTGGCCCGCCAAGGTCATGAGGTGAAATTCTTCGAGCAAGATGTGTCGTATTACGCGAACCACCGCGACCTGACGTTGCCAGAGACATACGAACTTGTTCTGTACAGCTCGTGGCCCGATGTCCATTCGCTCGCAAAATCGACCGTATCCCAAAGCGACGTCGCGATGATTACGTCCTATTGTCCGGACGCGCTTGCGGCATGCGGGCTGGTTCTCGACTCGAAGGCGGTCAAAGTTTTCTACGACCTGGATACGGCGGTGACGCTCGAGAACTTTCGTGCACTCGGCGCTGTCGATTACATTCCCGCTTACGGATTGTCAGATTTCGATCTGGTGCTTAGTTATGTTGGCGGACGGGCTCTGGACGAGATGGCACAGCTATTTGGTGCAAAGCGTGTAGCACCTCTCTACGGCAGCGTGGATCCAGAGGTTCACAAACCGGTCGCGCCTTCGAACCACTACAATTCCGATCTCTCTTATCTGGGGACATATGCCGCCGACCGGCAGAGCACCCTGCAAACGCTTTTCCTGGACCCGGCACAACGGCTGCCGCAGCGGAAGTTTATGCTCGGTGGTGCGCAATATCCTGACGATTTTCCTTGGAATGACAATGTCTGGTTTGTGCATCACGTGCCGCCGCCGGAACATCCCGCGTTCTATAGCTCCTCGCGAACTACTTTGAACGTAACGCGAAGCGCTATGGCCAGTTTTGGATATTGTCCATCGGGCCGGCTCTTTGAAGCTGCCGCTTGTGAAACTCCGGCGATCAGCGATTCCTGGGATGGCTTGGATGATTTTTTCGAGCCTGGGCGGGAGATCCTGGTCGCGTCATCTGCAGATGACGTGGTCAACGCGATTCAGATGGGCAATGATGAGCTGCGACAGATCGGAAGAGCTGCGCGAGACCGGGTATTCAGCGCACACACCGCCGAGCACCGCAGCCGCGAACTTTTGCGCCTGGTGGAGGCGGCGGCATGAGCTTACGTTGGGGCATTATTCCCGCCGCTGGCCGCGGTACTCGCATTCAGCCGCTCGCATTTTCAAAGGAACTGCTCCCGGTCGGAACTCGTCAGGACGGCGCTACTGAACGCCCGCGTGCGGTCTCAGAATACCTGCTTGATCGGATGATGGCGGCCGGAGTTAATCGCGTGTGTTTTGTTATTTCGTCTGAGAAAACCGACATTATGCGTTATTTCGGAGCGCGCATCGGGGCTGCTTCTATTTGCTATACGGTGCAGCAAAACCCGGCAGGCTTGTGCGATGCGCTTTTCAGCGCACTTCCCTTCGTAGCACCAGAAGACGAGGTGTTCGTGGGGCTGCCGGACACTATCTGGTTTCCAATCGAAGGCTTTCAGTTCCTGGCTGACAAGCAATTTTCATTCTTGCTTTTTCCGGTCTCGCGGCCCGAGCTATTTGATTCCGTTATTACCGATCACCGTGGTGTGGTGGAAGAGATTCAGGTCAAACGCCAGAATGCGGCTTCGGAGTGGATTTGGGGCGCCTTCAAACTGACGGGCAAACATTTTGCCCAACTCCATGAATTATGGGTTAGCCGTGGCCAGTCCGATGAATATTTTGGGACTTTAGTCAACGCGTATATCGCGAAGGGTGGAACCGCGATTGGGGTAAAACGAGGCGATGTTTACGTAGATGTAGGCACATTGAACGGATATCGAGAGGCTTTGCGCGTGCTTTCCTATCAGGCCGCACTGCATGAACTGGCAAGCTGACGGAGACAAAAACTGGAGCCGAATTTCGAGCTGCTTGCGGGCCAATCCGTCTGACCCCAACCTGCGCGTACTGGTATTAGCTGCACATCCTGACGATGAGACCATCGGCGCATCTGTGCTGTTGTCGCGGTTTCAGCAATCGGCAGTAGCGTTTCTCACCGACGGCGCGCCGCGAGACGCCAACCTGTGGTCCGGGGGCGTAAACGGATCTCGCGAAGATTACGCTAATACTCGCCGACAGGAGGCGGTTCGCGCGTTGGCCTTCGCAAATGTCTCCCCGCAAAGTGTCTTTTGGCTAGGGGGGATGGATCAGGAAGCAGCGTTTGAAATCTGCAGCCTCGCGGAGCATTTCTCGAAACTGATGACCGACATGTGCCCCGCCGTAGTGGTGACGCATGCTTACGAAGGTGGTCATCCGGACCACGATTCCGCAGCCCTGGTCGCAAGGATGGCGGTTTTGCTGGATAAAAAGAATAAGCCTGTGCTGCTCGAAATGACTTCTTACCACGCCCACGGTGGTCGATGCGTCACGGGAAAATTCTTGCGTCCCGGATCGACGCCGGAAGTGTGTTTCGAACTTTCGCGCAGTGACCAGGAGCGCAAGCGCAAAATGATGGAAGCGCATGCTACGCAGCGACTAGTCCTGGAGAATTTTCCCGTCGATCAAGAATGCTTGCGAATCGCACCCGACTACAACTTCAGCGAACCACCGCACGAAGGCTTCCTCTGGTATGAGTGCATGTGCTGGCCGATGACCGGGGTACGGTGGCGCGAACTAGCAACCGCGGCAATCGTGAAGTTTCAGGAGCACTCATGGCGCTGACCGTGCTCAGCGTGAGCTACTCGCTAGCCCATGTCTCGCGGAGGACCGCAGGCGGGGCGGAGCAGGTGCTCGCAACTCTCGACGAAGCTCTCGTCCGCGCGGGCCATAGATCATTGGTATTGGCCCCGGCTGGTTCTCGCTCAGATGGTCTTCTGATTCCGGCGCAGATTCCTACAGGAACTCTGGACGACGGCGCAAAGCGTAAAGCTCGATGTTTATTCAAGAGGTTACTGAATCGGGCGCTCGATGATCACGCGGTGGACATTGTGCACATGCACGGGCTCGACTTTTACGATTGCCTTCCTGATCGCCAGCTTCCTGTCGTCGTTTCGCTGCATCTGCCATTGAGTTGGTACGCTCCGGGAGCGCTGGAAAGTGTACCCTCAGAGGTGAGACTGGTGTGCGTTTCGGAATCGCAAGCGCAAACGGCTCCGAGTGAGCTGCACATCGATGCCGTGGTTCCTAACGGCGTCGATCTCGCGCGATTTCATCCCCGACGAAAGAAATCGAATTACGTTTTTGCCGTCACCCGCATTTGTGCGGAAAAGGGGCTTCATTTGGCCATTGATGCAGCGGAACGCGCCGGCGTGGACCTTATCATCGCCGGATCTGTTTTTGGTTACCCCGAGCACCTCGATTACTTCGATTCGATGATCCGGCCGAGGTTGAATACCCGTATCCGTTTCGTCGGCCTGGTGGGAGGCGAACGTAAGGCCAACCTGATGGCTGGAGCGCGTGCACTGCTGGTGCCCAGCCTAGCGCCTGAAACCAGTTCGCTGGTGGCGATGGAGGCGCTGGCGTCAGGCACTCCAGTCGTAGCATTTCCTACCGGGGCGCTCAACGAAATTGTCGTATCTCAGCAAACCGGATTTTTGGTTAATAACGCAGAGGAAATGGCAGATGCAATCGGCGAAGTGGATTGCCTTTCGCCCAGCGTCTGCCGCCGCGAAGCAGAGGAGAGATTTTCTTCGGCGCGAATGTTTGCCCGGTACATGGATTTATATCGTTCAATTTCGACTTCCGAGACCATGAGTCTGCTACAGGCCGTTTAAAAATATGAGCGTCGCACTGCACACTCGTGTCCTGACTAAAGCTACAGAGTTGCGGGGCATCAACAGTGAGTGGGGTCTCCTCTGTGATCGTAGTTTGGGAGCAACGCCATTTCAGCGGCCGGAATGGCTATTGTCCTGGGTGGAGGCGTTTTCTCCAGAAAACATGAGAGTAGTTGAAGTGCGTTCTGGAAACATACTTGTGGGCTTGGCACCTCTGCTGATTTATTCGCGCGGCCGTGAGCGGGTGCTCGCCTTCATGGGAGGTGCAATCTCTGACTACCTGGACTTCGTGGTCGATCCCCGTTACGAAAGCGAGGTCGTTATCGCGATCCTGCGGGTTCTTGAAGGGATGCCTCAGTGGACGACCCTCGACCTGACCGATCTTTCGTCTTTCTCTGTCCCGCTTCGCACCGCACTGGCGGGAATCGCCACCGCACATGACAACTGTTCGGCTTTGTATCTTCCAAAAACCAGAGAAGAATTGCTGCAGCTGCTCTCCAAGCGTCAGCGCGCAAATTTGCGCAATGCGCGCTCACGAATTCGGCGGGCAGGAGGAGGCCAGGTTGAGCTAGCGACGGCGGAAACTCTGCCGGAGTTTCTCGATGAGCTGTTTCGGCTACATACCAGCCGATGGGCTGCGGCTAACAAGCCGGGAGTTCTGGCCGATGCAGCGGTAAAAACATTTCATCGCAGGTCGGCTCCGGGGTTGCTCACGCGTGGGCTGCTGCGTCTATATCGTTTGCGATTGCAGCAGCGAACCGTTGCGGTCATCTATACGTTATTCGAACGCGACACCGTATTCTGTTATTTGCAAGGCTATGACCCAGAATTCGCCCAGCTCAGCCCCGGAACACACCTAATGTTTTCGGTGATGGAGGATGCTGTGCGAGTGGGAATGTGCAAGTTCGATTTATTACGTGGTGAGGAAACCTATAAGCGGCACTGGCGAGCGCACGCCGAAACCACGCATCGGATTCAACTGCCCCGGATGCCGGCATCGTGCGACGGCATAATCGAAGCAGTTGCAGCCTGAGGCCTTAGAACTCCTACCCAGATTGCCTACATGGAATCCCTGACTCGCCTTCTTCTCCGAATTCTACAGGATGCTACGCCAACGCCTAACAGATGAAGGGGATAGCACAGCTTGCCCGGTGGCCTTTAGATTTTCAGAGTATGTCGTCTAACGCTGCTATTTAAAGACTAGGAGCTAGTGTAGTTTTATTTTTCAAACACTAATAAGCCGCCATGATGAAACTCGAAACCACAAATCGGCAAGACTGGCAAGGGTTCTCGCGCATTCTCGAAGTCATGTCTTTTGTTGACGAAATTGACAATTTCGGTTCCGAGGAAACCCGCGAAATACTGGAAACATTGTGCCAGATTCCCCCATCCCCAGGTCAGACAATGAGCATGGAAGAGGTTGTCTTTTGGGCCGGAGTTGCTGCCGGCATGGAACTCTCACAGCACGCCGAGGAGGGAAGGATTGATCCGGAGACCGCGGAAAAAGTCCAGGTCTTCTCTTCGATTTTTGAACAGTCTACCAAGAATGCGATCGTGGACTTGGCGCTAGGCGAGATGGAAGCTCTGCCTGCGCGAACCTACCAAAAAACCGGCAGCCGTTAAATCTTTAGGCGCTGGATGCGACGGTAGGCTCAGTATGGTTTCTGCCAGCCATTCCGGCCATTGTGATTGCTCAACCCCAAACGGCAATCCGATCAGTTTAAAAATTCCGGACGTCGGGATTCTTTTCGCCTTTGCGTATTTCGATGGTGCCGTGCTCGTTCTCGATCGCCATGCGCGGACCGCCGCCGTTTACGCTGCCATTGGCTGAGGACTGATTATCACCGTTATTAATCTTCAGGTCGGTGAAATCTGACTGTATTTCACCGTCGTGCACTTGGGCCTCGACCTGGAAGCCTGATTTTGCCGGCACGAAGATGCGAATGTCACCTTTGGAATTCTTGATGTCCAACCCGCCCAGTTTATTGATATGCACCTCGACAGCGCCATTCTCGTTCTGCACGTGCACTTCATTGGATATGCCGTTCAGCATGATGTCTTTCGAGCGGGTGCGCAGGCGGAAGGGGCCAGTGACACTGGTGGCCTCAAGATCGCCTGAATCGAGATTGAGATAGCCCTGGAGTTGCGACAAATCCATATCGGTACGAGTTGACTTGAAGCTGACCGGTTTGGCGATACGAGAAAGTTTCACGCTTTCCATGAAGTCGCCGTCGAGATGCACCGTACCCTTTACGTCTTCAATGGAAACATCATTGGCGCGCCCCTGGACGGTCACGTCCGATGAGACCTGCGAAATCCGAGCCGAACTGTGTTGCAGGTCCAAGGTGAGGCTTCCATTGAGGTCGGTGATTGATACATCGCCGTTCTGACTGTTTACATCAGCGTTTCCGTCGCGGCCCATGATACTGACGTCGCCATGGCTAGTCGATACGACTACGGACGCCTTGCGAGGCGCGGCAATATCGAGATCGCTGCTGACCCAGTGGTCGCCCGCGCCCCTGTTGTTAGCGTTCAGCGTCACAGTCTGGCCGCTGACGTTGATTTGAGGTTGAGTTAACTTGTCCCACTTGGCGGCATCCTCCTGGTTTTCAGAGTTGATGCGCTTGTGCACAGTGACATGCAAGCGGTTATCGTTGGATGTGCTGAGGTTGATTGCGCCCCGAGTGTTGGTGACGCGCAGGGTAGAGCCGGCAGGGAAATTCTGCTGCAGGTCCGCGTTGTAATCGTAAGTATGGCCCCACCAAGGCATGTCCGCGCCTTCGATGTGCATCTGATTGCGAATCTCATCCCAGTTGAAGTTGTAGGCTTCGGTGGCGATCAGGCCCGCCACTACGAGGAATATAACCAGCAGCACACCACCAGCACCGATACCTGCGGGACGAGTTCCAGCGCGGTTTGCCTGCTGGTATTCGACCAACTTAATAATGCCCCAAAGAATGAGCAAAACCGGCCAGTAGTGCGCGAACCAGCGGCCTAAGTCGTGCCAGTAAAGAATCCGGAGGTTTCCCAGCAGAAAGAAAATTCCAATTACGATCAACACGACCGGACCAGCCAGCGAACGCGGAGGGCGCGGTGGCCGTAGCGGCGGAGCGGGTGGAGGAATTTGGGTGGCGCTAACCATTTTTCACCTCGCTGTTTACTTCACTGGGTGGCTCTTGCGTCGGCGGAACGTCGGTGGGAGGAATGCCGGTAGGCGGATATCCCCCCGTAATATTGGACTGCGGACCGCCCAGATGACCGCTGCGCTCGAGCAACTTTACGATTCCGATGACGAGCAGAATTACTGGCCAGGTGCGGTCCCAGTTCGGCCCATGCAAGTTGTCCAGCAGAGAAAGAACTCCAACGGTGACGAGCACCGCCGGGCCCGCAAGTCCCCGGTGGCGAAAATCACCGCGGTTAATACACGCTTGCCTTCTAATGAAGAGCCAAACGCCCAGCACGATCAGAATGATGGGCCACAGCCTATCCACACTGAGAAACCAAATTCCCAGGTTATGCAACAGAAATAAAACACCTAAGGCGATGAGGACCACCGCGCCCGTAGGCACGCCCCGTGCGAAATCAGCCTTGTCACCGCCAGGACTGAACATGGTAGCAAGGCCGAAAGGATCTGGAGCTGGTTGGCCGACTTGAAGGGCCTTGGCGGTTCGTACGGAGTCGATGATCTGATAGAGGACAAAGGCAGCGATTCCAATTCCGCAAATCACGTCCAAGGGCTCCCTTTGGTTGGCCCCTATAACAAGCAAAATGAAGATGCCCAGATGAGCAAGTCCCTTGGTGTATTGCCCGTTGTAGATCGCACCTACGCCAAATGGGATCGCGCCTAATATTCCAGCCAATGCAGGATTAGGCCCGGAGCTTGGAGCTGTGGGGACCTGCCCGCCGGGGACTGGGTTCTGCTGATAAGGGGCCTGCGGAGGCACAGTGCTGCCAACGCGTTCGGCCAGACAGGTTTCGCAATAGATCACACCCATCACTGGACGTGTGCAGTTTGTGCATAGCGGCTTGCCGCAAGTGCGGCAGTATGCCGCAATAGGGGATTGGGGATGATTAGCGCAGTTCATGAGAACCTCCTGTAAGTGGTAACCGACACTACAGTTGGCTCTGGCGACGGGGCACGCCAAAGGCGTGCCAGTTCAGGACCCCTGATGGCGGGAAGAGAAGCGGCAAATACTGGCTGGTTCCCCTCGCGGCTGTAGTTGCGTTCTTGTTTTTGCTCGGGTTGTCCACTGGTATCGTTCTTGGTCTTGTTCTTGCGATCCTTATTGTTCTGTTGCTCGGACGGCTGTTCGGCAGGGGCGGCAGCCTCCTTGAACTGGCGCACCCTAGACTCGATTTCATACACG
>Ga0070713_100003540_pt1 | contig 10311 bp, 8 predicted proteins | sample LARL82metaG_FD_65465 | JGI IMG/M metagenome (GOLD analysis project Ga0070713, IMG submission 65465) | Corn, switchgrass and miscanthus rhizosphere microbial communities from Kellogg Biological Station, Michigan, USA - LAR L8-2 metaG | ecosystem: Host-associated > Plants > Roots > Rhizosphere ... | reverse complement strand
GCCTCGCCGAGCTCGAACGGGTGCCGGCCGGCGCGGATTTCCGCAACGAGCTCGGGAAGCTTCGCGGGGGCCTCGTCGAGAAGAGCAGCGCCTCGCACGCCGTCCAGGAGGCCCACGGGCGTTCGCGCGTCGCGGCGCAAGCTTTCCTCGCCTCGCTGGACGCCCTCGAGGCCTCGGGCAAGGCCCCGGCGGCGAACGCCGAGCGGGCGATGCAGCTGCGCCGGGACATCCGCCGCCGCATGGAGAGCTTTCCCGCCCGGGCGAACTCCATCGCCGAGCGGCTCGCGGCGCTTTCCGCGGGCCCCGCGGGGGGCGAGGCGGCCGCGCGGGCACGCGCCGCCGGCGAAGCATTCCTCGCGGCGCGCGGCGCCGAGCACGACGCGTGGACGCGCTTCTCGTTCCTCACCCTGGGCGGGCGCATCGACCTCGCGACGCGCATGCTGGCCGGTTCCATCGACAAGCTCCTCGACGAGAAGGATCGCTGGCGCGCCTACCTCTTCGCCTACGCGCTGGCGCTCCTCATCGCCACCTCGTACCTCGCGCTGCGCGTGGCCTCGACCCAGGCCGAGCTGCGCCGCGCCAACGAGGAGCTGGAGCGCCGCGTCTCCGAGCGCACGCGCGACCTGAGCGCGGCGTTGAAGCGGCTGCAGGAATCGGAGGCGCAGCTCGTGCAATCCGAGAAGATGTCCTCGCTGGGCCAGATGGTCGCGGGCGTCGCCCACGAGATCAACTCGCCGCTCGCCTACGTGAAGAGCGGGGTCGCCACGGCGCGCGCCAGCATGCCGGAGCTCTCGGGCCTGGTCGGCGAGGCGCGCTCGCTGCTCGCGATCCTGCACAGCGATTCCCCGGAGCCCGCCGAGCTGCAGGCCGCGTTCGAGGCGCTCGATGCGCGCCTCGCCCGGATCTCGGCCGCGCACGTGCTGGAGGACCTCGAGTCCCTCACCCACGACGGGCTGCACGGCATCGAGCAGATCTCCGAGCTGGTCACCAACCTGCGCAACTTCTCCCGCCTGGACCGCAGCAGGGTGGCGAGCTTCAACGTGAACGACGGGGTGCTCGCCACGCTCCTCATCGCGAAGCCGTCGCTTCGCAAGATCGACGTCGAGCGGCGCCTGGGCGAGGTGCCTTCGATCACGTGCTCGCCCTCGCAGGTGAACCAGGTGCTCCTCAACATCGTGAACAACGCGGCGCAGGCGATGGACAAGCCCCGCGGGCGCATCGCGGTCGCCACGCGCCGCGAAGGGGACCACGCCGTGGCGATCGACGTCGAGGACAACGGCCGCGGCATCGCGCCCGAGAACCTGCCGCGGATCTTCGATCCGTTCTACACCACCAAGGACGTGGGCAAGGGCACCGGGCTGGGCCTTTCGATCGCCTACAAGATCGTCTCGCAGCACGGCGGGCGCATCGACGTGCGCTCCACCCCGGGCGCGGGCACGACCGTGACGGTCGTCCTGCCGGTGGCTCCGCCGCCCGAGCTCTCCGCCCTCGTCGCGGCCGAGAGCGAGGCGATGACCGCATGAGCGACGCACGGCGCATCGGCAAGTACACGATCGAGCAGCCGCTGCCGAAGGGCTCGTGGGGCAATGCCTTCCGCGGCTCCGAGGGCGGCAAGACCTACGCGCTGAAGGTCGTGCAGCGCGGCGCCCTCGACGCCGAGACGATGGAGCGGCTGCGCCGCGACGCGGCGGCGCTCGGGCGGGTGCGCCACCCCGCCCTCGCCACCTTCGTCGAGCTCCTCATCGCCGACAAAGTCATCTGCGCCGTCTACGAGCTTGCCGAGGGCTCGCAGCTCTCGGCGCGGCTGGAGGGGTCGAGCGCGCCGGACCTCAAGGCCGCGTGGGAGATCTCCAGGCAGGTGCTCGAGGCGCTCGAGGCCCTGCATGCGAAGGGGATCTGCCATGGCGACGTGAAGCCCGCGAACATCCTGGTGGACAAGCAGGGCCGCGTGAAGCTCACCGATGCGGGCCTCGCGCCGCTCGCCCCAGCCGACGCCGGGACGCCCTCGTACATGGCCCCCGAGCAGCTCGCGCACCAGGGCGGCGACGTGCGCACCGACATCTACCAGGTGGGCGCGCTCGTCTACCACCTGGTGACGGGCCAGCCGCCCTTCACCGGCTCGCGCGAGGAGGTGATCCACCGCGCGGTGCAGGAAAGGCCCGCGGATCCCTCGACCTTCACCCCGAAGATCGCCTGGCAGCTGGACTGGGTGATCCAGCGCGCCCTCTCCAAGGATCCCATGGACCGCTTCGGCGCGGCGCGCGAATTCCTCGATGGCCTGCGCCTGGGCCTGCAGGATTCCATCGGCGCGCCCCTCGCGGTGCCGCCGAAGCCCGCGGCGGAGAAGATGGCGCTGGAGCTGGCCCCCGCCCCCGAAAAGGCACCCGCGCCGAAGGGGCCCGCGCCCGCGAAGGCTCCCCCGCCCGAGAAAAAGGCCCTCGAGCTGGCTCCCGCCGCCGAAAAAGCGCCCGCACCGGAAAAGGGACCGGCGCCGGCGAAGGCCGCGACGCCCGTGAAAGCCCCTGCCGCCGAGAAGCCCCCCGCGAAGCCCGCCGAGGCCGCCGCGAAACCGGCGCCGAACGCGGCCGCGCTCGCCCAGAAGGCGAAGCTCATCACCGCGCCCGCCCCAGCCGCCGCGAAGGAGCCCGCGAAGGCCCGGATGCGCGTGCTCTTCGTCGACGACGACGAGCGCGTTCTGAATGCGCTGCGCGCGCTCTTCCGCGCCGAATACGACGTGGTGCTCGCCGGCAACGCCGAGGAGGCGCTCGCCCTGCTTCGCGGCGAGCCCGACATTCCCATCGTGGTGAGCGACCAGCGCATGCCCGGCACGACGGGCGTCGAATTCCTGCGCGAGGTGCGAAAGTCCCACCCGCGCACGATCCGGCTGCTGCTCACCGGCTACTCGGACCTGGCCGCGATGGTGGGCTCGATCAACGAGGGCGAGGTGTTCCGCTTCGTGAAGAAGCCGTGGGACAACGAGGAGATCCGGGCCACGCTCGCCGAGGCGGCAGCGCTCTCCGCGCGCCTCGCCGCGCCGCCCGAGCCGCGCAAGTCCGCCCCCGCCGAGGGCTCGATCCTCGTGATCGACCCGCAGCAGGGGCTCGCGCGCGGCCTGGAGAAGCTGGTCGCCGGAAAGGCCGGGGTGAAGCTCGTCTCCACCGTGCCCGAGGCGGCGCGCCTGCTTCAATCCGGGGAATTCGCCGCGATCCTCGCCGACCAGAAGGTGGGCGCCGCCGAGCTGGTGAAGCTCTTCCGGGTGGTGAAGGCGAAGCGCCCCGAGACGCTCTCGATCCTGGTGGCCGACGAGGCCGATTCGGACCTCGTGGCGAGCCTCATCAACGAGGCGCAGATCTATCGCTTCCTCACGCGCCCCATCAACGCGGTCGACCTCCGCAACCACGTCGCCGAGGCGCTGCGCCACTACGCGGCCCACCGCACGGGCTCAGGCGCCGGCGACCCCGGCCCGCGTCCCAGCCTCGTCCCGCAGGCCTGACAGCCAACGCTCGAAGGCGGGCGCGCTCATCGGGCGCGCGAAGAGGTAGCCCTGCGCGGCATCGCAGCCGAAGCGGCGCAGCTCCTCCAGCTCGTGCTCCGTCTCCACGCCCTCGGCGACGACGGTCAATCCCAGGTTGTGCCCCAGCTCGATGGTCGAGCGCACGATGGCGGCGTTGCGCTGGTCGGCCTCCATGCCGGCCACGAAACCGCGGTCGATCTTCAGCTCGTTCACCGCGAGCTGCTTGATGTAGGCAAGCGACGAATAGCCCGTGCCGTAGTCGTCGATCGAGGTGGCCACGCCCAGCTCGCGAAGACGGCGCAACGTCGACTGGGCGATCGCCGGATCCTCCATGAGCGCGCTCTCGGTGATCTCCAGGCAGAGCATCCCCGCGGCAAGCTCGGCATCGGCGAGGCGGGCGGCCACGAACTGGACGAGCTCCTCGCCCTGGCGCAAGTCGCGCGCCGAGACGTTCACGCACATGCGCACGCGCGAGCCGTTCGCCTGCCAGCGGCCGCACTGCTCGATCGCGCGGCCCAGCACCCAGCGCGTGATCTCGCCGATGTAGCCGGTCTGCTCGGCGAAGGGGATGAAGTCGCCGGGCGGCACCATGCCCTTCTTCGGGTGGCGCCAGCGCACCAGCGCCTCCACCGAGGTGGCGCGCTCGTCGGCGAGCGACATCTTCGGCTGGAAGTGCAGCTCCAGCTCGCCCGCCTCCACCGCGTGGCGCAGCTCGCCCAGCATCGTGAGGAATTCCTTGCGGCGCTCGTCGTGGCTCGAGCTGTAGACCGCGTAGCGCGTTTTCGTGCGCTTCGCCTCGTACATCGCCACGTCGGCGGCGCGCAGCAGCGCGTCCGCGTCCTCGCCGTGCTCGGGGAAGCGCGCGATGCCGATGCTCGCCGCCACGTCCATGGTCTGGCCGCCCACCACCAGCGGCTGCTCGAGGGCGCGCTGGATCTTCTCCGCCACCACGAGCGGGGCATGCTCCTTGTCGCCGGTCGCGAGCAGCACTCCGAACTCGTCTCCGCCCAGCCGCGCCACGACGTCGGAGTCGCGCAGCGCCGCCCGCACGCGCGCGCCCACCTCGCGCAGCGCCTGGTCGCCCACCGTGTGCCCCAGCGTGTCGTTGATCGCCTTGAAGCGGTCCATGTCGAGGAGCATGACCGAGATGTTCCCGCCGCCGCGCCGCGCGATGCGCACCGCCTGGCCGAGCTGCTCGTAGAACATCGCGCGGTTGGGCAGCCCCGAGAGCCCGTCCTCGTAGGCGAGCCGCAGGATCTCCTTCTCGCGGCTCACGATGCCGTCCAGCATGTGGTTGAAGCTCTCGGCGAGCTCGCCGATCTCGTCGCGGTGCTCGACGTCCACGTGGCGGGTGTAGTCGCCCTGCTGCACGCGCCGCGCGGCATCGGCGAGGCGGTGCACCGGGCGCGTGATGCCCCGCGCGATCACGAGGCTTCCCGCGACCAGGACCGCGAGCCCCGCGGCCGTGAGCCAGAAGAACACCACGCTGATGCGCTTGAACGGCGCGAGGCCGACGGCGAGCGGCCGCTGCAGGATCGCGACGACCTGCTTGTCGGCGCGCTGCTCGAGCGCGGCGAGCCGCGTCTCGTACTCTTCCCCGCCCAGGGAGATCTCGCCGCTGTTACCCGCCCAGAGAGCGGGAGAAGCCGCGAGCTCGGCGGCCAGCTCGGGGCGCAGCGCCGTGGCGAGCGTCGAGGCGTGCAGGCGCCACGCCTGCGCGGGACCCACGCGGCTCGCGAACGTGACCTCCAGCCCGGTGAGCTGGTGCAGGTCCTTGGCGACCGCGTCGTCCACCTCGAAGGCGAGGCCCACCCAGGCGATGGGCTCGGGGGCGAGGACCGGCACCACCACGAGCTGGTAGAGCTTGCCGTCGCGGATCACGATGGAGGAGGACTTCCCCTCGGAGGCGGCCGCCTTCACGAGGTCGGGAAACGCGAAGGGCGTGCCGAGGCGCGCGGGGTCCAGCGTGTCGGCGCGGACGGTGTTGTCGAGCGAAGCGAGCGTCATCACGTTCGCGCCCACCCGCGCGCCGTGGTTGCGCAGCACCGAGAGGATGGTCCCGGTGTCGTTCGAGGCGATCGCCTGGCGGAAGGCGAAGTCCGCCGAGAGGATCCCGGCGCCCTGCTCGAGCCTCGCCTGGTTCTGCGCGAGGAGCTGGCGGAAGACGCGCTCGCCCTGCTCGAGCTGCTGGTTGATGGTGCGCCGCGCGACCTGCGAGTTGGCCTGGATCACGAGGAAGGCCGCGATGCCCTGGACGATGACGAGGAGCGCCACGAAGAACACGACGATGCGCCTGCCGAGCTTCGGGAAGCGGCCGGCGGGACGTGCCTGGGGCGCGGCGGGAGGCATCAGTACTTCAGCCGGTCGAGCGGCGGCTTGTACTTGGGCTTGCGGGCCGCGATGTCCAGGGTGAAGCGTGCGGAAACGGTCGACTGGGCCTCGGGCGCCACGGTCACCGGCTCGACGGGGGACCTCTCCTGCGGATGCCATGCGTGGACCGCGTACGAGCCCACCGGCAAGTCGCGCAGCTTCACGACACCGGCCGAATCCGTCTTGCCGAACCATGGCGTGGAAACAACGAGCACGTACGCGATCATCCAGTCGTGGATGTTGCAGCCTAGCGTGACGATGCCGGGCTTGTCGAAGGTGATCGAGCTCGGGCTCTTGCCGGTGTAGAGCTTGATCTCGAAGGTCTTGGCCGGGGAGAAGGAATAAACGTGGTGCAGGATCGGGTCGCGATTGGGGAAGGTCGCGGTGGTCCCGGTCTGCATCACCGTGAGGTAGGGGATGAACTCCCGGTCCACCTGCTCGATCTGCGCCGTGGCCTTGCCGGGGCGCGCCTCGATTCCGCCGCCGGCCGGGATCGCATAGACCGCCACGTCGGGAGCGGGACGGCCGGACGCGTCGCGCACCTCGACGTCGATCCCCGCCGCGGCGCAGTGGGCCGACACGCAGGCGACGAGCACGGCCGCAAGTCTGGACATCGGTGGCAAGCTGGCGGAGACTCGCGGCGGAGCCGCACGAAAGGGGAAGGCATATTCTAGCCGCCGGATATATCGCACGGCCACTCGCGCTCGCGGCCGCGCTATCGGCAACGCTTTGTCACTCCCAGGACGCAGCGCCGTTCAGCATCGCCGATTCGCTCTCGCACGGGCGCTTCAGCCTGGAGCTGCGGCCGCGCTACAACCGCATCACCGAGTCCACCTATCCCGAGGTGACGGAGGGCTGGACGATGCGCGCTCTCGCGGGCTACACGACCGCGCCCTTCCACGGGGTGCGGGCGTTCGTGCAGGCGATCAATGCGTCCCATCCCGGCTATGCGCATTTCAACGACGATGCCGCGCAGTTCGCGACCTCGTCCTACCCGCTGCTTCCCGACCCCACTTACACGGGCGTGAACCAGGCCTACCTCGACTATGCCGGCGACGAGGGGATTCGCGCGCGCATCGGGCGCCAGGTCGTGCGCCTGGAGAACAGCCGCTGGGTGAGCGACAACGATTTCCGCCAGATCCCGCAGGTGTTCGACGGGGCTTCGTTCGCCTACGAGGGCCTCGCCAATACCCGGCTCGCGGCGAGCTACTTCGACCATGTGCGCACGACCTCGGGCACGCGCTCGAAGCTGCGCTTGACGCTCCTCGAGGCCGCCTGGAACCCGACGCCCGCGCATTCGCTCTCGGCCTACGCGGTGCTGCACGACCAGCCGCAGAATGGCGCCTTCACCGGCCTCGCCAACAACTCCTATCGCGTGGTGGGCGTGAAGGCGGAGGGGACCGCGTGGCGCTTCGCCAACGGCCTGGAGGTGCCCTACCTCGCCGACTATGCCAGGCAGGATTCGTACGCGGGCGGCGATTCGCGGATCGACGCGCGCTACTGGCGCCTGGGAGCGGGCGTTTCCACGCGGGACTTCACGATCCGCGCCGACCGCGAGGTGAAGGGCAGCAACCACGGCGCCTACGGCGTGCAGACGCCGCTCACCGACTACTACGCCTACAACGGCTGGACGCTCAACTTCTTCGTGACGCCCGCCGCGGGCCTGCGCGACGACTGGCTCACGGGGCGCTGGGCCGTGGGCCCGGTCACGCTCTACGGCGAGGCGCACCGCTTCCGTTCCGATTTCGGGTCCCTCGATTTCGGCCGCGAGCAGGACCTGGGCCTCACCTGGGAGGTGATGGAGGGGCTTTCGGCACGCCTGCAGCATGCGCGCTACGATCCCGGAACGGGCCTCGCGGATGCCACCATCCGCAAGACCTGGCTCACCGTCACCTACACCTACTAGGCGCGATGCCCCTTTCGAGATTCGACCTGGAGGAGCTCGGCCAGGCCAAGCGCCTGCTCGAGCACCCGGGCATCGCCACGCGGCTCACCGCCTTCGTGGGGGCGCCGGTCGAGAAGGGCATGAAGCTCCTGCCTTCGCGATTCCAGAAAGCCGTCCACGCGGCCACCGAGAAGGCGCTCACCAAGGCGCTCGACCTCGCCGTGGGCTCCCTCGGGAAGGCGCCGCGCGCCCGGTCGTCCAACCGGTTGCATGCGGTGGCCGTGGCGACCTCCGGGGCCATCGGCGGGGCCTTCGGGATCGCGGCCCTGGGGGTGGAGCTGCCGATCTCGACCACGCTCATCCTGCGCTCCATCGCCGACATCGCCGCGGCCGAGGGCGAGGATCCGCGCGCCATCGACACCAAGCTCGCCTGCCTCACCGTCTTCGCGCTGGGCAGCCCGCGCGATGCGCGCGACGACGCCGCCGAAAGCGGCTACTTCGCCACGCGCTCGGCGCTCGCCACGGCCGTCTCCGAAGCCTCCAAGCACCTCGCGCAGAAGGGCATCGCCAAGGGCGGGGGGCCGGCGCTCGTGCGCCTCGTGAGCCTCGTGGGCGCGCGCTTCGGCATCGTGGTCTCGGAGAAGACCGCCGCCCAGCTCGTCCCCGTGATCGGCGCGGCGGGCGGGGCGCTCATCAACACGATCTTCATCGGCCACTACCAGGACATGGCGCGCGGCCACTTCATCGTCCGCCGCCTGGAGCGCATCCACGGGGCCGAGCCCGTGCGCCGGGCCTACGAGGAGCTGTAGCTACCTGCGGACGTCGCCGAACTCGGCGCCGCGGGTGACCTTGGCCACGTAGGAGCAGAGCGGCACGATCTTCGACTTCTCGCCGCGCGCCAACGCCACCACGGCATCCACGAGGCGCCGTGCGTCGCCCTGGCCCCGCCGGCCGGGGTCCACCCAGGTGTGGGTGACCACGATGTCGGCGCCCGAGCGGTGGTAGGTGAGCTCCGCCACGCGCCGTCCTTCGTGCTCGATGAAGAAGCCCTGCTCGCCGTGGCGGATCTCGTCCTGGGGCGTGTCCATGCATTAATCTTGCGCTTTTCGATGCGCGTTTGGAACGCGAAAGGAGTGGAAATGGCGGCCTATATCCTCGCCGAGATCGAGATCACCCGTCCGGAAGGCTACAAGGAATACACCACCCTGGTACCGGCCACGATCCAGAAATACGGCGGACGGTTCCTGGTGCGCGGGGGCAACAGCCAGGTCCTGGAAGGCGACTGGCCGCAGCGCCGGCGGGTGATCATCGAATTCCCCTCGTTCGAGCAGGCGCGCAAGTGGTTCGACTCGCCGGAGTACGAGAAGCCCAAGGCGCTGCGGCAGGCCAACAGCAATGGCCGGCTGCTGCTGCTGGACGGCGCGCCCGCCTAGCGGCGCTTCTTCGCGCGGCGCGCCTGCTGCTTCGTGGACTGCTCGTCGGCCCGCTCCTCGTCTTCCTCGGTCTGCATGTGGAAGCGATGGAGCATGCGGTGGATGGCGGGCGCGAAGGTGACCGCCGCGATCACGAGGACGGCGAAACCGGAGTAAAGGGCGTAGAGGCCGGCGAAGAGCTTGCCGCCCGTGGACTCGGGGTCGTGCAGCGGGCCCATGCCCGAGAGGATCATGGCGGCGTTCACGAAGGAGTCGATCCAGCCCAGGTCCTCGAAGTACGCGTAGCCCGCCATGCCCACGGCGAGCGAGACCAGCACCATGATCGAACCGGCCACGCCCGACTGGATGAGCCGCCTGCGAAAGACCGCGCGGCTCGCGAGCTGCTGCGACTTGCGTTCGTAGATCATCCCGGCATGTTCGCCCAATCGCGCGGCGGTGTCAGCACCTCGTGGAGCTTCGCTTCGGGCGACCCCATCGCGGGCTTCCAGTCGTAACGCCACTTCACGACGGGCGGTAGCGACATCAGGATGGATTCGCTCCGGCCGCCCGATTGCAGGCCGAAGAGCGTGCCGCGGTCCCAGACGAGGTTGAATTCCACGTACCTCCCGCGGCGATACGCCTGGAAATCGCGCTCGCGCTCGCCGTACGCCTGCCCCCGGCGCCGCTCGACGATGGGGGCGTAGGCGGGCAGGAACGCATCGCCCACCGCGCGCATCACCGCGAATGCGCCCTCGAATCCGCCCTCGCTGAAATCGTCGAAGAACGTCCCGCCGATGCCGCGCGGCTCGTCGCGATGCTTGAGGAAGAAATACTGGTCGCACGCCGCCTTGAAGCGGGCGTGGAGCCCCGGGAAAGGCGCCAGCGCGTCGCGGTTGGCGCGGTGGAAGTGGATGCAGTCCTCCTCGAACGGGTAGTACGGCGTGAGGTCCATGCCGCCGCCGAACCACCAGGCGTCCTTTCCATCCTTGCCCTCGGCGCGAATGAAGCGCACGTTCATGTGGACCGTGGGGACGTAGGGATTGCGCGGATGCAGCACGAGCGATACGCCCATCGCACCCCACTCGCGGCCGGCGACCTGCGGGTGGCGCGCGGTCGCCGACGGCGGAAGG
>Ga0070713_100003539_pt1 | contig 10312 bp, 8 predicted proteins | sample LARL82metaG_FD_65465 | JGI IMG/M metagenome (GOLD analysis project Ga0070713, IMG submission 65465) | Corn, switchgrass and miscanthus rhizosphere microbial communities from Kellogg Biological Station, Michigan, USA - LAR L8-2 metaG | ecosystem: Host-associated > Plants > Roots > Rhizosphere ... | reverse complement strand
ATCGGGCTGATGTTCGACGGCCAGACCGCGCAGGTGGCCCAGATGATCACCCTGCTGGTACTGGCGTTCCTGGGCGGGATCTTCATCCAGTGGAACAGCCTGCCGCACGCCATGCAGCTGATCGGGAAGGTGCTGCCCAGCTATCACCTCGCGCAGCTGGGCTGGAACGCTGCGGCCGGGCGCGGGATCGGTCTCGAACACGTGGCGGTGCTCGCCGCGTGGACCGTGGGTCTCGGCCTGATCGCGGCCCGGCTCTGGCGCAGCGAGAGCTCCGCTGCCTGACCGGCGCGGCCACGGCATGATGGGGCTTATGCGCAGCGCCAGCGGGCGACCCCAGGACGGCACGGCCAGCGCCGTGCCGCCGGGGGTCACCGCGGGTCCACAGGAAGTCCAGCTCACCGACGACGTGGACAGGCAGACCGACGCGTTCACCCGCTACCGCGGCCAGATCATGCGGGTCATCATCACGTTCTTCCTGGTGGCCCCGTTCTTCTCCAACCCGCGGCCAAGCCCGGCGCAGATAGCGTTCCTCGCGCCCGCGACGGCCGCCCTCATCCTGCTTGTCTGCATCTTCATCGTGGGCCGGCCGCGGCGGCTGCGCGGCTACCCGGCCCTGGCCTTTACGGTCCTCATCGTCGGGCTCGCCATCTCCATTCTGGCCGTGGGCGGGCTGAACTGGATCGGCGCGATCTTCATCGGGGGTGCCGCCGCCGGCCGGCTCGCGGCGTCGGGCCGCTGGGCCGCGGTCGCCGCCATCACCTGCGCCGCGGCCGCCATGGGTGTGGGCCTGGCCAACGGCGTCAACTACGGCGGCTCTCTGGAGCTGACCCTCGGGCCGGTGCTGGCCGCGTTCTTCGCTTACTCGGCGTGGCGCCGGATCGAGCTGGTCGACAAGCTCCGCGAGACCCGGGCCGAGCTGGCCCGGATGGCCGTGGCCGACGAGCGGCTCAGGATCGCGCGGGACCTGCACGACCTGCTCGGGCACAGCCTGTCGCTGATCACCATCAAGGCCGAGCTGGCCGGGCGCGTGATCGGCACCGACCCGGACCGCGCGGCCAGGGAGATCGCTGACCTGGAGGCCGTGGCGCGCCGGTCGCTCGGTGAGGTCAGGGCCGCGGTGACCAGCTACCGGCAGCCGAGCCTGGCCGGGGAGCTGGCCGCGGCGCGCCAGATGCTCGCCGCCGCGGGCATGGACGGCCAGGTGCACGCCCCTGCGTCCTTCGACCTGGCCCCGGAGGCCGAAGGCCTGCTGGCCTGGACGGTGCGGGAGGGCGCGACGAACGTGGTGCGGCACTCAGGCGCCCGCACGGTGACGATCACGGTCACGGTGGCGGCCGACGCGGTGACCGCCGAGATAGCCGACGACGGAGTCGGCCCGGGCCTGGAGCCCGGCGCCGGGGCCGGCGGGCAGGACCCGGGCCCGCCCGGGTCGGGGCTGGCTGGGCTGGCCGAGCGGGCCCGCCACGCGGGCGCGGAGATCAGCGCCGGGGAAGGCCCCGGGGGCAAGGGATTCCGCCTCCTGGTCCGGGTGCCGGCCGACCGGGCCCGCGCGGCCTGACTTCGCCATCATGGACTCATGAGCTTGCGCATCATGATCGCAGAGGACCAGACGATGGTGCGGCAGGCCCTGGTCGCCCTGCTGGAGCTCGAGCCCGACATCGAAGTGGTGGCCGAGGCGGCCGGGGGCGACGAGGCGCTGGCCATGGCGCGCAAGTACCAGCCAGACGTGGCCGTCCTCGACATCGAGATGCCGGGTCCCGGCGGCATCGAGGTGGCCAGGAAGCTCACCGCGTCGGCGTTCCCCGGCAAGATCGTCATCGTGACCACCTTCGGGCGCCCCGGGTACCTGCGCGCCGCGATGGCCGCGGGAGCCACCGGCTTCCTGCTCAAGGACTCGCCCGCGGCCGAGCTGGCCGAGGCGATCCGGCGGGTGGCGGCCGGGGAGCGCGTGGTCGACACCGCGCTGGCCGCCGCGGCGCTGGCCGAGGGCGAGAGCCCGCTGAGCCAGCGGGAGACCGACGTGCTGGCCGCCGCGGCCAGCCCGAGAGCATCGCCGTGGTCGCCGACCGGCTGCATCTGTCCGCCGGGACCGTGCGCAACCACCTGTCGGCCGCGATCCAGAAGCTGGGCGCCCGCAACCGCGCCGACGCGGCGCGGATCGCACAGGAGAAGGGCTGGCTGTAACCGCGGCCCCGGTCCGGCACCAGCTACCGGCCTGGCCCGGGCCTGATCACCTTGCTGTACTGCCGCATGATCAGGCCGAACCAGCGCCCGGTCTCCCCGTCGTCGTGCATGCCCAGCCGCCGCGCGACCGCCTGCGAGGCCACGTTGTCGAGGTCGGTCAGGGCCAGTACCTGATCGATCCCGGCCTGTGCGGCGGCCGCGAGCACCGCCTGCGCCGCCTCGGTGGCCAGTCCCTGGCCCTGCTGGTCCGGGTGCAGGTGCCAGCCGACCTCGATCAGCCCGGCCGGCCCCTGGCCGTCCTCGAGCGGAAGCAGCAGCGTGGTCCCCACCGGCGGCCGCGGTGGCGGTCCCGGGCTCAGCGGCACCATGGCCCACAGGCCGAGCGGGGGCGAGAGCCCGTCACCGTGCGCCCGCCAGCGGCGCAGGCGCTCGCGGGCCTCGTCGGGCGTGGCCAGCGCGCGGCGGGGCTGCGGGCCCAGCCAGCGGGTCACGGCGTCGCGGGAGTAGAGGTCGAAGAACGCCGGGAGATCCGGCTCCTCCCAGTGCCTGAGCAGCAGCCGTCCGGTGCGCAGCAGTTCCACCGCTGGACGATAACGCGAAACCGGTCATCGCGGCCGAGGCCCTGGTCAGGCACAATTTGCTGTGTGCTGCTGACCGAGCTCGCCGAGGCCTCGGCCGCCGTGGCCGGGACATCCGCCCGCAGCGCCAAGATCGAGCAGATCGCGGCGCTGCTCGGCCGGGTGCCGCCGGACGAAGTGCCGGCCGCGGTGGCGTTCCTGTCCGGGGACCTGCTGCAGGGGCAGATCGGCGTCGGCTACGCCGCCCTGGGCGAGCTGCTCAGGCGCGACTCCGCGGCCCAGGCGGACCCCGGCCTGCCGGACGCCCCGCCTGCCGAGCCCACGCTCACCCTGTCCGACACCGACGCCGCGTTCGAGGCGATCGGCCAGGTGACCGGGCCCGGCTCGCAGGCGGAACGGCGCAGGCTGCTAGCCGGGTTCTTCGGCCGGGCCACGATGGGCGAGCGGGAGTTCCTGGTGCGGCTGCTGGCCGGTGATCTCCGGCAGGGCGCGCTCGAGGGCGTGATGACCGACGCGGTGGCCAAGGCCGCCGCGGTACCCGCCGATGAGGTCAGGCGCGCGCACCAGCTGGGCGGGTCGCTGCCCGCCGTGGCGCGGGCGGCGCTGGGCAGCGCCGATCCCCTGGCCGCGCTGCACGGCTTCACGCTGGTCGTGGGCCGGCCCATCCGGCCGATGCTCGCGGCTTCGGCGCCGGACATCGCCGCCGGGCTGGACCGGATCAGCCCGGCCGCGGCCGAGTGGAAGATCGACGGCATCCGGGTCCAGGTGCACCGGGCGGGCCGGCAGGTCGCCGTGTTCACCCGCACGCTGGATGACATCACCGCGCGGGTGCCGGAGATCGCCGAGGCGGCCCTGGCCCTGCCGGTGGACTCCGTGGTCCTGGACGGCGAGGCGGTGGCGCTGACCCCGGACGGGCGGCCGCGGCCGTTCCAGGTCACCGCGGCCCGTACCGCGAGCCAGATCGACATCGGCCGGCAGCGGGCCGAGACCCCGCTCACACCGTTCCTGTTCGACCTGCTGCACCTGAACGGCGCCGACCTGATCGACGCCCCGGCCAGCGAGCGGCAGCGGCGGCTGGCCGAGATCGTGCCGCAGGACTGGCTCACTCCCCGCCTCGTCACCGCCGACCCGGAGGAGGCCGGGGCCTTCTTCGCCGACGCGGTCGCCCGGGGTCACGAGGGTGTGGTGCTGAAGTCGCTGGACTCGCCGTACCGGGCCGGGCGGCGCGGCGGTGAGTGGATCAAGGTCAAGCCCCGGCACACGCTGGACCTGGTCATCCTGGCGGCCGAGTGGGGCCACGGGCGCCGCCGCGGCGTGCTGTCCAACCTGCACCTCGGCGCCCGCGACCCCGACACCGGCGGCCTGGTCATGCTGGGCAAGACGTTCAAGGGCCTGACCGACGAGATGCTGGCCTGGCAGACCACCCGGCTGCTGGAACTGGCCGAGCCGTCGCTCGCGCTGCCCGCGGACGCCGACCGGCGGGACGCGCACGGGACCGTGCGGGTCCGCCCCGAGCTGGTCGTGGAGATCGCGTTCGACGGGGTCCAGGCCAGCCGCCGGTATCCGGGCGGCCTCGCGCTCAGGTTCGCCCGCGTGATCAGGTTCCGGCCCGACAAGAAACCGGACGAGGCCGACACGATTGGGTCGGTCCGCGAGATCTGGGCCCACGGAGGGGAGGACGCGCCGTAACCCAGCCCGCCCGGTTCAGGTCACGGTGACCGGCAGCGTCTCGAAGCCGCGCAGCACGAGCCCGGTGCGGCGGGTCGGCTCGCCCGCCGCGGCCAGCCGCGGGAAACGGCGCAGCAGCCGGGGAAAGGCGATCGCCCCCTCCAGCCGGGCCAGCGCCGCGCCCAGGCAGAAGTGCGCGCCCACGCCGAAGCTGAGCGGCGTGACGTCCGGCCGGCGCGGGTTGAACGTGTCCGGCGCGGTGAACCGGCGCGGGTCCCGGTGGCCGGCGCCCAGCAGGGCGATCACCTCGGCGCCGCCGGGCACGTGGACCCCGGCCACCTCGGCGGGACCGGGTCGCCTGCGGCTGGTGAGCTGCACCGGCGAGTCGTAGCGCAGCACCTCCTCCACGAACGCGGGCACGGGGACTGACCCGTCCCTGACCGCGTCGCCCACGGCCGGCTGCTGCAGGATTACCCGCAGCCCGTTGCCGAGCAGGTTCGTGGTCGTTTCGAAACCCGCCACGAGCAGCAGGGACAGGTTGTCGAGCAGTTCTTCCGCGGTGAGCACGGCGGCACCGCCGTCTCCGCCGTCGCCTGGTGCGCTGATCGCGGCGAGCGCGCTGACCAGGTCATCACGCGGGTCGGCGCGCCGCTCGGCGGCCAGCGCGGCGAGGTACTCGTGCAGCCGGATGGCGGCCACGTCCGCCGCCTGGAGCATGGGCAGGTCAACCTCGACCTCGACGGTCGCGGCCAGGTCCCTGGCCAGCGGCCGGAAGCCGGCCCGGTCCGCCTCGGGGATGCCCAGCAGTTCACAAATTACGGTGACGGGGAGCAGGAACGCGAAATCATGCATGAATTCCACCGGGGAACCATCGGCTCCCCTTTCGGCCATAACGTCAAGCAGCTCATCGGTCATTCGCGTGATAGACGGCGCGAGACCGGACACCCGGCGCTTTGTGAACGCGCGTGCCATGGGAGCGCGGATCCTGGAATGATCGGGCGGATTCAGGTTGAGTATCGCGTGCATGGCGAGCGCGGGGTGGTCCCGCCAGCCGGGGTCCACCTCGTCGAGCCTGGCCGCGTCCGTGACCCGGAACGCGGGATCGCGCAGCACAGCGTCGATGGCGTGGTACCCGTGCACGATGACCGCGTCGGTCAGCGGTACCGCGGCGCCGCCCAGCCGGTGCAGCGCCGCGTACAGAGGATATGGATCCGATCGCCCCTCTGTTGTCAGTAAAGACTCAAAAATGACATTGGCATCCATCGCGAAGAATCTTATAGCATTCCTGGTTCTCAAGTAAAGATACGGTCAACACATTGCTCCCTGGCCCGAAGCAATTCAGGGTTCCAGGTAATTTGAACGCGCACGGAATCTCCGAGGGCCGCGCCTTATTTTGGCGTGCGTCAATTCCGAATTACCAGACGAGCGCGGGGCAAGGTGGGTTGACCGGCTTGAATGGGCTGACCGCTGGCGCACCGCCGGCGCCGCACATCGCGCCGCCGGTCTCCCCAGCCACGCGGGAGCGCAGACTCGCCCGCCGCCTGGGCTGGATCGCGGCCGCGGCGGCCACCGGGTCGGTGCTGCTGATGGCCGTGGTATCGGCCGCGGGCCCGAGCGCGGTGGTGCCCGTGATGCCGCGCACCTGGCCGGCGCCGCCGCTGTGGTACCCGGGGCATCTCTCCGACGTCACCGTGACCATGGTGATCTACGTGGCCCTGATCCTCGGCGGCGCCGCGGTGGGCTGTGGCCTGGCCGCGGTCCGGCGGGGGGCCAGGCCCAGCCGCCGCCTGGTGCTGGCGGCCGCGGCCGGGGCCGTGGCGGTGCTGGCCGTCCTGCCGCCCGCCGGGTCCACCGACAGCCTCACCTACGCCGCCTACGGCCGGATCGCGGCGACCGGCCACAACCCCTACGTGATGACGCCGCATCAGCTCCGCGCGAGCGGCGATCCGGTCGGCCGGGAGGCGCCGCGCAACTGGCAGAACGACCCCTCGCTGTACGGCCCGGTGGCGACCGCGACGGAGTGGGCCGCGGCGAAGCTGGGCGGCAGCTCGATCTCTCCCATCGTGTTCTGGCTCAAGCTGCTCTACGCGCTGGCGTTCGGCGCGATCGCGCTGGCGCTCGACCGGCTGCTGCGCCGCGACCAGGCGGCCCGGGCCCGGGCGCACCTGCTGTGGACGGCGAACCCGCTCATGCTGTGGGCGGTGGTGGCCGGCGCCCACGTGGACGGGCTGGGCGCGGGCCTCGGGTTTCTCGGGCTGCTCATCGCCCGGCCGGCCGGGCCGCTGGACACCGCCGCCGGGCCGCGCCGGGCGCTGGCCGCGGGCCTGCTCATCGGCGCGGCCGCCGGGGTCAAGGCCCCGTTTGCGCTGCTGGGGATCGCGCTGGCCTGGTCGCTGCGGCGGTCACCCCGGGCCCAGGTGGCGGCCGCCGCCGGGGCCGCGCTGGTGGTCGCGGGCGGATACCTGATCGCCGGGCCCGCGGCGCTCGCCGCCCTGGTCTGGCGGGGCAGCAACCTGGTGACGTTCGACAGCTTCTGGCGGCTGTTCTACCCGCCGTTCGGTTTCGGCGCCATGCCCGCCGGGCTGGAGGTGATCGCGGCCGTGGGGTGCCTGGCCCTGGCCGGGCTGCTGGCCTGGCGGCTGCCGCCGGGGCCGGGCCGGCTCCCGGCCGTCCGGCCCGCGCTGGTGCTGACCCTGGCCTGGCTGCTGGTCTGGCCGCTGCAGCGGCCCTGGTACGACGCGATCGCGTTCTGCCTGCTGGCCGTCGTCCCGGCGTCCCGGCTGGACACGCTGATGCTGATCCGCGCGGTCCCGGCCGCGATGGCGGTGGCGATCGGCACCGTGGTCAGGCCGCCGCCCCAGTGGGTGTCCGACGTGGAGATCTACATCGGGTACTCGCTGTCCCCGTGCATCAGGCTGTGCGTAGTCATCGCCGCCGCCACCCTCTGCCTGACCGCGGGGGGGTCCTGGGGGGTCGTCCCCCCCGGGCCAGAACAGGCATCATGGGACCGCACCCCAGAAGATCCGGAGGGTCTGCGTGCGGACGGTCTGGCTGGATGAGGACGGTTCCTGGCGTACCACGCTGCGCGGGCGGCAGGTGCTCGCCGAACCGAGAATCAACAAGGGCACGGCGTTCACCGAGACCGAGCGCCGCGAGCTCGGCGTCACCGGGCTGATCCCGTCTGGGCACGTGTCCCTGGATGACCAGGTGGCGCGGGTGTACGCGCAGTACCTGCGGCAGGCCACCGACCTGGCCAGGAACGTGCTGCTGACCGAGGTGCACGACCGGAACGAGGTGCTGTTCTACCGGCTGCTCAGCCGGCACCTCACCGAGATGCTGCCGATCGTCTACACCCCGACCGTCGGGCAGGCCATCCAGGAATACAGCCAGGAGTACCGCCGCCCGCGCGGCGTGTACCTGTCCGTCGACCAGCCCGAGCTGATCGAGACCTCGCTGTGCGCGCCCGGCCTCGGCCCGGACGACGTGGACCTGATCGTGGCCACCGACGCCGGGGCGATCCTCGGCATCGGCGACTGGGGCGTGGGCGGGATCTACATCGCCGCGGGCAAGCTCGCCGTGTACACGGCCGCGGGCGGCATCGACCCGAACCGGGGCCTGCCGGTGATGCTCGACGTCGGCACCGACCGGCAGAGCCTGCTGGACGACCCGCTCTACATCGGCAACCGGCATCCCCGGGTGCCGACCGCCGACTACGACCGGTTCGTCGACGCGTTCGTCGACACGGCGACGCGGCTGTTCCCCGGCGCGCTGCTGCACTGGGAGGACCTCGGGGTCAGCAACGCCGGACGGGTGCTGGAGCACTACCGGGACCGCTGCCTGACCTTCAACGACGACATCCAGGGCACCGGGGCGGTCAACCTGGCCGCCGTGCTCGCCGCGGCCAAGGCGGCCGGGACTGCGCTGCCCGAGCACCGGGTGGTGATCTTCGGAGCCGGCACCGCGGGCACCGGCATCGCCGATCAGCTGTCCGCCGCGATGCGGTCCGGCGGCCTGGATCAGGAGGCGGCCCGGGCCCGGTTCTGGGCGGTGGACAAGGCCGGCCTGGTGACCTCGGCCACCCCCGGCCTGAGCGACGCGCAGCGCAGATACGCGCGGCCCGCCGCCGAGGTCGCGGGCTGGCCGGAGGACCCCGGGCTGGGCGGGATCGGCCTGGCCGAGGTCGTCCGCCGGGTGCACCCGACGATCCTGATCGGCACATCCGGGCGGACGGGCGCGTTCACCGAGCCGGTCGTCAGGGACATGGCCGCGCACTGCGCCCGGCCGGTGATCCTGCCGATGTCCAACCCGACCTCGCTGTCCGAGGCGGTCCCGGCCGACCTGATCCGGTGGACGGAGGGGCACGCCCTGGTGGCCACGGGCAGCCCGTTCCCGCCTGTCGACTACCGCGGGACCAGGTACGTGATCGGGCAGGCCAACAACGCGCTGATCTTCCCTGGTCTCGGGCTCGGCGTGATCGCGGCCCGGGCCACCCGGGTGACCGACGGCATGCTGGCCGCCGCCGCCGACACGGTGTCGGAGCTGGTCGAGTCCTCGGACCCGGGAGCCCCGCTGCTGCCCCGGATGGAGGCGCTGCGCGAAACGTCGGCCGCCGTGGCCGCCGCCGTGGCCGAGGCCGCCGCCGCGGACGGCGTGGCGGGCACCGCGCTGAGCGGGGATGTGCTCGGGCAGGTCAGGGCGCTGATGTGGGAACCGGACTACCGCCCGGTCCGCCCCGGCTGAGCGGCTAGGCCGGGCCCAGGAAACGGATGATCGCCGCCGTGAGCACTCCGGCCACCTGGCGCTGGAAGCGGCCGGAGACCAGCAGGCTGGCATCCGTGCCGTTACGCATATTCCCGCACTCGATCAGCACCTTGGGCACTCGGGTCAGGTTGAGGCCAGCCAGGTCGTTGCGGGGCATGACGCCGTTCACGCCCTCGTAGGTGCTCACCGGCATGGCCGTGCCGGCCAGGAACGCCTGGCGGACGTCGCGGCCGAACTGCTGGGACGACGCGACCACGCTGTCGTTCGGCCCGTCTGCGACCGGCTCGAGCACCGTGAACCCGCGCCCGGCCGGCGGCCCCCCGTCCGCGTGGATGTCGATCGCGACGTTCGCGGCCGCCTGGTTGATGATCTGGGCCCGGCGGTCGACACACGGCCCTACGCCGTGGTTGGTGGTGCGCGTCATCACCACCCGCGCGCCGTCGCGGCGCAGGTCGGCGCGCAGGTAACGGGCGACGTTAAAGTTGAACAGCGCCTCGGTATAGCCGCTCACGGTGTCCGTGCCCGTGGTGTCGCAGGACTCCCAGGCCCGGCCGTTCCAGACCTGCTTATTGATCGCCCCCGGGTCGGCGAAATTGCCGCCGTTGTGACCCGGGTCGATGCCGATGACCTTCCCGGCCAGCGGCTCGGCCGGAGGAGAAGGGGAAGGGGTCTGGACCACGGGAGCCGGGCTGGCCGACGGCGCGGGCGCGGAAGGCTGCGCGGTCAGCGGGGCGGACGACGGGGCCGGGGCGGGCAGCCCGCTGCCGCAGGCCGACACGGCCACGCCCAAGGCGAGCACCGCCACCAGCCGGGCCGGGCGGGCCCGCCCGCGCGGGCAATCGGTCAAGACCGGCCTCCTTGCCCCACCCCCCGCGCACCTTCCCAATCCCCTTCACTGCCCTTCACGGCTTCGCGGCACCCCCACGAGGCTACCGGCCGACCGGGCCCGGTCAGTGCCTGACGATCGCGGAGACCGCTGCCTTGGCCGCCCCCTCGTCCGCGCTGATGCCGGCCGACTCGCTGGCCTGGTCGCCGGACAGCACCGCGACCAGGACCGTGTGCCCGGCATGAGTGATCACGCCGATGCTGTTCACCACCCACCCGGTGCCGGAGTCGGTCAT